>Ga0209655_10000298_pt1 | contig 18922 bp, 16 predicted proteins | sample BogFormECP03_OM2_FD_188236 | JGI IMG/M metagenome (GOLD analysis project Ga0209655, IMG submission 188236) | Bog forest soil microbial communities from Calvert Island, British Columbia, Canada - ECP03_OM2 (SPAdes) (version 2) | ecosystem: Environmental > Aquatic > Freshwater > Wetlands > Bog ...
CTGATCTGACGACGTCGAGAGACGCCCAAGATCAGGACAGATCTCCCCGGCTTAAGGGGTGGTCCCAAGTGGCTTTCCCAGCTCTGCGGGGATACGTCGTTCAGTGCCAAAGCTCAACGTGTGAGGGCATCGTCGCCGCTCCACCGGTCCGCCGTGGTCCCTCTTTGTGCGCGTCTTGACCGAACTTGAGTGTGGAAGGCAGGTGTTCCCATGACCAGCATGATCGACGTCGCCCGTGTCAACTTGGCCGGCTCATCCGATGGGCTGCGCCTGACTCCGTATGAGGCGATGGCGCAAGACCTTTTGTTCATCCGCGCGGAATTGGAGACGGTGGGAATTCCGTTCCTGCTCATCCGCGGCGCCGACGGGCGTCCAGCGCTCGTCGTCGATATCGGGCTGCGTGCACGAGTCGCCGAAGCGCTGATGTCGGCGTGCCTCGAAGCGCCGATGCGTGCCAAGATTCTCGACGGGACCGGGCGCACCTCGGTATACCTGGGCGACGGTCTGCTGTCCTCCGACCCGGACCCGCGGCTGCTGCGGGTGTTTCGGCGGCGCGAATGCCCGCGTTCCGGCTTGCGTTACGGCGCCTCCGCTGGGGTGGAGCTGCAGTTCTGGGTATTCGACGGGAAGCAGGCGATCTGCCCGATCGAGAACTCGCTTACGCGGAAGGCATTGCCGCTGAGTGAGATTGTGTACACAGAGGTGGAACTGCACGGTCGCACGTGGCCGACGATCGCCGGGATGTTCTCTCCGCACGCCGCCGACGTCACGTTCGACATCGACATGGTGTTCTCCTGGGTGGACGGCAACGACCCGGAGTTCCTGGCGCGGCGCGCAGCCGCAATGGCGAATCACCTTGTGGGCGAAGGCGACGACGCCGACGCGCGGATCCGTCAGATCGACGAATTGAAGTACGCCCTGCGTTCGGTGCACGCCTTTGCGCCCTGGGTGCGGCGGATCTTCATCGTGACGGACTCGTCCGTCCCCGAGTGGCTGGCGCCGCATCCGAAAGTCACCATCGTGCGTGCGACGGACCACTTCACCGACCTGTCGGTGCTACCGGTCTACAACAGCCACGCGGTGGAGACGCAGCTGCACCACATCCCCGGTCTCGCAGAGCATTTCCTGTACTCCAACGACGACATGTTCTTCGGCCGGGCCCTGTCACCGACGACGTTCTTCTCGCCGGGCGGGGTGACGAAGTTCATCGAAGCGGGCACGCGCATCGGGCTGGGGTCCAACCACCCTGAGCGCAGCGGATTCGAGAACGCTGCGCGGGTCAACCGGCAGCTGCTGTGGGAAAGGTTCGGGAAGATCATCACCCGCCACCTCGAACACACCGCTGCGCCACTGCGCCGCAGTGTGCTGTGCGAACTCGAGCGTGAGTTTGCGGCCGACTTCGCGCGTACCCAAGCCAGCCGCTTCCGCGCGAGCACGGACATCTCGGTCACCAACTCGCTGTACCACTACTACGCGTTGATGACGGGGCGTGCGGTGCAGCACGAATCCGCAAAGGTGCTCTACGTCGACACCACGTTGCGGTCGGGACTGGAGAAATTGCCAAAGTTGCTGAAGAAGCACAAATTTGACTTCTTCTGCCTCAACGACGGTAGCTTCCCCGAGGTGAGCGCACGTGAGCGAGCCGATGCCGTCGGCGAGTTTCTGGCGAGGTACTTCCCGGTGCCCGCGCCGTGGGAGCGGGTGGTCGGGGACGAGTGATCGCCCGCTGTGTGCGTGCGAGCTGCTGTGTGCTCAGGTCTTGGATGTGGCCCTAGATGTCGCTCGCCACCAGGCCCCGATGTAGAGCAGCATCGAGACCACCAAAGCCACCAGTACCCACAATACGATCGTGAGGTCGATCCAGCTTCCGAACGCCGGCGAGCCCGGAAGTGCGTTTCGCAGCGGTACCACCGCAAAGAGCATCGCCGCGTACCAGGTTGTCATCGGTGACTGAAACCTGCGTGGGTCGCGAGTCGTCTGAATCGCAACAAATAAGCCGACTGCTGCGATCGCGACGAAGATGCAGAGGATGGTGATCGCGAAGAGCATGGTACTCGGTGAGCGCTGCAATTGGACTTCGTAAGGTGCCATCGGATGGGCATTTACGCGCGCCACGTTGACTTTCCAGCCGGCCAGCCGATCGACGAACGTCACGTTGGCGCGTTCCGGTGTTTGAGCCGCGCCGGTAAAGAGCGTAACCGTGATCGGTCCGGTGTAGTACGTATCGAACGGCCAGCGTTCGACGTCGCGCGCCAAGGTCAGCGGAACAGGAAAAACACCGGGCAACATCCCCTTGGAATATGTGCGCCTGACCGGCGTCGTCACGGATGTGACTGCCACAGTGAGGTCTTGCTTGAGGGCGTCGGTCGCCGGATCCACCAACTCCGGTCCGGGCCTAATGATGAGGTCGCCGACGAGCTCGTTGTAGGTGTTTGAAATGCTCACCACATCCAGCGTCACCGTCGTGCCGCCGCTGGTGGGCGCCCCATGAGCTGGAATACTTTGGGATGCAGCGCCATCGACGTACAGCACGACCGACGTGGCCATTGCGCAGGCAACAAGTACCAGCGCGATGACGGCGAGTCTTATGCGCGGCCTCCACCGGCGACCGCGAACCTTTGACTGCGGGCGCTCGCCCGACCGCATCAAGACCCGATCGTCCAGCGCGCTCAAGGGAACCTCCCGTCGAAAGGAACCGTCGCGCACCTGAGGCAACGACGCTCTCTACGCCGGGATTCTTGATGGGTCCACGTAATTGCCCTAATAGAAGACCGCAAAGCTACCCGACCAGCTGGACTTCTTCGCGTGACGTATCAATACGCTCGCGGTTCGCGCGGTTGTTGATTGCGGTGTACAGCGGAGCCGTCACAGCGGTGGTCACGATGGCAAGCGCACACAACATCGCAAACGCGTAGGGACCGATCAAGTGGGCTTGGAGACCGATCGACGCAATGGCGAGTTCGGTGACGCCGCGGCAGTTCAGTAAGACGCCAAGTTTAGCCGAGGTGGTAAGTGGCCAGCGTTGCATCCTGCCGGCCACGAGACCGACCGCGATCTTTGAACCGGAAGCGGCGACGATCAGGGTCAGCAGGCACGCCAGACCGCTCCATCGAAACAGATCCGCCAGAACCTGTAGCGGCACTGACAGCGCGCTAGATACGAAGAATGCGGGAATGAGCATGTCAGCAACCGATGCCAAGGCTCGCTGCGATGCCTCATTGGCCAGCCCCGCGGGGAACATCAGACCGGCAAGCACGGCACCGAGGGCGGGGTGGAGGCCGAAGACCTGCGTTGCTGCCGCACCGACAAGCACGTAAGCGAACACCGCCACCACAAACGGAGCAGCACTCAGCTGATAGACCTGGGACCACCGCCGGAGAAGCCGCGGCAGCACGAACATCACTGTGAACAGCAACGCGGCGCCCACACAAAGGGCAGGCACGGAGATCGCGCTCAAGTCTGTGGTCAGCAGGATCAACAGGGTCACCAGTGCCCATGCCGCCGCATCGGTCGCGACGGCGATGCGCAGCGCAACCCCCGGGATGGGTGCCGGGACTCCAAGATCTTTGATAATCAGCACGAGAACCGGAACGGCGGTGACACTCAGCGCCACACCGATGAACAACCACACATGCAGCGGATTGTGGTCTGGGCCAACCAGCTCGTGCGCGAAGGGGAAAGTTGCAGCTGCGCAGACGACGACCGGAATCAGCACACAGGGCACCAGTTGCCAGAGTGACGACCGCTCGCTTTGTTGTTTGCTATAGCTACGCAGCTCAATTCCAACCAGGAATAACAGTAACAAGAGGCCAGCTTGGCCCACGTCGTCGATGAGGGATTTCGAGGTCGCCGAAAGTAACACCGATTTCATCGAATGAGGCAGGACGGCCAGAATTGTGCCGAGCAGAAGGCCGAAAGCGATTACTCCGACGACCGCGGGCTGCTTAATCCGACGGAACAGGTGTCCGACAAGCACTGAGCCGACCAACACTACGGCCAGCATGATGAGTGCTTGCAGCACATTACCGAGTGGCATCGATTCTCCCTAGCTATCGATTGAGATCACAGGCGGGAGACATCGTTGTGCCCCTAGATCCAATGCGCGGACGTTATGCGTGCTGGTTCGCTATTCATCACGCAACTACGCGATCTGGGTTTCCTCAGATCACGGGCGGCGTAGGTGGATGCGTCGCATTCCTATATATCGAGTGGCGCAGCAGGGAGCAACAGGGTCTGGGACCTCGACACATTCCATTATGTGTTTTTAACGAAAGACAGTCGAAACCATAACGCCTTCTTGATGCTGGTGAATCCCATTACGTTTTCTTAGCGCATGACAGGCGAAATCATTACGCCTCTGTGAAAGGCGCTCGTGGCAGAGGTCCCCTAGGATGCTGCGGCTCATCAGCTGGGACGAGCGATCGCCCGTTAGGTGCGGGCGAGATGCTGTGCGATACGCGGTATCCGGCCAGCCGGCAGGATGCTCACCCCGGCATCGGCGAGTTCCCGCTGCACGGTCGCCGGCGACACGAACCGTCCGACTGTAGGACCGGCGGCCAGCGGAATCACGGTGTGCACCACCGTTTCCGGGTAGCAGTGCACCAAGTTGAACGCCTGGGCAGCGTCGCGGCCCCGGGTTCCTGCCGTCAGCAGGTCCTGGGTGTAGCAACTGGCGGAGGCCACCGAGACCGGGATTCCGGCGAAGGTTGCCGTGGTGGAGTAGTGCAGGTGCCCAGCGAGGATGCTGCGCACATCGGTACCGTGCAGCACCCCGGCAAGTGGTGCTTGGTCGCGCAGCTCCACCATGACCGCCTGGTCCTGCACGCTGGGAATCGGCGGATGGTGCATCGCAAGGATTGTGCCGAAAGGTGCGGGTTCGGCCAATTGCGCTGCGAGCCATTGCAATTGCTCTGGTGCGATTTCGCCGTGGTGATGGCCGGGAACCGAGGTGTCCAAGACGATCACACGCAATCCGCCGATGTCATGCGCGCGGTCCATCGGTGCCATGTTCGGGGCGTCGCGCAGCAGGTGTTCGCGCAGCGCGGCCCTGTTGTCGTGGTTACCCATCACCCAGATGACTTCAGCGCAAAGGCGATCGGCCAACGGCTCGACCAAGTTGCGCAGCTTGCGGTAGGCCTCAGGTTGACCTTTGTCGGCAAGATCGCCGGTAAAAATCAATGCATCGGGGCGAGTTTGAGATGCCTCGAGCCGGTCAAGCAGCTCGGATAATCGACGCTCCGCGTCGACGTCGCCGTAGAGGTCACCGTCGCCGGCTATGAGGTGGGTGTCGCTGATGTGCGCGATGACGTGATCCGGCCGCGGGTGCTCCGCGACCCTGGCTCTGTCCACAGGACTGGAGAGGCCTTTCTGACGACTGTGCTCGCGGAAAGGAGCAGCGCCGATTCTACCGGAGCAGTTGGTTAAACCCTCAGACCACGCACCACACTCCGCGGGGGTTCCGCACCCGTCGCCGACACAACCAGTACCCTCGAATTGTGCAGCGTCGGATTATGGGCATCGAGACCGAATTCGGTGTCACCTGCACGTTCCACGGTCATCGGCGCCTGTCGCCGGACGAGGTGGCCCGCTACCTGTTTCGCCGGGTGGTCTCCTGGGGGCGCAGCTCCAACGTTTTCCTGCGTAATGGCGCACGGCTGTACCTCGACGTGGGCAGTCATCCCGAATACGCCACCGCCGAGTGCGACAGCCTGGTACAGCTGGTCACGCACGACCGTGCGGGCGAGCGGGTGCTGGAAGACCTGCTCGTCGACGCAGAGCAGCGCCTGGCCGACGAGGGCATCGGCGGCGACATCTACCTGTTCAAGAACAACACCGATTCGGCGGGCAACTCGTATGGCTGCCACGAGAACTACCTGATCGTTCGGGCGGGCGAGTTCTCCCGCATCTCCGATGTGTTGCTGCCATTCCTGGTCACCCGCCAGCTCATCTGCGGCGCCGGCAAGGTGCTGCAGACCCCGAAGGCCGCGACGTTCTGCCTCTCGCAGCGCGCCGAGCACATCTGGGAGGGCGTGTCGTCGGCCACCACCCGTAGCCGCCCGATCATCAACACCCGCGACGAGCCGCATGCCGACGCCGAGAAGTACCGGCGTCTGCACGTCATCGTCGGCGACTCCAACATGTGCGAGACCACCACCATGCTCAAGGTGGGCACTGCGGCGCTGGTGCTGGAGATGATCGAAGCCGGGGTGGCGTTCCGCGACTTCTCGCTGGACAACCCGATCCGGGCCATCCGGGAGGTCAGCCACGACGTCACCGGCCGGCGGCCGGTGCGGCTGGCCGGCGGGCGTCAGGCCAGTGCCCTGGACATCCAGCGCGAGTACTACGCGCGTGCCGTCGAGCACCTGCAGACCCGCGAGCCCAACGCGCAGATCGAGCAGGTCGTGGACCTGTGGGGGCGCCAGCTCGACGCTGTGGAAAGCCAGGACTTCGCGAAGGTCGACACCGAAATCGACTGGGTGATCAAGCGCAAGCTGTTCCAGCGCTACCAGGACCGCTATGACATGGAGCTGTCCGACCCGAAGATCGCCCAGCTGGATCTGGCCTACCACGACATCAAGCGCGGCCGCGGCGTCTTCGATCTGCTGCAACGCAAGGGCCTGGCGTCGCGCATCACCACCGACGAAGAGATCGAGGACGCCGTCGACCAGCCGCCGCAGACCACCCGCGCGCGGCTGCGCGGCGAATTCATCAGCGCCGCCCAGGCCGCCGGTCGGGATTTCACCGTCGACTGGGTGCACCTCAAACTCAACGACCAGGCCCAGCGCACCGTCCTGTGCAAGGACCCGTTCCGATCGGTCGACGAGCGAGTCAAGCGGCTGATAGCCAGCATGTAGCCCCCGCCCGGCTACGACGCGCGTCGCGGAGTGGCGGGAGGAGCGGCCGGACGAAAGCCCTAGGGTGGTGCGCGTGGCGGTTTCCAAAGTCGAACGGTTGGTGAACCTCGTCATCGCGTTACGGTCCACCCGCGGCTACATCACCGCCGAGAAAATCCGGGCCAGCGTGGCGGGCTACTCCGACACCGCAAGCGACGAAGCGTTCTCGCGAATGTTCGAGCGGGACAAAAACGAACTGCGCGATCTGGGCATTCCGCTGGAGACCGGCAAGGTGTCGTCGTTCGATCCAGTCGAGGGTTACCGCATCAACCGCGAGGCGTACGCGCTGCCGGCCGTCGAGCTGACGCCCGACGAGGCGGCGGCCGTGGCCGTCGCCACCCAGCTGTGGGAGTCGCCGGAACTGATTACCGCCACCCAGGGTGCGCTGCTCAAGCTGCGCGCCGCCGGCGTGGACGTCGACCCCGACGCGCCGGTCGCGATTGCCTCGCCGGCCGGCACCCTGGGACTACGCGGGTCGGAGGACGTTCTCGGAGCGTTGCTGTCGGCCATCGACTCCGCGCAAGCCGTGCAATTTCCGCACCGGCCATCACGCGCGGACCCGTACACCGTGCGCACGGTCGAGCCGTGGGGCGTGGTGACCGAGAAAGGCCGCTGGTATCTCGTCGGGCACGACCGGGACCGCGACGCCACCCGCACGTTCCGGCTGTCCAGGATCGGCGGCGACGTGACCCCGATTGGCTCAACGGGTGCCTTCACCCCGCCCGAGCACGTCGACCTGCGCAAGATCGTGGCGCAGGCGGTCGGAGACGCGCCGACGGGCGTGCGGGCTCAGGTCTGGGTGGCCGACGGGCGCGCGACCGCGCTGCGGCGTGCCGGGATCTCGCTGGGACCGCGGCAACTGGCCGGCCGCGACGGCGACGTCGTCGAACTCGACATCGGAACCACTGACCGGCTGGCGCGCGACATCACCGGTTACGGCGCCGACGCCGTCGTGCTGGAACCCGAGACGCTGCGCGACGAGGTGCTAGGCCGATTGCGTGCCCACGCCGGCGACGGAGAGGAGCGGGGCTCATGACTCCCGTGTCGACCCGCCTGGTGCGGCTGCTCAACATGGTGCCGTACTTCCAGGCCAACCCACGGGTCACCCGCGCCCAGGCCGCGGCTGACCTTGGTGTTTCGGTCAAGCAGCTGGGCGAGGACCTCGACCAGCTGTGGCTGTGCGGTCTGCCCGGCTACAGCCCGGGCGACCTGATCGACTTCGCGTTCGAGGGGGACACCGTCGAGGTGACGTTCTCGGCGGGCATGGACACGCCGCTGCAGCTCACCTCGCCGGAAGCCACCGGCCTGCTGGTGGCCCTGCGGGCGCTGGCGGACATCCCGGGCGTGGTCGACCCGGAGGCGGCGCGCAGTGCGATCGCCAAGATCGAAGCCGCGGCCGGGGCCGTCGGACATGCACCTGACGTCGCTGCGGTGGACGAGCCGGCTCCGGTGGAGAGTCAGGCCGCGGCGGCGGTACGGTCCGCGGTCCTCGACAATCGCGCGTTGAGCATCGACTACTACGCGGCCTCGCACGACACGCTGTCCACCCGGATCGTCGATCCCATCCGGATCGTGCTCGTCGGCGACCAGAGCTACCTGGAGGCGTGGTCACGGGAGGCCGAGGGGGTGCGGCTGTTCCGGTTCGACCGCATCGTCGACGCCATCGTGCTTGACGAGCCGTCCGCGCCGCCGGCACCCGCGCTTGCGGCGCCGCCGGACACTTCGCTGTTCGACGCCGACCCGGCGCTGCCATCGGCGACGTTGCGGCTGGCACCGGCGGCGGCGTGGATGTTCGAGTACTACCCGATGCGCCTGCTGGCCGAGCTGCCCGAGGGCTTTTGCGAGGCGGCGATGACGTACGCCTCAGAAGAGTGGATGGCGCGACAGGTGCTGGGTTTGGGGTCGGCCGTTCGTGTTCTGGCGCCCGAGTCGCTGGCGAAGCGGGTGCGCGACGCCGCGGCGGCCGCGCTGGAGTGCTATCAGGCCGCGGCGCGGTCCGGCTAGTCGCACCGCTACTGCGGTAGCATCGTAGGGACGTCTGGAGGTAGTTAAAAGTGAACGCTCTTACCCCGGGTCACCTGGCGATCATTGCGGTCCTGGTGATCGTTTTGTTCGGCGCCAAGAGGCTCCCCGACGCGGCGCGCTCGCTGGGCAAGTCGTTGCGGATCTTCAAGTCTGAGGTCCGCGAACTGCAGAACGAAAGCAAGCCAGACACATCCGTCGCGCCGCCCGCGGCCGCCCAGCCGGTGCAGTCCGAGCGGGTCGACCCGCCGGCGGCTGACGGTCGATCGGCCTAACCTGGCATCGCAGCCACGGCGCCCGAGCGCCCATTCACCGTGCCCAGCACCGGTTTATTCAGGCGGCTAGATCCGCGACGTCGTCGCAGCCGCACCAATCCCGACGGGACCATGTCGCTCGTCGACCATCTCACCGAACTGCGCGCTCGCCTGCTGATCTCGCTGGCGACGATCGCAGTCACCACGGCGTTCGGGTTCGTCTGGTATTCGCACGGATTGTTCGGTCTGCAAAGCCTGGGCGAATGGCTTCGACAGCCATATTGCTCGCTGCCGCCGTCCGCGCGAGCGCAGATCAGCGCCGACGGCCAGTGCCGGTTGCTGGCCACCGCGCCGTTTGACCAGTTCATGCTGCGGCTGAAAGTCGGGTTGACCGCCGGGGTCGTGCTGGCTTGCCCGATGTGGTTGTACCAACTCTGGGCATTCATCACGCCGGGGTTGTACAAGAAGGAGCGTCGCTTCGCGGTGGCGTTCGTGATCCCGGCGGCAATGTTGTTCGTCACCGGCGCGGTGCTCGCCTATCTGGTGCTGTCCAAGGCGCTGCACTTTTTGTTGACCGTGGGCAGCGACGTGCAGGTGACCGCGCTGTCCGGCGACCGCTATTTCGACTTCTTGATCAACCTGCTGCTGGTCTTCGGTATCAGCTTCGAGTTCCCGCTGCTGATCGTGATGCTCAACGTCGTCGGCGTGCTGAGCTACGTACGACTGCGGTCCTGGCGACGGGGCCTGATCTTCGTGATGTTCGTGTTCGCAGCGGTTTTCACGCCGGGTTCTGACCCGTTCTCGATGACGGCCCTGGGCCTGGCGCTGACGCTGTTGCTTGAATTGGCCATCCAGATCGCCCGGATGCACGACAAACGGAAAGCCAAACGTGAAGCGCTAACCGCCATCGCTGACGACGAAGCCTCGCCCGTCGACCCGCCCTCCGCGGTCGGGGCGCCGTCGAGCATTGCCGGACCCCATGACGACGTCACCTGACGGTCCCGCCGCTGCGGGCGAATTGGCCAAGTTCGCCGGGGAATTGGCGTTCGGGCTTGACGGTTTTCAGCAAAAGGCTTGTGCGGCACTGGAAAGCGGCCACGGGGTCCTGGTGTGCGCGCCGACCGGCGCCGGGAAGACCGTCGTCGGCGAGTTCGCAGTGCACTTGGCACTGGCGGCGGGCGGCAAATGCTTTTACACCACGCCGCTGAAGGCGCTGAGCAACCAGAAGCACACCGACTTCGTGGCCCGCTACGGCAAAGATCAGATCGGATTGCTCACCGGCGACCTGTCGGTCAACGCGAACGCCCCGGTTGTGGTGATGACCACCGAAGTGCTGCGCAACATGCTTTACGCTGATTCGCCTGTGCTGCAAGGACTTTCCTATGTGGTGATGGATGAGGTGCATTTTCTTGCCGACCGGATGCGTGGTGGGGTGTGGGAGGAGGTCATCCTGCATCTGCCCGACGTGGTGCGCCTGGTCAGCCTGTCGGCGACGGTGAGCAACGCCGAAGAGTTCGGCGGCTGGATCCAGACCGTGCGCGGCGACACGACGGTGGTCGTCGACGACCACCGACCGGTCCCGCTGTGGCAGCACATGCTGGTGGGCAAACGCATATTCGACCTGTTCGACTACACCGCGGACGGCGCGGGTGAGCGGCGTCAGCCGATCGTCGACCCGAATCTGTTGCGGCATATCGCGCATCGCCGCGAAGCCGATCGGCTCTCGGACTGGCGTGGGCCTCGTCGGCACGGCGGAAGAGGAGGTCCGGGACGCTCCGGTCGGCCGGCGTTCTACCGGCCGCCCTCACGGCCTGACGTGATTGCGATGCTCGACGCCGACGGCCTGCTGCCGGCGATCACCTTTGTGTTCTCCCGCGCCGGTTGCGACGCCGCGGTCGCGCAGTGCCTGCGGTCGTCGTTGCGGCTGACCACCGAGGAGGACCGGGCGCAGATCGCTGAGGTGATCGAACATCGCTGCGGCGACCTCCAGGACTCCGACTTGGCCGTGCTCGGCTACTACGAATGGCGGGAAGGCCTGCTGCGCGGTATCGCCGCCCACCACGCCGGAATGTTGCCGGTGTTCCGCCACACCGTCGAGGAGCTGTTCACCGCCGGGCTGATCCGGGCGGTCTTCGCCACCGAAACCCTGGCGCTCGGTATCAACATGCCGGCCCGCACGGTGGTGCTGGAACGGCTGGTGAAGTTCAACGGCGAGCAACACGTTCCGTTGACGCCGGGGGAGTACACCCAGCTCACCGGGCGGGCGGGCCGGCGCGGTATCGACGTCGAAGGCCACGCCGTGGTGCTCTGGCACCCCGGTGAAAACACCAGCGAACCGGCTGAAGTCGCCGGCCTGGCGTCCACCCGAACCTTTCCGCTGCGCAGCTCGTTCGCCCCGTCGTACAACATGACGATCAACCTGGTGAACCGGGTGGGCCCCGAGCAGGCTCATCGGCTGCTGGAGCAGTCGTTCGCCCAATACCAGGCCGACCGGTCGGTGGTGAGCCTGGTCCGCGGCGTGGAGCGCGGGCAGCGGATGCTCGACGAGGTCGCAGCCGATCTCGGGGGCAGCGACGCGCCTATCCTGGAGTACGCCCGGCTGCGGGAACAGATCACCCAACACGAGCGCGCCCAGGCCCGCTCATCGCGACTGCACCGCCGACAGGCGGCCAACGACGCGCTGGCGGCGTTGCGCCGTGGCGACATCATCACGATCACCCACGGCCGCCGGGGCGGCCTGGCGGTCGTGCTGGAACCCGCTCATGACAACGACGACCCGCGGCCGTTGGTGTTGACCGAAAACCGCTGGGCCGGAAGGATTTCGTCGGCCGACTATTCGAGCGCGTCGGCACCGATGGGCTCGATGACGTTGCCCAAACGGGTCGAACACCGACAGCCACGGGTCCGCCGTGATTTGGCTTCGGCGCTACGTTCGGCCGCTGCGGGACTGCCGATTTCGGGCGGACGCCGTGGCGGCGATCGCACTGAGAAGCGCGATCTCGACCCCGAGCTGGTGTCGCTGCGCGAGCAGATGCGTCGCCATCCCGTCCACCGCGAACCCGGTCGGGAGGCCCAAGTCCGGGTCGCCGAGCGCTTTTTGCGCATCGAACGCGACAACGAGGCGTTGCAGAAGAAGGTGGCCGCGGCCACCAACTCGCTCGCCCGCACCTTCGACCGGATCGTCGGGTTGCTCACCGAGCGCGGGTTCATCCAGGTCGCCGACGGCCACCCCACGGTGACCGACGACGGCCGGCTGCTCGCCCGGATTTACAGCGAGAGCGACCTTCTGGTGGCCGAATGCCTGCGCACCGACGCCTGGAACGGTCTGCGAGACGCCGAGTTGGCCGCCGTGATCTCGTCGGTGGTCTACGAAACACGGGGCGGGGACGGCCCTGGACCGCCGCGAAACGCTGAGGTGCCGACCGCCGCGTTGCGGCAGGCGCTGCACCGGACGCGACGGTTGTCGGCGGAGTTGCGCGGCGACGAGCAGCGGCACCGCATCACACTGAGTCGCGAGCCCGACGACGGTTTCGTCGCGGCTATCTACCGCTGGGCCAGCAACGGTGACCTGGTCGCAGCGCTGGCCGCCGCAGACACCGAGGGCAGCGGTTCGCCGCTGTTGCCGGGGGATTTCGTCCGCTGGTGCCGACAGGTGCTTGATTTGCTGGATCAGGTCCGCAACGCCGCCCCGCAACCGGAGTTGCGGGCAACGGCGAAGCGCGCGATCGACGCAATTCGGCGCGGCGTCGTAGCAGTTGACGCCGGGTAGGCTAAGCCGAAGCTACGGTGGCATGCGCGACCGACGCGAGGACTGCAATCAGGACTGAGAGGACACACGCACCATGAGCGGACCGCAGGGGCCCGACCCGACGACGCCGTGGCAGCCGCCGCAGGGTGAAGGGCAAAAAGCCGGCGAGGACCCGACCCAGCACGTGTCACCCTGGCAGCAGCCGTCCGGCGAGCAGACATGGCAGGCGCCGAGCGGGGATCAACCGACGTGGCATGCGCCCGCATATACGCCTACGGAATACGGGCAGTACCAGCAGCCGCCGGCGCAGTACTATCCGCCGTCGCAGCCGTTTCCGCAGCCGACGGGCTACCCGCAGCAAGACCAGTACGGCGGCCAGACCGCTCAATACGGCCAGCCCGGCCAGTACGCGCAGCCCGGGCAATACGGCCAGCCTGGTCAGTACGGCCAGTACGGGCAGCAGCCTGGTCAGTATGGCCAGCCCGGGCAGTACGGCCAGTATCCCGGGCCCTACGGCCAGCCGCCTGCCGGCCCGAAGCGGTCGCGTGCGGTCATCGGCACGGTGGCCGGCGTGTTCGCCGCCATCGTGGTCGCGGTGGTCTTGGTGCTGGGCTTCTGGGCGCCCGGGTTCTTCGTGACCACTCAGCTGGACGTCAACAAGGCGCAGGCTGGTGTGGCGCAGATCCTCAGCGACAACACCAACGGCTACGGGGCGAAGAACGTCAAAGACGTCAAGTGCAACAACGGCCAGAATCCGACGGTGAAAAAGGGCAGCAGCTTTGACTGCGACGTCAGCATCGACGGCACCAAGCGCCAGGTGACGGTGACCTTTCAGGACAACAAAGGCACCTACGAGGTCGGTCGGCCCAAGTAGTCCGCAGGCAGCCTCACGACGCGGGTAGTGCGTCGAGCGCCTTCTGCAGCCGCGCGATCGATGATCCGACCCCGAGCCGGGTCGCGAGTTCCGCGGTACGCGCCGGGTCGGCCGCCACCAGCGGCACGGCGTCCGTCGATGTCGACAGCACGACGGGCACGTCGGTCGCCACCCGCACCACCGGGCCGGCAACCTCGATGTAGTCGGCGGCCTTGTGCAGCTTGGCCCGAACGCCTTTGGCGAGCGACGATTTGGGGTCGTTGACGGCGGCCAGGATCGCCGCCAGCGAGCGGTGTTGCGCCAGGAGCGTCGCGGCGGTTTTCTCGCCGATACCGGGCACGCCCGGCAGACCGTCGGAGGGGTCACCGCGCAGCAGCGCCAACTCGGCGTAGCCGGCGCCGGCCCGATCGGCGGGCACGCCGTAGCGCTCGGCCACCTCGGGGGGACCCATCAGGGTCGCGTGGGTCAGACCGCGTCCCAGGTAGAGCACCCGGACGGGCACCGGATCGTCGCCGACCACCTGTAACAGGTCGCGGTCGCCACTGACGACGACGACCGGGTCGCGCTTTTCCCGAGCGGCCAGCGTGCCGATCACGTCGTCGGCTTCGAAACCCGCCGCCCCGCCGGTGCAGAAGCCGAACGCGTCGAGAATCTCCCCGATCATCTCGACCTGCGGAGACAGCTCGTCGGGCACTTCCTCGACATCGGGCAGCCCGTCGGGGTGTTCTTCCTCGACGCGATGCGCCTTGTACGACGGAATGCGGTCCACCCGAAATTGCGGGCGCCAGTCCAAGTCCAGGCACACCACCAAACGGCCGGGCCGCTGTCTGGTGATCAGCGTGGCCACGGAGTCCACGAAGCCGCGGACCGCGTTCACCGGCCGGCCGTCGGGGGATGTGATCGAAGACGGCACGCCGAAGTAGGAGCGAAACCACATGCTGGCGCCGTCAAGCAGCAGCAGCGGCGCGGACATGCCCGCCATCCTGCCAGTCGCCCGGCTAGGTCTGATTGCCGCGCTCGCCCCCTCGACGCTGCGCGGCTGGGGGTGCCCCCACCTCATCGCGCTGCGCGCTCTGCATCGTCGCCCGGCTAGCCTGACAGCCATGGGTTCTGAGCGGTTCGACGCAGAGGTTTACCGACGCCGGATGGCGGCGGCGATAGCCGCCACCGCCGACGCCGGTCTGGCCGGTCTGGTGATCACCCCGGGCTATGACTTGCGGTATCTGCTCGGCTCACGGGCGCAGACCTTCGAGCGGCTCACCGCGCTGGTGTTGCCGGTCTCCGGTGACCCGACCGTGGTAGTGCCTCGACTGGAGCTGGCCTCGCTGAAACAGTCCGCTGTCGCGGATCTGGGGCTGGCGGTGCGGGATTGGGTCGACGGCGACGATCCCTATCAACTAGTCGCCGCAGCCATGGGTGGCGCACCGGCGGCGACTGCGGTCACCGATTCGATGCCCGCGCTGCACCTGTTGCCGTTGGCCGATGTGCTCGGTGTGCTGCCGGTGCTGGCCACCGGTGTGCTGCGAGGGCTGCGGATGGTCAAGGACGGCGCCGAGATCGACGCGCTGCGCAAGGCCGGCGCGGCCATCGACCGCGTGCACTCCCGGGTGCCGGACTTCCTGGTGCCCGGTCGAACCGAAGCCGACGTCGCCGGGGACATCGCCGAAGCCATTGTCGCCGAAGGGCATTCAGAGGTGGCGTTCGTCATCGTCGGTTCAGGTCCGCACGGTGCCGACCCGCATCACAGCTACTCGGATCGCGAACTTCGGGTCGGCGACATCGTCGTCGTCGACATCGGCGGCGCCTATGAGCCCGGATACAACTCCGACTCGACGCGCACCTACAGCATCGGTGAGCCCAACGCCGAAGTGGCACAGCAGTATTCAGTGCTGCAGCGGGCGCAACGGGCGGCCGTCGACGCCGTGCGTCCCGGCGTGACCGCCGAAGAGGTTGACGCCGCTGCCCGCGGCGTGCTGGCCGAGGCCGGACTCGCCGAATATTTCGTGCACCGCACCGGACACGGCATCGGGTTGTCGGTGCACGAAGAGCCGTACATTGTCGCGGGCAATGATTTGCCCCTCGAAGTGGGCATGGCCTTCTCCGTCGAGCCCGGGATCTATTTCCCCGGCCGGTGGGGGGCCCGTATCGAAGACATCGTGGTGGTGGCCCAAGACGGCGCCCTATCCGTCAACCACCGTCCGCACGAGCTGATCGTCGTCCCGGTCTAAACATCGCCATGGATGCCACGCGCTGACTCTCGCCCAAGTATTACGCTCGTGCGATGACCGATCACGACCGCGCCGCCGCCCGCCGAGACATCACCGACGCGTTCCTCACTGCGCTGGAACGTCGACATGAAGTGCTGGACCTGATCGTGGAGGCCGGCGACCGGCCATCGGCGGTCGACGGCATCGTGGCGCTGCTGGGCACCTCACGGCTGGGCGCGGAGGCGGTGATCGGCATGTCATTCGATCAACTGACCAAAGACTCGCGCAAGAAGATCGCTGCCGAGCTCGAAGACCTGAACAACATCCTGAGTTTCACGTTCAAAGACCGGCCCGCAAGCTCCGGCGACACGCTGGTGCTCCGCCCGTTCTCCGGGGCGTCCGACCGCGACATTTTCGCCGCCCGCACCGAAGAGGTGGGTGCCAAGGGCGACGGGTCGGGCGGTCCCGCCGCTGGACTTGACGACGAGATCCGCTCGGCGAAAGAGCGGTTCGATGCCGAAGAGGCCGCGTGGTTCGTCGCGGTCGACGGCGACGAGAAGGTCGGCATGGTTTTCGGCGAGCTCGCCGACCAGGAGGTTCACGTCCGGATCTGGATCCGTCCGGAGGCCCGGCACCGGGGCTACGGCACCGCGGCGCTGGCCAAATCGCGACCGGAGCTGGCGGCCTACTTCCCGGCGGTGCCGCTGGTGATTCGCGCGCCCGGCGCCACACTGGTCTAGCGAGCTACTCCGCGTTGCGGGTCAGCAGATCCGAGGATCCCAGCACCCGCTCGATCTGCACCTCGATCACCACTCGTCGTGGGTTGACCCGCGGCGTGCGGTAACGCTGGGCGTAGCGCAACTCCGCGTCGCGCACGGCGTCGACCTGGCTGTTGACGCTGGCCCGCCCCTCCAGCGACAGCCACCGGGCCCCGTCGACCTGACTGAGCACCGCGACCCCGCCGCGTTCGGCGTTGACCGCCTTCTGCGAGCCGCCGGTGGTGATCACTCGCGCGATGTGCGTCTTGGGGTCGAAGGTGAAGCCCACCGCCACCACGTGCGGGGTGTTGTCGGCGCGCAGCGTGGTCAGCATGGCGAGATGGCGCTCCGTGAGAAACGCCAGTGCGTCGTTGGTCAGCCGGGCGGTGGAGTTCGCCATCACCGCTCACGCTAGCGCAGGTGATAATCGCAGCCGTGGATGACACGGGGGCTGCGACGGTGCTGATCCTCGGCGGCCGCAGCGAGATCGGTATCGAACTCGCGCGGCGGCTGGCGCCGGGGGCGACCGTGATCCTCGCGGCACGCAGAGCCGACCAGCTCACCGAGCAGGTCGCCGCCGTGCTCGCCGCCGGCGCGACGGCCGTGCACACCAGGGAGTTCGACGCCGACGACCTGGACTCGCACGGCCCGCTCGTCGCGTCGATCCTCGCCGAACACGGCCCGATCGACACCGCGGTGCTGGCCTTCGGGATCCTCGGCGACCAGGCCAGCGCCGAGGCCGACGCCACGCACGCGCTGGCCATCGTGCACACCGACTACGTCGCGCAGGTCAGCCTGCTCACCCATCTGGCGGCGGCGATGCGGCGGGCCGGGCGGGGATCGCTGGTGGTGTTCTCGTCGGTGGCCGGGGTGCGGGTGCGCCGGGCCAACTACGTGTACGGGTCGGCGAAGGCGGGCCTGGACGGCTTCGCCAGCGGGCTGGCGGACGCTCTGCACGGCACCGGGGTGCGGTTGTTGATCGCACGCCCGGGATTCGTCATCGGGCGTATGACGCAGGGCATGACGCCCGCTCCGTTACCCAGCACGCCTGAGCAGGTGGCCGCTGCTACCGCGCGAGCGTTGGCCAAAGGACGGCGGACGGTCTGGATTCCGTGGGCATTGCGGCCGATGTTCTTCGCGATGCGTCAGCTACCGCAGTTCATTTGGCGGCGGCTGCCGCGCTGATCACCCGCGCCGCAGACGTCAGATGATCAGGACGTCCCGGTGCGCCTGGCATAAGCCGTGCGCTTGTCGACGTCGACGTCGGTGGTGAACACAGAACTCGTACCCAAGGCGCGCCCTGTCGCCTCCGTCACCCGCTGCGGCAAAAGTCGCTGGACGGTCGCGATCCTGCCGATCGAACGAGGAACGAACACACGCGATTTCGGTTTGGCGATCACACCGGCGACTGCGCGGGCGACGTCTTCGGGTTCGGCATTCTTGACGCCCTTGCCGTGCCCGACGCCGACGATCATCTCGGTGTTAACCAGAGTCGGCAGAATCGCCGAGAAGTGGACGCCGCTCCCGCGGTTCTCCAGGCGAACGCTATCGGTGTAACCGAGCACGGCATGTTTTGTGGCGCAATAGGTTGCGACGCCCTCGACCGGCAGCACGCCGCCGAGTGACGCGATGTTGACGACGTGGCCGTGGCCGCGCGGCAACATCCGTTTAGCGGCCAGTTTGGTGCCCAAGATGACGCCGTAAATGTTGACATCGAGCACCCGCTGGGTGACGGCGTCGGCTTCGTCCACCGCGCTACCGACGGCGATGACGCCCGCGTTGTTCACCAACACGTCGACGGGCCCCAACTGATCTTCGACCTGGTCGAGAAAATCGGTGAAGGATCGCCGATCCGTCACGTCCAGCCGTCGGCCAACTTTGAGACCCAACCGGCTGCCCGCCTCCTTGACGGCCGATCTGTCGATATCGCCGATCGCGACGACGGCGCCCATATTTTGCAGAACCGTCGCAGTAGCCAGCCCGATCCCGCGAGCCCCGCCGGTGATAGCAATGACCTTCTCAGTAACAGACGCGCGTTTCATCGCTCGGCGCTCCTTTTGGTTCTGGTTAAAGCCTAGGCGCTCAACGAACCCGGCGCGCTGCCTCGGGTGCCGCTGGAAATCGAAGGCGACCTCGAAGGCCTTTAGACTGACGCGGTGGCCCCCA
>Ga0209655_10000299_pt1 | contig 18882 bp, 14 predicted proteins | sample BogFormECP03_OM2_FD_188236 | JGI IMG/M metagenome (GOLD analysis project Ga0209655, IMG submission 188236) | Bog forest soil microbial communities from Calvert Island, British Columbia, Canada - ECP03_OM2 (SPAdes) (version 2) | ecosystem: Environmental > Aquatic > Freshwater > Wetlands > Bog ...
ACCGATTGACGGCCTGATGCTATCTAATTCTTTGCGAGCCGGCGTCGCGGGAATGGCCAAGACGCTGGCGAATGAATTCGGCGCCGACGGCATCACCGTCAACAACGTCTGCCCCGGCTATACGCTCACCGACCGCTTGACCGAGCTTTTCGAAAAGCGCGCGCAATGCGCAGGTGTCGCCTACGAGCAAATTCTGAAGCAATCCACCGCCAACGTGCCCATCGGGCGCTTTGCGCGTCCGGATGAACTCGCCGCACTGGTCGCGTTTCTAGCATCCGAACGCGCCAGTTCGATCAATGGCACCACCATCGCCGTGGACGGCGGCAGCACGAAGGGACTTCTATAGCTTGAACAGCTCCAGGATTCCGAAACACGAAAATCCCGCAGCGCGTTATATACTGTTCACTTTTGTCGCTATCTTTGCATCGTCTTGAGCTAGAGGAGAAACGAATGACTCAGATTTTCGGACGCTTTCGTCCGCTTGTGCCCGCATTCTGCTGTGCCCTGTTTTTGTCGCTCGCGCTGTTGATCCCCGCGCGAGGACGCGCGGATGAACCCTACGCCCGCAGCCGCGATTACGATTTGCAAAACGTAAAGACCCATCTCTGGTTCGATACCGACCAACGCAAAGTCCGCGGCGAAGTCACCCACACCATCGCCATGCTGCGCGACGACGTCACCCAGATCCAATTCGATTCCGTCGAGCTGAAAATCGCCACCGTAACGCTCGACGGCGAGGACGCAAAATTTTCCACCACAGATACCGCGTTGATCGTCCCGCTGGCGGGCCCCTCCCGCCAAGGCGAACATCACCAAGTCTTCATCCGTTACGAAGGCCAACCGAAAAAGGGCCTCTACTTCGTTCTCCCCGATAAAAATTATCCCAATCGCCCCAAAGAAGTCTGGACCCAGGGCGAAGCCGAAGACACGCGCTACTACATCCCGATCTACGATTACCCCAACGATCGCACCACGTCCGAAATGATTCTCACCGTCCCGCCCACGTGGCTCACGATCTCGAATGGCAATCTCGTCGGCGTAAAAGATGAAACCGACGGCACTAAAACCTGGGACTGGAAGCAGACCGAGCCGCTTTCCACATATCTCATCACCGCGGTCGCCGGTGAATTCGTCGAAAAGAAAGAGACCTGGCGCGGCATTCCCGTGCGCTACGTCGTCCCGCGCGGCCAGGAAGACACCATCGATTCCACTTTCTCGCGCACCCGCCAAATGCTTGATCTTTTTTCAGACAAGCTCGGCGTGCCCTATCCCTGGGCGCAATACGCGCAATCTTCCGTGAACGATTTCGTCGAAGGCGGCATGGAAAATACCAGCGCCACGACGCTCACCTCGCGCGGCCTCGTCGCTCCCGGCCTCGTACCCGAACTTCGTCGCGGTTCCGATGATCTCGATTCACACGAACTCGCACATCAATGGTTCGGCGATCTGATCACTTGCCGCGATTGGGCCAACATCTGGCTCAACGAAGGCTTCGCCACCTATTTCGAACATTATTGGGCCGAGCAGCGCTACGGTGCCGATGAAGCCGCCTACGAATTCTGGCGTGATCAAGCCGGCTGGTTCCGGCAGAAGCGTCTGTATTCCGTGCCGATCGTCACGCGCAATTTCACCGATAGCATCGAGTATGCCGGCAACGTTTACGACAAAGGCGGCTGGGTGTTGAAGATGTTGCGCACCAAGTTAGGCGACGACGATTTCTTCCGCGGCCTGCATTACTACCTCGAAACCAATCGCGGACAAAACGTCGTCACTGCCGACCTCGAGAAAGCGATCGATCATTCCACCTCAACCAACGTTGACCATTTCTTCCATCAGTGGATTTGGCGAGCCGGCGCGCCAAAATATGAAGTCAGCTACGCCTACGACGCCGCCGCGCATCAAGTGAAACTGAACGTCAAGCAAACCCAGAAAGTCGAAGGCGCGGTGGACTTGTTCGACATGCCCGTCGAAATCGAAATCGCTACCGCCAGCGGACGCAAGACCTCCACCATCCAGGTGAGCCAGGCCGACGAAACTTTCACGTTGCCCGCGGACAGCGCGCCGCAAATGGTGCTGTTCGATAAGGGCGACAATATTCTGAAATCCGTCGAGTTCAAGAAAGACGCCCCCGCGCTCATCTATCAATTGAAAAATGCCGAGACCGTCCCGGACCGCGCCGATGCAGCTGTCGCGCTCGGTGCCATCAAGGACAATCGCGAAGTCGTCGTGGCCCTCGGCAACGCCGCGCAGCACGATCCTTTCTGGGGCGTGCGCTCCGAATCGCTGAAAGCTCTGGGAAAAATTGGCGGCTCGCCGGCCGAGAAACAAATTCTTACGGCCCTGAACGATCCCAAGCCTTGGGTCCGCCAGGTTGCCGCGCAAGAGCTGGGCGGTTTCACCGACGACGCAGCACTCGGCCCGCAGCTCACGGAAATTGCCACGAACGATAGAGCCTACCGCGTCCGCGCCGCCGCCCTGAACGCCCTCGGCGAAATCAAAGCGCCCAATGCCTACGACGTGTTGACCGCCGCGGTGAAACTCGATTCGCCCGACGACACTTTGCGGAACGGCGCGCTCGACGGCCTCGGCTCCCTCGGCGACGATCGCGCCGTCCCGTTGCTACTGGAATGGTCCGCGCTCGGCAAGCCTTTCGAAACGCGCGGTGCCGCGATTGGCGCAGTCGCAGGTCTGGACACAAAAAATAAAGCAATCACGAAGACGCTAATTTCGTATTTGCAGGAACCCTACATTGACATCAAATACGCCGCGCTATTTGCGGTCACCAAACGCGGAGATCCCGACGCCATCGCCCCGCTCGAAGCCATGCTCAAATCCGGCGACCTGAGTCTGGGCACTGCGCCCTACATCGAAATGCAAATCGAGGCCCTCAAAGCCAAAGCCTCCGGCAAACCGCCGGCCGGCCCAAGCGCCGCAAATGGAGCGAGCGCAGGTGCTGGTGCAGCTGCGGGTACTGCTGCCGTCGGTGCAGGCACAGGTTCCACCCAGCCATCAGCTGCGGGAGCCGCAACTTCGGATAACACTCTGGACGCGCTCAAGAAACTGCAGCAACAAATGGACGAAGTAAACGCAGTCCTGGCAAAAATCGAATCGCAGCTAAGCTCGACGAAGCAAAAGTAAGCAGACGGACGGGTAGCATAGGCAATCTTGCCTGTGCTCTTTCTGTTGATTCTTCTGTTGTCGTTGACTCTGTAGCGGCCGGCCCCGCAGAGCGGGACCGGGCAGCCGTTGCCGTGCGTTTGCCTTTGAATTTGTAGCGGCCGCCTGCTTTTTTTTAAGGCGGGCGTCTTTGAACTTGCCGTCGCCGATGACTCTGTAGCGCCCGCTTCGAGTGGGCGACTTTAAATTTCGCTTGGCCTTTGTGGTCGCGCAAACCTTGCGCATCGTCACTCCGCCAACAGAATCCTCAAATCGCGCAAATTATTCCCGGTAGGCCCAGTCACCACCGCATCGCCCAACCGCGCAAAAAACCCATGCGCATCACACCGTCGCAAAAATTCCCCAGGCTCCATCCCCATCGCCGACCCCCGCGCCAATGTCTCACCATCCGCCACAGCCCCCGCCGCCGGACTGTTCCCATCCACGCCATCCGTCCCCGCGCTCAAAACCGTAATCTTCTTCCCCGCAATTTTCGGCACGCAAGCCAACACAAACGCGGAATTTCTCCCACCGACTCCGCCAGCCGTCACCGGGCTGCTCACCTCTCCCCCAGCAAAAATCGCCACGCGCCGCCGCGGATTTTCTTTCTTCAATATTTCCAGCTGCTCCAGCAAATGCTCCGCAGCCTTCACCAGCGGCCAATTGTCCGTCTCGGTATCCACCATGCAGAAAAATCCTTCGCCCTCGCAACAATGATGCGCGGCATGCATCAAATCATGCTCCCGCAGCAAGATTTCAAATCGCGCGCGCAAAAACGCCGCATCGCCATCCTTGGGAGTCTCGCGCAGCCCACGCCGCTCGATCACTCCACGCAACGCAGCCGGCAATTTCGCCAGCAACCCATATTTCCGCGCGATGCGCTCCGCGTCATCCACAGTTGTCGGGTCCGGCACAGTAGGCCCGGAAGCCACCGCCGATTCCTCCCCTTGCGGCACGTCGCTGATCGCAAAAGTCAATTTCGTCGAAAGCGGCGCAGCCGCCGCCAGCCGCCCTCCCTTGGTAGCCGAAACATGTTTGCGCACCACATTGATTTCTTCAATCGGCGCGCCGCATGTAATCAGCGCCGAATGCAACTGCTGAAAATCCTCGAGCGTCACGCCAGGGCCTAGCGGCTGCTCCACCAACGACGACCCGCCGCCCGAAATCAGAAAAAATACCAGCGTTCGTTCATCGCAACGCACTAAACGCTCGAGTATCGCCCTGCCCGCCGCAAAACTTTCCGCCGTAGGCAAAGGATGCCCGCCCACAAACGTTTTCCAACCAGGCAGCGGAGACGAAGGAGGCGCAGGAACCACAAGGATGCCGTCAGGAGGAAATTCAGGCGTCAAAATTTCGTGCAAACCCCGCGCCATAGCCAGCGCAGCCTTCCCGTACGCAATAGCCACAATCTCGCGAAAGCCGCGCAGGTCAATCTCAGCGGAACCACCAGCAGAAATCAGCGAGCCGCGCCGGTCCAGTTTTCGCCCAAGCGCCGCAGAAATATCAATTGCGGTAAGAGTGTGCCGAAAAACGTGTTCAGCCGTTTTCTTCACGGCCCTATTTTAATCCCAAAGCATCCGCATTCAACGCATTCGGCGGCTGCCGCCCTTCAAAAAGCGCCACCACATTCTCCGCCGCCATCACTGCCATTTTCGTGCGCGTATCCAGCGACGCGCTAGCAATATGCGGCGCCAAAATCACATCGCGCCGCGTCAAAAGCGCTGGATGCACCCGCGGCTCATGCTCGTACACATCCAGCGCCGCCCCCGCGATTTTTTTATTCTCCAGCGCCTCCGCCAAAGCCTCCTCGTCCACCACGGGCCCCCGCGAAGTATTCACCAGATACGCCGTGTGCTTCATTTTCCCCAGGTTCTCGTGCGAAATCAGGTGGCGCGTATCCGGCAGCAGCGGCACATGCAGGCTTATAAAATCCGATTCGCGGAACAACGTGTCGCGATCCACTAATTCCGCGTGCAGTTCGCGCTCCACATGTTCGTGCGCGCGCACCGCGTCGCTATAAATCACGCGCATGTTAAATCCCAACGCCCGCCGCGCCACGCCGCGCCCAATCCGCCCAAATCCCAGCACGCCCAAAGTTTTTCCCCACACGTCGCCGCCCACCAGCTGATCCAAGTCCCAACCCGGCCACGTTCCGCTGCGCATCCACGCATCGCCCTCCAGCAGCCGCCGCCCGATGGCCATCAGCAAAGTCCACGCAAAATCCGCGGTGGTATCGTCGAGCACTCCCGGCGTGTGCGTCGCCGCCACTTTATGCCGCGTGCACGCCACCACATCTATATTGTCGTACCCAACGGATACTGTCGCGGCAATCCGCAATTTTGGCGCCGCCGTCAGCAGCTCTTCGTCCACTTTCTCTGTGAGCAGGCACACCAACCCTTCTTTATCCGCCACGCGCTTCAGGAGCTCCTCGCGCGTGATGCGTTCCGGCGGCCTCCAATAATCCACCTCGAAATGTCGATCCAGCACTGCCCGCGCCGCCGGGAAAAGCGGCCGCGTCGAGAGTATTTTCGGTTTGGTCAACGCATCCCTCGCAAATAATCCCCGCGCAGAATTTGTAACATATACTGCCAAATTAGCAAACGCGTCGAAGGCGCGTGAATCGCGCTACAGCGCGATTCATCCTGAGAACCGGCAGTGCCGGTTCTCAGGGCTGGACCAAAACCGGCGCAACGACGCTACATATTAATGTACGGAGAGAAAACCTCATGACGCATCTACGAAGAGCCATCGTACTTCTATTCTTCAGCTGCTGCATCGCCCCGCTAGCCATGGGCCAGGTCACGTTCAAGGTCAAAATTCAATCCACGCCCATGGAGCGCCAACTACTCTTTGCCAAACTCAACGAGCGCGCCGCAACTCACCATATCCAGTTCGTCTTGGTCGAATCCGGCTTCGATTACCGCGTAGCCTACGGCGTCGCCGGCCCCGTCATGACTCCTTACGGCCCAGCAGCCGCTAGCGCCTCAGTCACAAAAGTTTTCGAGCCCGCGGGCGCCCAACTCTTCACCTTCGCACGCGACGGCCGCTGGACCCCCGACGCCGCCGCCAACGCCACAGCCAAGGAAATCATCAAACGCATCAGAAAGCTCCGCGGCCTCGGCTAGCGCGATCGCCGGGGAATGATCGAGACAGCTTCTTTCGCGGAATCCAGTGACCCAAGAGGTTGACAAGCCGTCGGCCTTCACAGGGCTTCGGCAGGGCGGATGACAGCTAGGAATTATACTCACACCCCATTTGGATTAGATTCTCGAGTTTCTGCTGCGCCCCGACGAGATTAGGCGAGTTCACCGAAAATAATATATATCGAAGCACCTCCATTGCGACGGCGTCTCGCTTTTCGACCAATTCTTCACTTGTTGTCGAAATTGAAAAAGCGAGCTCATCATCAAGCTGGGAGCCGGGTGTTGCCGACAAGCCAAAAGAACGATTCAGCACATAGAGCCATGGAACCCCACGGATGGGTCCAATGGCGGTCTCGATAAGGAGAGGCCCCGTGTACCCTAACATCTGAAGCATCCTTCCGGAATGTTCTAGAAATAAAAGAACGTGGCCTACGAACTCGTGCAGGTGGACGCCGAACGCTCCGTTGCGATCTCCAGCAATTCGGGCAGCGTAAAAAAGCAGGCCCCAAACGTTGACCTCGAAAATTGACGTGCCCGTCGCCACATCTAGGACAATGGCGCTCTCATGCTGAGAGAGAACCGCGTTGCGCGTCTCCGGAAACAGCACTCCGCGCCAACTCATCCAAGTCTTTTGTATGTACGTCCTGAGTTCCTCTTGTCGACAAGGTTGCCGGGCAGGAAATCGCGGCAGAACACAAAATTCAAGGATAGGCCCCAAGCCAGCAGTGTGCCCGCTCCGATCTTCGTGTTTTCTTGCAACGTAAGTGTCGAATCTCTTTTTCGCTCGCTCCAGAATATATGCTCGGCGCTCCCGCACCAGTTTTCGCCGGTCCAGCAGATGCCTGAGTTCATGTTCATCGGCGAGACGCGCCTCAAAGCGCACGCTAAATTCGTCGGTTCGGACCCAGGTTCCTTTCCTGCCGTTTAGGAAATGCGGCGCTACGTCGCTCTCGGCCACATAGATTGCATAGCAAAGCTTCCCGTTGGCCGCCGGTGTAACTATTGGGTCCGACACTTCAACGACCAGCGGAGGGCTTGCTCCGTCAAAACACCACTGTACAACCTTCTGCTTACACCCAGGCTCGACATCCACGCCGGGCAAGTCCTGTATCCGGCCATCGCTGCTGTCTGCCTTCGCGCCGATGACCATAAATCCGCCAAACGTATTGGCAAATGAGGAGAGCTTCTTGAGCGTCTCATCCTTGGTCGGCACTTCACTCTTGAATTCTAGGCGAGCGTTTTCGACGGCACGAGCTTCGAGCAATTGTTTCAAATCGGAGGTCGTAAGTTGCGAAATCCGCGTCGCGTACAATGACATAGCTGTCAATATAACATTGAGGCGCGGTTTGTAAGTAACGACCGATTATTGGAAAAAGATGTATCGTTGAGGCTACGCGCTCGTTGACGCCCATCGCCGCACACAGCTATAGTGGCCGTGAGAGAGCGCGCACTTCCGTTCGCACGCGCCGCTCCACACGCGCATGGTTTCCCAACTACTGCAAGCCCTGAAAACAACCCTCGGCCCCGAAGCCGTCCTCCATCGCCCCGAGGAATTAATGCTCTACGAATACGACGGCTCGGTCGAAATCGCGCGCCCCACCTGCGTCGTCTTCCCGCGCACCACCGCCGATGTGCTAGCCATCGTAAAACTAGCGAATCAATATCAAACTCCGCTAATCGGCCGCGGCGCCGGCACCGGCCTCTCCGGCGGCGCACTAGCCCGCAAAGGCGGCATCCTCACAGTTTTTTCGCGCATGAATCGCATCCTGGAAATTGACATCGAAAACCATCGCGCCACAGTCCAACCCGGCGTAGTGAATTCCGATCTCAGCACCGCTGTCGCCCACGCCGGCCTTCATTTCGCGCCCGATCCTTCCAGCCAGAAAGCCTGCACCATCGGCGGCAACGTCTCGGAAAATTCCGGCGGCCCGCACACCCTCGCGTACGGCGTCACCACCAATCACGTCCTATCGCTCGAAGCCATTCTCCCCACCGGCGAACTCATCCGCATCGGCAGCCCCGCGCTCGATTCCCCAGGCTACGATCTGCTAGGCCTGTTCGTCGGCTCCGAGGGCACCCTCGCGCTGATCACCGAAATCACCGTGAAGCTCACGCGCCTTCCCGAAGCCGTAAAAACTCTTCTGGCAATTTTCGAATCGCTCGACGACGCCACCGAAACGGTCGTGGACATCACCGCGCGCGGCATCACTCCCGCCGCCTGCGAAATGCTCGATGGCTGGACGCTCCGCGCCGTCGAAGCCTACGTCCACGCGGGATTTCCTCTCGATTGCGCCGCGGTACTGCTGCTGGAAGTCGACGGCATCAACGAAACGGTGCTGCAGCACGCCGAAGAAGTCGCCGACATTTGCCGCGCCCATCACGCCCGCGAAGTACGCGTGGCCCGCGACGCCCGCGAACGCGACCTCCTCTGGAAAGGCCGCAAGAACGCTTTCGGCGCCGTCGGCCGCCTCTCGCCCACGTATTACGTGCAGGACGGCGTAATCCCACGCACCAAGCTGCCAGCCACCCTACGCCGCATCAATGAAATCGGCGTGAAGTACGGCTTCCAGATCGGCAATATTTTTCACGCGGGCGACGGCAATCTGCACCCACTCATCCTTTTCGACGCGCGCGACGAAGCGCAGTTCCGTGGCGTCGTCGCCGCTGCCGACGAAATCATTCAGTACTGCATCGAAATGGGCGGCTCCATCACCGGCGAACACGGCGTGGGCATGGAAAAAGATCGCTTGATGCCGCTGCTTTTCACCGAAGCGGAACTCGACGTGATGCGCCGCGTGCGCGACGCCTTCAATCCGCAAGGCTTGCTGAACCCCGAGAAAATTTTCCCCTCGAAAAAAGGCTGTGGCGAAATTCACGTCCGCCCGCTGCCGATGGTCGGCGCACCCAGCGCATAATAAAGATGAACGCCTCCGCCATCAGCGCCAGCGTCACCTCGCGACTCAACGAAATCGTCGGCGCCGCAAATGTCGCGAGCGATTTCGCGCAGCTAGCCACCTACGAAATTGATCGTAAGCTGCCCGCGGCCGCCGTGCGCCCCGCAACCAGCGAAGAAGTCGCCGAAATCGTAAAATTTGCCGCCGCGGAAAAATTGGCGCTCGTCCCGACCGGCGCGCGCACAAAACTAGGAATCGGCTACGCACCCAGCCGCTACGATCTCGCCCTCGACATGACGCGCCTCAACAAAGTAATCGCCTACGATCCCGGCGACCTCACTCTCAGCGTCGAAGCCGGTGTGCCACTCGCAAAACTCGCGCAAGTCCTCGCCGAGCATCGCCAATTTCTGCCGCTGCCCGTTCCGTTTGTGAATCGCACCACGATCGGCGGCGTGATCGCGTCCGGAGTGGACTCACCTCTGCGCCAATTTTACGGCACAGCGCGCGATTTTCTGCTCGGCATGGAGTTTGTTACCGGCGAAGGCGTCGCGGCAAAAAGCGGCGGCCGCGTAGTGAAAAATGTTACCGGCTACGACATCCACAAATTAATGATCGGCGCACTCGGCACGCTCGGCGTAATCACCCGCATAAATTTCAAGACATTTCCAATGCCGCTCGGCACCCGCGGCTTCGTCGCGCGATTCCCCACTGCCGAAAGCGCCCTGGACATGCGCCACCGCATCGCGCAATCACCGCTCACGCCGCTGACGATAGAAATCACCAGCCCGCTCGTAGCCGAGCTTTTTGTCAGCGACGCGGCCTCGCGTTACGAGCGCGCGTCCATGCCGCCGAACGTAATCTCCAGCAACGAATGGGCGCTCTCGACCGGCTACGCCGGCAACGACCACGTGCTCGATCGAATCGCGAAAGACTTGCAGCGCATGGCCGAACAAACCGGCGCCACCGGAGTCACCATCCTCGGCGAAAACCTGCCGCCCGCCTGGGCACGCAAGCGCGAATTCATCCCCATAGCGCTCGCATCCTCGCCGGCAACCACCATCGTAAAAATCAGCGTGCTGCCGATGCGTATCAAAGAAGCGCTGGCCGCTGCGCAAAAATCCGTCGAAAGCAACAACCTGCGCTGGGTCGCCATGGCCCGCGGCGTCGGCATAATTTACTTCGCGATTCTTCCGAGCGACCACACCGAAGAATGCCGCCAGCGCGTCACAAACGCCACGAGCGCCCTGCAAGAATCCTGCGCAAAACTAGCAGGCCACGCCACAATCCCCTGGGCCCCCACCGAATGGAAATCCACGCTGCAAATCTGGGGCCCAGCGCGCCCCGATTTCCCGCAAATGCAAAAAGTAAAAGCCGTCTTCGACCCCCAAAAAATCCTAAGCCCTGGCCGCTTCGCCGAGAATTTATAGCGCCGGTCTCTAGACCGCCATCGCTCCGCGCACTACCAACAGTAGCGTACGGAGGCACCTTGTCTGGACTTAGTCGAATGGATTGTTGTGCTATTCTTGCGTGCGCATGAAATTCAATCTCGATTACAACAAAATGCTTCTCCAGGACGCTGAGGATCTTGCCGAGGCCGGAATTAGGAAGGCTTATCGATCCATGCTGACAATTCTTGGTCAAAACGTAACGAAGGCTGCTCCAGTTCAGGAAATCGTCGATAACGACGCACCGAGCTACGTCGTAAGATGTGGGGACCTCGAATACGTCATCTACTCACCCGTTCTACCTGACGACGAGAATCAGAGCTGGGGAAGAGCGGCCTATGCGTTTTTCAAGATAATTAATGACCAACTCGCGAACTGGGAATACCGAGTCTAGGCGATAAATGGCGGCAACGAATTGGGTGGAATGCTTCTGACGCAAGCTGAGTGCGAAGCGGCGCGGAAATCGCTGCCGCGCAAACAGGACTGGCCCTACCTGCCAACACTCGAACATCCATGGTACGGCCAGCATCACGGCTAGCGGCGGCAAGCACGCGCTCTCCGAATGCCGTAAGATACTGGCTGGATACGAATCTCACGAGGCCCTCAACGCAATGGCTTCCGAAACGCAGCCACCGAATCCCACACCGGCCGCGCCGCCGCAATCGCACGATGCCGCCCAGCGCGAATTCCAACTAACGCTCAGCGGCTTCTCCGCAATCGACAAGCCCGAGTACGAAGACTATTCCCGCTGCGTGCACTGCGGCCTGTGCGCTAATAATTGCCCCACCTATCGCCTCTGGGGCCGCGAAGCCGATTCCCCCCGCGGACGCATCAAGCAAATGGCCCTGGTCGATCAAGGCCGCCTGGAACTGGGCGAATCATTCGTCCTGCACATCGACCGCTGCCTGAATTGCCGCAACTGCGAAACCGTCTGCCCCTCCGGCGTCGAATACGGAAAAATTCTCGAACTCGCCCGTGCGCAGATCGAGCAAAAATATAAACGCTCGCTCGCCTCGCGCATCGCCCGCGATTTCGTCTATCGCCGCCTGCTTCCCTATCCCGGCAGAATCGCAGCCGCAGCCCGCGCGCTAAGAATCTATCAGCGCTCCGGACTCGCGGCCGTAGCTCGCGCCACCGGAATCCTGCGCCTGCTCGGCCTGCAAGATCGCGAAAAACTCCTCCCGCGCATTGACTCCGATTTTTTCTTCAGCGAGATGGGCAGGACGTTTCCAGCAAAAGGCCCGCGCAGGGCCCGCGTCGCATTCTTCGCCGGATGCGTCGCGCAAGTCACTTTCAGCGATCTAAATCGCGCCACCATCCGCGTGCTGCAAGCCAACGGGTGCGAAGTAGTCGTCCCCGCCGCGCAAACCTGCTGCGGCGCGCTGGCGGCCCACGCCGGAGTGCGCGACACCGCCCGCGATCTAGCGCACAAAAATTTCGATGCGTTCCTCTCCTATGACTTCGATGCGATCATCACCAACGCGGCCGGCTGCGGCTCCACTCTGAAGGAATGCGCGCACCTCTTCAACGAAGACAACACCTCGCACTCCCGCGCGCAAAATTTCTCCGCCAAAATGCGCGACATCAGCGAATTTCTAGCGGACCTCGGCCTCACCGCCCCGCTCCGCCCCCTCCCCGTCCGCGTCACCTATCAAGATTCCTGCCACCTGGTGCACGGCCAGAAAATCCGCGAAGCTCCGCGCCAGTTACTCCGCGCCATTCCCGGCCTCGATTTCGTAGAGATGCCGCTAGCCGACCAATGCTGCGGCTCCGCCGGCGTTTACAACGTAACCGAAACCGCAACCTCCCTAGAACTCCTCGACCGCAAAATGGACAGCGTGCAACAAACCAAAGCCCAGATCATCGCCACAGCCAACCCCGGCTGCATCCTGCAACTCCGCGCCGGCGCTGCGCTCCGCCGCACCAATCAGGAAGTCCTACACGTAGTCGAACTTCTCGATCGCGCCCTCGCCTAGCGCCGACGTCCCGCCGGCTCTGTTGTTTTTGAATCTGAAGTGGCAATTGTAGCGGCCGTCTGCTTTTTTAAGCGGGCGTGATTGATTTTGGCGGTGGGCACCCGCAACTTTGACTAAATTGAATCCGCAGGATGGATCACGAATGGGGTCTTGCGGGCGGAGCGTGGGGGAATTTTCCGCCCGCAAGCTGAGGCTGAGCTACTGGGGGCCGTGCAATCTTCAGTGTGCCGCTTATTCCTCCGGCGCCGGCGGTCCAGCCATCCGTACCGCGCCGCGCACGTGCGGGTTCATCTGCGCCACGGTGTAACCCGCCGGCACCTGGAACAAACTCGCCGCCGGCTCCGTCCGCGCAATGCTGGTCATCTGGAAAGTGGTGTCACCCGAACGCGGATCGCTGCGCTTGGTCATCACCACCATCTGCAAGTCCGCCGAATACCAGCGCTCGGTCACAATCACAATCGGCTTCGCGTTCCCAATCTGTCCCGCGGGAATAGTGCGCATATAGCGAGTGCCTTCAGCCGTCACGCCGCCAATGGTTTGTGTTCCCAGCGAAGAGGTTACCGTTTCCTTGTCCGCCAATTCCGCGCCCGGCCCGCCGCCGGTGTGCGGCTTTCGCGTAAACTCCGCCTTGTCCGGAGGCGCCGGCATCTGCCGCGCGGTTTTCGTATCCGCTTCCAAAATGTAACGTGTGCCCGCCACCGGATCGTTGACGAACGTAACATGCGGCGCAGCCTGCCCCGCCACAGCCATCGGCCCAAACGCCGGCAAAGTCATATCGCGCCGCGTCCGTCCCTGGCTATCACGCGCAATCGTGCCGGTCGAGGTGTGCTTGATCTGGTTTCCATCGGCCAGCGTCTCCGTGGACTCCGTCGTGAAGCTCGCGCTGAACGGCGCGCCCGTCACGACCTTGTCGCCCAACCCCGCTTCGAAACCTAAGAACCGGATCTCGTCGCGCCCCGGCCCGTGCCCGAATCCGTGGCCTGGAGGTGGCGGCGGAGGTGGCGCTGACGCCGCATCCTGCGCTTGCAACCCAGCGCCGGCCAGCAGCAGAATCATCGCCGCTCCCGCCATCGCAAAAAACTTCGCCTTGTGCCTCATCTCAAGCTCCTCCGAGAAATTAATCGTGGTTCTAAAAATCCGTATCGGAATCGGAGTTCGTATTAGACTGCGCCACCAGGCGAATCGCTTGAGGCGTGCCGTCCTGGCTGATCACCATGTCCGCCGTCACCTGATCCCTCAGACCCATTCCCTCCACCGGCAATCCATAAGAAGCCAGCGCCGCACGCGGCAGCACCACGCGCACCACCGCTCCGCCCTCGAGTCCCGATGGATCGTATGCATACGGCAGCGCCAAATACGCGGTGGCATATTCGCTGTCGTCGGTCTCCGCCGCCTGCGCTGAATTGCCAGTCGCCTGCGCGTGACTCACGCCTTGTTGCGTGTTGCCATCTGACGTAGCAGTGGAAGTTTTCGTAGTGGCCGAATTGTCCGGCGCTGTTGTGACCGCCTGCGAAGAATTCTGCGCCGAATCCTGGCCCGCTGGTGTCACCAAATGCTGCCGGTGCAGGGAAAGCCCCAGCGCCAGCAACACCGCCGCGGCAATTGCAAACGCTGCCAGCTGCCCGCGCACTCCGCGCGAAGCCGTCGCCGATTTTTCCCGGCGAAATTCCTGCAGCAGCAAAGTTTCCAGGCGCGGCGGCGCCTGCGCTTCCGCCGATACCTCCGCCAGCTGCCGCAACGAAAAAGACAGCGACTCCATTTCCGTCAGCTGCGCGGCGCAATCGCTGCACGATTCCGCATGCGCCAGCGCGCGCTCGCACAGCGCGTCACCCTCGGCGCCGGGCCGGTCCAGCTCGTTCAGCACGTCCCGAAATTGCATGCAGTCCATGTGTTTCATCCTGTTCACTGCGGTGAAAATGTCTTTGCCGGGGCCCTCTTTCATTCGCCCACCGCCGATGCGCGCCGCACCGGTTGCGCGTCGCGCAATTTCTCCGCCAAAATGGCCCGCGCGCGGTGCAGCCGCGAACGCACCGTGCCCACCGGGCAATCCAGCGCCGCCGCCGCTTCCTCGTAACTCAATTCATCCAGCTCGCACAGCACCACTACTTCACGATAATTTTCCGGCAGCGTGCCAATCGCCTGGCGCACGCGCGTCACATTTTCCAGCGAAGCGAAATCATCGCGGTGCAGCATATATGCGCTGACGCCCGCCCCATTGCCATTTCCGTTCGAATGTCCGTTCCCATTGCCACTTCCCGTACCTGGCGTCCCGTTTTTTCGGCCCACGCGCCCCGCGCTGCTGTGCGCCATCATCGCATCCAGCTCGTCAGCCGATTCCGGCAACGGCACCGAATTCCGTTCCTGTTCCCAGCGCCGCCGCAAATGATTGCGCGCGATGCCGAACAGAAACCCGCCCAAGGTCCCTCGCGCCGGATCAAACCGCTTGGCGTCGCGAATCAAAGTCATGAAAACCTCTTGGGTCACGTCTTCCGCCATCGCCGCGTTCCCGCTCATGTGCAGCGCGAACCGGTATATCGCCGGATGCTTCCGGCGATACAGCAGCGTAAACGCAGCCTCATCCCCGGCCACCATCCGCCGGAGCAGTAGCCCCTCATCTATGGTTTCCATGCCCCTATTCATCTCAGACGATTGGACGGCCCGGCACAACTCTCGTTACATATTCCGTCCCAACCTCAGGAAAGTTCCAGGAAATTGCGCTAAGTCTAGCCTCGCCGGTCGCCTGTTGCAATTAATTCGCAGCCGCTGAACCAGCGACGGAACCCGTCCCCACGGGTTATCTAGCGGTCTACTCACTGCGCGCGGGTGCCCCACCCTTCGCTTTTTAAAGGGTGGGGGTTTAGACGCCCCATCACCGCCCCGGCATCCGCCTGTCCCCACGCTCACAATCCCCTCCTTGACCAAATCCCTCCCGTTCAATAACGTAGGGGCGGGCAAACGGCCACTTTTGCCCCAGCCGGCAAACGCCGCTGCCGACGGGCTGCGGCTAATCCACAATCCCAGGGCCGCGCACGAACCATGGAGGAATCGCCATCATGCAGGAATTCGATCCGCATGTCTTAGAAGAAAAGCCCATCCCGCCGCCGGAAGATTTCAGCAAGGAAGCTCATATCGGCTCGCTCGAGGAATACCGCGAAATGTACGCCGCCGCGCAAGCCGATCCCGCGGCCTTCTGGGGCGAACAGGCGAAACTTCTCCACTGGTTCGAAGCCCCCAAAAAAGTTCTGGAATGGAATCCTCCCCACGCCAAATGGTTCCTCGGCGGTAAGCTCAACGTCTCCTACAACTGCCTCGACCGGCATCTCGAAAAAAACTCCAACAAGCCCGCGCTGATGTGGGAAGGCGAAGACAGCTCAACCATTCAGTACACCTTCGCCGAGCTGCACGAACGCGTCTGCAAATTTGCCAACGTCCTCAGCTCGCTCGGCGTCAAGCCCGGCGATTGCGTCGCCATCTACATGCCCATGGTGCCGGAGCTGCCCATCGCCATGCTCGCCTGCGCGCGCGTCGGCGCCGTGCACTCCGTGGTCTTCGGCGGTTTCAGCGCCATCGCTCTCTCCGACCGCATCGCCGATTGCAAAGCCAAACTCCTGATCACCGCCGACGGAGGCTTCCGCCGCGGAAAAATCATTCCGTTGAAAGAAACCGCCGACGTCGCCCTGAAAAATTGCCCCACCATCGAAAAATCCATCGTCGTGCAACGCACCAAGGAAAAAGTCGCCTGGCAAGAAGGCCGCGACCTCTGGTGGCACGACCTCGAAGAAAAAGCCCAGAAGGAAAATGTCGCCGCGCCCTTTGATTCCGAACATCCGCTCTACATTCTCTACACCAGCGGCACCACCGGAAAACCCAAAGGCGTCCTGCACACTTCCGGCGGCTACTTGCTGCAATGCACCTGGAGCACCCAACTAGTTTTCGATCTAAACGAAGACGACATCTACTGGTGCACCGCCGACATCGGCTGGGTCACCGGCCATAGTTACGTCGTCTATGGCCCGCTCTCAAACGGCGCGAGCATCGTAATGTACGAAGGCGCGCCCGACTTCCCGCAGAAAGATCGCTTCTGGGAAATTATTGACCGCTACAAAGTCACAATTTTCTACAGTTCCGCCACGGCTGTGCGCGCCTTCATGGCCTGGGGCATGGATTGGATCACTCCGCACAAACTAACGAGCCTTCGCTTGCTAGGAACCGTCGGTGAACCCATCAACCCCGCCGCCTGGAAATGGTATTTCGAAGCGATAGGAAAAAATTGCTGTCCCATCGTGGACACCTGGTGGCAAACAGAAACCGGCTCGATCCTGATCTCTCCGCTTCCCGGCGCCACGCCCACAAAACCCGGCTCAGCCACGCTGCCGCTACCAGGGGTAATTGCGAAAGTCGTCAACATGAAAGGCGAACCAGTAGGCCCCGGCGAAACCGGCTACCTAACGATCCAAAAACCCTGGCCCTCGATGCTCCGCACCATCTACGGCGACGACGAACGCTACGCCCGCGAATATTGGAACCGCATCCCCGGCGTTTATTTTGCCGGCGACGCCGCGCAATGCGACAAAGACGGCTACATCTGGGTCCTCGGCCGCGTGGACGACGTAATCAAAGTCGCCGGCCACCGCCTAAGCTCCATGGAAATCGAAAGCGTCCTGGTAAGCCATCCCGCAGTAGCCGAAGCCGCCGTAGTCGCGCGCCCCGACGAAATCAAAGGTGAAGCCATCGTCTGCTTCGCAGCCCTGCGCGTCGGCCACGAGCCCAGCCCAGAACTGCGTAAGGAACTGATGGACTACGTAGCGAACACCATCGGCTCCATAGCCCGCCCCTCCGATGTTCGTTTCACGCCCCTGCTACCCAAAACGCGCAGCGGCAAAATCATGCGCCGCCTCCTCCGCGAACTAGCCACCAAAGGCGCGGTTACAGGCGACACGACAACGCTAGAAGACATGGCAGTAATCGAGCGCCTACTAAAAGCCCAAGCCGACGACGAAGAATAACCGCGGAATAATCCTGGGAACGATCCGTCGTTGCTGGCTTCTCGTTTCAGACATTGCTCCCGTAGGGGCACGGCATGCCGTGCCCGCTGCATAGTGGCACAGCTCGCAAGACCGGTGATGCCACGTATTTTCGGGGAGTACGGGAGCTTGCTCCCGCTTTGGTTAAGGCGAGGCTTGCCTCGCCCGCGCACTCTCGTCCGCTCTTTGATAGACCGTCATCCTGAGCGCAGCGAAGGACCTCTCTTCGATTCTGCACTCGCGTGGCTCGCTCGCCGTCGCTGTGTTCTCCGCATTTCCTCTGTGTCCGCTGTGTCAAATCTCTTGGCTTTCTCTGCGTCCTCTGCGTCTATGCAGTAGATTACTTCTTGCGTTGGCGGCGGATGGAGGACTTCGTCGGCTGGTTGCGCGTAAGGTAGTGGCGGGCGAAGACGCGTTTGCGTGCTTGCGGAAGCGTGGCTAGCACTTGTTCTGGGGTGAGGCCGAGGGTTGTCAGCGCTTTGCGTAAGGAAGCCGAGTCAGCAAGCCACATGCGAAAAAGTTGACCAACCTTCTTTGCAGGAACAGTTCGGCCGGCCTTGGCATCGCGGACGCCGTCACGAATGGCGGCAAGCGTCGCCTCGTCCTCGTCATTCACAGCAGCCACTGGTTTTTCGAGATTGAATTTGCGAGGCTTCGGCACGCGGTCACCTCAGGCGATCACACCGCGCTTCTTCCCGGCTCGTCAAATTCCAGCAAAATCTTGAAGCCAATCACATCCGCCCCAAACCGTATCTTCAACTCCCGAATACCAAACGCAAAAGCCTTCGGGAACGAGCCGCTCGGCACGGCGGAGGGGTCTTCCGGCAATCTCCACGAAAAATTGCAATGCGGGCAAGCAATGGGAATATCGCGAATATCGTCAGGCGACACTGTAAGCCGCGACTTACATTTATGGCATTCAAACGTAATTGCCCGAATCTCTTCGAGCCCCACCACGATTTTGCGCTCAAACGTCACGTTGCCCGAAGTGTATCACGCTGGGCCATCCCCTCCGACGATCCCCTGGGAACGCCAGCCTCCCGTTTGGCGTACTATCACACCGCCTCTCGACCCGCGCCCCCGTCGTCCCGGCAAGCTTCTGATTCATTCCCAAATTGGGACGCGAGCGCGTCCACGAAATGAGCTTGATTATCGTATTCGATCCATGATATAATGGTTACTAGGCTATCCTGCCATTCGCTCATGCTACCGACCCCAGCATCACGCCGGGCGCGACAGCAGCG
>Ga0209655_10000301_pt1 | contig 18858 bp, 19 predicted proteins | sample BogFormECP03_OM2_FD_188236 | JGI IMG/M metagenome (GOLD analysis project Ga0209655, IMG submission 188236) | Bog forest soil microbial communities from Calvert Island, British Columbia, Canada - ECP03_OM2 (SPAdes) (version 2) | ecosystem: Environmental > Aquatic > Freshwater > Wetlands > Bog ...
GGCATGGGTTCGCTATTCGGGCCGATGATCGGCGCGATCGTGTTCCTGCTGCTGGAAGAGGTGCTCTCCGGCGTCACCGAATATTGGCAGATCATTCTCGGGCCGCTGCTGCTGCTGGTGGTGCTGTTCGCGCGCGGCGGCATCGACCAGCCGTTCGACGAGATAATTGGCCTCGGGCCGCCCGGCGCCGCGGTAGGCGTCAACCGGCACGGTATTGGTGAAAACGCCCAATATGTTGGCGTAGATGGCTTTGAAGTTGTAGACGCTGGAGAGAACGCTGGTGCCGGCATAAGTCGGGATATATGGCGCGAAAGTTGAAAGATACGCGCCCATGTTGGAAATGTTGCGAGTCCGCAGCGCCAGGAATTTCCCCTCCGCGTCGATCGCCAGTTCACCGACGATGCCGTCCGCAGCCCACTTCAACGCGATCGTGGCGAGCCGGTGGTCGGGGAACGTCCCCCCGACATCGGCGTGCACACCGGCGAACCACCGCTCCTCCAGCCCCAGCGGGTGTCGCTCGACGAGGTATTCCCGATAGGGGCGACGACGTTCGTCAATGGAGACGGCATGGCGGATGCGCGCCACATTGGGCAGTGCGCGGGTGTAAGGCCATCGCAGAGTGCCAAATCGGAGAAAGCCTGCCGCCTTCACGGTGTCCCACAAACCGAGATATGCCACCGGTACCGCGTAGTGCCACACCTGATTCGGACTGTTTTGTTTCACGGTCTCAAAGAGCGGCTCGTTCTCGGTGCGCCAGCAGAACGCCCGGGCGAACTGTGCCCAGTTGTCGTACTCGTCTTGGGTGAAATACCGATTGATGGCGTACTTTTCGACCGCGTACGGCAGTAGATTCTCCGAGCCGGGCCGCATCAATCCCGGCCGCAGCAACATGCCGGCCAATGCGCGTGCGGTGTAGGCGCCGCGGCTGAAGCCGAAGATGTAGATCGCGTCGCCAGGCCGCCAGTGCTGCATCACGTACCGATATGCCTGTGCCACATTCTCTTTGAGGCCCGCGCCGAAGGCCTGCTCGAACAACAGCGTCAGCTTGCCAATCAGCGAAGACTGCGCCGGCGCCAGCGTGCCCACACCAGGGTCGTAGTAGGCGAGCTGGCTGGCCGGATCGTTCTTCTCCAACATTTCGAATAGCTTGGCGACGTTGGTGAGATTCCCGGCTCCGATTTGGTCGGCGGTGCCGTCGAAGCACAGGACGATCCGCTTGCTCACGTCCGGCACTTTACGTGCCGGCACCCGCGCCGTCGGGCCGAATGACCCATTGCGATAGCTCTTTGCGGTACCTAAGCTCCCGCTACATGACACTTCCGCCGCCGTCAGCAGGGTCGGTCGCCGTGGTCACCGGCGCATCGTCCGGTATTGGCGAACAATTCGCCCGCCAACTCGTCGCTCGCGGCTACCGCGTCGTTGTCACTGCCCGTCGGGAGGACCGGCTGCAAGCGTTGTGCGCTGAGTTGGGCGGTGACGAGCGCGCCGTCGCGGTCGGCACCGATCTCGCGGTGCCGGCCGACCGAGACCGGCTGGCCGCCCGCATCGACGAGCTGGGCGCCCACGTCGACATCTTGGTCAACAATGCGGGCCTGGGCATCTACACGGCCTTCGGCGCCGAAGGCCGCGACAAGGAACTACAGATGCTGCGCGTCGACGTCGAGGCGGTGGCCGACCTGATGCTGCGTTACCTGCCCGGCATGGTCGAGCGCCGCCGCGGCGCGATCATCAACCTGTCGTCGGTGTCGGGATTTCAGCCGGCGCCCTACAACGCCAACTACGCCGCCGCCAAGGCCTATGTGCTGTGGTTGTCGGAGGGGGTCAACGCCGAAGTCGCCGACTCCGGTGTGACGGTCACCGCGGTCTGTCCCGGTCCGGTGCCGACGGAGTTCCAGGCCGCCAACGACGCCGATTTTCTGGTCAAGCGGGTACCGGGATTCACCCATGTTTCCGCCGAACGGGTTGTCGCCGACGCGTTGAAGGCCGCCGACCATGGCCGCGCGTCGGTGGTCCCGGGCGGACTGCAGGTGAAGTTGGCGCTGGGATCGACTCGGTTCGTGCCGACCCCGTTGGTGTTGCCGGTCCTCAAGCGAATGTTGAAGCGCTAGCCGGACTTCTGCGTCGGAATTGGCTTGAGCGAGTTCCCTTTCAGGATCGACGAACAGTTCTCCGGCGCTGGTACGCCGTCGAAGCGCTGCTTGATCCAGGTGATCGAGTCCAGTAGCCAGATCGGCACGCTCCAAATGTGGCTCAGCGCCTTGTATTCCTCGTAGTGAACCTTGGTGCCCTTCGCGCAGTAGTCGCGGGCCAGCGTGCGCACGTCGCCGGCGATCATCACGCCGTCACCGGCGCCGATCTTCTTCTTGTCGCCCGGTGTGCCCTCGAGCTCACCGTTGGCGCCCTGACCGATGAACAGCGGGATCGTCGGCGTACCGCGGGTGCCCATGATCAGCTTGTTGGCGCATTGGACGAAGAGCGGCAGCTTCTCGGGAGTCGGGTAGTCGGGGATCACCAGGTCCGCCCACTTCATACCCCGGTATTGGCCGAGGACGTTGACGATCGACAAGGTCTGCATCTCGTGAAAGATCCTCGCGCCGTAAGTGCTGAGATATGGTGCCAGCTCGGTCTCGATCTCGAATGCACGGGCGATCCCGACCAGCGCCATCGCCATGACGCCCGCCCAGAACCCGGTGCCCTCGACGTAGTGCAGGTTGTGCGCCGGGTCGACCAGCACACCGCCGATCGCGGCGCCAATCATGCGCTCGTTGACGTCGGGCGCGTAGGTCGGGGCCAGCTCGGCGGCCCACTCGGTGGCGATCGCACCGCCGGAGTACCCGAGCATCGCTACCTTTGCATCGCTGGGGATGGTCGACGAGCTGACCGCGGCGCGGATCGAGTCGAGCGTGTTCATCCCGTACTCGGGGCCCGCGGCGAAGTCCGCCCGCTGGCCCTCGGTGTCGGGAACGATGACCGTGTACCCACCGGCGACGAACGGGCCGAAGACCGCCGCCTCGACATTGGGGATGAGTCCGCCGAGCCTGAGTCCACCCCAAATCGCATACGACGGTTCGTCATTGCGGTTGAGGGAGTCATACGCGGATTGGTACGAGATCACTTTCGTCTCATCGAATTGGATCGGCGGCGCAATGATCGAGGTGACGTTGACGGTCGGCTTGCCGGTCTGGCTGGTCGACCGATAGAGCAGCTGAGTGGTCTCGAGCAACGTCGGAAAGCCGAATAGGTGGTAACGAAGGCTGCGACTGTTCAGCACCGTTCCCGGCGCGATGCCATCCAGTGGCCCGGTGTAGGAGTAAAACGGATCATCCTTCGGCTGCGGCGTTGCCACCGCGATGCCGGGCGCGTTACTACGATCGGGATACCAACCTGGCTGCACCGGTGCAACCATAGCGGCTGGCCGCCGACAGCGCGGCGTCCTCGACTACGTCCGCAGCTGAGGCCACATCAGCCACCTGCGCAACAAGAGTCGGCGTACACATCGTTTTGGAAACGAAGGCGCATGCGATATCACCTGGGCTCTGATATCACATACGCATTCAAATCGCAGAAGCAACTAGTCCTCCAGCCAGTGACTAAAGGGCCTGGTGAGACTGCTGAAGCGCGCCACGCAGAACGCTAGAACGTGTTGACCAGGCTGCTCTGTTCGCTCATCTGGCGGGCCATTGTGTAGTGGTGGTAGTGCATCGCGCACTTGATCACGCAGATGAACAAGAGGCTTGGATCGGGCCGTCGAAGGGCCATGGTGGTCATCCGACGGCGATAGATCCGGCGCAACTCCGGGTCGGGAATGTTTTTCATCAGCCGTAGGAACAGGCCGGTCGCCAGCACAGCATCGACCGATTGCGACTTCAACTTCCGCCACGGGTGTCGCCGCCAGTAGGCATTGCGGGTTCGTGCCCAATCGAATTTCCTTGTGAGGAAGAGGTTTTCGAGCCGCTCGAAGTAGAAGTCGGGATCGTACAGCTCGCGCATCAGGCCGATGTAACCGTCGCGCAACTCGTCGCGACTCATGCCGAGCGGAATGACATTGGTGCCGAACGGTTGTTCGTCGTCGAGATCGAGGCGGCCCTCATCTTTCAAGCGAGCGTGGAGCGGCGTCTTCGGGATCGCCGAAAGCATGCCCACCATCGCGTGCATGATGTCGGTCTGGCGTAGGAACTCGTGCTGGGCCTTGAAGATCCGGGTGTCGTCGTGGTCGAAGCCGACGATCATGCCGCACCAGACTTCGATGCCGGAGTCTTGCACTTTGCGGACGCGGTCGACGATCGACCCCGTCTTTTTGACGTTTTGATACTTCTTCGTCTCGCGCAGCGATTCTTCGTTCGGGCTTTCGACGCCGATGAAGACGGTCACGATGTTGGCCGCGTCCATCAACTCGATCATCTCTTCGTCTTCGGCGAGGTTGAGCGACGCCTCGGTGAAGAACGTGAAGGGGTACCCCTCGGCGGCTTGCCACGCGACAAGGTCGCGCAGCAACGCCTTGACCGCGACCTTGTTGCCGATCAGGTTGTCGTCGACGATGAAGGCCATCTTCAGGTGTTGCTTACGCATCGCTTCCAACTCGGCGATCACCTGGGCGCTCGTCTTCAGCCTCGGCCTACGACCGAACGTGACGATGATGTCGCAAAACTCGCACTGAAACGGACAGCCGCGGCTGAACTGGACACTGCCGAACAGGTATTCCTTGGTCTTCAGCAGGTCGTAGCGCGGGACCGGCACGGTAGTCATGTCGGTCGTCGCGAGTTGTTCGTAGCGGTACTGGTGTCGGCCCACGGCCCATTCTTCGAGAAACTGCGGCCAGGTCGTTTCCGCTTCGCCGATGAAGATCGCATCGGCCAGGCCTTCGAAGTAATCCTCCTGCACGGTCACCCACGGACCCCCGACGATCGTGAAGACATCGCGGATTTTCAGTTCGCGCAGAATCTCGCGCATTCGGGCGCGCTGGACAGTCATGCCGGTGAGCCCCACGATGTCGGCCCGCGCCAAACGGTCGTAGTCGATCGGCTCGACGTTCTCATCGACGATGGTCACGGAATGGCCCGGGGGCGTCAACGCCGCGAGCAGCGGCAGGCAGGCGGTCGGTATGTTGCACTTCTTGCCGAGCAGCGGAAGCGCGTGTTCAAGGCCCCAGTAGGACACCTCGAAACGGGGATTGATCAGCACAATATCGGCCATTGCGCCTGCCTTAGTTCTGGTGGCGTTTGATCTTAATCTGCGATCGCCGCGCTATTGGAAGCACGTCCGATATGACACCGCTTGGCCGCGGCCAGCGCGTGGTGGTTGACTGCGACCATGCGCAGAGAACCGCAGGTGGCGCGACGCTTCTTCGATCGATTCGAGCCGGTGCATGGGGTGACATACTTCGCGCCGGAGGCACGAGCGGCGTTGGACGGGCTGGGGTACCGCGGGTTCTGGATGGGTTACTTCGCCGCCCGGTCGGCGCCGCTGGGCATGATGCCACCCGAGATGGTGACCGCGATCTTTTACAACTTCGCCCCCGAGCGGGTCGCCAAGGCCTTGCCGGCGGCGTGGCAGATCGCTGGTCCGGAAGCCGCGTTGCAGGCCCGGCAGGATTCCGCGGTCGCGGCGCTGCGCCGCTACGGCATCGACGCTAATGAAAACGTCATTGTGGCAGCGGAATTGGCGGGGAAGGCGGCGCGTGAGGCGCCGCTGGAAGGGCGAACGCTGTTCGCCGCGAATCGGGCGCTGCCGTGGCCGGACGATCCGCTGGCCGCACTGTGGCATGCCGCGACGCTGTTGCGCGAGCAGCGCGGCGACACGCATGTGGCGGTCCTGGCTGCAAGCGGTGTGTCAGGCCGGGAATGCAACGTTTTGCAGGCCGCGGCCGGCAGGGTTCCGCGCGACTACATGGCCGTCGCCCGCGACTACGACGAGGCGACGTGGCGTCATCACGAAGAGCAGCTGGCCGAGCGTGGGCTGGTCGGCGACGACGGAACGCTGACCGCAGCGGGCCGGGAACTGATGGACGCCATCGAGTCGACCACCGACGCGCTTTCGCTGTCGGCGCTCGACTCACTCAGTGACGACGAGGTGGAGACGCTGTTCCAAGCGCTCACACCGATCACCCGCGCGGTGGTCGCCGGCGGCGATCTCCCCGCGATGACCCCGATGAATCTGCGCCGCAACGAATTAGACGACGCCAGCGCGCATCTGGCTCCTTAGCCGTCAGGCGACCGGGCGCCCGAAATAGGCCATCAGCCGAGCAGTCGCCGACGCGCCCTCGGGCACAGGTTGGGCAGGCCCGAACCCGCCAGGCCGTCGCAGCGTCTCTTCCGGCACCGACTCCGCCAGCTGTTCGCAGAACGCGAGCAGCGCCTCGGGCAGCTCGGCCGGCCGGTCCTGCGACCGGTACACGTCCCAGGTGTGGATGGACAGGCCGACGATGGGAGTCATCAGCGCCTGGCGGAGCGCATCGAGGTCGGCGCTGGGGAGAGCGTCGTGCAATCGGCCGGCCAGCTCGCGAAGCTGTGCAACGGGATTCTCGCTTCTCCAGTCATTCGGATCGGCGGGCCCCTGCTGGACCTGCCCACCCTCGACCAGCGTCACGATCTTCGCCGTAGTCCCCGTGCTATGAGCCACCAGGTCGCCGATACTCCACCCCTCGAGATTCGATGGCAGATCCCAACTCGCCGAGGGGATTTGCTCTACCGCCTCGACGAAGAAGTCCACCGCTTCGGTCGCCCTGGCACCGACGGCCGTGTTGTTCATCGGGCCAGCGGTTTGTAGAAGACCACGCCGTTGCCCTTGTTGTCGTAGACCACGGCGCGGCGTTCGTGGGCGTCGTCGTACGGGCCTTTCACGATGCCGCCGCCGCTGGCCTCGACGGCCTTCGCGGCCGCGTCGACATCGGCGGTCTTGATCCCGACGACGACCTGTCCGGGGATGGGATGGTCGACCGCGGTCGCCAGCGCCAGGGTGATCGGCCCGCCGTCGAGGGCGGCGAAGTGGGCGCCGTCGCGGAACTTCAGCGACATGCCCAGGGTTTCGCTGTAAAACCGGATCGATTCGTCCAGGTCGTCGGTGGACAAGATGATCATCTTGACTTCGTGGTCGCTCATCGCTTCCTCCTGTAGCCGAGGCGCTTTCAGACTAAGCCGTCTAGCCGGCGGCCCATTCTTTGGCTCGCTCGAGCGCGTCGAGCTTGAAGACCGCCAGCTCGCCGGGGATCATCCAGGCCAGCGCGTGCACGGTATGAGCGACCCAGGGCTTATCGGACACAACCGCAATTCTTTTGAAGGCCGAATGATGTGGCAAGACGGTGCCGAAGCCCAGCTTGAGATCCTCGAATAGCCCGCCGGGCCCGAATCCCTCGTAGTCGGGCGCGATGACTTCGACGATCCTGATCTCGTCGGTTTGCAGCATTTCTTCGATGCTGGGCTTGAGCTCGCGCAGCTCGTCACCTCGCAGTCGGCCTGACACGTGAATGCCGGTCACTCCCTCTGGCATATCCGGCAGAAATTCGATCATGGATTTTCCTTCCTGAGCACCCCTATTGCCTCGCTTGCGATCATGCTCCACGTCAGACTAGGCCTATGGCAGGTCTCGGAGTTGGTCGGCGACGTGCATACGCCTTCGGTGCGGCCATTGCGTGGATTTCGGGCGGACTCGCGTATCTCATCGTCGAAGCTATTGCGGCCAAGGCGTTTCGGCCTCATTACAGCTACGTCCACAACGTCATCAGCGATCTCGGTGTCACGTCCTCCCTGATGAACGCCGCGTTCTGTGTGCAGGGAACTCTGTTCGTGGTTGGCGCCATCCTCAGCGTTCGAGCTTTCGAAACGCGCAAGGCTGGGCCATTTCTCACTCTTGCTGCCGCGAACGCGGTCGGCAATATTCTGATTGCAACGTTTCACAGTGGCTCCGCCGCGAGGGCCGACGGAACCGCTTGGGTGCATGCGATCGGAGCGCTCTTGGCGATCGTCGGAGGGAACGCGGCCATCCTGGCGGGATCGTTGATTATCGGGGGGCCGCCGCGGTATCGCAGGGTATCGGCCGGGCTCGCCGCGCTCGGTCTGCTCAGCTTCACAATGTTCGCTATCGAGTCAAAGATCGCGGCGGTCAACATTCTGCCGCCCGCGGTGTGGGAGCGCTGCAGCGTCTATTCGATCATCGCGTGGCAAGTAGTCACCGCGATTCTCTGCTACACCCGCAGCGAATAGTCAACACTGGGACTTATGGCAGATCTTGGCGAGGGCCGTGTTGCGGTCTATCTCGACTTCGACAACATCGTGATCTCCCGCTACGACCAGGTCAACGGGCGCAGTTCGTTCCAGAAGGACAAGGCCAAGGGCCTCGACAAGTACGCGGACCGGTTGGCGCGGGCCACTGTCGACGTCGGCGCCATCATCGACTTCGCGTCGTCGTTCGGCACCCTGGTGCTCACCCGCGCCTACGCGGACTGGTCGGCCGACGTCAACACCGGCTACCGCGAACAGCTGGTTGCCCGCGCCGTCGATCTGGTGCAGCTGTTCCCGGCGGCGGCCTACGGCAAGAACGGGGCCGACATCCGGTTGGCCGTCGACACGGTCGAGGACATGTTCCGCCTGCCCGACCTGACGCACGTCGTGATCGCCGCCGGCGACTCCGACTACATCCCGCTGGCGCAACGCTGTAAACGGCTCGGCCGCTATGTGGTGGGCGTCGGGGTGGCCGGCTCGTCGAGCCGGGCGCTGGCCGCCGCGTGCGACGAGTTCCTCGTCTACGACGCGCTGCCCGGGGTTCCGGCGCCCGAACCGGCACCCACCGACGCCGCACCGAAGAAACGGACCAGCCGCGCGAAGGCCACCGGCACCGACGAGCCGCCGCCGCCCGATCCGCAGAAAGCGGCCACAGATCTGCTGACGCGCGCGTTGCGGATCGGCCTGGAGAAGGACGACGCCGACTGGCTGCACAACTCCGCCGTCAAGGCGCAGATGAAGCGGATGGATCCGTCGTTCAGCGAAAAGTCACTGGGATTCAAGTCTTTCAGCGATTTTCTGCGGGCACGCACTGATCTGGTGGAGCTTGACGAGAGTTCGACGACGCGAATGGTAAGACTGCGCGGGACCGATCCATAGGCAACTGCCGCGGCCGATCTCGGGGCGGTTGCGGCCACGGCGATTGTTTTGCCCGCGCGCCATCTGGGTGGCCGATTGGATACGAATAGACACTCCCGAATCGAGCTACCGGCGATGGACGTAAAGCGCTTGGTCGGTGCGGCGGCGATCGCTACCGGCATCGGCCTGTCAGTATTGCCATGGGGCGTAGGACGTGTGGACGCCGCCCCATCGGACCCACCCCCGCCATGCCTGAACTGCCCACCGGGTCCGGGCGGGCCGGGCGCCGCGCCGCCGGAAAGCCCGAACAACCCCGGGGTAGTGGCCCCGGGCCAGTCAGAAATAGCGCCTCCGGTTGGGGGCGGCCCCAAAAGCGGCGGACGGGCCGTCGAGCAACCCCACTAGCTGGGCGCAATTCACGACTTTTGCGCCGACACGAACAGATACGGCGGGGTGCCGTCGTCGATGTCCTGCGGAGGTGTGCGGCCGTAGCCGGTCATCAGCTCGTCCGACGGCGTCACGGTGACTTGCCAGCCGTGGCGACGCCACCAATCGCCGACGTCTTCGCGTTCGTCGAAGTACCACAGCTCGTCGGTTCGCGGGACGGCGCGCTGCGGGTCCGCCTTGGCCATGATCGCCCGGACCCGCTCCAGCCGCTCACGGCGCTGCGCGGCGGCCGCGGGGTCGGCGAAGTTGGGTGACAGCGCTTCGATGCCGACCCGGCTGCCGGGAGCGGTCAGCGCCTCGATGCGACTGAACAGCAATTCCTGGGCCGTCGCCGGCAGGTACATCAGTAGCCCTTCGGCTGACCAGGCGCTCGGTGCCGATGCGTCAAAACCCGCTTCCCGCAAGGCCTTCGGCCAGTCCTGACGCAGGTCCACCGCGACGCCGACGCGATGACACGTCGGTTCGGCGCCGTGCTCGTGCAGCGTCGAGGCTTTGAAGTCCAACACCCTGGGCTGGTCGAGTTCGAAGACCGTCACCCCGTCGGGCCATGGCAACCGCCAGGACCGTGCGTCCAGACCGGCCGCCAGGATCACCACCTGACGGATGCCGGCGTTAACGGCGTTGAGGAAGAACGTGTCGAAAAACTTGGTCCGCGAAGCGAAAAAGCTGACCATCGACTTCATCCGCAGCGGCAACGCGGGTACGGCTTCGACGACCTCGGCGGGCAGATCCGGGGCCCCGTACCAGTCCCACTCACCGTCGCCGGCGGTGTCAAGGAACACCCGCGCGAACGGATCGCTGATCAGCGGATCGTCGCTCTCGGTTTCGGCCGCGCGCGCCGCCGCCACACCGAGCGCCGTCGCCCCGACACTCTCGGTGATGTCCCAGCTGTCGTCGTCGGTTCTCACGCCATGTGACCCTACGTGAACCGGGCATACGGAAGAATCGCGGTCACCATGGTCGACAGTTCCGCGCCGACGTCGCGACGAAAGCACGTTATTCGACTCGCCGTCTTCGCCGCTTTCCTGGTCGTGCTGTTCTATCTGCTGGCGGTCAAGCACGTTGTCGACATCGGGGACGTGCGGCGCACGGTCAAGGCGACCGGGCCGGCGGCGCCGCTGACCTACATCGTGCTGTCGGCCGTTCTTGGCGCGATCTTCGTGCCGGGCCCGATTCTGGCCGCCAGCAGCGGGCTGCTGTTCGGGCCGCTGCTGGGCGTGTTCGTGACGCTGGGTGCGACGGTGGGCACCGCCGTGGTCGCGAGCCTGGTGGGCCGTCGCGCGGGCCGCGACAGTGCGCGGGCTCTGCTGGGGGCCGATCGCGCTGATCGGATCGACGCACTGATCGAACGACGCGGGCTGTGGGCGGTGGTCGGTCAGCGTTTCATTCCCGGCTTGTCGGATGCGCTGGCCTCGTATGCGTTCGGGGCATTCGGAGTTCCATTGTGGCAGATGGCTGTTGGCGCTTTTATCGGTTCGGTGCCGCGGGCTTTCGTCTACACCGCGCTGGGCGCTTCGATCGGGAATCGGTCGCCCGTGTTGGCATACACGGCGATCGGGGTGTGGTGTGTGACTGCGATCGTCGGCGCGTTCGCCGCGCGCAGCGGCTTCCGGAAGTGGCGGCGGCACGACGGACCAACCTCCGACACGTCACATACGTTTCAGCAGTAACGTGACCGAACCAGTATGCAAAGTGCCCGCCTCTGAGCGATTTTCAGATGCGCAGGGCCTGGGCTGCCGCGGTGGCCACGTCACCTCGCAGACCTGAGATCGGTGGACTGCCTCGCAGATGAATTGAGTTCGCGAGCAGGATTACGTAGGTATCTGAGCCTGGGTCCAGCCAAAGCGACGTTCCGGTAAAGCCTGTGGCGCCGAAGCTACCGATGGGAAAGATCAGGCCGCGCGGCTTGGAAAAGTCCGTGTCGATATCCCAGCCGAAACCGAACAGGCGTTGCCCCTCGATCGCCGGATAGTTCGGCGCGAGCAGCGGGTCAGTTGTGTTCGGTGTCTTTGCGATTGCTTCTCGGGCGGCATCGTTCGCCGCGTCGACCTGTCCAGCCCTATGTCCGGGCTGCTGAGGAGTCGTCATCAACTCCAGCGTCGCTTGCTTCAGCGGAAACTTGCTTGGGCGGCCCGCAAGCCGATCCAGTAACGCCTGCGCATAGACGCTGACATCGTGCGCCGTCGAGAACACACCGGCATGTCCGGCCACGCCTCCCATGCGGCGCGCTGTCGGGTCATGCACGGTGCCTCGAAGCAGGTAACCAAAATCAGGATTCTTGCTCGGGTCGGCGTTGCTTTGGTCGTCAATGGCCGTCGGCGCGATGCGCGGCAAAAGACTGGTGCTCCATGTGCCTGCAGGACAGGCGACCAGCATATGTCCTTTGGGCGAGGGAGCCCACGCAATCGCAGCTCCTCGAATCGTATGGGGGCCACACGCTTTGGCCGGGGGAAGGTAGCGGGTTTGCTCCATACCAAGCGGCGCGAAGACGTTTTGCTGAACGTATTCGTCTTCTGCTTGGCCGGTGAGTTTTTCGATCAGCGCGCCGAGCAGGATGTAGTTGATGTCGGCGTAGCGGAAAACCTCACCGGGACCCGACTGCAGCGGCGTGGTGAGCGCACGATGCACGCCTTCTGCTTTATCGGCGGCGTCCAGCCCCCACGGATCTTGGAGGTTGACGTCTATCGGTTCGCCCGAAGTGTGCGTCAGCAACAGGCGGACCGTCACCTGTGCACGCAGTGGATCGTTCGCCGTGTTGAAGTCAGGCAAGTACTTCTGCACGGGATCGTCGAACCCGACCTTGCCCTGTTCGTAGAGCTGCATCACGGCGGTTGCCGTGGCGAGGGGCTTCGTCAACGACGCGATGTCGAAAATCGTGTCTTCGGTCATCGGCTCGGCAGGGGCGGGCGAGCCATCTAGCCCCGGTTCGCCGGCAAGCTTGCGCGAGCCATAGGCCTGGTGGAAGGCGATCCTGCCGCCGTACCCGATCACAACCACACCACCTGGCAGCTTGTCTGCCGCGATCGCATCGTTCATCAGCGTGGAGACCGTCGCGAATTCGGTTGTGGGAGCTTGTATTCCTCTTCTGATCACTACATACCTGGCCGAGGCCGCCGCCACCAACACAAGCAGGGCAGTTGCAACAACGACGGCTATTCGCACGGTACCGGCCTCACGTCAGGTAGCGATTCCGCCAGCGGGCAAAGCGACTCGTCGGCGCCTGAATCGCAGCCATGACCGCGCTCATCGGTGAGGCCACCGACTTCGGCGGTGTCTTGGGCTTGGCGACTGGCGGCCCTTCGCCTTCCCACCAGGTCGGCTGCAGCAGCGCCGCCGTCACCGGGATCGCCTTGTCGACGCTGTTGCGGCCCCATCGGCTCGCGCGGTCGATGGACGCGGCGGAGGGCGCCAGGTTCACCGGTGACAGGGTCGGCTCGAATCGGACGAGATGATCGGCATACGGCAGGTTGCGCACCATCTGCAACTGGATCGCCTGGGTGATCGGCACCAGCCACAGGTTCCGCGGATCCCATTGCGGGTGAAAGCAATCGAACGCCAGGTAGCACGCATTGCGGGTGCCCAGCCTGCCGTCGCGGATGCGCTTCCACGCCAGTTCGATCGGCACATTGCTTGCCGTACCGCCGTCGACGAGGGCCGCGATGTCCTTCTCTTCGAAGAGGTCGTCGAGGATGGGAATCATCCGTGGGTCGCTCGTTTCGTGATGCAGCACACCGGGAATGGCCGCGGAGAAGGACGCCGCGTCGACGACGTCGAAGTCGCGGGCCGGGTCGTCGTCGCCGATGATGATGGGTTTGACGACCCGCAAGTCGATGAAGGCAGCCACTTGCCACATGCGGGTGCCCACCACCGGGCCGATGCCGATCGGGCGAAACGGCACCGATCGCATTTGCAGCGCGGCCAATGCGGGACGACGGAAGCGTGACGGCAACGCCGTATACGGTTGCCTGCGCACTCCGGCGACCACGATGTCGAACGGGATCGCCAAGTCCGACATACGCATTCGTTGACCGTCTTCGCGGCTGAGCATCGCATGCGCGAACTGGTCGAAGCGCAAGGCGAACATGCCGGCCAGGCCATGGCGGCGGCGCAGCCGTTCGGGTCCGAGGATGGCGCGGTAGGACACCGTCTTCGCCCAGGCGATGTACTCCTCGATCGGCACCGGCAACTCGCGGCTCACCAGGCTGCCCAGGATCGAGCCGATCGACGCGCCCATCATGTAGTCGGGCAGCTGGCCGGCCTCGAGCAGCCGCTGCATGCCGCCGATGTAGACGAAACCCGCACCGCCCCCGCCGCCAAGGACAGTGACGAGCTTCTTGTAGCCGACCTCGGAGTCCAATTCCGCTGCGGAGAAGTGCTTTCCGTGTCGCTCGATGAGCACTCGCCGCTGGTCGTCCTGGTCGGCGGCCAGACCCGCCAGCGCGTCCCGTGCCGTCTGCAGCGCCGTGATCGGATCGGCCTCCTCGCGTAGCGGTCCGTAGAGCGCGTCGGCGACCCGGGACCGCCACGGCGCGATTTCGGCGCCGACCGAGACGTCGCCGCGCCCGCGGCTTCCGCCCGGGCCCGCGGCGCCCGGTTCGAAGTCGGCGAGCCTGGCGAAGTTGAGGATGTAGCGCAGCTTGCGCAGCTCCTCGGAGCTCAACACCTCCTGCTCGGCCAGCTGGTGCCGGATCAGCCGGTTTTCCATCCGCTGCAGCAACAGGGCCGGCTCGGCCGAGAGCAGATCGGCGGCGTCGACCGACTCGACCGCCTCGTCCTCGATCTCCTCGATGAGTTCGAGCCCGGCGTCGCGGCGGCCCACCCGGCCGAGCACCGCGTCGGCGAACGGGATCTGCATGGGGATCAGTTTGGTCGCAAGGCGGATCGAGCCGCAAACGAGCATTTAACCAGTACCTTATAAACCGTGTTCGTTCGGCTTACCGCGCTGCTCGGCATGCTGCTTGCCTTGTCGGGGTGTTCTCGTGGGCATCAAGCGGAAACGCCGCTCCCGACCGGCACAACTGTGCACACCATGCCGTTCGGCGGGCTGGACCGTACCTACCGGGTGCACAGGCCGGCGGGCCTGACGGCGGCGGCACCGCTCGTGGTCATGCTGCACGGCGCGTTCGGCGACGGCCAGCAAGCCGAAAACTCCTACGGCTGGGATCAATTGGCGGATAACGCGAAGTTCGTCGTCGCCTACCCCGACGGCGTCGGCCACACCTGGAATGCGCACGGCTGCTGCGGCACGGCTGAGCAGGAGAACATCGACGACGTCGGCTTCATCACCACGATGGTCGGGGAAATCAGCGCCGCAATGCCGATCGACCAGTCGCGGGTCTACGCCACCGGGATCAGCAACGGCGGCATCATGAGCTACGCGCTGGCCTGCAACAGCGGCATCTTCGCTGCCATCGGCCCGGATGCGGCCACCCAACTCGACCCCTGCCCCGCGCCGCACCCGACGTCGGTGATCCACATCCACGGCACCGACGACCGGCTGGTCCCCTACAACGGTGGTCAGGGCGCGAGCACCGTCAACGGACCGCCCATACCTGACGTCAACGCGTTCTGGCGCAAGGTCGACCAGTGCGGCCCACCCGATGTCACCACCAAGGCCCCAGTCACCACATCGACCGCCGCGTGCGCCGACCGGCGCAGTGTCGAGTTGATCACCATCGACGGCGGCCGACACCAGTGGCCCGGTGGCACCACCTTCCTCGAGCGTTTCGGCACGACAACGCACGCGCTGAACGCGACCGACACGATCTGGCAGTTCTTCGCGGCCCACCCCGGCTGATTTAGAGCCCCGGGATCAGGTCCACCAGGTTGATGAGCGTACCTGCGGCCGCTTCCAGGACGGGCGCGGCCGCGCCGTACCCGAAGGCGAACGGCACCAGCGCGAGGTCGGCGGCGATCGGATCACCCACCGCGCCAAGCAAATTGCCAGCCTCGAGTTGGTCGGTAAAGAGGTTGAGGTCGTAAGAGGGCAGGCTGGTCAGCAGCGCGTTGACCGTGTCGGCGACGGGAACCAGGGTTGCGTAGTCCGCCGACAGGGTGGCGCTGAGATCGTTGATCAGGTCGGTCGGCGACGAGAGCAGCGTCGCATCCGAAATCGGGAAGTTGTCAAAAGAACTCAACGCGGTCTGCGCCACGCCCAGCAGCGACGGGATGTTCAGCAGCGACTGCAGGTCGGTGGCGTCGGTGAAGCCCATCGTGTGCGCGATGCTGATCAGCTGATTCGTGATCGGATTGTCCAGGATGGACGAAATGACTTGGTAATTCGCGGGATCCTGCAAGTCGTTGATGGCCGCGGTGATGCCCTGCGGGATCCCGTTCACCAAGGCGGTAAAGACATCGCCCAAGTTGACATCGGTCGGCAGCAGCCCCATCGGGCTGGGCACGTCGGCATCTCCCGGACTCCACCCGTCTTGGATGCTGCCGTAGCCGTAGTTCACCAGCACCGACATGTCGGGCTGCAGCAGATCGGCCAGCGGATTGCCGATCACGGGGATGAGCCGCAGCGGATCCAGCAGCGGCAGATCCTCGGGAACCATGTAGTAGTTCGTGAGCGTGTCGGCCGTCGACGTCGGCAGTTGAATGGCGTCAGCGAGCTGGCCGGGCTCCGGGTTCAGGTAGGTGATGTGGTCGAAGAGGATGCCCAGGAACGCGTTGAGGTCGGACAGGAAATCGATTGGGTACTTGGGGAAGTCGGCGAAGCCGTCGTATTCGTTGGTGTAGATGTCGGTCGGGTAGAGATCGGCCGGCGTCGCACCGTCGAACGTGATGCCCAGGCTCGGGACCGACGGGTCCGAGCCGGCGGGGAGGTCGAAGCGTTCCAGCAAGCCGCCGTCGGGATTGCTGGCATCGCCGACCATGATGAAGTGCACGTCGTTGCTGGGCACGCCTTGGGCGGCGAGTTCCGGCTCGGTCAGCCCGGAGAAATCCGCGCTCTGCGACCAGCCGAAGACCACCACCGGGTTGGCGGCGTCCACTCCCCCGGCCGCGATTTGGCTCTGGATCGCGGAGTCCAGAATCTGTTCCTCCTGCGCGAACGAGGTGTCGACGGGCAGGCTGTGCACGCCGGTGACCGGATACAACCCCTCGGGCGTGAACGGCGCTTGAATGGTGCCGTCGAAGCCGCGCGGCTCCAAGTACAGCTGGTCGACGGCCCCTTGGTAGCCCGGGCTGGCGACGGGCGTCCCGCTGGTGCCGAAGATCAATGCGGTGCCGTCGCCCAGCGGCGAATCCGCGCCGTCGACGTTGGTCAGGCGTATCTGTGCGTGGTGCGGCAGCCGTGAGACGCCGACGAGGGCGAGGGCGGCGACGGCCGCGCAGGTGGTGGCGACGGTTGCACGGCCCGGCATGGCGTCTCCCCTGCTTGAGCGACTGTGACGGAAATTACAACACGATGGCCAGTTAGAAACAAGAGCTCTTGCTGAAAAGTGGATCGGCGCTAGAATTCGGCGCCATGGCAGCAATGCGTACGTCTGCGCAAGCCCGGCCGCGCAGGATCCGCGGCCTGGACGCCGACCAGCGCCGCGCGCAGCGTCGTGAACAACTCTTGGCGGCAGCGTTCGAGCTGTTCGCCCGCGACGGGTATGCCAACACGTCGATTGAGGAGATCTGCCAGACCGCCTACGTCGGCAACAAAGCGTTCTACGACCTGTTTGACAGCAAGGAAGATTGCTATGTGGCGCTGCTGCGCCGGGTCTCCGAACGCATCGAAGAGCAAGTGGCGCAAGTGATGCGGGAGTATGCCGACGCCGACGAAGAAGAACTTGTGCACCGGCTGCTGTCGGCGTTCGCGCACACGCTGGTCGATGACCCTCGCGTCGCGATGGTGACTTTCGGTGTGGCCGCGGGTATTTCGCCGCGAGTTGAGGACCAGCGGCGGGAGAACCGGCGCTGGGCGGCGTCGTTCATCGAGGGGCTGTGGCGCCGTAATCATCCGAGCGGCGGGGTCGACTATCACGCGTTGGCCGTCGCCACCGTTGGTGGACTGTTTGAGACGGTCACCGATTTTCTGCACGAGGACGATCCGCCACGACCGCGAACATTCGACGACCTGATCTCCGATCTGACCACGTTTATGTCGGTAGTCGAGGCCGGAATCCAGGCGAGCGGCGGCAGTTAACCGCCTCACCCCAGCGCGGACTGGACTCCTGTGTGCCCAAAGTCGTCGCCTTTCCATAGCAGCGGCTCGCGGAGGTCGAGCGCGAGCGCGTACGCGAGACAATCACCAAAGTTCAGACCGGCTCGGTGGCCGCTACCTTTGCCGAAATCGGCGTAAGCCTGGCGGGCCAAGCGAGCTTGGCGCTCGGTCACCGGCTCGATCAAGAACTCGGCTTCCTGGATGAGTTCGTCCAGACCTCGACTAATGATCGGGTCACGCTGGGAGTCAAGGACGATCCCGCATTCGAGATAGCTTGCCGCGGAGAGTCTTCGGGCGTCCGCGTGGGCGATGGTCTGGGCGTAGAGCGCGGCGTCGTCCTCCTCTTTGAGGATCGCGATGAGCGCCGACGTGTCCACGATCATGCCGGCAGCCCTCGCTCGTCGTAGAGCAACGCACCGTGGTCCAGCCGCTTGGTCTCCGGGCTCATCCGGCTGGCGGTCTTGTGGCCGATGGCCAGGAGCCGGGCCGCGAGATCATCCCCTTGCAGTCGGGCCAGACGCTCGTTTACCGCGGTCGCCACAGCCTGCGCCTGGGACTCGCCCGTGATTTTCGCGATCTGCTTCACCGCTTCGTGCACCGACGCGTCTTTGATGTTCAATGCCATTCAGGTACCTTTCTACCAACGCGATGGTACCATCGAATCCCCTAGATGCGGGTGGGCGAGTCTGTGATGAAGCCGAAAGTCGATGCGTTGATGCACGACTATGCGGGCGACGTGCCGGGCGCGGCCGTGCTGGTGCTGCGCGATGGTCAGCCGGTCGTGCGCGCACGCTACGGCCTCGCGGACCTGGAAACGGGCACGCCCAGCACGCCCGAGACGAACTACCGGCTCGCATCGATGACGAAGCAGTTCACCGCCGCGAGCATCCTGCTGCTGGCCGAGGACGCCCGCCTCACGCTCGATGCCCCCGGCCACACGTGGCTGCCCTCGCTGCCGAAAGCCGCTGAGACGGTGACGATTCGCCACCTGCTCACCCACACGTCGGGGCTCATCGACTACGAGGATGTGATCCCGGAGACCTTCGCGGCGCAGTTGCACGACGCGGACGTGCTGCGGCTGCTGGAAACGCAGGATCGCACCTACTTTCGCCCTGGCACCGGCTATCGGTACAGCAACAGCGGCTATGCGTTGCTGGCGCTGATCGTGCAGCGGGCGTCGGGGAA
>Ga0209655_10000302_pt1 | contig 18856 bp, 15 predicted proteins | sample BogFormECP03_OM2_FD_188236 | JGI IMG/M metagenome (GOLD analysis project Ga0209655, IMG submission 188236) | Bog forest soil microbial communities from Calvert Island, British Columbia, Canada - ECP03_OM2 (SPAdes) (version 2) | ecosystem: Environmental > Aquatic > Freshwater > Wetlands > Bog ...
AGGATTGACTGGAAGTACTCCTCGATTTCTTCGGCTACGCGATCCCAGGTGCGGGTGGCGGCGTAGGCCACCATCGCGGGGCGATCCCATTCGTGCTTTAGAGCGGCGTCTAGCGCGGCTGTTACTGCGGGCACATTGCGTTCTACCAGCGTGCCTAGTTCTGGCGAGATGATTACCTCGGCGATTCCGCCGGCGCGCGTGGCGATTACCGGGGTGCCGCAGGCTAGCGATTCGAGAAGGACGTTGGGCCAGCCTTCGCGCTCGCTTAGCAGGCAGGAAACATTTGCTGCGTTGAACCAGGAATTTAGTTCTGCGTGGGGGCGCTTGCCGATCAGCAGGACTCGATCGGCGATTTTTTTTTCGCGGATTTGGGCGGTTAGCGCGGATTGATAGGGCCCTTCACCGGCTATGAAGGCTTTCATGGCCGGGTAGCGGCCGGTTAGTTCGGCTACGGCGGCGATCAGTAATTGATGGCCTTTATTTGGATCCAGCGTGCCTACCGAGATCACGAACGGGCCGGGGCCTTCTATGCGTAATGCGCGGCGGGCTTCTGTGCGATCTTGCGGATGGAAGCGGGCGGTGTCCACGCCGTTTCCGATTACTCGGATTTTTTCTGCTGGGGCGCCAGCTGCTGCTGTTGTTGCTTTCAGGGAATTGGAGACGGCTAGAATGCCGTCGGCTTCATTCAGGGCCCAGCTTATTTTTGGGGCGATGCGTTTGAATTTGGGGAATATGTTTACGTCGGTGCCGAGGGCCGAGAGCACGACCGGGATGCCTAACTTTTTGGCTAACAGGACGCCGGCGTAGCCGTCAGGATAAATGTATTGCGCGTCGAGAAGATCGTAGGGATTTTCTTGGTGGAGTTTTTCGATGAGTTTGCGGCTGCCCATGTACATTAGGCGGCCGTGCCAGGTCATAGAAATTTTTGGGATCAGGGCGTAGTGCGGGTGGAAGATTTGCAGGCCTTCCATGGTTTCTTTTGGTCCGATGCGGCGGTAGAACGCGCGGGAGCCTCTTGCTAGCCAGACTGGGACATGCGGGATGGGCGCTACAAAATCTACTTGATTGCCTGGGCGGCGTGCGAGAGCGCCTAGACGTTGGATGGTGAAGATGCCTTGGGTCGGTTGTTGGGAATTTGGGAGGATGGAGCTGTAGGTTAGGATTCGCATGTTTGCGAAAAATACGGTCCGAAAGGTGGGAGGGTCTAAAGCATCCTCCCCCACAAAAGAAAAGAGCGGTGCAAGGATACCATTTGAGTTGGTGGGTTGCATTTTCGGGGTTGGGGGTTGCTCGCTAAAGCTATAATTAAACCTTCGATGAAAAATGCGCTTAGTTTTGACCTTGAGGACTACTACCACGTTAACGCGTTTGAGAGCGTGAATCGCGGGAATTGGGACGGGTATGCGAGCCGCGTGGTGCAGAGTACGCAGCGAGTGCTTGCGCTGCTGGAGGAGGCTGGCTGCAAGGCTACATTTTTCACGCTGGGTTGGGTGGCGGAGAATTATCCGGAATTAATTCGCGAGATTGCCGGGCGCGGGCACGAAGTGGCTTGCCATTCTGACAAGCACCGGCGGATTTTCGAAATGACCGCGGCGGAATTTCGCGACGATACGCGTGTGGCGAAGGATCGCCTGGAACAAATCATCGGTAACAAGATCATCGGCTACCGCGCGCCGAGTTTTTCAATCACCAAGGATTCGCTGTGGGCCTTTGAGATTCTGATCGAGTTGGGTTTCCGCTACGACTCCAGCATTTTTCCCGTCGATCATCCGAATTACGGAATGCCGCGGGGGCCGCGAACGCCGTTTCGAGTGCCCACGGCGCGCGGCACGATCGTCGAATTTCCGATGCCGACGCTGGAGCTTGGCGGCGCGCGGTCGCCTTTTGGCGGCGGCGCGTATCTGCGGCTGCTTCCTTACTGGTACACGCGCTGGGGAATTCGATTTTTGAATGAACGGGAAGGGCAGCCGGCTTGCGTTTACGTGCATCCCTGGGAAATCGATACAGGACAGCCGCGCATGAAAGGCAGCGTGACCGCGCGGATGCGGCACTATCTCGGTCTGCGCGGGCTGGAAACGAAACTGCGCGGGTTGCTGCGCGATTTTAATTTTCAAACCATGGGTGCATTGATCGGAGAGATGGAGCAACAATCCTCCTCGGCCACAGGAAACGGATTGCCGGAAATTCCCCTGGATCAGCTGGAAAAAATTGCGGACAACGTGGCGGCGCGCTAAAAGCGCCGTGTTGCAGTGCGTCAGAAGCATCCCGTAATTGCGGTTGCGGCAGCGCGCCGGGTCGCGGGGTGCAGTTCGCTGTTATGTAGGTTTAAGAGTCTTAAAGTGATATTGTTGCGCCACTCGTTGCCCTGATTCTAAATTGGACTACATTTCATTTTCGCTGAATTATTGGGACGACTTGTGGCAGAGCCGCCATCAAGTGATGTCGCTATTGGCGAAAGAACACAAGGTGTTGTTTGTCTCGCCGCCGTTTTCGCGCTCGCAGGTTTTCAATGCCGAGGAGCGCAAACGTTTGCCAGCGAGCGGCTTGGTGCACCGGCAAGATAATTTGTACACCCTCGTTTTTCCCAAATACCTTTTCGAGATTTACAAATACCCGTGGATGGGAAAGATTTTGGCGTATCTGCGGGAACGGCACGTGCGGCGAATCACCAAAAAACTGGGGTTCCGCGATGTGGTGCTTTTCGTCTGGCATCCACACTTTGCCGATGTGGTCGGCGGATTTGATGAGGCGGTTAGCTGTTACTACGCGGATGATGAGTTTGCGAGTTTTGCGGGCCTGAGCGAGCACGCGCGAAACCAGGTGCTGGAGCAGGAAAACGATCTCTTGAGCCATGTGGATATTGTTTTTGTTAGCGGCCCGGCGCTGATGGACAAGAAGAATCATTATGGCAATGCGATTAACGTGCCGATGGGCGCGGACTTTGAGTTGTTCTCGCGATCGCGGGCGGCGGAAACGCCGGTGCCGGCGGACCTCGAGGCGGTGCCTCATCCGCGCATCGGGCACATTGGGAATCTGAACGACAAGATTGATTTCCGGTTGGTGCTGGAAATGAGCGAGGCGCGGCCGAATTGGTCGTTTGTGCTGGTGGGACCGGTGAATGTGCGCAGCGCGGGATTTCGCGAAGATGTCGAGTTGCTGCGCAAGCGGCCTAATGTTTACATGCTGGGGTCGAAGGCGCGGGAACTGCTGCCGAATTACATCAAGGGGCTCGACGTGTGCATGATGTGTTACCGCACCGATGGTTGGGCTCGCTACATTTATCCCTTGAAGCTGCACGAATATTTGGCATCGGGAAAACCGGTGATCGGGCCGCCGCTGATGAGCCTGCGCGAATTTAGAGGAGTGGTGCGGATTGCGGAAACGCCGGAGCAATGGGTGGAAGGGATCGAGGCGGCGTTGAACGATCACGATGCTGCGTTGGCGCAGAAGCGGATTGAAGTGGCTTACGAAAACCGGCTGGAAAAGCGCATCGAGACGATTGAAGAGGCGCTGGGGCGAAAGCTGCGCGAAAAGCGAAACGGAAACGAAGCTTCGGGCTAGGTGCGGCGGACGGCGCCAAAAAGTGGCGTCATCAGATGCGGCCCATAGGCTTCGCGCTCCGCACGGTTGAGACCGATGTACCACGCGCCGACTGCCGCGATGGGAAGCAGAGCGGCTACCTGCACGAAGAAAATCAAAAGCGTGGGCGCCGGCGCAAACCGGCCCACGAGATAGCTGCAGATCGCGAATGGAATTAGCGACGCGGTGGGCAATAACCACGCCGTGCGCGCATACTCGCCGATTGGAACGCCGAGCGTTTTCCTCACGTACCATGGCCAGAAAAATATGCTGGTGGCCATATTTGGAATTACTGTTCCCCACGCGACGCCGATGATCCCAATTTTTCTGACGAGGATTATGCTGAGCGCCAGATTGCACAGTCCTTCGGCGATGGCCACCGGCACGACTGGCTTGTGACGGCTGATGCCAAGCATCACCGACGCAAAAACGGCGGCGCCTGCCGCGAAGAACCAGGGCACGCTCAAAATCCAAAGCACGTGGCCGGATAAATCCGCATAAGACGGCCCCATCCACAGGCCAATGAACGAATGGCCGCGAATGATGAAGGTCACAAACACCGGAAGGATGGCGATGGCGCAATAGCGCGCGGCTTTCATCGAGGTTTCGCGCAGTTTTTCGTTGCCGGACTCTACTTCTAGCTTGCTGACCATTGGAGTCATGATGCGGCTGAATCCGCCGACTAGATCGCGGGCATAAATGGTGAGATTGCCGGCGATGGCGAAGAAAGTGATCATGCTGACGGGCAGGAAGGCGCCGATGACCATCGCGTCGGTGTAATAGATCAGGTAGTTCGAGGCTTGCAGCAGCAGGGCGAAAATGCCAAAGGAAAAAATCAGCGCTACGTGGTCGCGATAGATGTGGCCGATGGCGAATCGCAATTGCGGATAGAGCTTGCGGCTAAAGATATAGCCCATGATCAATTCGCCCAGCGTAACGCCGAACTGAATCAGGGCCAGGGTGATCAAACCGCGGCCGGCTCGCAGCGCCAGGATGATCGCGATGGTTCGCAGCGAGATGCTCACGACAGCCACCGAGTTGTGAATATCGAATCGCTGCAAGCCCACCAGAATTCCGCCGAAGACGCCGCTTAGCAGCGAAATCGCGACGTTGGCTCCAGCGATCAGTACGACGAATTGAGCGGAGAGCAAATACGCGCGCGGAATATCGAAATGCGGAACGGCGAAGAGAGCGAAGGCCGCCGAGACGATTAGAGCTGCGAAGCCTCCGAGGAGAAACATTCCGGAGGCAGAGGAAACGGTGCGGCTGGCTTGCTCGTGATTGCCTTCGGCGTGGAAGCGAGCGACGTAACGCGTGACCGCGCCGCGAATTCCGAGATCGAGAAAGCCCAAATAGCCGGTGAGCGAAACTAGTAGAACCCAGATGCCGTAAGCGGAATTTCCGAGATGGCGGACTATGTATGGGGAAAGAAAAAAGCTGACTACGCCGCTGACGATGTAGGTGAGCCAATTAGTAATGACGCTGCGCGCGGCTTGCGGGATGCGCGGTCGTGGCTTTGCGACGCCGACTTCCAATGGATGTGTCGACACCCCCACGCTGCTTTTTCCCCCCGACCTTGGCCGCAGTTACGGCGACCCGAGTTTGGAGTCTAGCCGATGGTCTGTCACGGCGCCAGACGCGCAAGGGTAAGTGCGTCGAATGAATCACTTGTGAGAGATTTCGAGTGATGGCGGAGAGCTGTGCGATCGCGCCGATCGCGTTTGGGCTGGCCATGGCGCTCCGGCGGCCGCGGCGGAATTGCCGGGAGCGATAACGAGCAGGTATCACTTGTTGAGATTCCCGGTCGCGTCAACTCTGGTTCTTTTATACTCGGATCAGCAGGACTTTCCACGTGCGAGCGTTAGCGCGGTGAGATGATGCCGCGTGGATCGTGAGAGCCTGTTGAAACTGGGTTGAAAGTTGCCCCGCGGCTGCCTAGTTGGGGCCGAAAGGGAATTCCGGAGTTTGTCATTTTTTTGGCATGAATGTGCCGGACCAGATTGGGCCGGTGCGAGAGACGGCGCGTACGGTCTGGATGTTATTGAATTGTATGGCTTTACGGGCGCAGCCGGGCTGGACTAATGGAACGTTAGCTGCTTTACCCGGACTCTTGAGGGGGAGTGCGTCTGTGGCATCTCCTCAGGGTTGGGGGCTTCGAGTTTTCCACAGTTCCAGAATGGGCCTGGCTGTGGAAATCATTCAATCAAGCATTTTTCAAAATCTAGGGCGGAGAATCGAATGCGCGTACTCGTGACCGGTCATCATGGCTATATCGGCGTTCTCCTGGTCAAGGTGCTGCAGGATGCGGGGCACGATGTGGTTGGGATGGATACCGATCTCTACGTCAAGAGCCTGTTTCGCGGAACCGTCCCCGAATGCCCGTCTATATTAAAGGATATACGGGACGCGGAACTCGGCGATTTGAAGGGATTCGACGCGGTGGCGCATTTGGCGGCGCTTTCGAATGATCCGCTGGGCGATATCAATCCTGAATTGACCTATGACATTAATTACAAGGCGTCGGTGCGCCTGGCGCAATTGGCGAAGCAGGCGGGAGTGCCGCGATTTATGTTTTCTTCGTCGTGCAGCACGTATGGCGCGGCGGGACAGGAATTTTTGACCGAGGAAGCGACCTTCAATCCGGTTACGCCTTACGCGCACTCGAAAGTGCTGGTGGAAAAAGAAGTGGCGCCCCTGGCGGACAAGGGTTTTAGTCCGACGTATTTGCGGAATACGACTGCATACGGAGTGTCGCCTTATTTGCGCTTCGATATCGTGCTGAATAATTTGGTGGCCTGGGCGATGACGACCGGGCGCGTGCTGATCAAGAGCGACGGATCGCCGTGGCGTCCGATGGTGCATATCGAGGATATCTGCCGCGCGTTTTTGGCGGTGCTCGAGGCGCCGCGCGAGCTGATTCACAATCAGGCGTTCAATGTGGGCATCACCGAAGAGAATTATCAGATTCGCGATATGGCGGAAATCGTGCGCCAGACCGTGCCGGGATGCCACATCGAGTATTCACCGGATGGCGGGCCGGATACGCGCTGCTATCGCGTGGATTTCAGCAAGATCAAGCGCACCCTGACGAATTTCCAGCCGAAATGGAATCTGCAGTTGGGCGCGCAGGAACTTTACAAAGCCTGCAAGGATGCGGATTTGAAGCTCGAGGATTTTGAAGGGCCGCGTTACAAGCGAATTGACCACATTCGCCGGTTGCTGGCGACCGGACAGCTAGATGCCAACCTCCGCTGGCAGACTCCGGCGCACGTTTAGAGCGGGCGGGCTTGGAACGCGGGGGCGCGGCGGGAACCTGAGCTCCGCCCAAAGCTGCTATCATGAATTTACAGCCGTTTTCGCTGGAATTTAGACGCTAACGCACGCGGAGAACGCAAACACGCTTTCCGTGATCCAGGAAGGCAGGATTTTGGTATTCAGTGAGACAGCTCTGAAAGGCGCATTCGTGATCGAGCCCGAGCGCCACGAAGATTTTCGCGGCTTTTTCGCGCGCATGTTTTGCCGGCGTGAGTTTGCCGAGCACGGGCTGGAACCGGCCATCGAACAGTCGAGCATTTCGTTCAATCCGCGCAAAGGCACGCTGCGCGGAATGCACTATCAGGCCGCGCCTTTTGAGGAAGTAAAAGTTGTGCGGTGCACCATGGGGCGGATTCACGACGTGATTATCGACTTGCGGCCGGAGTCGCCGACTTACCGGCAGCATTTTGCGGTCGAGTTATCGGCCGAAAATCGCAAGATGCTTTACATTCCCCGGGGCTTCGCGCATGGATTTCAAACGCTCGAGGACAACGCCGAGGTGCATTACCAGATGTCGGATGCTTTCGCACCCGAGCATGCACGGGGCGTGCGGTGGAACGATCCGGCGTTCGGGATTGCGTGGCCGCCGGCCGAGCGGCTCATTCACGAGCGCGATCAAAGCTATCCGGATTTCCGGGGCTGAGGAGATTTACGGTTTGAACGCGATTTCCAAATCGACGAGCGAGCCGGATTCGGCGGCCATCGGACGCGAGTGCCACGAATTCATCGCCGAGCTCTATCCGATTTGCCGCAGCATCACCGGCAATGGCTTTCGCGAGACGCTCAAGCGCATCCAAAAGCACATTCCGCTTACGATTCACGAAGTGCCTAGCGGCACACAAGTTTTCGATTGGACCGTGCCTCGCGAGTGGAATATCCGCGATGCCTACGTGAAGAATTCGCGCGGCGAGCGAGTCATCGATTTTCGAAAGTCGAATCTCCACGTGGTGAACTATAGCGTTCCTTTCTCCCGCAAAATGCCGCTCGCCGCACTGAAAGAGCACTTGTTCAGCTCGCCCGAGCATCCCGATTTGATTCCTTACAAAACTTCCTACTACAAGGACACCTGGGGATTTTGCTTGAGCCATCGTCAACTCGAGCAACTCCGCGAAGATGAGTACGAAGTGCGCATCGATTCGACGCTTGAAAACGGCTCGCTGAGCTACGGGGAATTTCTGGTGCCCGGAAGCATCGAGGATGAAATTCTTGTCTCCTGCCACGCCTGCCATCCCTCACTATGCAACGACAATCTCTCGGGAGTCTCGCTGGCCACTTTTCTGGCGAAGTCGTTAGCATCGTCGTCGCCGAGATATTCTTATCGTTTCCTTTTCATTCCCGGCACGATCGGGTCAATCACCTGGCTCAGCCGCAACGAAAAGAATGTGAAGCGGATCAAGCACGGATTGGTGCTTTCCTGCGTGGGAGATCGCGGCGCGCTCTCGTACAAAAAAAGTCAACGAGGCGACGCGGACGTCGATCGGGCCGCGGCGCACGTGCTGAATCATTCCGGACAGCAATACCGGGTGACTGATTTCTCGCCGTACGGAAATGACGAACGGCAATATTGTTCGCCGGGTTTTAATTTGCCGGTGGGCCGCCTGGCGCGCACTCCGGATGGCGAATTCGCCGAGTACCACACGTCGGCCGATGATTTGAATTTTGTGGACGCCGCTTCGCTTGGCGATTCCTTCAGCAAATGTCTGTCAATCTTCGCGGTCCTCGAAGGGAATCGCACGTTCATCAATCAAAATCCAAAGTGCGAGCCGCAGCTCGGCAGGCGCGGCCTTTACCGAATGTCCGGCGGCTATGGCGACGCGCACAAACAGGAATTGGCGATGCTCTGGGTGCTCAACCAGTCCGACGGCAGCAGAAGTTTGCTCGATATAGCGGAGCGCTCCGGCCTGACCTTCGCCATGATTCAGCAGGCTGCAGATACTCTGGAGCAGCACGGCCTTTTGCGCGAACGGGAAGTGGAGCAAGCGCGCCCGGCCAAGTCGCCGGCAATGGCCCGCGGCTAGAAATCCAGGCCCGAGGGAGGGCCGGCGATTCAGATTCAGAGGAGGCAGGGAATGGCAGCGGAAATGAACACCGTGTATTTCGATTCGAGCGCGAACGACGAGACTCGCCGCAAGCAGCTCTACCACGGCCAAATTCACGTTTTCTCGCCGCGGAAAAGCGCCGAGGAATTGTGCGATTTTGCGCGGCAAATGTCCGTGGAGGCTTTTGCGCCGCACGATCCGCAAATGGCGCAGTTTAAATTGCCGGTGGAGCGCTTCGCCGCAATTCTTGCCGAGCTCAAGCCGAAATTTATTCATCATCCCACCAGCAAGCAACTGATTCAGAAGTTGCTGAAAGAAGTGGGCTGCGATCCGGAGAAGACTTACTTCGATGTGCCGCGTCTGCGCACCTCGACGAGTGACGATTATCTGACTTCGGGAATCTCGTACGCGTTCCATCCGCATCGCGACACCTGGTACTCCGCGCCTTTCTGCCAGATCAACTGGTGGATGCCGGTGTACGAAATCGTGCCGGAAAATATCATGGCGTTTCATCAGCACTACTTTGACCACCCGGTGCGAAACAGCTCGCGAGTTTACAACTATCAGGAATGGAACAAGACCAGCCGCGAATCCGCCGCCAAGCACATCAAGGTGGATACGCGCGTGCAGCCCAAGCCCGAAGAAGCGATGGAACTCGATCCGCAAATTCGCATCGCTATGCCGGTGGCCGGGATGATGCTTTTTTCCGCGGCGCAGATGCATTCCACGGTGCCCAATAATTCGGGGCGCACGCGATTCAGTATCGATTTCCGTACCGTGAATTTGGACGATGCGGTTGCGCGGCGCGGCGCTGCGAATATTGATTCGGAATGTACCGGGACGACCATGGGAGATTATTTGCGCGGCACCGATCTGGCGCACGTGCCTGAAGAAGTTATCACGTCGTACATGGATCTGCCGGCGGTCAGAAGCTAATTCGGGGGCGTCCAGCCCGTTGGCGAGAGGATGGTCGTGGGATCTGGAATCAAGCAGCGCGCAAAACTAAGTTTTGGACGCTCGGCGGCCTTGCGCGAAAAAGCGCATGCGCTGATTCCGGGCGGCGCGCACACCTACGCCAAAGGCGACGATCAATTTCCCGAAATCTCTCCCGGATTTATCGCGCGCGGCGAAGGCTGCCATGTGTGGGATGCCGACGGCAACGAATTCATCGAGTACGGAATGGGGCTGCGAGCCGTAACGTTGGGCCACGCCTACCCTTCAGTCGTCGAAGCGGCCTACAAGCGAATGCTTCTGGGAAACAACTACACGCGGCCCGCCACCATCGAGCTGGAATGCGCCGAGGAATTACTAAGCTTGCTTCCCAACGCGGACATGGTGAAATTTGCGAAAGACGGCTCGGACGCCACCAGCGGCGCGGTGCGCCTGGCGCGCGCCTACACTGGCCGCGACTTGGTCGCCCGCTGCGCCGATCAGCCATTTTTCTCCGTGGATGACTGGTTCATCGGCGACACACCGATGTCCGCCGGAATTCCCCAGGGCGTTCGCGATCTGACCGTGCAGTTCCGCTACAACAATATCGAAAGCTTGCAATCTCTTTTCGCCCAGCATCCCGGAAAAATTGCCTGTGTGATATTGGAAGCCGCCACCGCCGTCGAGCCAGAACCCGATTTTTTTCTGCAGTTGCAGAAGTTGTGCCGGCAGCAGGGAGCCGTCTTCATTCTCGACGAAATGATCACCGGCTTTCGCTGGGATCTCGGAGGCGCGCAAAAGTATTACAACATTGAGCCCGACCTCTCCACTTTCGGCAAGGCTATCGCAAACGGTTTCTCGCTCTCCGCGCTGGCAGGCAAAAAAGAAATCATGAAATTGGGCGGCATACAGCATGACAAAGAGCGCGTCTTTCTGCTGTCCACGACTCACGGCGCGGAAAATCACTCGCTCGCCGCGGCAATCGAAACGATGCACATCTACAAGCGCGAAAAAGTAATCGAGCACCTATACCGCCAGGGCGAGCGTTTGCGCGAAGGACTCACCCGCGTGGCTCAAGAGCTCGGCGTGCAGGATTATTTTCAGGTGGTAGGGAAGGCCCCGAACCTGGTCTACTCCACGCGCGACCAGCAAAAGCAGCCTTCGCAATTTTTCCGCGCGCTTTTTCTTCAGGAGATGATCCAGCAAGGTTTTCTGACGCCATCGCTGGTCGTCAGCTTTTCGCATAGCGATGCGGATATCGCGCGCACCATCGAGGGAGCCGGCGAAGTTTTGCAAGTCTACAAAAAGGCTCTCGAAGAGGGCATCGAGAAATATCTAGTTGGGCGGCCGGTGAAGCCGGTTTTTCGGAAATTCAATTGAACGAGGCGCGGTTTGCAGGTGCCGTGCTGACGGGCAAGGGGTCATGATCACACACCAACAAGAAAAGCCGAATGAGAAGGTTGCGGTTGCGTCGCCCATCGAGCGAAGTGCTTGCCGTTTTTGCGGCACGCCGCTGCGGCAATCGTTCGTGGATCTGGGGATGTCGCCGCTGTGCGAAAGCTTTCTCGCCGCCGATCAATTGAATCAGGACGAAGTGTTTTATCCGCTGCACGTTTATGTTTGCGAGAAATGCTTGCTTGTGCAGTTGCAGGAATATGTGAGTGTGGAATCCATTTTCACTGAATACGCTTACTTCTCATCATTCTCCGATAGCTGGCTGGCGCACGCGAAAAAATATACCGAACTGATGATCGAGCGATTTGGCTTGAACGCGCGAAGCCACGTCGTCGAGCTTGCGAGCAACGATGGTTATCTGCTGCAATATTTCGTCGCGCGCGGGGTTCCGGTTCTGGGCATTGAGCCGGCTGCGAATGTTGCCGAGGCTGCGGTGAAGCGTAAAGTGCCCACGCTAGTGAAGTTTTTCGGACGCGAGCTTGCCGCTGAATTGGCGGCGCAGGGAAAACGCGCGGATTTGCTGCTCGGCAACAACGTGCTCGCGCAGGTGCCCGACATCAATAGTTTTGTGGCCGGCATGAAGATTCTGCTGGCTGAGCGGGGAGTAATTACTTTGGAATTTCCGCACCTGCTGCGCCTGATGCAGGAAAATCAGTTTGATACCATCTACCATGAGCATTTTTCTTATTTTTCGCTGATTACTTCGGAGGAGATTTTCGCGGCTCATGGTTTGCGGATTTTCGATGTGGAAGAACTCTCGACGCACGGCGGCTCGCTGCGGATTTATGGCTGCCACGCCGAGGACGCCTCGAAGCCGACGGGAGCGCGCGTGAACGAGCTTCGGGCGCGCGAGGAGTCGACTGGATTCAGGCACATGGAATGTTACAAATATTTTGCCGAGCAAGTGAGAGCGACGAAGCGCGCGCTGCTCGCGTTTCTGATCGAGGCCAAGAGCAAGGGGAAAACCATCGCCGGTTACGGCGCTCCGGGAAAAGGCAACACCTTGCTGAATTATTGCGGTATCCGCACCGATTTTATTGACTACACGGTGGACCGCAATCCTTACAAGCACGGCAGGTTTTTGCCCGGCACGCACATTCCGATCTTTGGGCCGGAGCGCATCAAGGAAACGAAGCCCGATTATCTTTTCATCCTGCCGTGGAACTTGAAGGATGAAATCATTCAGCAGAATGCTTACATTCGCGAGTGGGGCGGGAAGTTCGTCGTGCCGATTCCGACCGTCAAGGTGTACCCGTGAGAACTTCGCGGCGCGGCGCGCAAAGGAATCGTAGTTTGGAGCGGGAGGCCCAGCTGTGAAAGTTGTGCTTTTTTGTGGAGGACTGGGCCTGCGCATCCGCGACTACTCGGAGAGCATCCCGAAACCCCTTGTGCCCATCGGCCAACGGCCGATGTTGTGGCACGTGATGAAATATTATTCGCACTACGGCCACAAAGATTTCATCCTTTGCCTCGGGCATCAAGGCGAGGCTATCAAGAGATTTTTTTTGAATTATGAAGAGTGCATGTCCAACGATTTTGTTTTTTCCGAAGGCGGCAAGAAGGTGCTGCTTTCAAATAGCGACATTCACGATTGGAATATCACTTTTGCCGATACGGGAGTGGATTCGAATATTGGCCAGCGATTGAAAGCGGCGCAGAAGTATGTGGGGAAAGATGAAGTGTTTCTGGCGAATTACACCGACGGGCTCACCGACTTGCACTTGCCATCGGTGATCGAGCGCTTCGAGAAAAATAACGCGGTGGCCACTTTTCTGAGCGCGCGCCCGAATCTGAGCTTTCATATTGTTTCGTCCTCGAAAGACGGGCACGTCGAAAAAATCGAAGAAATGACGCGCGCGAATCTGCGCATTAATTCCGGCTATTTCGTTTTTCGCAAGAATATTTTCGATTACATCCGCGAGGGCGAAGAGCTGGTCCGCGAGCCGTTCCAGCGCCTGATTCAGGAAAAGCGGCTGGTGGCCTACGAGTACGACGGCTTTTTCCAGGCCATGGACACTTTCAAAGACCGCCAAATTCTCGAGGGCATGCTGGCTTCCGGCCACGCGCCGTGGGAAGTTTGGAAAACGCCGCAAGGCGCGGATGTTCCTTCAGAAGCCAGCAACGGGCGCGGCGCGACGGCGGGCGCGCGGACTTCCGCCGGCAAGCGACATGCATAAGCTGTCCCTCGGCGGCGGCCGTGGCGGGATTCGCAGAATCCTGTGCCTGGGCGCGCATTGCGACGACATCGAAATCGGATGCGGCGGCACGATCCTTCGCCTGATCCAGGAAAATCCCAAGCTCGAGTTTCACTGGGTGGTATTCAGTTCGAATCCGGTGCGAAAACGCGAAGCTCGCAAGGCCGCTAGTGCGTTTCTGAAGAACGCAGGCCGTTCGCACGTGGTGATCCGGAATTTCCGCGATAGTTATTTTCCGTACGAGGGCAAAGCGATCAAGGAATTCGTCGCGTCGATTCAGAGAAGTTTCGAACCCGACCTGATATTTACTCACACTCGAAACGATCTGCATCAGGATCATCGCTTGATTTGCGAGCTGACCTGGAATGCATTCCGCAATCATTTGATTCTCGAATACGAAATTCCCAAATACGACGGCGATCTGGGCTCGCCGAATTTCTTCGTCGGACTTGATGAAGCGCTGTGCAAGGCTAAAATTCGCCATATCTTAGCCGCGTTTCGCTCGCAGGCCGGCAAGCAGTGGTTCACCGAAGATACTTTTCGGGCGCTGCTGCGAATTCGCGGGATCGAATCGAATGCGGAAGGAAGATACGCGGAAGGATTTTACTGTCGGAAGGCGCTGGTCTAGCGGAGCGGTGATCGAATGTCGAGCGAGCAACTCAATCCCGCGACGCAGCAGCAGCCGTTAGTCAGCGTCATCACGCCTTTTTACGACACCGGGCAATATATCGCCGAGTGCATCGAAAGCGTGCTGGCGCAAACGTATTCGCACTGGGAGTACATTCTCGTGAATAACCAGAGCACGGATTCGTCGCGCAGCATTGCTGAGCGTTACGCGCGCGAAGATAACCGGATCCGGCTGCTGGATACGCCGAACTTTTTGAGCCAAGGCGAGAATTTCAACGCGGCGCTGCATCACATTTCGCCCGAGAGCCGCTATTGCCAAGTGCTGCTCGCCGATGATTGGCTTTTCCCGGAAAGTCTCGAGCAAATGGTCGAGCTCGCGGAGGCCAACCCGACGGTCGGCATCGTCAGCTCCTACCGGCTGTTTGGCGATGAAATAACCGGCGGCGGCCTGCCGTACTCGAGCACCGTTATTTCCGGCCGCAAAGCCGGGCAGCTCATGCTTCGCGATGGCCTCTACCTCACCGGCTCGCCATCTTCGATTCTGCTGCGCGCCGAGATCGTCAGAAAAACGCAGCCTTTCTATCCCGAAGGCTGGCTGCACGACGATACGGAAGCATGTTTTCGAGTTTTGCAGGAATACGATCTGGGATTCATTCACCAGGTGCTCACATTTTCGCGGAAGGACGAAGATTCGATCACTTCGAAAGCGCTGCGGTTCGGTCCGGGTCCGCTTCGAAGATATATGTTCGCAGTGCAGTACGGGCCGCAGTTTTTCAGCGGCGATGAATACAGGCAATACCTGAAGCGTGAAACGGATTTCTACGGCGAGTTTCTCGCGGCGAGCGTCTTCGAATTCAAAAAGAAAGAATTCTGGGATTTTCACCGCAAAGGCTTGCGCACCATCGGCGCCGATTTCGGGAGCATCGGACTTGCAAAACACGTGCTGTATGAGCTGGCCGACATCATCTTGAATCCGAAAAAAACAATCGGCCGCGTCATCCGTCTTTTCAAGAATTCACCACCGAAGCCGAAGGAATCATCAGCACCAGCGCCATCAGCAACGAAGGAGCAATCCACAAGTCCGTGAAAGGGTCCCCGACAATGGTTGAATCGCTGCAAGAACTGTTCGCGCGCCGCGATCTGCTGTACATGATCGCCTGGCGCGAAATCCGCATCCGCTACAAGCAATCGGTGATGGGATTCATGTGGGCGATACTGCTGCCCGCCGTGATCGTCACCGCCGGAATTATCGTGCGCTACGGCATGTCGGTGATGTCCGGAAAGCCGATATCGGGCCAAGAAATTGCCGGCATCACGGTGAAGGGTCTGGTGTGGGCGTTCTTCGCGGGAGCTTTGCGTTTTTCATCCACGAGTTTGATTGGAAATCCAAACTTGGTCACCAAGATTTATATGCCGCGCGAAATTTTTCCACTGGCATCCGTTCTGTCGCAACTCCTGGACTTCGGAGTGGCCGCGGGAATCGTGCTCATCGTTTTCGTAATCACCCGGCTGGGTGCCAGTTGGCAGCTTCTTTGGGTCCCGGTTCTGTTGTTCATCACTGTGGCCCTGGCCACCGGCTGGGCGCTGATTCTCTCGGCTGCCTGCCTGTTCTTTCGCGATGTTAAGTATCTCGTCGAAGTGATCATTACTTTTGCGATTTTCATTACTCCCGTGTTTTATGATGTGGAAATGTTCAAGAAATGGGCGAATTTGCTGATGCTGAATCCGCTGGCGCCTCTCATCGAAGGCTTCGAGAGGACCATCGTCTATGGGCGCGCGCCCGATCTTCCCTGGCTGGCCTACAGCAGCGCCATCGCTTTCGTCAGCCTGGTGCTCGGATTCTATCTATTTAAGCGCTGGGAACCAGCGTTCGCGGAGAGCATATAGTGGCCGCCGACATCGTTCTGCAGGTCTCTAATGTCTCCAAGAAATTTGTGCGTGGCGAGATCCACGATTCGTTGCGCGATTTGATCCCCGCGATGGCGGCGCGGCTCACCGGGCGCAGCCGGCCTTCCGCAGCCAAAAAAGATTTTTGGGCGCTTCAAAATGTGAGCTTCGAGCTTACGCGCGGCGAGGCCTTCGGTATCATCGGCTCGAATGGCGCGGGAAAAAGCACCATCCTCAAGCTCATCACCGGCATCATGAAGCCCACCAGCGGACACATCACCGTAACCGGGAAGCTCTCGGCACTGATTGAAGTAGGCGCCGGCTTCCACCCCGATCTCACCGGCCGCGAGAATATCTACTTGAACGGCACCATCCTGGGAATGAAAAAGGCCGAGATCGATCGCAAATTCGACGCCATCGTCGAGTTTTCGGGCCTCGCGGATTTCATTGACACTCCGGTAAAGAGATATTCGACGGGCATGTACGCGCGGCTGGGCTTCTCGGTTGCCGCGCACGTCGATCCGGACATCCTGATCGTGGACGAAGTGCTGAGCGTTGGCGACGTAGTCTTCCAGAATCGCTGCCTCGAGAGAATGAACACCATTCTGCGCAGCGGCGCCACGGTGATTTTCGTCTCGCACAATCTTCGCGCCATCGCCGAACTTTGTCCGCGCAGCATCCTGCTGGAACACGGCAAAGTTACCGCCGCAGGCCCCAGCCAACTGGTAATGGATACTTATTTGGAACATGCCGGAGCGGAGGGGCGCCAGTCTGCATCAAAGGAAGTAGGCATATCCCGCGTGAAGGTACGCCGCTCGAATGCAAACAGTGTGGCGTACGATTCCGGCGAAAAAATCTGGGTGGACGTGGACGTCGATTGCAAAGGCCCGTGCGAGCCATTCTCGGTTGTTCTGTTTCTAAACGACGAAAAGCAGTACGAGGCCTTCCACACTTCGACGGAATACTTGGGATGCCAGCCAATCGCAATGAAGCCGGGCGACCGGTTCTCTTGCACGTTTGAGCTGGACCTGAATCTGGCGGGAGGCACGTTTTATCTTGGGGTGGAACTCTTCCGCTTCAACAACGAGGAGTTGATTCACGTGTTCTATCCGGCTCAGACGATATTCGTAAACACTCTCACGGAAGTGCGTGGAGTTGTGAACCCGCGTCCGAAGGTTACTGCGTTCGAGCTGCTGCGGCCAGGCGAGCCGACGAAGGAAGCTATGAAACGATGAGCGATGGGCGACCTCATCCGCTGAGTCTTCGAGTAGGCGATCTCGTCGAAGTCCTCAGCGAACAAGAAATACTCGCTACTCTCGACCAGCAGGGCGCGCTAGATGGTCTGCCGCTGATGCCGGAGATGCTCGAGTTTTGCGGAAAGCGCTTCCAGGTCGGCAAACGGGCTGATAAGACTTGCAACACTATCTCGATGATGGAATCGCGGCGCTTGTATGACACCGTGCACCTCGAAGGTCTGCGGTGCAGCGGCGCGGCGCACGGTGGTTGTCAGGCGGAGTGCCTGATCTATTGGAAGGAAGCCTGGCTCAAGCGCGTTGAGCCCGGCGCCGCCGCGAATTCACACCCTTCGCCAAGGGAGCCTGCGGCTTCGGCCTCGCCGCGCTGCGACCGGGCGCGCCTCAACGAATTCACTTTGCGCTCCGATCCGCCGGATAGCTCTAAAGTTTACTACCGCTGCCAGGCCACGGATATTTTGAAAGCTTCCGAGCCGATCCCCGACGGCGAGCTTAGCCAATACGTCCGCGATGTGACTTCGGGAAATGTCGGAGTCATGGCACTCGTCAAAGCTTTCTTTCTGCGACTCTTCCAGAAAACGTTGCGCATCACCGGATATCGCGCGCAGTGGTGGGCCTATGACTTCCTGCATTCCCTGTTCGGCGGCACTCCCTATCCCTACCGGCGCGGCACTTTGGACAAGACGCCGAAAGAAACGCTCGATCTCCAGCCGGGAGAGCTGGTGCAAGTGAAATCGTATGAAGAGATTCTGAGCACACTCAACAAGGCCAACCGCAACCGCGGCCTGTTCTTCGATGCGGAGATGGTGCCCTACTGCGGCAGCACTCGCCGCGTGCGCGCTCGCGTCGAACGCATCATCGACGAGCGCAGCGGCAGGATGATTATTCTGCCGGGAGAGTGCATCGTCCTCGAGGGCGCGATCTGCGGCGCGAAGTATAGCGAGCGGAGACTCTTCTGCCCGCGCGGCATCTATCCGTTCTGGCGGGAAATCTGGCTGAAGCGAGTAGAGCCTGCCAAGTCCGCGCAGGCCAATCCGCGCCCATCGGAAGCAGTCGAGATTCAAAAGTAAAAACGATGAGTAAGAGTGCACTTCGTAGCGCAGGCTGCTAGCCGGCGTTTTTCCCCGGCGCGGCGCCGGCCTGAGGCGGAACGCAGTCATGTCCGACAAAGCCACTCTTGCCACGAAGCTTCGCAGCGCTGCTGCCGCGACGTCGATCGCGCCGGACGATCTAGCGTCGCTTGCCGCCGATGTTTTCACCCATTGCGGCGTTCCGACGGCCGACGCGAAAGTCGCCGCCGAGGTCGCGCTGTGGGCGCAACTCCACGGCTCGGATTCGCACGGCATGGTGCATCTGCCGCTTTACACGCGGGGCCTCCTTGACCGCACGATTAAGAGCGAGCCGGCGATCGCCACGACGCGGACGATGCCCTGCTCGGTCGTGATGGATGCCGATCACGCTCTGGGTCTGGTGGCGAGCCGGCGCGCCATAGATATCGCCATCGAGATTGCCGCTACGCATGGCATCGGCGCGGTCGCGGTGCGTAATTCTAGTCACTTCGGCGCGGCCGGCTATT
>Ga0209655_10000303_pt1 | contig 18856 bp, 9 predicted proteins | sample BogFormECP03_OM2_FD_188236 | JGI IMG/M metagenome (GOLD analysis project Ga0209655, IMG submission 188236) | Bog forest soil microbial communities from Calvert Island, British Columbia, Canada - ECP03_OM2 (SPAdes) (version 2) | ecosystem: Environmental > Aquatic > Freshwater > Wetlands > Bog ...
CCACTTTGTCCGAAACATCTTCCATCTGCACGTCTAGCCCCAGCGCATTCTGATGAAACCAGCGAATGCTCGGATCCGCCGCCGTCCAGCGGTACGAATTTTCGCCCAGCCGCGAAATCGTCCCGTCATCAATCACTTTTCCCTGCTCGTCGCACCAGCAGCAATAAATCACCTGCCCGATCGCCACCTTATTAATGTCCCGCGTGATTACCCTGTTCACAAATTTCGTCGCGTCTTTCCCCTCGATCCTGTATTTGTACAGCGGCGTCACATCAATCAGCGCGCAAGCATTGCGAATCGCGTTGTATTCGTGGTCGTGATGCATCTCGTACACGCTCACCGCGTAATACCCCGACCACTCGCGGAAATTCATGCTCTCGCACAATTTCGAAGTCCTGTCGTGAACCGCAGTCCCAATCGGCACAGTCACTCCTATCCACAAGAAAAATCCCACCACACGCAGCCCGCGATTATAGTGCCCGCATCCACCACCCCGCAAGCCGTGAAGTTACTAGTAGGGGCACGGCATGCCGTGCCCGCTGTCGCAACGTCACGCGCGCGACAGCTGCCGCAAACGCCAGCAGCAGGTCACTAATCACTACTCACTACTCACCAATCACTAACCACACGTCACATCTCTCTGACCTGCAGTCAGCCACCTCACCGTTCTCTCTTGTGACTCCCCTCCCACGCCTGTAAAATGCATGGGCTTCGGTGTTCATCCTTTGCACCGCTGCATCACCCGCACAATCTCATGGCTACGAAATACGACGTCATCGTAATCGGCGGCGGCCACAACGGCCTTGTCAACGCGGCGTACCTCGCCAAATCAGGAAAAAAAGTCCTAGTCCTCGAAAAACGTTACGTCCTCGGCGGCGCAGCCGTAACCGAAGAAATTATCCCCGGATTTAAATTCTCGGTTTTCTCCTACGTGGTCTCGCTCCTCCGCCCAGAAATCATTCGCGACCTCGATCTTCCCCGCCACGGCCTGGAAATCCTTCCGCTCGATGGCACCATGACTCCCATGCCCAACGGCGACTACCTCTGGCGCCAAAATGACCACGGCAAAACGCGCCGCGAACTCGAGCGCCACTCCAAGCTCGACGCCGAAGCCTACGAAGAATTCGGCAAGTCCATGGTCGCCATGTGCCGCTTCGTAAAACCGATCCTCGGCATGATCCCACCCGATCCCACGTCCTTCGATCCGCGCGACCTGAAAAAGCTAGCCTTCCTCGGCAAGCGTTTCCAGAATCTCGACGCCGAAGACAAATACAATCTCGTCCAGCTCATGACCATGAGCGCCGCCGATTTCCTCGACCAGTGGTTTGAGACCGACGTCCTCAAAGCCACCATGTCAGCCTCTGGAATCATCGGCACATTCCTTGGCATCCGTTCCCCCGGCACCGCCTATGTTTTGCTCCATCATTACATGGGCGAAATTGACGGCGCTTTCCGCTCCTGGGGTTTCAGCCGCGGCGGCACCGGCGCAATTTCCAACGCCATCGCCGGCGCCGCTCTTGAAGCCGGCGTCGAAATCCGCAAAGAAGTCGCAGTCTCAAAAATTCTCATAAAAAATGGCGTCGCACAGGGTGTCGTCCTCGAAGGCGGCGAAGAAATTCGCGCCGACGTTGTCTCTTCAAGTGTCGATCCCAATCTCACGTTCCTGAAATTCATCGAATCCAGCGAACTCCCGGCCGATTTCCTGGAAGACGTCCGCCGCTACAAATATCGCGGCTCCTCAGGCAAAGTGAATCTCGCCCTGGACGGCCTCCCGGATTTCACCTGCCTCCCCGGCCCCGGCAATCACCTCCGCGGCGCAATTTCCATTTCGCCGTCAATGGAATACATGGAACGCGCCTACGACCAGGCCAAGTACGGCGAATTTTCCCGCCGCCCCTACATTGATATGGTGATCCCGTCGCTCACAGATCCCTCCGTCGCACCGCCCGGAAAACACATCCTCTCCTGCTTCGTGCAATACGCACCCTATAAGCTCTCCTCCGGCACCTGGGACGAGCAGCGCGAAGCCTTCGGCAACACCGTCATCGACACCATTTCGCAGTTCGCGCCCAACCTGAAAAATCTAATCATCGGAAAACAATTCATCACTCCGCTGGATATCGAACGCCAGACCGGTCTAACCGAAGGAAATATTTTCCAAGGCGAACTCTCGCTCGAACAGCTTTTCTTCCTCCGCCCCGCCGCCGGCTGGGCTAGGTATCGCACACCTATCAAAAAATTGTACATGTGCGGCTCCGCCACGCATCCCGGCGGCGGCATCATGGGCGCTCCCGGTCGGCTCGCAGCTCTGGAAATTCTCAAAGACACGGGGAGAAACTGAGCGTGGCCGCTCAACGCGACATCGTCATCCTCGGTGGCGGCCACAACGCGCTCGTCACCGCCTTCTACCTCGCGAAAAAAGGCCACAAGCCCCTGATTCTTGAACGCCGCTCCATCGTCGGCGGCGCCGCTGTCACCGAAGAAATTCATCCCGGTTTCAAATGTTCCACCGTCGCTCATGCCGGCGGCCCGCCACTCGCCACCATCGTGCAAGACATGCAGCTCGCCCGCCACGGCCTGGAAAAACTCGAATCGCCCGTCCGCATCTTCGCGCCTTCGCCCGATGGCCGCGCGCTCGTCCTGCATACCGACGCCTCAGCCTCCGCCCGCCAAATTGATAATTTCTCGAAAAAGGACGGCGCAAAATATTTCGAACTATCCAAGGAAATCGCCCGCGCTGCTGCAATCGCCGCTGAGCTTCTCGTCCTTACTCCGCCGGTCATCGAAAAACCTTCCAAAGAGGATCTCTGGAAACTCCTGAAAATCGGGCGCAAAGTCCGCGGCCTCGGAAAAAAAGAGATGATGCAGGTGATCCGCTGGGGCCCCATGGCCGTAGCTGATTTTGTCGCTGAATTTTTTGAAACCGATCTGCTGCGCGCCGCCGTAGCCGCCCGCGGAATCTTTGGCGCGTCTCTCGGCCCCTGGTCCGCGGGTTCCACCGCGCTGCTCCTCCTCCGCGCCGCCGCTGACCCGCATCCGGTAGGGAACTCCGCTTACCCGCGCGGCGGCATGGGCGCGCTCACCGCCGCGATGGCCGCCGCCGCAAAAGAAGCCGGTGCGGAAATCCGCACCAACGCCGAAGTCGCGCAAATTCTCGTGAAGCACGGCGCAGTCACCGGCGTCGTGCTAGCCAGTGGCGAAGAAATCGCCGCGAAAGCCGTAGTTTCCGGCGCCGATCCGCGCCGCACCCTCCTCGGCCTGCTCGATCCCGTTCACCTGCCACCGAGCTTCGTCGTCAAAATGCTCAATTTCCGCAGCAACGGCGTCGCCGCAAAAATTAATGTCGCGCTCGACGCTCTGCCCACCTTCACCGCGCTCAAACAATCCTCCGACGGCAATGCCGCCCTCGCCGGACGCATCCACATCGGCCCCGGCATCGATTATCTCGAACACGCCTTCGACGATTCCAAATACGGCGAGTTTTCCCGCGCCCCCTTTCTCGATATTTCCATCCCCTCCATCCTCGATAATTCGCTAGCCCCCGCTGGCAAGCACGTAATGTCCATCTACATGCAATTCGCGCCCTACAAACTAAAATCCGGCGATTGGGCCCAGCAACGCGACGCCCTGCGCGACACCGTAATCAAAACCCTCGCGCAATACGCCCCCGATCTCCCAGCGAAAATCGTCGCGGTCCAAACGCTAACGCCGCAAGATCTCGAATCCATCTACGGCCTCACAGGCGGCCACGCCTTCCACGGCGAATTAGCCCTTGACCAAATTTTCACCATGCGCCCCCTCCTAGGCTGGGCCCGCTACGCGACGCCCGTAAAAGGTCTGTACCTCTGCGGAAACGGCACCCACCCCGGCAACGGCGTAACCGGCGCCTCCGGCCACAACGCCGCCCGCGAAATCGCGAAGCACCTCCGCTAATCTCCCGCTTTCTCTGCGTTCTCCGAGTCTCGGCGGTAATCTTTCGCAACTGCATCCTTCGAGTACCGCTGAACATCTTAGAACTGACCGTAAGGAGCAAACGAATGCCGGATCGAACGCGTGCCCGTGAGCTAGCCGCGGAATTCAACGCCAAGGGCGACCCCCTCGGTTGGTTCGACGCGCTCTACCGCGAAGCCGAATCCGGCGTCACCGAAATTCCCTGGGCCGACCTGGTCCCCAATCCCAACCTGCTCGATTTCTGGAAATTGCGTCCCCAAAAAACGCGCAACAAATTAGCCCTGATTATCGGCAGCGGCCTCGGTGACGACGCCGAGCAGCTCTCCGCCTGGGGATTTCAGACCACCGCCTTCGACATTTCCGCCACCGCAATCACCGCCACAAAAAAACGCTTTCCGAACACCAAAGTGCAATATCTCGCAGCCGATTTGCTAGCCCCGCCCGAATCCTGGCGCGCCAAATTCGATTTCGTCGTCGAGTCCTACACCCTGCAGTCGCTTCCCCCGGACCTGCGCCGGCACGCGTTCACCAAAATTGCGAAATTTCTAAAATCGGCAGGCCTGTTGCTGGTGATCGCCAGAGGCCGCGATCCAGAAGAAGACCCCGGCCACGTGCCCTGGCGCCTAACTCGCGTCGAACTCGCCGCATTCTCCCGCGCCGGCCTCCAAGAAGTCTCCTTCGAGGATTACCTCGACCCGCACGATCCAGGGGTCAGAAAATTTCGCGCCACCTATCGCCGCCCCTGATCTCTACTCAAGCCTCCGGTCTCCGATTTCGTAGCCGCTCTTCAATTCCGCGATGCGGTGATTGGCCGTTTCCGTCATGCACGTGGCCCATTCCAGCGGAGCGATCGTTCCGCCTTCAAATTGCTGCTTCACCGCGTCGCAATGCAGCGCGCGATATTGGCCCCAGGCGATTTGCGCCGCGAGCAGTTTCCGTGCCGCCGTTTCCCCTTGTTTCGTCAGCGTTTCATCCTTCACCTTCCTAGCATCGTCCGCGGCTTGTCGCAGCATCCGCAACAAATTCTTGTACACAGCGTTCAAGTGTTCGTCAGCCTTCAGAAATTCCTCGCCACTACACTTATTCAGCTCCGCTTGCGTCGTCGCGGACTGGCACGCGTTCGTCTGCGCGCCCTCCGCCACGGGCTTCTGCGGTTCCTGCGCGAAACTCGCAGCGCAAAAAATCGAAAAAAGCATCGCTAACGAGAGAAATTTCGGCATCGTTCGCTCCTGCACTCCAGCTTCCGTTTAGTTATACTTAATCGCGCGGTCAGTCGCGAGCCTGACCGCCCTGGTCACGCGCAAGGCGCGAATTGAGACTGATCCACTCGCAATAAGGAACCGCACTTGAATCAAGACCGTAGAAAATTTCTCAAAACTCTGGCCGCTGCAAGTGCAGCCGCCGCATTTCCCAGCGTTCCACACCTGAATACTCGCGTCGCGAACACCGTCGCCGCCGCCGCGAAACCGCAATCGCCCGCCTCCTTCGATTTCGTCTTCTTCACCGACACCCACATCCAACCCGAACTAGACGCCGCCCACGGCTGCCAAATGGCCTTCGCAAAAATCGCCGCAGCCAAGCCCGAATTCGCCATCTGCGGCGGCGACCTGGTCTTCGACGCTCTCGGCGCCAGCCGCTCCCGCGCCGACATGCTCTTCGATCTCTATCAGCGAACCGAAGCCGCAATCCAAGCCCCTCTCCACCACGCGATCGGCAATCACGATCTCTACGGCATCTTCACCCAAAGCGGCGCCGCGCCCACCGATCCGGGCTACGGCAAAAAAATGTTTGAAGACCGAATCGGCGTGCACACCTACTATTCCTTCGATCATCGCGGCTACCACTTCATCATCCTCGATTCCATTTTCCCCACCCCCGATCGCCTCTGGGAAGGCCGCATTGACGACGCGCAGCTGCAATGGCTAGCGCGCGATCTCGCGGCCATCCCTCCGAACGCGCCCGTAATCGTCATCACCCACGTCCCGCTCATCACCGGCTATCTCGCCTACGGTCCCAAACCAGACGGCGCGCCTCGCCATGACACGGTTTCCGTCGCCAATTCCCCAGAAGTGATCGCGCTGTTCCAATCGCACAACATTCTCGCCGTCCTGCAGGGTCATCTCCACATCAACGAACTCGTGAACTACAAAAATTGCCAGTACGCATGTTGCGGCGCCGTCTGCGGCAATTGGTGGCACGGCCCGCGCCTCGATTTCCCGGAAGGATTCACAATCGTCAGCCTCCGCGAAGGAAAAATCTCCTGGCGCTACGAAACCTACGGCTTCAAAAGCGTCGCGCCAGACCCGCACTATAAATCTTAATGAACCAAGCCAAATTGGTTTAGAATCGCGCCCATCACATGACTCTAAACACGCTCGCACCGCGCGCCGTACTCGCCTTCGCGCTTGCAATCTTCTGTGCCGCTCCACTCCACGCCCAAGCAGCGCAATCGCAACCGCAGCCCGCGCCAACCACTCACCTCATCGTCCTCCACGCCGCCCGCCTCCTCGACGTAGAATCCGGTCGCATCACCATCCCCGGAGAAATCCTCGTCCAAGGCGACGCCATAAAAGAAGTCAGCACGAAAGTCAGCAGGCCGGCCGGAGCAGAAATCATAGACCTCGGCGACACCACTCTCCTCCCCGGCCTGATTGACGCCCACGTTCACCTCTTCCTCCATCCCGGCGCGGAAGATCTGCAAACAGTCACGGAATCCGTCCCGCAGCGCACCATCACGGCCACGCTAGCTGCGCGCGACGATCTCCTGGCCGGCTTCACCGCCGAACGCGATATGGGCACCGAAGGCGCCGGCTCCGCAGACACCGCCATCCGCGACGCCATCAATCGCGGCGAAATTCCCGGACCGCGCCTGCGCATCAGCGGCAACGCTATCAATATCCTCGGCGGCCACGAAGACGCCATCGGCTACAACCCCGAACAGCACGTTCTTCCGAACGCCACCTACGCCAACAACGCAACAGAACTCGTCACCGTAATTCGTGAACAGCTGAAAGAAGGCGCAGACTTCATCAAAATTTACGAAACCGGCGCCGACTCGGGCAAGAACGGAAAATTCTCAACACCATATCAATACACCGAAGAAGAACTCACCATCGCTGTCCGTGAAGCCGCTCGCACCGGCAACCGCGTCGCCGTCCACGCCACCGGCGAACCCGGCACTCTCTACGCCGCTCGTGCCGGAGTCGAATCCGTTGACCACGCCTATCAGCTCAGCGACGAGACCATGCGCATCATGCGCGAAAAGCAGATCTTCGCCGTCCCTACTTTCACCATCTCAGAATATTTTGCCAATCACGCTTCCACTCCCGCGGCCGCCGCGCGCGAACGCGCCCTGATCGACTTTCACGCCAGTGAGTTCAAAAAGCAGCTCGCCGCAAACGTCCCCATCGCTATGGGCTCAGACGTCGGCCCTTTCCCCCACGGCACGCAAGCCCGCGAATTTATCCTAATGGTGAACTTCGGAATGTCCCCGCTAGCCGCGATCCAAGCCGGCACGCTGAACGGCGCAAAACTCCTCGGCTGGCAGGATCAAATCGGAACGCTCAAACCCGGCTATCAAGCAGACATCGTCGCCGTCCCCGGTAATCCGCTCGAAGACATCACCGCGCTACAAAAAGTGACCTTCGTAATGAAAGCCGGCGTCATCTACCGCAAGTAGCCCGCCTCGAAGTCTTCCGCGGCGTCGTCGAACCGGATTTGGCGGCGGGGATTGGGGGCACGCCAAGGCGCTCTGCCCATAAATCCATTGTGTCCGCGGCAAGACGGGCATACGATGCGCCAGACAGAAGTCTAAATCGAACCACACGGTTCCGATCGCTCTGCCAATCAACCAAAAATCAGGAGAGATAAAAACGATGATCAAGCGAATGCTCTGTTTTTCCACGCTGTGTCTATTGCTCATGTCCATGTTCGCATTCTCCGCTCCGGCCGCGCGTGCACAACAGGCCGAAGCGCCCAAGCAACCGGTGGTGTACACCTACGTCTCGTTCTTCGGAGTTCCCCGCGCACAGTGGGGCGCATATGAAAAGGGCCTGGTAGGCGAGCACAAGACTTTCGACGGCCTTCTCGCCGACGGAACGATTCTCAGCTACGGCGATGGCGCCCTCGAAGTTCACGAAGGCCTCAACGCCCCCACACACGTCGGCTGGTTCGCTTCCTCGTCAATGGCGGGCTTGATGAAAGCTCTGGCGACCCTGCGCACCTCAGCTGCCCCGACTTCCGAAATCGCCTACACCATGCACTCCGATTCCATCACCATGTCCACCATGTACAACGGCAAAGGCGGCACCACCGATAGCGGCTACGTCCTCGTGCAGGATTGGACTCCCAAGCCAGGCCACGACGAGGAGTTTATGAATCTCCTGACGAAGTATCGCAAGCCCTCGCTCGATGCTCAGGTTGCAGACGGCACACTCTCCGGCTATTCCGTCGAAGAGGATCTCATTCACACCGAAACCCCCGGCGCCTACACCCTGATCGCCGTTTTTCCCAACGCCGCCGCCATGGACAAGTTCTACGCCGAAATCGAATCGCTCCACACCAAGCAACCGCTCTTCGGCGACGTCTATAGCTCCGCGGTGGACTATTCCGCCCATCGCGACCACCTAATCCGCATCCTGTACTCGAAAAGCAAGTAAGCCCACTTCCGCGCGCGAGCCACGGTAGGGGCGCTGCTTGCTGCGCCCCAACTCGCCACAATGTCAAGCTCGATGGCTCTTCGAATTTGACTGCATTGTCGCCAGCCTTGGCTCGGTGCCTCTGCAGTTGGTCTTGAATTTGCGGCGGCCGCCTGCCCTTTAAGCGGGCGTAGTTGATTCTGCTTTGTAGGTCGTGGCTTTAGCCACGACATCTCCGACACGCCTTCAACGCGGCTTCAGCCGCTGAAGCACCGATTTTCCGATCGCGAGTCATCTCCGTATTACTACGAATATCCAACGATTCCAAAATGTGTTAGCGTCAGTCGGGGCACTTTTCATGCTCGACAAGGACGCAGTATGCACAGCGGCGTACAGGCAAACGAGTTAGCGAGGCGGCACCAGGGGCGGTTGCGGGGACAAAGCGTCGCGACAAGCGGGGCGGAGTGTGTCTCGAGCGGCTACCCGCAATCTCGTCAGCCTTCCCCTCAGGCTCTTCCGAATCGCGCAGGGGCACTGACTGACATTACGGGCCCGCGCGGCGACAGAATCCTAATCAACGACCCGGCGATTAGAAAATGACGCAACTCACTGAAAACAAACGGCCGGCGCCGTTTCTAATCGCAAGTTATTCACACTTTTTGCCCGCACGTTCCCGCAAATCCTTGCACGGTGCCGCGCTTTACGAACAAATACTCATCGCTCCCCATCACTACGTACGCCCTCCTTGTGCCGACATTGCGCGCGGCGGTAAAATAAAGTGCTTTCGAGCGCGCAGGCGAGACAGAGTGAGGCACAACCAATGACATCTACAGCAACGACTGGCACAACAGGGACATCGGGGACGCCCAAGCCCAAAATGAGTTTGCATCGCGGCGAGTTTTCGAACGAAGCGTTTATCGATTTTACCAAGCCCGAAAATCGTAAGGCCATGGAGGACGCGCTAGCGCAGGTACACGGAATGTTTGGCCGCGAGTACCCGCTGACCATCGGCGGCGAGCGCATCACCACGACGGAAAAAATCAAATCCTACAATCCGTCGCACCCGGACCAAGTGATCGGCGTGTTCCAGAAGGCGACCGTGGAGATGGCCAATCAGGCGGTCGAAAAGGCTCATGCAGCATTTGAACGCTGGAAGCGCGTGCCGGTGGAAGAGCGCGTGGCCTGCCTGTATCGCGCGGCGGATATTTTGCGCAAACGGCGCTACGAACTCGATGCCTGGTTGAGCTACGAAATCGGCAAGACTTGGCCCGAAGCGGATGCGGACATCGCCGAGCTGATCGATTTCTGCGAATACTACGGGCGCGAAGCGTTGCGTCTGGGCGCGCCGCAGAAACTGACGCCCTTTCACGGCGAAAAAAATTATCTAAAATATATTCCGCTCGGCGTGGGCATCGTGATTCCGCCGTGGAATTTCGCCGCGGCCATCATGGGCGGCATGACGGTCGCCGCGATCGTCACCGGAAATACGGTGGTGGTAAAACCTTCCAGCGATTCGCCGACCATCGCCGCGATCTTCATTGATATTTTGTACGAGTCAGGCGTGCCAGGCGATGTCGTCAGCTTTTTCACCGGACCGGGCAGCACCGCGGGTGAAGCGCTCGTGACGCATTCCAAAACGCGCTTCATCGCATTCACCGGATCGAAAGAAGCGGGACTTCGCATCGCCGAGCAAGCGACAAAAACTCAGCCCGGACAGGTTTGGATCAAACGCACCGTGCTGGAAATGGGCGGCAAGGACGCCATCGTCGTAGACGACGAAGCGGACGTGGACGCGGCGGTCGAAGGCGTCGCTCTTTCGGCCTTCGGTTATCAGGGGCAGAAATGTTCCGCGTGTTCGCGGGCAATCGTCGCGGAAAAAATTTACGACGAGTTCCTGGGCAAGCTCGTGGAGCGCGTGAAAAAGATGAAAGTGGGTCCGATCGAAGATCCCGCGAATTATATGGGCCCAGTGATCAACAAGGCCGCGATGACTTCGATTCTCGGTTACATTGACCACGGAAAAAAAGAAGGCCGCCTGGTGGCCGGCGGAAAACGCGCGGAAGGCGACGGATATTTCATCGAGCCGACGATCATCGCGGACGTGGATCGCAAGGCGCGCATTTTCCAGGAGGAAATTTTCGGCCCCGTGCTCGCAGTGACCAAAGCGAAAGACTTCGATGAAGCGCTTTCCATGGCCAACGATAGCGAATTCGGATTAACCGGCGCGGTGTATTCGCAGAATGCCCAGAAAATCGCGCGCGCCGAAGAGGAATTCCATGTTGGCAATCTCTACATGAATCGCAAATGCACCGGCGCAATGGTCGGCGCGCATCCGTTCGGCGGCTTCAACATGTCCGGAACAGATTCAAAATCCGGTGGCCAGGATTATCTGCTGCTCTTCACGCAAGCCAAAACAGTTTCAGAAAAAATCGGCGGCACAAAATGAATTTCGTAGGGGCACGGCATGCCGTGCCCTTACATTGTCGTCACGGAAATGTTCGCCGCCGGTTTTAGCTTGAACACGTAGCGCAAGACGATGTAAGCAACAGGCCCCGAAGCCAGCAACAAAGGCGCATAACGCCACACGTAATCCTCACTCTGCGCGACCTTCACAGCGCACAGCACCAGCGGAAAAACCAAAATGTAAGCAATGCCCAGCGCTCCGCCCGGAATCCGAAAACTGCGCGGCGCATCCGGCAATTTTCTGCGCATTTGCCACGCGGCGAAAAGCGTCAGCAACGTGGTGGCGATGCGCGTCCAGATATATATGTTCACCATGTCCTCGACATCGAACTTCGCCAGCAGACAATACACAACTGTTGAAACCGCGATCGCGCGCGTGGGCGTGCCGTAGCGTTCGTGAATTTTCCCGAGCCACGCCGGAAGGTAACCATCTTGCGCCATCGTCGCCGGCACGCGCGTGGTGTAAAGTATCGTGCTGTTGGAAAGCGAAAGCGTGCCGATCATCGCGGCGATCAGCATCGCGGCACCTAGAGCCGGTCCGCCAATCAGGCGCGAAGCAGTGACGATATAATCCGTCTTCCATTCCTGCCAGTTGCCCAGCACCGCGAGCGCCAACGTGGTCGGAAGCACGTAAGTGAGAACGTTCATCGGCGTGTTCCACGCCAAAATGCGCACGAAAGTCTTCTGCGGATTTTTCATTTCGCCCGTAGTACTCGAAAGCTGTTCGTAGCCCGCGTAATTCCACATGGCGAGCGCGAGGCCTTTGCCAAAGACGCTTCCGAACGGCGCACCCGGCGGAACGAACGGGACCACTGGGTTGTAGTGCATGTGGAATAGCGAAACCGCGCACAACCACGTAACCGGAATCATCACCGCGACCAGCAGCGCGACGGAAAGCCACCCCGCGACTTGAATGCCGCGCGCGTTCAAATACGCGAGCACGATCAGCACCACGCACGCGCCCGCCCATTTTGCGTATCCCGTCAGCGATGGAAAATAAATGCCGAGGTAGTCCATCACTAGCACGCCGTAAAGGCTATTGAGCAAGAACGTGCCGGTCCAATTCCACCAGCCGCACTGAAATCCCCAAAAGTCTCCAAAGGCCGCGCGGCTCCACCGATAGAAGCCTCCTTGCACTGGAAGCAAGCTGTTGAGTTCGGCGGACGCGAAAGAAATCGGAATGCTCCAGAAAAACGGAACGAACGCAAGAAACACCAGCGCCATGCCCGGCCCGGAATCGTGAAAAATGCCTTCGTAACCGAAAGGGCCGCCGGCTGTGTAGCCGTAGAAAATGCAGAGCAGCGGAAGGAAACCGATCTGGCGCAGGCGCGCGCCGCCGGAGTTTGGCGGTTGCTCGGTTTCAGCGGAAGTTGTTGGCATCGAGCTGCTGGGCGATGTCGCGTGCAGAGTCCGGCATGATATGGGAGTGCTCCGCGGTTTTCAACGACAAATAAAACAATCGCTTGACGCGGCAGCCTAGGCGGTTAGAGAATCCGCCCCTCAGCCCCAGTTCCCTCGTACAGCAAGATTGGCCCGGTTCAGCAGTCCCGCGCGAAATTCAGTGATGAACAATTAACGGCAACTGGCAAGTGATGAGTGACGAGCAATAAGTGACGAGTGATCAGCCACCAGTGAAAAGTCATCAGCGATGAGCAACGGCTGACTTGCGGCTATCAGGTGGAAAATGTTTTGCACGCGGCGTGCTGCATGCACTTCGCCGCGAAGATTCGGATTTGGCCACTTTCTTGACGAGCTTGGTTGAGCGGCCGCGTTCGACCGGTCGTTGGGGAGCCTGTGGCTTCCCAGTTGCACTATTAAGGTAACGTCGTGGTGGTCCCCGTAGAGGCGCATCACTAATTAGGCCCTAAGTTCTTTGCAAACATGATGATGCGTGTGGAAGTCGGCCTCTCGCGGGCGGGGCGGCGATGGGGTATGCGCAAAGATTTGCACTTGTGTCCGTATTGTTTGCTGCCGGAGGAAATATGTCGCTTGGACGCATCTTGAGACGCGCGTCGGGATTGCTGATTTTAGGGATTTGTATGCAATTTGCGACAGTTCTGCCGCAGGGTGGATTGTCTGCGCAGACGGCGCCGCGGACCGGCCCGAAGACCAGCGATGGCAGCGGAGTGAGCGCACAGGACAAAGAGAAACTGGCTGCGAGCGCGATTAAATTGCCGCTGTTCTTTGAAACGAACGAAGGGCAGACGGATCCGAGCGTGCGATTTCTAACGCGCAGTGGCGGCTACACGATGTTTCTGACGCGCACGGAAATCGTGCTGGTGGAAGGAAAGATTCCAACGGCGAGCGGCGAAAAAATCGGGAAGGGACTTGCGGCCTTTCACGCGGATACGAAAAATTCGAAGCAGTCCGTGCTGCGGATGGAATTGCTGGGAGCGAATTCTGCGCCGGAGTTTCAGGGATTGCAGGAGCTGCCGGGAAAAGTGAACTACCTGATCGGGAAGAATGAGGCGGCGTGGCATACGAACGTCGCACTATTTTCCGAAGTGCAGGTGGCGAAAGTTTATCCCGGAGTGGATTTGCTGTTTCATGGCGACCAGCGGCAATTGGAATACGATTTCGTGGTGGCGCCGGGAGCGGATCCGCGAAGAATTGGATTCAAAATTAGCGGCGCGAAGAAAATTGAAATTGACGCGAACGGAAATTTGGTTTTGCACACGGCGGAATCCGAATTCGAAATGCGGAAGCCCGTGATTTATCAGGGCGAAGGGACGAGCCGCAGCGACGTGCAGGGCCGATTCGTATTGAGTGCAAAGAACGAAGTGCGTTTTGCGCTGGGGCCTTACGATCATGCCGAGAAGTTGGTGATTGATCCGGCGATTGACTACGCGACATTTTTGGGCGGCGCGGGGGTCGAGATTTCCGAGGCGTTGGCTGTGGATTCCAGCACGCCGGGCGCTCCGAAGATTTACACGACGGGCGCGACAAGCGACATCACGAGTTTCCCGGAGGGCGGCTCACGCATTAACAATCCCACCGGCGCTCAAGACCTCTACATATCCGAGATTGACCCCACGAAAACCGGATCTGCGTCGCTGGTGTATCTGACTTTCATCGGAGGAAGCACAGCGTTTCAAAGCGCCGGTCTCACTACTTGCGAAACCGAGGCGGCGTGGCTGGCGCTGGACGAGAGCCATGAGGGCGGGTCGCCGGTGGAACCAGTAATAGGAGGCCAGACGAACTGTGCGGATTATCCCGGAACGTTCATCACGCCGGGAGTCACTGGAATCGGAGCGGACGCTGGGATTGCGGCAGTAGTGACGCGTCTCGCGTCCACCGGGACGGCCATTGACAAGTCGGTCTTGCTGGGCGGCAACGGTGAGATGTCCACGGCCTACGTATTCGTGGATGCTTCGGGAAATGTGCTGGCGTCGGGAGGCGCGGCTTCGACCAACCTGCCGACGACAACGGGAGCTTATGTCAGTACGTTCAATAACGGCGCGACAGGAGCATTCGACGATTGCTACACCGCGAAGCTGCAGCGGTCGGACCTGACGCCGGTGTATTTCAGTTATTTGAACATGGGAGCGGGGAGCACAGGACCGGGGAGTGCTGCCGGGACACAGGAGGCCGTGTGCGGCGGAGTGATTGATTCCAACAACCCCAACATTCTGTATTTCGGAGGGGACACATATTCCACGGTGGCGTTCGCGGGCGCACCGACGAGCGCGCTGGGATTCCAGCCGACTTTTCAGGGAACGGAAGATTCGTTCGTGATGAAGCTGGACATCAGCAAAAGCGGGAGCGCGGCACTGCAATATGCGACGTACATCGGAGGGGGCGGTTTGACGGAGGTGGATACGGGCGCGCATCAATTGGGCACCGGAATGGTAGTGCTGGCGGGGCGCACCAGTTCGAACAGCACGACGAATAAGCCCGACATTCCGCTGGGGAATTCGCTGCCGGGCGGAGATACGAACGCGGCGGCGGGTATGACGAGCGGGCTGACGGGTTTTGTGACGGTGATGGATACGACGAAGAGTGGCGCGGCGAGCCTGATATCGGGAAGTTATTTTGGCGGCAGCAGCGGCCTGGATGAAATCCGCGCGCTGAGCTATGACGCGCTTATTCCGAATGGGTTCTACCTTATAGTCGGCGGAGAAACCTCATCCACGGATTTTCCTACGCTGCATCCATTTCAGGCGGCACTCTCGGGGACGACGGATGGTTTCGTTGCGGCGTTCTTTGTTACGCCGACCACGGCCGTGACGGAATTTTCCAGTTACATCGGCGCCGGAACGGACGATGAGGTTACAGGCGTGGATATAGATTCGAATCATGCGATCTACGCGACCGCAAACACGGATGCGGCAGGCTTTTTCGGCAACACCAGCCCAGCCACGACGGTGAACGGCTTTCAGACGACCTGTACGAGTTGCACTACTCCCGGCGCGCAGCTGCCAGACGCTACGATATTTGCGCTGACCAGCGCGGCATCCGCGACGTTCACGGCGCAGATCCTTGCGAATTCGACGACAGTGGCGGTGGGAAGCACAGAGCAGCTAAATGTGCTGGCAACTTACAGTGACGGGACTTTTCAGGATCTGACGACCCGGGTCACGTGGGCTTCTTCCAACCCAGCGGCGGCAACGGTCAGCAGCGCCGGACTGGTGTCCGCGGTCGGCGCTGGAATGACGACGACCATCAGCGCAACGCTTGCCGGCACGACGATACCGAGCATAACGATTACTGTTCCGGCCGTGACGGGCTTGCCGTTCAATGTGGTACTCGAAGGGACTGCGTTCGGGACCGTGACCGACAATCTGGGCCAGATCAACTGCACGAACATCGCAGACCAGGGCGCGACGGGAACGTGCAGCACAACTTACCCGAGCGGAACGCAAGTGATACTGACGCAGGGCGCGAATCCGGGGTCGGTGTTTGCGGCGTGGGGTACAGCGATTGGCGACGCGTCGTGCCCGGGCGCCACGGCAACCTGCACGTTCACAGTGGACGAGCAAGAAGAAATTACAGCGACGTTCAACAACGGCACGGGAAATTTCGCTTTGAACGTGATTCCTGGCGCAAACGCTACGGGTGGTGGGACCGTTACTGGGAACATCGGAGGGACTGGAACGGTCATTCAATGCACTTTGAATGGGGTGACGACGCCGACGGGAGTTTGCACGCAAAATATATTGAGTGGATCGATCACCACGCTGACAGCAATCGCGAACGGGACATCGAATTTCACGAGCTGGAGCGCGCCGTGCGTGGTACCGACGGGGCAACCGGCAAAATGCATGGTGACGATGGGCGCGGCGCACACCGTCACGGCACTGTTTACCTCGCAGGGGAGCAGTTTCACGGTGGCGTTGACGGGCAATGGGACGGTGACGAGCATTTCGACGCCGACGGTCACGCCGGAAATTGATTGCGCAAATCCGGCACCGCCCACTGCGTGCTCGACAAACTTCACGGCCGGCACATCGGTGAGTTTGACGGCGACACCGGCGACGGGCTATTCCTTTAGCAGCTGGACCGCGGGACCATGCATCGACACGACCGCGCCTAGCTGCGCATTCGTGGTGGGAAACACTACTGCAACGAGCGCGACGGCGCTGTTCACGATTAGCAGTAACTTGCTGACAGTGAATCGAGCGGGGATCCAGGGGGGAACGGTCACGGGGCTGGGCGGAGGAATCAGCTGCGGCCCAGCCGCAGGGATAATGAACTGCGCGATAAGCACGCAGTTCAACACAGCGGTTACTCTGACCGAGACACCGCCGGCGGGCGGAAGCTTCGGCGGATGGAGCGCGACGCCGACTGCGTGCACGGTTGGAGCGACGACCTGCACGTTCAATATGCCTGCGGGACCAGAAACAGTGACGGCGACGTTTACGGCGGGGAGTGGCACGGCACCATCGGCGCTGACGATCACTAAGAGCCACGTGGGCGACTTCGCCGTGGGCGATAGCGGAGACACCTACACCGTGACGGCGTCAAACACGGCTGGCGCGGGACCGACGAGCGGAACGGTAACGGTGACGGACACAGTTCCGTCGGGCTTAACGCTGGACTCGATGGTGGGGACGGGATGGACGTGCGAATCAACTAGTTGCACGCGCAGTGACGTGTTGGCTGCGGGCGCTAGCTATCCGGCGATTACGGTGACGGTGGATGTAGCGAGCGATGCGACTTCGCCGCAGGTGAATTCGGTCACGGTGTCGGGCGGTGGATCGGCTTCGGCAACGGCGACGGATTCGACGGTAATTCTTGGAGGTGTGTCAACGCAGTTGATCGTGGCGGATTTCAACGTGAACGGTGAAGGCGACGAAGACAAGCAGCGAGTGGACGGAACGAGCAAGCCGCTGCAGGTGACACTGACGAATACATCGTCCACGCAGACGGTGCACGTCGGCGGGGTGACGCCGACTGCTCCGTACACAGCGACGACGGACTGCACGACGCTGGCGCCTGGAGGGACGTGTCACTTATTCATAGGTTTTAAGCCGGCCAGCGTTTGCCAGGACGAAACGGACCAAATACTTACGGTGAACGACGATGATCCGGGCGGCAACTTCGTGATGACGATTCACGGATGGGGCGCGGACAGCATAATCAAAGTAGATGATCTGACAGATTCCACGCTCACGCCGGCGGCACTGGCACAAAGTCTGGTGGGCGCGGGAGTAGCGATCAGTAACGTAAAATATACAGGCGCGCAGCGTGCCGCGGGAACATTCACCAGCAGCTCGAATATTCTAGGCTTCACGAGCGGAATCGTGCTGAGCTCCGGTTCGGCGCGAAACGTAGCAGGCACGAACTGCGAAAACGGAATGTCGGTAGACAACGGCGAACCAGGAGACGCAGATCTGAACACGATTGTTGGCGAGGGCAACACCACGAACGACGCGGCGGTATTGGAATTTGATTTTGTACCGACCAGTTCGACGATTAGCTTTCAGTATGTCTTCGCGTCCGAGGAATATCCCGATTTCATTGGGGAATTCAACGATGTGTTCGGATTCTTCCTGACGGCGCCGGGTGGCTCGCCCGTGAACTTGGCGCTGATCCCCGGCACGAATCTTCCCGTCTCAATCAACAATGTGAATGACGGCAATCCGGACGACGATCCACCGATTCCTCCGACGAATTCACAATTCTACGTAAACAACCAGGTGTACTTCGCGCCACCGCCTGCACCGTTGCCTCCGGTGGACGCGGAACCGAACGGCTTGACCACAGTGCTGACGGCGCAGGCGACCGTAACGCCTGGGTTGACTTATCACATCAAGCTCGCGGTGGCAGACGCGAATGACTTTGCGTTGGATTCAAACGTGTTCGTGCAGGCAGGCAGTCTGTCCAGCGCGAACGTGACGGCGAACCCGGCGTCGCTTACTTTTGGTAACCAGGCGCAGAACACCACGAGCGCGTCACAGCCGGTGACGATTACGAACGTGGGCACAACCACGGTGGCGATTTCGAGCATCGCGGCGAGCGCAAATTTCGCCGAGACGAACAGTTGCCCGGAGACTCTGGCGGGAGGCAACAGCGAGGGCTCGAGTTGCGTGGTGAACGTGACGTTCACGCCGACGGCGACGGGCGCGCTGGCCGGAACTGTGATGGTGACGTACACCAACACAGGGAGCGAGACGCCGCAAATGGTGACAATACCGTTGACGGGTACGGGAACACCGGCGACAGGCGGAACGGTAACGGTGACGCCGAACAGTTTGGCGTTTGGCTCGCAGGCACTGACGACGACGAGCGCGGCGATGAGCGTGACGGTGATGAATAACGGCACCGGGCCGGTGAATTTCACGAGCTTCACGGTTAGCGGCGCG
>Ga0209655_10000304_pt1 | contig 18836 bp, 16 predicted proteins | sample BogFormECP03_OM2_FD_188236 | JGI IMG/M metagenome (GOLD analysis project Ga0209655, IMG submission 188236) | Bog forest soil microbial communities from Calvert Island, British Columbia, Canada - ECP03_OM2 (SPAdes) (version 2) | ecosystem: Environmental > Aquatic > Freshwater > Wetlands > Bog ...
TCGACGCTATTGCGCAATCCGCCTTGCAGACCAACGAAACCGGCTTCGTGACGTCTCATGGCACCAGGTTCGCCGCCACCAGAACCACCGGTTCGACCGGCACACATTATGTGCTGGTGATTGGCACGCATATCGAGTCCGTCACTGAAGTGCTGAACGCTCCGATCCAGACGCAATTCATTCGCGCTGCAGCGGTCTTCTTCATCGCCGGTTTCGTCTGTTTCTGGCTGACGCGGTACATCACGGCGCCCATTCTGCACCTTCGCGCGGCTACCCATCTCCTCGCCACTGGCCATCTCAGCACGCGCGTCGGCGAGGCCACCGGAAATCGCCATGACGAGCTGGCCGAGCTCAGCCGAGACTTCGATCACATGGCCGAGCAGATCGAATCACTGATTTCTTCGCAGCGCCGGCTACTCGCGGATATTTCGCACGAACTTCGCTCTCCGCTGGCTCGATTGACAGTTGCGTTAGGCCTCGCCAGGCTTCACGCCAATCCCGAATCCGCCAGCGCGCTTGACCGCATCGAAGTCGAAGCCGAACGCCTGAACACTCTAATTGGCAGCCTGTTGAGGCTTGCGCGGATTGAGGGCGGCAGCGAAAGTGTGCAGGGCGAGCTGGTCGCGCTCGATCAAGTGGTTCTCGACGTCGCCGCCGACGCTGATTTCGAAGCGCAAGGCCGCAGCCGTCGTGTCCGCGTAACACAGGTGGACGGTTGTACGGTCCTCGGAAATCGCCAGCTCCTGCGCAGCGCAATTGAAAACGTAATCCGCAACGCCGTCAGCTACACGGACGAGGGCACCGAAGTCCAAATAACGCTGAAGAAGTCGCATGCAAATGGAAACGGAATGGCCGTGATTTCCGTGCGCGATCGAGGACGCGGCGTCCCCGAGGAGTCGTTGCGCGATATTTTCCTGCCCTTTTATCGTGTGGGTGATGCGCGCGACCGCTTCTCCGGCGGATCGGGCCTCGGCCTTTCTATCACCGAGCGAGCCGTTCGCCTCCATGGCGGAAAGGTCAGGGCCGAAAATTGCCCGGACGGTGGATTGCTCGTCGAATTGAGCTTGCCCTCCGCTGCAAGATGAATCGCGCGACTGCTGAATCCTGCGACACTCAAAACAAAGTTATTTCGCTCCGTCGCTACGGTTTTTCGTTATAGAGATTGCGCCGCCGGTAAGCTACCAGCCGCGTTCGCCAGGTCGGCTAACTTCCGGTTTCGTTGAACAGGTCGCGCTTGCGGTAAGCAAGGAAGGTGATACCTCCGCAGATGAACAGCGGAGGGAACAAAAGAATCAAAATGCCGGATTTGAGCGCCCGAATCATCTGCGGCCCGGATTTGGCGGCGGCTGTGTAGCACATGGCACAGCTCTGCGCGAAAACCGGCACGGGAATCGCCAGCGCCAGGCCGACGACGAGGACGAAGGCGAGCAACAACCACTGTGTGCGTTTCAGCATCATCATTTAACCTTCCGCGAATATACTGCGGCCCGGACTAATGCAAGAACAAGCCCAGCCGCACAATGCGCAGGCTATCCGAGAAAAAGACGTTCATCATCAGCAGCACAAAGATCGTGGCCGGCACCAGAGTCCACACCAGGCTGGTGCGCTCGTAGCGCAGGTGCATGAAATAGGCGACGATCATGGCGGCCTTGATGAGCGAGAGACCCATCAGCAGGATCAGCATGGTGTGCAGGGGCAGCTCCTCATAGGCCAGAAAGATCTCCACACCCGTGAGGACCAGGAGAACGGCCCACACTTTCAGAAACCAGCTCATCCCTGCGGGACTTGCAGCGTGCCCAGCGCTTGCGCTCACCCTCGCTCCCTCCGCGGAATTCTAACGAATTCTTGCAGACAGCAAATACACCAGCGGGAAAATAAACATCCAGACTAGATCCACGAAGTGCCAATACAGACCGCTGATTTCCACATCGTCCGAAGTAAATTTGCCGCGCCGGAAACCGATGGCCACGATGCACAGGTAAATCACGCCGATGGTGACGTGCGTCATGTGCAGGCCGGTAAGCGTGAAGAACGCGGCGCCAAACAGTCCCGAGCCCCAGGGGTTCTGGCTCAAGCGCAGGCCTTCGTGAATCAAGCCGAGCCATTCGCGGATGTGCAGGATGTCGAAGAGGACGCCGCCCAGCATCGTGGCGCCGAGCCAGCGCACGCTCGCGGCGATGCGCCCGGCCTTCGCCGCCTCGACGGCCGCGACCATGGTGACGCTGCTGGAGAGCAGCACGAACGTCATGATCGTGGCGTTCTCAATGCTGGCGAGCCGGAAGGGGGTGGGCCAATCCGGACTCGCCAGGCGAAGGTAGGCGTAGCAGAACAGCACCGCGCCGAAAGTGATCGAATCGGAAACGATGAACAGCCACATCCCCAGTTTCTTGGACGGAATTGCGTAGGGCGATTCCCCGCCCTGCCAGATCTCCTGGCCGCCGGTCACGGCTACTTCCAATTCGCTCACAGTGTCTCTCCCATGCTTAAGACTTCGCCGGCTGTTCCGGCGAATCCTGCATCACGAAGTCGTCTGGCGTTCCTTCCACGCCGAATTCGTAGGGACCGCGATACACCACGGGATGCCGGCCGCCGAAATTATCGAAAGGCGGCGGCGAGGGAATGGTCCATTCCAGAGTGGTGGCCTGCCAGGGATTTTCCTCCGCCTTCTTGCCGCGATACATGCTCCAAAACAGATTGAACAGAAACAGGAGCTGCGCCGCGCCGGTGACGAAAGCGGAAATGGTGATGAATTTGTGCACGGGAATCAGTGGCGCGAGGTAATCGTCCACAAACGCGGAATAGCGGCGCACGTTCCCGGCCAGTCCCAGGTAGTGCATGGGCATGAAGATGCAATAGACGCCGATGAAGGTCACCCAGAAGTGGAGTTTGCCGAGCGGCTCACTCATCATCCGGCCGAACATTTTGGGGAACCAGAAATACGTGCCGGCAAACATGCCGAAGATTGCCGCCACGCCCATCACCATGTGGAAATGGCCGACGACGAAGTAGGTGGCGTGCAGGTAGATGTCCAGCGACGGTTGCGCCAGGAAAAATCCGCTCAGGCCGCCGGTGACGAACACGGAAATGAATCCGATGGCGAAAAGTCCCGCAGTGTGCAAACGCAGGCGCGCTCCGAAAACCGTGCCAATCCAGTTCAGCGTGACGATGGATGCGGGAATGGTGATGATCAGAGTCGGCACCGAAAAAACCAGCGACGAGAAGGGGTTCATGCCGCTGATGAACATATGGTGACCCCAGACCATGAAGCTCAGAAAAGCGATCGAGACCATGCAACCCACCAAAACCCTGGTCCCGCCCAGCAAATCCTTGCGCGCAGTGGCCGTCAGAATGTGCGAGGTGATTCCCAAACCCGGGATGATGGCGATATAAACTTCTGGATGGCCGAAGAACCAGAACATGTGCTGCCACAGCAGTGTGGACCCGCCCGAATGAGGCTGCAGCTTATCGCTCACCACCAGGCCGCCAGGAATGAAGAAGCTGGTGCCGCCCAGATGGTCCAGCGCCAGCAGCACGCACGCGGGAAGCAACACGGCGAAGGCCAGTAAGCCCAGCACCGCGGTGATAAACCAGGCCCAGGTGGTGTAGGGCATGCGCGCAAGCGTCATGCCCTTGGCACGCAAATCTAAAGTGGTGGCGATGAAATTCAACGCGCCCAGCAGCGAACCGATGCAGAAAATTCCGATGGAAATTACCCACAGCACTTGTCCGGTGCCCAGGCCGGGCCCGGCATCGGATCCGATCGCGCTCAACGGGGCATAGGCCGTCCAGCCAGAAATGGGCGGGCCGTCGCTGACGAACAGAGTGGAGACCAGGACGACGAAGCCTACGAACGTCACCCAGAACGAAAGCATATTCAGCCGGGGGAAGGCCATGTCCTCCGCGCCGATTTGAATGGGCAGGAAGTAATTTCCGAAGCCGGCCTGCGGAGCGGTGGTGAGCACGAAAAACACCATCAGCGTGCCATGCAGCGTGAGCAGCGAAAGATAATACTCCGGCGTGATGATGCCGCCGGGCGCGCCAACTTGCGAGAGATGCTGCAGGCCGGGAATCGCGACCGAGGCCCAGGCCAGATGGAAGCGCACCAGCCAGGACAAGATCATGCCGATCAGCACCGCGGCGAGCGACAGGAAATAGTACTGCTTGCCGATCACTTTGTGGTCGAGGCTGAAAACGTGCGTCCAAAGGAAGCCTTGCGGCGGACTGTGATGATGCTCCGCCGTCTGCTTCGACGTGTCATGCATGTGCCTGCCTCACAGGAAAAGCCGTGCACCGCAGGCGCTGCGGCGCGGGCCGATTCACTATTGCCCGATCTGGGACTTCAGCCACTGGTCGTATTCCTCTTGCGTCACCACATTCAGATACGCCTTCATGTTGTAGTGGCCCAGCCCGCAGAGTTGCGTGCAAACAATTTCAAACTTGCCGGTCTGCGTGGCGGTGAAGTGCACCGGGATCATCAGACCAGGAACAAAATCCTGTTGGATGCGGAGTTCGCGAACGTAGAAGGAGTGCCCCACATCCTTGGAATGCATGCTCAGCAAAATCGGCTGGTTCACCGGGATGGTCAGAGAGCCCACCACGATGTCGTCACGCGCGGCGACGTCATTCGCCGGATCCAAACCAAAATAATTCCCGTCGCCGTCGCTGATTTTATCGGGATGCACTCCGCCAAATTGACCGTCGGGTCCGGCGTAACGGAAGTAAAAAGCGAATTGCTCGGCCTGCACGTCAATGTGCAGCGCGTTCGGGGGCGCCGGGTCCAAATTCACCGCGGCCCAGGCTTTTTGTCCCACAAACGAGAGTGCGAGAATCTCGAAACCTACCAGGATCACTGCCGTGGTCACCATGATTCTGGCGCCGCCGGGAAATTGCCGCGTCTTGCGCCCCTCATTCCGTCCGCTGGATTGCCAGACAAAAAAAGCCAGGCTCAACTGCGCCACGATGAAGCCGATCCCGGTCCCCAACAGCGTTTCACCGAACTGCTTATCGAGTGCCGGTCCGTGCACCGAGATGTCCACGGGCATCCACCAGGTATGCAGGACGAAGAACGACGCGGAAACCAGCGTGATCACCGTCAGGACTACTGCGAACAATTTCCCCATATTTGAATCGCCTCGATTCGCTGCAGTCAGAGCCGGCTGCCGCTGCGAACACCCTTCCCCTGCCGCAGTTAAACGGACGCGGACGCGTACTACGTTGATCTTTCCCACTCAGTACGGTGTGGCGGTGAAAACGAAATTCGCAGTCTTGCTCTCGGATCCGGCGATCGTCACATCCTGCGATTTCGAACTGTACTGTTCTTGCCAGGCCGTTACGGTGTATTTCCCTGGAGGCAGTCCGCTGATGCTGAAGCTTCCATCTTCACCAGTCACTGCGTAGTGCGAAGTCTTCAACACCACGAAGTAGCCGTGCATCCACGGATGGATGTTGCACTTTACGGAGATGAATTCCGGCTTGTCCCACTTCGTATCAATCGGAGGCGAGCCTGGGGGCTGCGACTTGTTCCATTCCTGATTTGTTTTCGCCAGAGGATGAATGTTGTGCGAGGTCTGGTCGTCGTTGAAAATCTGCAGTTGCTGGCCCGCTTGCATGGGCAGCACGTGCGGCAAATATTCACAGCCCTTCTGGTCGTAGCGCACGCTTTGAGAGGGAGTGCTGGTGCCTTCATCGCCGGCGGAAATGTAAACTACCACCCATTGCAGGGTGTTGCCCGGACCGGTGGCGACGTTTTGCGTCAAGATCGGAGTGGCGTGCTGCTTGGCGCACGAAGGTTCCTTGGACATATCTATCGGCCGCATCTTCGGGGGCGTTCCGGTGTAGGTCACCTTGCCGGTGATGGTGCCGCTGCCCGCGGGTGGAGTGGCGAAAACCATCATTGCGCTGCCCATCGCGACGGTCAGTCCTAACGCTGCAAAAAATTTCATTCGCATCGAATCAGTCCCTCCTTCTTATCTAGAATTACTGTGCGCCGCCCGCGGTATCCGGACCGATTGGTTTCAGTTCCTTTCCGTGAGCTGCCTTATAACTTTGCCAAAGTGTAAGCTCCTGGTTCGGGAGCGCGACTTGCAGGGTGCGCAGGAAATGGACCAGGTCCCATGCATCGTTCGGCTGGATCACATCTGCAAAAGAAGGCATCGGCGATCCGTCGAGGCCGGTCATGAAGATGCGGTACAAATCGCGGTTGGTATCGCCGCACATGAATCGGTCGCCAGTGGAAAAATTAAAGGGCTTGATGGGAATGCCCTTGCTGTCCGTCAGTGTCGCCGCCGATGGGCCATCGGCATTACCCGTCGGACCATGGCACTTCCAGCATTCCAGCTTCTGGTACAGCCCTCGCCCGTGCAGGATGCTTTCAATGGTGATCGCTGTCTCCGGCGGAATGTTCAGCGGCGTTCCAGGTTTTTCGTGCGCCCAGCGCGGAGACCAGGTCTTGACGAAGGCCACTAGGTCGGCGCGTTGCTGCGGCGAGAGCGGCCGCCAGGACGGCATGTTGGTGGTGACGAACCCGCGCGTGATGGCGTTATAGAGATCCTCGTCCGTGGGCAGCGTGCCGGTGGGGGTGGAACGGCACTTGAACGTGGCTTCGGTGAAATCGCGCGGTTGTGGATCGATCCATTGCGCGTTCATGCCCTGGCCGTTGCCGTCGGGCCCGTGGCAGCCGATGCAGAAACGCCGGTACAGATGCTTGCCCTCTTCGGCGTGCCCGGTCACACCGGCCACGTTGCTGGTTTCGGTCGCCACGCTGGGCGCGCCCAGCAAGGGATCCGGTGAATTCACATGCGATTGCGCCGTGCTAACCCGAGCGCCGGCCGTAAGCAGAACCACGGAGCCCAGCGCGAATGTCACTGCGAAATTTTTGAGTGTCATTGCTGGTCTCTCCCTTAAAAGTCGAAGTCGATTCCGAAAAAGATGCTGTTGCTCCAGGTTGCTGCCGTTGGATCCGCGACATTTCCGCTGCTAATGCCGCCTAACGGCTCTTGTCCGATAGTTCTTACGCGCGAGAATTCACCGTCCAGAGCTACGCCGGCGCGGCTGAACATGATGGGATACCAGCGGTAGCCGAAAGTAACAGCGGTGATATTGCCGTTGCTGCTACTGCCGGTCGTGCTGTTGCTGAACGCCTGCTGTCCTACATTGATTTGCTCGAACCGGGCGAGGGCTACGTTTTGCGGATTGAAGTAGTAGTGCGCCTCGAGGAACCCGCCGTAGAAGGTCGGAGCCTGTGCACCCAGTGGAAGCGGCGTCGTGGATGCGAGGCCCGGAATGCCGTAGTACGGATTGTCGTGACCGTACATAAATAAGGGGAGCAGTTCAAAGTTCTTGTAAGACAAGTCTCCGGCGAATCCGATTCGGTAGAAGGGCTTGTTATTAATGCCCACCAGCTGCGTGCCACCTTCCGTCAGGTAATTGGTCGGCCGCTGACCGATGTAGGCAAATGCACCGATGCGCTCCTGGCCAAAACCACTTTCGCCTGGGGGCCCAGGAGCATTGAAGGCCTGACTGAACGCCAAGTTCACGTCGTAGCTCCGGCCGGCGGGAGGCGCGCCGGGTACCACGTCGGTGGTGAAGTTAACGCCACCTTCGTTGCTGCTCAGGACGGCGACGGAATAACGTGTGTAGCTGTTCGCCGAGTGGCCGGCCAGTTCAACGCCGATCTGATTGTCGCCGTAGCCGAAGTTGTTGATGCTGCCCGGAACGTTAAAGTGATAAATCTGGTACAGCCCGCCATTATCCGAGAGGAAGAGGAACCGCTTTTCCGAAATGAGGTTGTCCATTTCGAACCGGCCGAACCTCAAGTTCAGCCAGGGACTGCCCTTCAGATTATCGAAGCGAATGAACGCGGCCTCGAAGTGCCACACCGCGGTGGGATCGGACGAAGGCAGCAGCACGAAGGAAATGTTCTTATAAAGTGTGCCGGCGGACCACAGGTCCATTCCGGAGAGGTCGAACCCGGCCTGGGTCAACGTTCCGTTTCCCGTGTCGAATGCCTGATTGGTGGTGGTTTCACGGTGCCAGTTCGGGGTGATGCGGAACGAAATCGGGAAGTAGGAGGGGTTCTGCCAAATCGGAGAGTCGCGATCATTCATCAATTGATAGCCGTTGTCGCGGAACACTTGCCCGAAATTATTCAGTTCGGGCCACGCCGTATGACACGCCGAACAAGGCAGGCCATACTTGCGCGCGAACGCCGGGATCGCCATCACCTTGCCCGCGGGCAGAGCGCTGGCTGCGCGCGCGTCGCACAGCACGATCGCCAGAGACAGAAATGCGCACGTCAAAATCGTCTTCCACCGCGACCATTTCGTGTTCATAGGATTGGCACCCTCTGGAAACTTCTTTGACATACACCCTCCTGTTGCAACCGGCGGGATAGCAGCGATGTGATTCGCGATTGGCCTACAAAAAGCGATGCAGCGACGGGAGCAGCTGGCGAGCTGTTGAACTGAAGACCGAGATGAATATCGTATGCGGGCATCCCAGGAACTATCGTTCTTCCCCATTGGCGAGCGACGCGACATGGCGAACACGCCAAACGTCCCGGAAAATACTCCCGCTGCATTGAGAATGCAAGATAAAAATTAACAAAACTTAACACTTTGTCGTTTTCCTCCTTTTTGGTGTATTTTGCCCTGTACGCTCGACTGCCTTCCGTCTGCATATTCACGGCAACCCGGACCCTGGGACCGCCGTCTGAAGGAGCGGGGGCAAGTTTCGCGCTCTTGGAGCTTCCGGCCGGGCATAGGGGAAATGGATGAATAGTGGGGGCAGAGAGCAAATTGTGCTGCCGCGGTTATCGCAGGTAGTGAAGGCGAGTTTCTGCGCCCGCCGGCGGCGGCAAAGGCTCGTTCCGTCAATTTATGGGCTGATTTGCCGTGGTTTCGCTTTAATTGCTCTGGCGGTCATCTGCTCCCTTGCCGCGAAGCCGTCGGCTGCTGCGCGCCCGAACCAGAAAACTGGCCAGAAACCTGACCAGAAATCGGACTTGCCGGAGGGCTTTGCGATTGATCTGAAGGCCTCGGAAGCAGACGTGCTGAAGGCAGTGGAACTGGTGGCGCAGGACACGATCCTGCACGGTACGCAAGTCTATTCCCGGGAAGACGAACTCACCGAAGCGGAGGCGGCGACCTCTTCGGCATACTACGGAGCATGGACCGAACCTGGACACGCCTTTTACAAAGTGCGCAAACAGGCCCTTTCGCCGACGCATTTCAAGAACAGCACGGACATTGGAACAATTACCGTGCGCTACGTCGTTCTGGGAGTTGCCCCCGAGCGTACCCATTTGCAGATTGACGCCATATTCATTGAAGACGGCTCGAAGAGAATCCACACCTCGGACACTACCGTCGAGACCAGCGAATTCGCGGAGATTCAAAGCCACATCGTGCGCATTCAGCGCGAAGAACGGCAAACGGCGGACCTGCTGCAGCGGCGGCAATTGCAACTCGCCGCACAATCCAATGTAAAGGAACGCGACGCGGAGGCGGCGCACCTGAAGGAAGCCGAAAGCTCCGTGCAGAGCCTGCAAATGCGCCTCAATGACCTGCAGCACAAAGCTGAACTGCGCGTAAAGGCTCAGGCCAACTTGAAATCAGCTCCCTTCCAACATGCTGCTACGCTGCAGTCCGTGCCGGCCAATTCAGACGTACTCATCGAGATCATCACGCCGTATTGGTACGGTGTCGAAACCGTGGACGGACATCGCGGATGGCTGCGGCACGACCAGGTGGAACCGATACCGTGAAGAAAAGTTTTCATGCCGCGGCCCATTTTGGAATTCTGCTGCTTGCCTTGGCGTTCCTGACGACGCTCGCTCGAGCGCAGGCTGCTCGCTACGAACGAACGTTTACCAGTCCTGCTAGCGACGTCGAGCGCGTAGTGCGCAATCTTCGCCCTTCGTCCAGCGGCCGCTTGCCGACGGTTGACGGTTTCGTCGAAGCGAGTGACCTCCCGATTGACCACTACGAGCGCGGCTACTACGAATGCACCTTTCAAGTGGTGGCCACGCCTGCGGGCGGAGCGACCGCCAGTGCCAGTGCCAAGATCACCGCGTGGTACAACGATCCCACGCCGGGGCGCTCCGGTTATCGCGTGCTGGTTTCCAACGGTCACATCGAGAATGACTTTCTGGACCAGATTCAGGAGGCTCTGGGCCCAAATTCGGCGCCCAAGCCGGCCGGCGCTGCGACGGCGGGACCTGCGGCTAAATCGAACGTCTCCGCCGCGCCTCCGGTGAGCAGTGGCGGCTTGCGGCCGCAGATCCGGCTCGACCCAGCGCCCCTCGATACCGGAGAATCTTCGTCAAACAAAGGCGCCGCGGGTAGGGACTTCTCGTTCGCGCCGCGGCCGCCGGCGGAGACCCCGACGCCTGCTCTATCGCCGAGTGAAAGTCTGGAATCGCTGAAGCTGCAGCGGGCGGCAGTCGAAAAGAGGGCGCAGGAACTTTCCGCTGATATTAAGAATTTTGAAGACATTCTTCACAATCAGGTGCGCCCGGCCGATTTGGCCACCGTGAAGAAGGCCGGTACGCATGTGTTCTCCAAATCCGCTGAGGGGTCGCCAGTGCTTTTTTCCGCTGATGCCGAAGACGAGTTTCAGGTGCTGGAGATGGAAGGCGGGTGGGTGCACGTGCAGATTTCCGGCTCGTCGCGCGGCTGGATTCGCCGCGCGCAGCTGGATCTGCCGGCGGAGTATAAGGACAGTTCCACTGACGCCGGCGACGCGCCGCCCGCCGCCGCAAATCTTTTCAATATCAGCAAGGACGAGACGACAGCTTTCGGCGGCAAGTGGCCGCCGCTGGCGGGCAAGAAAGTTCACGTCATCTGGCTCGAGCCGGCTTCGCCCACCGCCACTTCCACCGCCAGAGAGAAGCTCACGTTTGCCCGAGCGCTCTTCGAAAAAACGTACCGCGAACTGAAATCGCCAGCTCCCGCGGTGGATGGCGTGGTAATCGTGTTCGATTCAGCCGACGGCGGACAAATCGCCGCCACCATCGCCGGCATTAAGGGACTACTAGACGGATCGCTTGCCCCCGCTGAATTCTGGAGACAATGCTCGCTCGACCCCCCCGAATCGTTTCAGGATTCTGCAAAGAAATAGCATTTGAATCTTCCGTGCGAACCAAGCGCTGCTCGCCTCTGGTATTTCTAACAGTTCTCGCCTGGCGTCAAGAGATCCTTTGCCACCGCCTCGAAAAATCGTGTCGGCAGGTGGGGTAACGGAAATAACTCACGTCGCGGGCAGCCGTGCATGAAACCGGGTGACTTTGCAATTGGCTCACTGGAGTCACGCGCAATAGCGCGTCTCATCGCTCAACGACAGGAAGCCGAGCGCAGGCAGGCATGGCTTGCAAGCGAAAAGGTCATCTGGGCGTTTCGAAGCTGACTGCATGGAGCGGCACATCTGAGATCGGCCGCAAATTCGATCTGAGGTGAGTGCTGATATTCGGAGAGACCCAACGTTTCACTTGTCCGGTTGAGCCCGCAGCGTTAATCAGCCATGTGAACTTTTTCCGGCTGCACAATAACCGAAAACGATGGCCCAGGGCCAGCATCGGCACGTCGTCTCCTGATCCACTTGCAGGGAGCGGGAGTAGACGGAATAGTTCGCGGCCATGTGTCGCGACGTGAATAATGATTTTGAGTGGGTCAGAAATGGCGAATCATGGTGCCTGAAAATCGAGAGCGTAGATCTCTTGGCTGCTGGTGTCGCGTACCAGCAATGGTGAATCATCGGGCGCAAGCCCCGTCCATTCGCCCAAGGGCCCCCAGAGCCTTCGAACACTTTTCAGGCTGAATAGCCGCTCTAATTTCCGATCGGAAATGCGAATGCGGTAGAACGCGGTGTCGTCGGTAAGTGTCGTATCGAAATATAAATACTCACCGCTCTGCGACCAGCTGGGATAACCAATCGTCATACGGGCCAGTTCCGACCAACTTGCGGTGGCGCGGTCGAACAGCATCAGCGTTTGGGAGTCGGTGGTGATAGCCGCAATGTATTTTCCGTCGGGCGACCAACGTGGCGAGAAAAGATTTTCCGCCCCTGGCAGGTCAGAAATAGTTCCGTTCTTTAAGTCCACGATGGAAATTCCACGAAGGTTGTGCAACGACAGGGCAATCGATCCGCCGTCTGGCGACCAGCTCGGGTCGTAACCAACCTCGGCCCCCGGAACCACGTCTCGCGGAGCACCGCCGTTTGCGTCAATCAGGTACGCACGCCAGTTCGACTTCGGGGTTCCACCCATGAACACGATCTGTTTCCCATCGGGAGACCAGCGCGGCAGGAAGGCCTGCATCTCGGAACCATTAGTGAGTTGCAGCCGCTCGCTGCCGTCCACTTTGCTGCGCCAAAGGGCCTGGTCGGGAACGGAAACATATGCGACCCACTGGCGGTCGGGCGAAAACGCCAGGCCCATTGCTGATATACCCCCGAGATAAGGGACGAAGCCTGTTTTCGCATCGTAGCGGACCAACTCACCGCGAGGCTGGAAACCTATGGCGAAGATTCTTTTTCCATCCGTGCTAGGTGTGGGACGTGTGAAATCGAGAGGGCCGTTGGTTAATTGCGTGGGTTCGGCACGTCCGCCGGACCAATGCGCTCGCGCAGGCAAGATCCATATATTTTCTCTTCCTGCGCGATAACTGCGGAAGAGGAAGTACTTGCCGTCGGGAGTCCATCTGCCGCAACACTCCTGCGGGGCGTCGTTCCAGCCTGGGAGCAAAGGATGCAGACCGCTACCATCGCGATTGGCTTCCCAGAGCGAAGATTGGTCCGTTTTCAAGTCGTGGACCGTAAAGCGAAGCAGGCGGCCATCCGGCGAGAAGCGAATATCCCGTATTTCGCCGCCCAACGTCGCCAACTTGCGCGGGTTACCTCCGTCACCATTTGCAATGAAGAGCTCGAGGCCATTCGAGAACGCGATTTCGCTGGTGTCAGGCGACCATGCCGCTGAATGCGCAACCAGATCTCCCAAGCGGCGGGGCGAGCCCGCTGGCAGGGGAAGCGCCCAGAGCGAACCCTCGCCTACGGTCCCCGGCAAAGTTCCGACCAGAAGTTCGGTACCACTGGCAGAAATGTCGTCGATGGCAAGGTCACGCAACGACGTGGGCAGGATAGTAGTCTCGCCTCCGGAGGCGGAAACTTCGCTGACGACGAAGCGATCGAGCTCAATTTCTTCCACGTATAGTCGAGCGCCATCCGTAACTAGGCCGTCCCGTCCTTTTGCGCGCTCGTCATGAGTGATCTGCGTGTAGCCCGTGATTCGGGGAGGCTGCGAAGGCCATGACCAGAAAAGGCCTGCGACGACCAGCGCCAGCACGGCGATGACCGCCGAAGCGAGGACTTGAAAATCTCGTGCAGGTACGGACGGCGACGACCCTTCAGAAGCAGGCAGTGCCGGAACGGCTTCCGCTGAGCCAACCGTCGGTGCCGACGGCAGCGGCGTGCTCTTCACCGGTCCGATGTATCGGTATCCCCGGCGATACAAAGTCTCGATGAAACGGGGATTCTCCGAGTCATCGCTCAGGGCCTGACGCAGTTTCTTGACCGCGCTGTTCAGGCTGACATCGAAATCGACGAACGTATCCTCGGGCCAGAGTCGCTTTTGCAATTCCTCCCGAGTCACTATCTCCCCGGGACGTTCCAGGAGCATCGCTAGGATTTGGAAGGGCTGGTCCTGAAGCTTGAGCCTCACCCCGGATTTCCGCAGCTCTCGCGCCACCAGGTCGAGCTCGAAGAGCCCGAAGCGTAGGGATTTCGGATTTACTTCGTGGTCAGACATCTGACTTATTCCGTTGGGACAAAGTGTACACCAAAAGTAGCAGCTGCCAACGCACTTCGCAGTAAATCATATTTTCATGTGACGTCCGCGTTTTCAGTGCATTAGCTGGTCACATTTCTTTCCGACTGGGACCAGCCTCCGCCCATTGTCCTGCTCGCGTACCCCAACCATAGTGCCATCCATGCCGCGGATTCGTGCGGCCAAGCTGGCGTTCCGATTCGACCAGCAAACCACATGAGGAGGATCGTTATGAGCAAGAGGACCAGGCTTCTGGCATCCCTTGGGTTATTGGTCGGGCTTGCGGTACCCCCGGCTAACGGTCAGGTTTGGGGTGTGAAGGTGAAGGTGCCATTCAAGTTTGTAGTCGCGAACAAAACGCTGCCTCAGGGTGAATATACGCTTTCGTCAGTCCGCGACGAACTGTTCGTCCAGGACTCAGAAGGTAAGCGCGTCGCGATGGTCTCAACAAATGCCGTGAGCGGTGGACGGACTGTCGGCAAAACGGGCGAAGTCGTATTCAAGTGTTATACGGACGTCTGCTTTCTCTCGCAACTGTGGACTCCGGGTCAGGACACTGGACGCGAACTGCTTAGGTCACACGTCGAGACAGAGACGGCAAAGCGAGAGGCCGGAAAGATCTTTGCTCTGTTGGGTGTCGAGCGACGCAAATAACGCCAAGATCGAATACAGGGCAACGGTGCAACTTGTTGTCGAGCCACGCGGCCAAGTCCCGACTAGTCGGGTGATCTCAATGGGTCGATGCGACACTAAACATGAACCCGCGTTGCACTGAAAACAAAAGCCAAAATCGCTGGCTAGGATTAGGCGAGCAGGAACGCTGCCCTGGCCAGGTTTTGGCCGAGAATAGCCAAACAGATGGAGCACCCGCGAAAGCATTGCCGAATCAACGCGCTGGATAGTGTTGCATCGACCGGTTGAGCCGGCACGCATTACCGGACAAGTGTTCAAAAACCCACCGTGCCCAAAATCCCTTCTCAGTCAACTATCGGGAACGTTGAAAATTCGCTTGCCCAGAAGTGCAACCAGGCTCGCCTCAAAAAAAACTGTTTTTGGGCAACCGCCAGAAACAACAAGGCAACCAAGGGCGCTTTGGAATGATGGTACAAGCCGCGTCTGAAAAGGCAGCGTAAACACAACTTGGGGCGGTGATTAGAGTGGCGCGCCCGGAGGGATTCGAACCCCCGACCCTCTGCTTAGAAGGCAGACGCTCTTTCCAACTGAGCTACGGGCGCGACGCAGGGACGTTCCACATTGTAAGAGAGATGTGCGGAGGATTGAAACCACGAAACGCGATCCCCGGTGTCTGCTGGCGGGGTCCGCCAGCGCACATATTTCCTTGACAACAGTTTCCTAGGATACTACTATGACTAGGTGAGGAGCGGCGCCATGGCGACGAAGAGGCCCGGCAAGATCGCGGCCACCCGGCTAACAATGCACATCGGATTCTGGATGCGGCTGGTTTCCAACCATGTTTCCTACGCCTTCGCCCGCAAGCTGGAATCCAGCGGCGTGACGGTGGCCGAGTGGGTGGTATTGCGAGAAATGTACGGCGGCGACGACACTACTTCGCCGAGTGTGGTGGCGGAGTTGACCGGCCTTACGCGCGGCGCGGTTTCCAAGCTCATCAGCCGGCTGCTGGGAAAAGGCCTGGTCACGCGCAAGGAATCCAGCAGCGATCGGCGCTATCAAGACGTCGAGCTCACGCCCGCGGCGGTCGCGATTGTCCCCAAGCTGGCCAGGCTCGCGGACGACAACGATGAAGAGTTCTTCGGGGTTCTTTCCCGATCCGAGCGCAAGAGCCTGACCGGCATACTGAAGAAAACGGCGACGCTGCATGGATTGACGAAAGTACCCGTTGATTAGGAGGGATGGTCAAATGAATCAAACAGTCATTCAAGAACTAATCCGCAAGGCGCTTGCAAAAGAAATTACCTTCCGCGAGATCCTGGCAACGCTGGGCAAAGCGGGAGTGGAGTCCTATCACGTGGATTTTTTGCGAAACGAATTTCGCTATTACGCGACGAGCGGGGAGTCCTACGTGACCGCCGCGCCGCTGGTCCACAAGGGCGTCGCGCCTGAATTTTCCGCCGAAAAAATCGAACGCATCAATCAAAAAGTTCAAGCCGGACATGCGTCGTATCCAGATTTCGTAGAGGAAGGCGCCGCAGCCGGGTGCGCCCACTACATCGTCTATCTGAACCGAAAGAAAGTGCGTTACTTCGGACGCGATGGCGGTGAATACATTCAGCACTTTCCCGGCTCACGGTAACCAAGACTTTCAAAAGTCGAGAGGACATCATGAAGAAAATTACACGCTCAGCAATAAAATCAGTGGATATCCAAGCGAGTCCGGACAAGGCCTTCGATTTCCTGGCGAATCCGATGAATTGGCCCGCCTATGCCGTGGTGAATCTGCGTTCCGTCAGCCCCGGGCAAGACGGATGGTTCCATGCGGTCACCAAGTTCGGTGAAGGCGCGCTGAAAGTTAACGCCGTGAAGGAACTCGGAGTGTTCGACCACGTCTGGAAAGATCCGCAAGCGACCTGGCAAGTATATTCTCGCGTGGTGCCCAATGGCGAAGGCGCGACGGTGATGATGACGCTTTTTCAGCCCGCGGTGATGAGCGATCAGCAGTTCGATCAAGCCATGAAAGAAATGGAAACGGAAATGCAAAAACTGAAGGAAATTCTAGAGCGTTAGCACCGCGGGCAAGGAGCGCCGCTTACTGTTTCCAACCACCGCCGAGGGCTTTGTAGAGTTGCACGAGGCTTTGATATTCGGCGCCACGCGCCTGCGCCAAAGTGATTTCGGCTTCAAAGAGCGAGCGTTGACCGTCCAGCACTTCCAGATAAGTGGTGGTGCCTCCCCTGTAACGCATGACGGAGAGGCGAACCGACTCCGCCAAGTCTGCGACGGTCTGCTCCTGGCGAACGCGCACTTCATGAAGTTTCTGATAACCGATCAAGGCGTCAGACACATCGCGAAAGGCGAACTGAATCGCTTGTTTGTAAGCGGTCAACGCCTGCTCGTGCTGAGCTTCGGCCACGTGCAAGTTCCCGCGCAGGGCGCCGCCCGTGAAAATCGGCTGGCTTACCGAGACGCCGTACGACCAGATGCTCGTCTGCGAGCTCATCAGGCTCGAGAAAAGATTGCTGCGTCCGAATGCGCCGCCGCCCGCGCCCGTCAGCGAAATTTGCGGAAAGAATTGCGCCTTGGCCACGCCAATTTCGGCATTCTGGGCAATTAGGATTTGCTCAGCTTGGCGAATATCGGGCCGTCGCTCGAGCAGCGAGGAAGGGAGGCCTGGAGGCACCCCAGGTGGAAGCACTTGGTCCGCGAGCACGTGCCCGCGTGGGATGGCACCCGGATAATTGCCGAGGAGCGTGCTGATGGCGTCTTCTTCCTGGCCGATCTGCCTTTCAAGATCCGGAATCTGCGCATTGGCGGTGTCGAGCACTTGCTGGGCTTGCAGCACGTCGAGCTTGGTGGCGACGCCGTGATCGAGGCGAAGAGAAGTTAATTTTACGGAATCCTCCTGCGTCGTCACGGTGTCGCGAGCGATCTGCAATTGGAGGTCAAGCTCGAGCAGCGCAAAATAATCGCTGGCTACGTCGCTGACGACCGTGAGCACAACGGTTTGACGCGCGGCCTCAGTCGCGAGCAATTGAGCACGCGAGGCTTGGGTGGCGCGTCGCAGCCCGCCGAATAAGTCCACTTGAAAAGCCGCGTCTGCCGTGAGCGCCAGGAAATTTGATTTTGACTGAAAATTCTGCTCTTTGCCGCCCGTGAAATTGCCTTCGCCTTGCACTTGCGGGAAAAGGCTCGAGCGCGTTACCGCCAATTGCCCGCGCGCGGCGTTGATGCGCTCGGTGGCCGTCTGCAAATCATAATTCTGCTTCAGCGCGGTGTGGATCAGGTCTTGCAGCACAGGGTCTGTGAACACTTGCCACCAGGGCAAGTCAGCGTAGGAAGCGGCCTGCACTTCGGCTTGCGAATTTTCGCCGAGATCACGATACGCGGCGGGAGTTTGCACGTCGGGTTTGTGGTAGTTCGGGCCCACTGCGCATCCAGCGACCAGACTCGACGCGAGGGAAACGGCAAGCAATGGCCGCAGCTTGTTCATGAATTTCACGGTCATGAATCGCTCCGTTGCGCGTCTCGCTCGTCCATGAGGTGCTGGCCCATTTCAGTCTCCCGACGCCGGCGCGGGCATGGCCGGCGCTGCGGCCGCGGCGTCCTTCTTGCCGGCGCCCGACCACTTCTCAATCAAATAGAAAATTGCCGGAACCAGGAATATCCCTAGGAAGCTGGCCGCCAGCATTCCTCCAATGACCGTTGTGCCGATAATCTGACGCGCGACGGAGCCGGCCCCGGTAGCTATCCACAAAGGCACGCTGCCCAGAATGAAAGCGAAAGAAGTCATCAAGATGGGCCGCAGCCGGATGCGGGCGCCGGCCAGCGCGGCGTCCACCAGCGGCTTGCCCTGCTCGTATTCGTCCTTGGCAAATTCCACGATCAGAATCGCGTTTTTTGCCGCCAGGCCAATCAGCATTACCAGCCCGATCTGCGAATACACGTCGCTTTCGATTTGAATCATGTAGGGCGGATAGAACCACCCTCCGACCGTGCGCCGCAGCCACAGTGTGGCGAACGCGCCAAACACCGCCACCGGCGTGCTGAGCAGCACGCTGAAAGGCAGCGACCAGCTTTCATACAGCGCCGCGAGAATCAGGAACACAAATAATAGCGAGAATGCGAACACGGCCGTCGGCGAAACTCCCTTCTGCGCCAGCTTTTCCTGATACGACATATCCTTGTAGTCGTAGCCCATGTCGTGCGGCATGGATTGCGCAAACACTTCTTCGAGCGCTTGCATCGCCTGGTTGGAGCTGTATCCCGGCGCGGCGCTGCCGACGATCTGCGCGCTGCGATATTCGTTGAAGCGCATCGTGTATTCCGGCCCGATGCGCGGCTCGAACTTCGTCAGCGCGGAAAGCGGCACATTGTCGCCCTTATT
>Ga0209655_10000306_pt1 | contig 18749 bp, 21 predicted proteins | sample BogFormECP03_OM2_FD_188236 | JGI IMG/M metagenome (GOLD analysis project Ga0209655, IMG submission 188236) | Bog forest soil microbial communities from Calvert Island, British Columbia, Canada - ECP03_OM2 (SPAdes) (version 2) | ecosystem: Environmental > Aquatic > Freshwater > Wetlands > Bog ...
GCTCTTTGGCGCGCTCGCACTGTGGCGCAAGAGCCTGCGCCCCGGCATGATGGCGCATGCCGGGGCGGATATTCTCAGCGGCATCTTTGGAATTTGACGCGCCGTGCACAAGAATCGAATCATCGGTGTAACTTTCCAGCCGCAGATGGATAACTCTTCACGGATGGATGCATGACCGGCTTCAGCGAGCTCTACAAGAAACATGCGCCGGATGTCTATCACTTCGCGCTCTATCTTTCCGGCGAGCACGGCGAAGCTCAGGACATCACCTCTGAAACTTTCGTGCGCGCCTGGACCGCGCCCGAGCCGATTCGCATGGCCACGGTGAAAGGCTACCTGTTCACCATCGCCCGCAATCTGTTCCTGCAAGGGCTACGAAAGAAATCGCGTCACGTAGAGCTAGACGATCAGCTGCGCGATCCGCAACCGAGCCCGTACGCGCAGGCCGAGCAAAAAGAAGAGCTGCAAGCGGTGCTAGCCGGCCTGCAGAAGCTGCCCGAAATCGATCGCGCCGCGTTACTGATGAGGGCGTTCGATGAAATGCCGTACGAAGAAATCGCGCGAGCCCTGGGAATTTCGCTGGCGTCCGTGAAAGTAAAGATTCACCGCGCCCGTCTAACGCTAGGCGACATACGCAACGCATAGATTTCAGTCTCGGATTCAAACGATGGAGGAAACGGAAATGAACGTCACAAGAGAAGTGATTTTAGATTTGTTGCCGGTGTATCTAGCGGGAGAAGCCAGCCCCGCCACACGAGCACTAGTGGAAGAATATATGAAACAAGATACCGAGCTAGCCCAAAAGATCCGCCAGCAATGGTCCGAGAACTTCGCCAAAGTCGCCCCGTCCGCGTTGCCTCCAGAACTCGAGCTGCGCTCTCTTCGCCGCACGCGCAGCCTGCTTGGCTGGCAGCGCTGGCTATTCGGCTTCGGCATCACCTTTTCGGCCCTCTCGCTAAGCAACGAAACTTCGTTCGCAAACGGACGCATCAAAGAATTTCATTTCCTGCTGCGCGACTATCCCATCCAGTTCGGAACTTGCCTCGCGCTCGGCGTGGCCTGCTGGATCGCCTATTTCATGATTCGCCGCAGCCTACGGACCAGTTAACGCCGGGATGAAATCCTAAAAAACGGCGCAAACTTACTCAGGTGAATTTTTGGTTGTGCTCAAAGTGAGCTTGCCCGCGCGATAGTTCCGCCTCACCTCGTGTGCCGATGAATTGCCAAGCAAGAATGTCAAATTCGGTGCTATCTTCTGCCTGATCGCCATCGTCGAAACATATCAATGGCAACAATTCTCCAAGATCTCCGTCTCGCCTGGCGCCTGATCCTCCGCAATCCTGGCCTAACCCTAGTCATCGTCCTCTCGCTCGGCCTCGGCATCGGCGCCACCACCGCCGTCTTCAGCGTAAGCAGCGCGCTGCTCCTTCGCCCGCTGCCATATCCGCAACAGGATCGCCTCGCCATCCTCTGGCTGCGCTCCCCAGGCATAGGCATTCCGCAGGATTGGCCCTCGCCTGGCCAGTTCCACCAAATCCGCGCGCAGAATAATGTCTTTGACGAAATGTCCCTGGCCATCGGCGGAAGCGTGAATCTCACCGGGCAGGCACAAGCCGAGCGAGTCGACGCCATCAGCACTACTTCCACGCTCTTCGATCTTCTCGGCGCCAAGCCGCTGCTCGGCCGCATATTTCTTCCCACCGACGATGCGCCCGGCAAGCCGAAAATCGCCGTCCTCACCTACGGCTTCTGGCAGCGCGAGTTCGGCGCCGATCCGCAAATTCTCGGCCGCAACCTCACTCTAAATGGCGACCCCTACACCGTAGTAGGCGTGCTCCGCCCAGAGTTCATATTCAAGAATGAAGTGATGCCCGGCGTGGGCGAAATCAAGCAGGCCGAAATTTTTCTCCCACTGGAGAAAGACGCCTACGACACAAACAATTACGGCGACGAAAATTACAACATTCTCGCGCGCCTCAAGCCCGGCGTGACCATGCGCGCAGCCCAAGCCGATATCAGCCTGATCGCCGCTCGCATTCGCGAAGAGAAGCATCGCGATCCCACTTTCACCATTAGCGTGGTCCCGCTTCTCGACCAAGTAGTCGGCAGCGTTCGCCGCTCGCTGCTCGTGCTACTCGGCGCGGTCGCGCTCGTGCTCTTGATCGCCTGCGCCAACGTCGCGAATCTGCTGCTCGCCCGCGCCGGCGCCCGTCAAAAAGAAGTCGCTATCCGCGCGGCCCTCGGCGCCGGCTGGTCCCGAATGGTGCGCCAACTTCTCACCGAAAGCATTCTTCTCGGCGTTCTAGGCGGAGCTGCGGGATTGGCCATCGCCGCAGCCAGCTTATTTGCCGTCCGCACCGTCAATCCCGGCGACATCCCGCGGCTCGCGGAAATCAGCATCGATCTCCGCGTCCTGGCGTTCACCGCCGCGGTCTCGATCCTCACCGGAATCATCTTCGGACTCGCTCCCGCACTCAGAATCACGCGCGTGGATTTGAATTCCGCGCTGAAATCCGGCGGCAGAAGTTCCGGCGGCTCGGGGGGACTGAATCTGAGCCACGACAAACTTCGCGGATTGATGGTCGCTGCCGAACTGGCGCTCTCGCTCATGCTTCTAGTCGGCGCCGGCCTTTTGCTGCGCAGCTTCGCGCGGCTCGTCGAAGTGTCACCCGGCTTCACCGCCGACAACGTAATTTCCATGCGCCTCTCGGCCATCAGCCCGAAATACAAAGACGACGGTGCCCGCGCGCGCTTCTACGCCGATCTTTGCGAACGCGTTCAGAAATTGCCGGGCGTGACGGCCGCGGGCGCTGCGTCTTCTCTGCCGCTCAGCGGTTCCGTCGGCTGGGGCGGCATCAGCGTCGAGGGCTACGTCCCTCCGCCTAATCAACCCGAGCTGCAAGTCGATCAACGCACAGCCACTCCCGATTATTTTCGCGCCATGCAGATCCCGCTGATCCGCGGACGTTTCTTCACTCCATCGGACAACAAAGACGGTCAGCCGGTAGTAGTCATCGACGAAAAAATGGCCGCGCATTTCTGGCCCAATAGCGACGCGCTCGGCCATCGCGTCCGCACCGGAAGCGATCCGAAAGATCAATGGTTCACAATTGCCGGAGTGGCAGGAATAGTGAAAGAGTACGGCCTAGATAGCGACACGCGCATGGTCGTCTACTACGCGCAAAATCAGCAACCGGCCCACTCGATGTATCTGGTAGCACGCACTGCATCGGATCCCGCCGCGCTAGTCAGCGCCATCACTCACGAGGTTCACGCGCTCGAGCCCGACGCGCCCGTCTACGACATCAGCACCATGAAGGATCGCCTCTCGCAATCCGTAGCCCGCCAGCGTTTCTCAATGCTGATGCTCGGCGCATTCGCAGCCTTCGCCGTAATCCTAGCCGCGATCGGCGTCTATGGCGTGATGTCATACCTGGTCACGCAAGGCACGCGCGACATCGCCATCCGCGTCGCGCTCGGCGCTCAAGAATCCAATATTTTGCGATTGGTAGTTCGGCAAGGAATGACGCTGGCGATCATAGGAATAGCCGCAGGCTTAGCCGGCGCATTTGCGTTGTCGCGCGTAATGTCCGCGTTGCTCTTCGGCGTAAGCAGTAGAGACGCGGTAACTTTTGCCGCAGTCCCAGCAATCCTGGCCGCTATAGCGCTACTAGCCTGTTACATCCCAGCCCGCCGCGCCATCAAGGTAGATCCAATGGTAGCGTTACGCTACGAGTAATGTAGCTCACCTCTTTAGAGGTGAGGTCTTTCGCCGTCAGCTTTTGCCTTTGCTTTTGATCTCGAATCCCGCCTCAAGCCAGCCCGCGCAAAACCGAAAGGCCTCGGGTCTGAAGACCCAAGCTACATCAGTTGCCCGTAGGAATAATCCCCGTATTCTCGAACATCAAAACCACAGTCCTCTGCAGCGCCCGCGTCCGGTGCATAACGCCCTTCGGCACCACAAATCCCTGCCGCGGCGCCAACTCCACAGTCCGCCCCTCGAGATCGATCAAAAATTTCCCCTCGACCACATAGAAAAACTCATCATCGGCCTCGTGCTTGTGCCAATGATATTCGCCCTCAACCACGCCAATGCGCACCACCGACCCGTTCACTTGGCACAAAGTCTGGTTGAACCATTTATATTCGCAAGCATCCGCCAGCTTCTTCTCGTCAATAATCTCCAACGGCTTGAACAAAATATTCAATCGAGTCTCATAAGGAAAATCAGCCACATCGCTCATCGCATCCTCCAGCAATCAATCTGCCCCAAAGTAATTCTAACTCTCGGAGCATTCAGCTCTCCTCTTCAGAGTTGGGGCCTCAAACTGCCAATTTGCCTCTTCAAAAGCCGTAAGCCGTTAAAACCAAGTCCCCTTCCGATACTCGCGATACTCATCCCCAAACGCAGCTTCTAACACTCGCGCTTCATTCTTCGCCCGGAAAATCTGCATCGGAATCAAAGCCAAAAACACCATGAACAATACGAGCAGATGCAGAAATACGAAGACTCCCGCGATGCCGATCGCCCCAAACACATAAATCGGATTGCGAATCCGAGAATAAAGTCCGTGCGTCACAAGATGCCGCGCCTGCGCGCTCGCCGAAAATGATGTGCCCAACTGCACGTGCGCCACCGTCCAAAACACCAGCCCGAACACGATCATCCCGGCGCCCACCCAGCGCATCCGCGTCCACGGTTCGTTCCAAAAATAAATAAATAACGCCGCCACTCCGCAGATCGGCGGCACAAGGATCCAAAGATGCCGGTCTTTCATCAATCCCCACCCGAAATCAAATCCGGCCGGTTGCGCATCGTCTTCTCCAGGGCCCGCTCTTGCCGCCATCGCCGAATCTCCTCGTGATGGCCGCCAACAAGCACCTCCGGCACATCCCATCCACGAAAAGATTGCGGCCGTGTGTAGTGAGGACAATCCAGAATGCCGCGAGAGCCGCGCGCCACAACAGGCGCCCCGCCACCGCGAGCCGCCAGATCCGCATCCAACGGCGCCGAAAAAGATTCATTCACCGCCGAATCCTCGTTCCCCAGCGCCCCGGGAATCAATCGCGTCACCGCATCCAAAATCATCGCCGCCGGTAATTCGCCCCCCGAGAGCACAAAATCCCCAATCGAAATCTCATGCGTAGCCAAATGCTCTGCCACGCGTTCGTCCACTCCCTCATAACGCCCGCATAACAACACCATCCGCTCCAGCTCCGCAAATTCCCGTGCCGTCTCCTGCCGGAAAAGCTCGCCCGAAGCTGAAAGCAACACAATCGCCGTTCGCGGCGGCGCCACCGTAGATCCCACCAGCGATTCCACTGCCTCAAAAAGCGGCTCTGGCTTCAAAACCATCCCCGCCCCGCCGCCAAACGGGCGGTCGTCCACGGTGCGATGGCGATCGTGCGCAAACTCCCGCAAATCGCTCACTACCACTTCGATCAACTTCGTCTCCCGCGCCCGCCGCACAATTCCATAATCGAGCGGCCCTGCGAAGAATTCCGGAAAAATAGTCACAATATCAAAGCGCACGATTCGTCCTTCGCCGCCAAAACCGGGGAATCCAACGCGGCACTTCGTCGCGGTATTGCTCGTAAGCGTCGCCCATTTTCCGCGTCAGCGCCGGCTCCTCATACAGCATCACAAACACATGAAATCCCAACGCCACCAACACCACATACTCGATCAAGATCGCCGAACGAAACAGCACGCACTCGCCCGCCAGCACCGTCAAAACGCTCACGTACATCGGATTCCGCGTGTACTTGTAGAGCCCCTGCACCACCAACACTTTCGGTGGATCGATTGGAGCAGGCGTGCCCCTACCGCGAAATACAAAATCCAGCGCGCACCAGAAATATCCCCACGCACCGATCAAAATGAGCGCCGATGCGAGCGCCTCCCACCAATGATTCGGTGTAATCGAACGCCGCAGCCAAGGGAAAAGCCAATACAGCGGCATCCACACGGTGACCGAGCCCGGCACCGCAACCGTAAAGATCGCCATCTTGATCAGCAGGAATGAGGTGTATGTTTTCTTGGGATCGGCTTCCGTCATACGCTGCGCCCCTCGGTTTCGCACGCAACTGTGAGTTCCGCCTCAGTGTAACTTAAATATTGCGCACCTACAGGGGAGCCTATGTAGCACAGGCACTCTTGCCTGTGTCGGTTCTCGTTTCAACGACCGTCAATCATTCGGAGCTTACGCGCGGAAAAGCCACAGGCAGGAGTGCCTGTGCCACTAAAGCAGTTCAGCTATTGAGGTTGATTTCGAGCAGGCCTTCTGGGGGAATAATCTCAATACTGCGCGCCACCAAATCAATCTTCGGACAAATGTCAACAGCCAGCGGAATCAGCAATTCTCCCCGCGCCGAATTCACGATCAAAAGCGGCGTTCCCGCGACGCCTTCGCCAGTCGGCTGCACATCGCGGACCACGCCGAGCCGAATGCCGCTAACCCGCTCGCGCACTTCGCAACCAATCAGATCCGTAACAAAATAACTTCCCGCAGGCAGCACCACGCGCTCAGCGATCGGCAACTGCACCTCAAATCCAGCCAGCCGCTCGGCATCATTAATCGAATCAAATCCGTCAAAATGAAAAACCGCTTGCCCGCCATGGCTCTGGCTAAGCCAGCACGCCCGCACACCAATCCGCCGGGGTTCGCTCTTGCCATCCCAAAGATAAACGGAAGAAAGCCGGGTGAGACGTTCAGGAAAATCAGTGAGGATTTCAGCCGCAACTTCCCCGCGACGCCCCTGCGGCCGCACAACACGAGCAAGCGTCACATACTTGCTATTTTCAGCGCTCACTACTCAAGTATTTCCAGCGTGAACCGTTTCTTGAGTTTCATCCCGGCGGCTCCCAGGATCGTCCGGATCGATTTAGCGGTGCGCCCCTGCCTGCCAATCACTTTCCCCAAATCCTCCGGGTGCACTTTCAATTCCAACACCGTAACTTGCTCACCATCCACGGCCCGCACGGAAACTTGATCGGAGTGGTCAACAAGAGCTTTAGCGATAGCCTCAACGAGATCTCTCATGATAGCGCCCCTCCACAGGTCGCTAGGGCGAGCGGAATGACTCGCGCTCGAGCTAGAACAGGAAACACTTACCCTGTGGACTCGGACGTATCAGGCTATCTTCTGGTTACGCAAAAAACTGCGGACTGTGTCGCTGGGCTGCGCGCCAACGCCAAGCCAATACTTGATGCGCTCGGCGTCCAGCTTCACCTCATGAGGTTTCTTCAGCGGATCGTAAGTTCCGACAATCTCCACAAACCGCCCATTCCGCGGACGAGTCTTCTCGATCACCACCACGCGGTAAAACGGCCGCTTCTTCTTGCCCATACGTGCCAAACGAATAGTTACCACTCTAATTTCCCTCCAAGTCGAATCCCACAAGTATAGCGAACCTAGTTAATTCCCCCTAACCCAATTTCAGCCCCCGGCGCTACTTTAACCCCGCAAACTTGCCAATCCCGCGCATCTTCGCTTTCGACATCCCCCCAAACCTCTTCAACATCCGCCGCATATCCGAATACTGCTTCAAAACCTGATTCACATCCTGCACCGCAGTCCCACTGCCGCGAGCGATGCGTTTGCGCCGCTTCCCATCAATAATATCCGCATCCTCCCGCTCAGCCGCCGTCATGGAATTGATAATCGCCTCAATCTGCTTCAACTGCTTCTCATCCACCGAAACATCTTTCGGGATATTCGCAAAAGGCCCAATCTTTGGCAGCATTCCCATCAACGACTCCAGCGACCCCATCTTCCGCACCTGCTGCAACTGATCCCGAAAATCCGCCAAAGTAAAATCGTTATCCCGTAACTTCCGCTGCATCTCCCGAGCCTGCTTCTCATCAATCGATTTCTCAGCCTTCTCGATCAGCGTCAACACATCGCCCATGCCCAGAATCCGCGAAACGATGCGGTCCGGATGAAACGCCTCCAGCGCATCATACTTTTCGCCCACGCCCGCAAACTTCACCGGCGCCCCAGTAACTTTCCGAATCGAAAGCGCCGCCCCGCCGCGCGCATCGCCATCGAGCTTCGTCAAAATCACGCCGGTAACCGCCAGCCGCTTGTGAAACTCCCCAGCCGAACGCACTGCGTCCTGTCCAATCATCGCGTCGGCCACAAACAGAATCTCGGTAGGTGAAAGCTCGGACTTCAAGGTAGAAAGTTCGGACATCAATTCATCGTCGATGTGTAATCTGCCAGCCGTATCCACCAAAATCACGTCATAGGCCGAAAGCTTAGCCTCGCGCACCGCCCCGCGCACAATCTCCACAGGCTTATCAGTCCCAATGCCAGGCCAAATCGGCGTCCCAGTAGCCTTAGCCACCTGAGCGAGCTGCTCCCGCGCCGCAGGCCGGTAAACGTCGGTAGAAACCACAATTGGCCGGTGTCCATGTTCGCCAAGCCACTTCCCCAATTTTCCAGTGGTGGTAGTTTTGCCTGAGCCCTGCAACCCAACGATGAGCCATACCGAAGGCGGCCGCGAAGCAAACTGCATCTTCACTTCGCGCCCCAAAAGCTCGGAAAGCTCATCGCGCACAATCTTGACAACCTGCTGATCCGGCGAAAGTGTCAGAAGCACTTCCGATCCCAGCGCCCGTGCCCGAATATGCGCAATCAATTCATCTACAACTCCAATGTTGACGTCGCCCTCAAGCAACGCCTCGCGAATCTCCCCCAGCGCCGAATCCAGATGCTCCTCGGTAAGCTTCCCCTGCCCGCGCAGGTTCTTGAAAGCCCGCTGCAATTTTTCAGTAAGCGTCTCAAACATGGCTAATATCCCCGGACCACCAAGTTAACACGACACCCCAGCAACCTCGAAGCAGACCAAGCAGCAGCCATGCCCGAATTCAACATTAATGAGAGTAACGCTGTTGCTTTCGGTGCGAGGCCCTGAATTTATGCAGGGGGAGAAACGCGTCAGCGTTCCGAGAGGGTCTTGCCCTGATGGATGCGCATTAGTTCTGTGAATCTTGCGGAGGCGCTACTGGCTTGCTCGGGGTCGTAGTCTTCTTTTCTTTCGGCAAAGCATGCTTGTCCGCAACGCGCTGCCGCTGCTTACTATTGCGATCGTTAAATTTGTCCTGCCGGTCACGCGCCTGGAACGAATCGCGCTCGGGATGCTTAGACGGTTTCGCCTGATGATGGAAGGCCTTAGAAAACCAATTGGAATTCCCGGTAGCCGCTTGAGCTCCGGGCACAAGCAAAACCAGAAGCCCCGCTACAATGATCACCAGCCGCGAAAAATTCCGCATGGCAAACCTCCAAGCAAACAATCCCGCACAACTCAAATGCAGTCAGTCATCCAATTTAAGAAAAATTTCAACATTGAAACTAAAGCACTTCCGGACGAGGTATCCGCCTAACGCTGCCAATCTGTCACTTTTCGGTGACTAAATTCCCTCTACGGACTTCCGCTCCGGGGACATTTCCGGGCGATCATCTGCCAGCGCCAAACGATACTGCGCGACGGAGGCGATGAATTAAACCGAGAAAATAGGGCCGAAAAGCGGGAGGGTCTGTCGTTCGCACCGCTACGGCGCGATCGAGGTGGTAAGACCCTCCCCTACAAAACAAAATGCTAGTACGCGCCGTATGGGCCGAAGCGGCTGCCTGTCAGGACAATCTCGTAATCAATTGGCGAATCGCCGCAACGCCGCACCGGAAACTTCGCATCGTGCAGCATTGCCTGCATCCGCCGATCCTCTTCCGCCGGCCCTGTTCGCAACCCGATAATATTCGCCACCTGTCCATCCCGCGCGATCAACAAATAATACGCGCTGAAATTTCCCGGCGGCGCCATCGGCGGGGCGCCCAATCCCCACACCCCCGGCGGATGCGGCCACTTCACTCCGCCTTTTTGCGTAGGCTCGGGGCACCAATCGTGCACCTCGGTCTTAGGTCCAGGCGTAAAAACCGTCTCATCAAAACTAGCCTGCGATTCCAGGGTAGTAATGTGTATGTCGATCGTCTCGCCCAGCGCCGTCAAATAAATGTGTCGCGGAAATCGTTTCCCGCCGATTGAAACGAATTCGTTAATCCGGAATTGCGATCCAGCATACCGCCCGTAGATCCCGCCGATGGCCGCATTGATCGCATTGGTATTCAAATCAAAGCAAGCCTGCGGCCGCGCATAATTCGATTCGAATTCGACGCAGTTACGGTAATCGCCGCTGCTCTTATCCGCGTAAACTTTCTTCACATTGGGATCGGAGCCCACAAGCTGCGCCACCGGCGCCTTCAAACTCTGCTGAATCCGCCAATAAGGTAGCGGGATCGCTTTAGTTGTCCGCTCGACAGACAATTTATGCCCCGCAGCAATATCCGTCTCGACTACATCTCCCATCTTGAAATATTCGCGGTATTTGTCAGGGGCGGCCCAGAAAAGTTCGTACATTCCGTCGGTAGTGTTGTTATCCAGCGTGTATTTGAAATTAGCTACCAGATGAAACGGCGCCGCCCCGGATCCACGCAAATCGGAATCCGCGGCAGCCTTCCGCAGGAAGCTTTTCGCATCTTTTTTAGAAGGAAGACTTTGCGCCCGCACTGCTGGAACTGCAGCGAACGCCAAAGCTAAAACGGTGCAAGCAATCGTTCGAATAATTTTCGGCATAGGTATAAGTCCATCCCAACCCGTTGAGATTTATATTTATAAAGTAGCACGGGTTTCATAGAAAAGTAGATGCGGCAGAACGGACACAGTGTTGCAAGCAGGCACCTTCAGAAAGCACTCCGGGAGCGATTAATCCTTTGCGGCACGCGTTTCACCGTGCCCTCGCGAGCAAAGGTATCACCTGTGCACTGGCCCGCGGCGGAAGCCAGCGAGCGCCGGCATTTTCCGGAGAGGACTCTTTAATGATTGCCTATAAGCGTCGATCCTTCATCCACTCTGACGACGAAAGCGTCAGTGTCGGACTGCGCAGTGCCGCCGGTTAAGCGCACGCCCGCATTGAAAATCGTCGCGAAGGTCAGTTGTGCCGCCACGCGCGGACGCGGCTTGATGACCGCTACGCCATTGATAGCCTCCCCGAGAAAAATCGTGTAGAGCGGACCGTTGCCATTCTTGTCGAGTTTGACGAGGAAGCCGGCCGCCGGGTTCGGCGTAATCGGCGCCCCGCCAGGGAAATCCGTGGACGACGTGCTTCCGACGACCCACGTATCGCCGTCCACATCGGTGGCGATTCCGTCGCCGACGGAACTGCCATTGGTGCCCACCAATTGCTTGAAGTAGAGGAACGCCCCCGACGACGACAGCTTGCTTACAAATGCCTGCGCCGCAGGCGAGCGAGTGCCGAGTCCCGTATAGCTGTTCCCGGTAACATAGGCATTCCCGGCAGAATCCAGCGCTATTCCGTGAGCCCAATAGGGTTGCGATGAGATCGCCGTTGAATAGATCAGGGAATCACCCGCCGGGCTCAGTTTGGTGACGATTGCGGTACACGGGCTCGGGGCAAATGCGATTGATGTGTATCCCGCAAACGGAAAATCGAATGAGCACGTGTAGCCCGTCACGACTGCGGAAAGCGAGGAATCAATCGCGATACCCTCGATGCTGTCAGCGCCCGAGCTGCCCAAATATGTAGAATAGGACAGCAAAGTTCCCGATGGAGACAGCTTGGTGACGAAACCGTGGCCCGAAGATCCGTTCCCTGGGAAGTGTTCGAAAGCTCCCGGAGTTAATGGAAAATCATTTGAATTCGTTTCTCCCGTGACGTAAGCCGAACGCGAAGCATCCACCGCGATCGCGAATCCTTCGTCCCAGTCCGAGCCGCCTAAGTATGTGGAATAGACGAACACGTCGCCCAACAGAGTGAATTTGCTAACGAACGCATCGGCACTCCCATTCAGCGAACTTTGCAGCGGCTGATTGTATGGAAAGTCGTTAGATAACGTTGTGCCCGTGAGATAAATGCCGCTGGCATCCACGGCAATTCCAAAACCCATGTCGTCATCGCTGCCTCCCAGGTAAGTCGAGGATAGAATCGTGCCGTTCGGACTCAGCTTGGTGAAAAAAGCATCGGTATGTGATTGCTGGCCGATATTTCCTTCGCCCACGACGGGGAAATTATCAGAGTACGTGTAACCGGTGACGTAGGAATTTAGAAAGGGATCGGCGGCGACGGCGGTCGCCTCATCGTAATCGGATCCCCCTAGAAATCTGGTGAACGTAATACTGGGGTCTATGACCAGCGGCAGTTTGGGATCGTAGGAACCCAGCGTGAATCCAGCCGTGCCTTCCTTGCGCACTTCGAATCCGCCCTTCACGCTCACTTGTTTGCCGCCAACTTCCTGATGGATCTTGGGCTGGGCATGGCGAAGTTCCGTTCCGCCGGCAGAAGTGAGCACCAGGTCGCCCTTGTCGATACGCATTCCCGAGGCACCGTCAAATTGCAGCTCAATTTGCTTTGGATCCGCGCCCGGCGCCACGACGAAGTCGTATTCCAGATTGCCGCGATCTCCGTGAAAAATTACATCGATTCCTGCGTAAACTCCGCTCGCTTTCACCTCAGCGTATTGCGGAATATCCACGTGCCAGTTCTGGGGCGTCTTGCCGATGAAATAATTGCTGATTCCGCCCGTGGGACTCACGCCGTCTGCCTTCCACGAGCTGCTGCCGGAAAGATGCAATTTCACCTGGCTGCTTTTCACTGCTTTTGGAACGGTGGGCCGCGCTGAACGGTTAACGTTTGGTTGTGGCGGGGCGGTCAGAGCGCCGAGTGATCGTGGCGCGGCCGGTGAATTGCCCTCGTCGCGAAATTCGAGCACCGCGCCGTCAGAAGTGAGTCCGATGACGAACCGCGATCCTCGCGCAAGCCACTGCACGTTCGCGGGCGCCTGCCCGCGATTCGGCTCGAACACCAGAGGAGCGTTCCCCGCGAGCATCTGCGCCTGGGCGACTGCCGCGGTCTTTGCAGGCGTCTGGCTTTTCGACGCACCCTTAGCCGGCGCTTTGACTGGTGCTTCGGATTGCGCCTGAGCCGGAGCTGCCGCCATCAAAAACGCAATCGTAAACATGAACCCCACAAGCGCGACTCGGAGCATTCGGGACCTTAGGAGCGATTGTCTCATCGGCGTGAAGTCTCCTTTTGAAACGCTCAGACCCAGCGTTGCGTTCGAGACCTTCAGCGTTCGAGGATTTGAAGCGTGGTTCCCGCCTCGGCGCTGATCAGGGCCTAACGTTTGGGTACCAGGGACCGTCGAATGCGCGGGAGTGTATCACGATTTATCGATTGCAAATCTTAAGAGAAGGGCAGCCCTTCGGCTAGCAGACGATATTCGACGGTGCCCCTGTCCCAGTTCGGACGTGCAGCCGTAACAGGTAGGCCACAACTTCAAAACCATATCTGGCCCCCGCACCCCATCCGTTCGAGAATCAGTATATCGCCGGGCTGAGTCGATTCCTCTGCAATCGCAGAGACGATTGACAGCCCGGACCCTATGCGGGAATGGCGCGTCACTCAAGCGGGCTGCTGAATACCCGCCGCTGGGAGCTGCCCAGGGACTAGGCGATGGCCACACTCAATCAAACCGAACTCGACCATCTCGAACGGCGCGAAAGCCACTTGACCATCTTGGCTGCCGTCGTCGTCCTTATTCTCGCCGCCGGGGTGGCCCTGCTCATGTATCCGCTAGTATTTGTCCACGGCGAAGAGGCCACAAAATGGCCTATGCGTTTCGCGTTCTTCGGCTTTTGCGTTCTGTCGCTGCTCGTCGCCGCCTATTTGCTCGATCGCCAGCGTACCTTCCGTTCCGTAAAGCAGCAACTCGTCGCCGAGCTGCAGCGCAATATCGATCTGCGCCATCAAGCCGATGCCGATTTGCTCCATACCATCCCGGATCTGAATCATTTCCAGGATCGTCTGGCCATGGAGTATCGCCGCGCCTCCGCCATGGAGCATGCACTGTCCGTTCTGGCCGTCAAAGTAGGCGTTTCTCCCAGCGTCACTGACTCCAATGAAGGCACCGCCCTGGTCGGAGAAATCGCCCGCGCCATAGGCCGCAATCTCCGGCCCTCCGATTCCATGTATCTGCTCGCGCCGGGCTTTTTCGGTGTGGTCCTCTCCGACACAGACACTGCCACCGCGAAAAAACTGACCGCCAAACTCCAACCAGTAATCCGCCAGGTAGCCGGCGAAGAAAAATTCACCTTCGAAATGTTCGTCCGCACTTACCCAGACAACGCGAAAAGTGCCCACGAGCTGGAACAAGCCGTCGCCTCCCGCCTACCAAGCGAGCAAACCTGGGACGAAGTCCCCACCCCCACCACCTAATTCAACGTAGCAAAGCCGTCGTAGCGGTACGGCTTTAGCCCAGCATCTGACGAGCGCAACTCGCGCCATCTACCCAAATGACGCGCGCACCCAATCGTGAAATCACGTCCAGCCGCAAATTTGTCGACCAAATCAAACCATGTTGCACCCCACTCCCAACCGGACTAAAATTCCCGGCGCGCCGCGAACCCTTCGCGAGGCGACCGTTCACGCTCGAAAGAACTCCGAGTGCTCACGTAGAGAGAAATTTAGGAGACTCAAAATGAAAAAAGCGGCGTTGCTGATCTGCGCAGTTCTCTGCTTCCAAATCGCAGCCTACGGACAATCCCTCTCGCCTGAAGACCGCGCCAAGGGCGTAGCCTACTTGGAAAAAACGCGCGACGGTGTGGTCGAAGCCACCAAAGGCTTGACCGAAGCGCAATGGAAATTCAAGGCCGCCCCGGACCGCTGGTCCGTGGCCGAAACGCTTGAGCACATCGCCCTAGCCGAAGACTACATCTTCGGCCTGGTAAAAGATAAAGTGATGAGCGCCCCTCCAGGCGCCGCCGATCGCGACTACGCCAAGATCGACGCTGGCGTAATGGCCATGATTCCCGATCGCAGCCACAAAGCCCAGGCTCCGCCGCCGATAGTTCCTACAGGAAGATGGACGCCAGCCGAATCCCTAGATCATTTCCTAAAAAGCCGCGCGACAACCATCGAGTTCATGAAAACAACGCCCGATTTAAGAGCCCACGTAACCGACCAGAACCCGCTAGGCATGCCCCTAGACGCCTACGAATTCCTGTTACTAATCAGCGCCCACAGCGAACGGCACACGAAACAAATCCTGGAGGTAGAAGCCGACCCCAACTTCCCAAAGAAGTAGTGCCGCATAGGCCCGCCCTTACGGCTGCGGGGCCGAACTGTGTTACATACCGGATTGTGGCGATTACGGTTGGAAGACCCTCCCCTACTACAAGTCCCGCCCGGTTTGGCTTTGGGTTTTCGGCCGCAGCGTAGACGCGTCTTCGCGCGTCATTTCGCCCTACCGCGGCCCGGTACGAAACCGCCGCCTATTTCAATTTCAATTCCGCATTCGCCTTAATCGCATCCCGCCGCGCCTGAGTATCCACCGTATCCGTGGCCAGCAATTCCAAGGCCTTCTTCGAATTCTCTCGCGCCAATTCCTTCTGACCGTCCGCCAAATATCCATCCCCCAAACTATCTAGCGCATTCGGCGAATTCGGAAACGCCGCCACATTCATCTTAAAAATCTCGATGGCCCCCTTATTATCCCCAGCCAACATATGCTCGTACCCAGTTCGGTTCACCACCTCCTCAGAAAATACCTGGCTCTTTGGATCGCGCCGCCGCTCGTCTGCAAACATCGCCGACGCTTTGGCGATTCCATCGGGCTGATCGATGAGATCCAGAAACTTCGATTGCGTCGACATCGCGCCCGCCGCCCGCTCAGCCGGCGCGCTCGGCGGATTTTTCAGCGTGGCATGAAACCATTCCACAATCATTCCCGGCAATTCCGGATGCGCAGCAAACATCTCCACGCCATGTCCACCCGTCGAATAACGCACAAAGTGATTCATCGGATCGGGCGACAAATCTCCCAGCCACTGCATAATTCCCACCACGCCGGGATCCGGGTCATCATCGGCAACCGCCAGGAACAAAGGAAGACCCGGCGATTTGCGCAGAAATTCGCGTCCCGTCCGGTCCGTTCCTTCAGAAAGCAGCGCCAAAGATTTCACCTCCGCATGCCGCCGGGCCAATTGCACCGCCTGATTCACGCCGCAACTCGCGCCGACCGCACCAATCAAATCGTGATTCACGCCCGTCTGCGATTCCAAATAATGCAGCGCCAAATCCACGTCGCCAGGCCAAATCTCCGCCTGATCCCGCCCCGCCTGCGCCGGCGTGAGCTTGTTAATCGGCGTCCCGCCACTATCGCCAAAGCCTCGAAAATCCAAAGTAATCACGCTAATCCCGGAAGCCGCCAGCCTCCCGGCCAAATCATCCCAAACCTTCCGCTGCCGGTTGCACTGATGCAAAAGAATCACACCGGGCCCGGGCTTCGCCGCAGCAAAAAACGAAGCCTTCAACAAAGTCCCATCAGCGGCCTTCAAATCCACCACCCGAGGCCCAGCCGAATTCTGCGCCAAACAAGAAAACGTAAATCCAAACAACGTAGTCGCAGCAACAAGCAGGCAGTTTCTTCCTCGCATAGAAATTCCTCCCGAATGCCGCCATCATACTCGAATCGAGTAGCGCCGGCGTCCCCGCCGGCATCTTACGACCAGCGTGTAAACTAAATTCACGCACTCCCCTGGACTCTCGCCTCTACGTACATTCCCGATCTTGACGAATAGAGGGCCGAAAAGATATTTTCTACATCTAACATGCGAGCCGCGCCTAAAATGAATCAGAGGCCAAATCAGATGTCCCCCGAAGACTATGCCCGCATGCTAGCCGCCGCACCGGCCGATGGCTGGATCGCGCTCTCCGAGGACGAATCCAGAGTGGTAGGCTCCGGTCCGACGATGGAAGATGCTGTCTCCGTAGCAGCCACGCACGGCGTCGCAGAACCCGTATTGATTAAATCCCCGAAAGAATGGGGCTATAGAGTCCTGTAGGCCCGCAGACGCACGATGGCATTGCGAGCTTCCTATAAGTCGTACCCCGTCAGCAGAGCTTCCAAGGCGTTCGGACAAGAAATTCATTGGTGGCCCGTGCTACCAGTGCGTCTCGCGAATCAGACCTCAAACTTGATGACGAAGCCATTCCACGCTGTCGTCGACTCAGGCTCGAGCGCGTGCTTATTTCATGCTGACTTTCTGGGACCTCTTGGATTGAATCTCAAGGACGGCATCGAAGATTCGCTGGGCGGCGTTGGTAGGCAGGCGTCCATACCGGTCTATTACCACGATATTTCGATACTCGTCGGAATTGATTGGAAGATCGGCGTGCGGGCAGGTTTCAGCGAAGAACTCGCAGTTGCGGGTCTTCTCGGAAGGCTCGGTTTCTTCGATTCCTTTCGCGTGACCTTCGACCATTCCGTTCACCCGCCGGCATTCGAAATCGACAGGATCGAACACCAAGCCATCCACTGATAATCGCGGGGCCAGCGAATCGCTGCCGTCATGCCACATTTCTTGACCCCGCTGCTCTCGCTCGCCTAAACTAGTTGTTTCGTTCAAGTCCGCCAAGCGGACCCGAGGAGCCCGCGTTGCCGAAACGCACCTTTCAGCCCCACGTGCGCGCCCGTCACAAAAAGCACGGTTTCCGCTCACGCATGAAAACAAAGGGTGGCAAATCAGTTCTTGCACGACGCCGCAAAAAAGGACGTCACAGCCTCACGCGCGTCTGACCGCGCGCTCCTCGATTTCCCGCGGGCCTGCCGGTTGGTGCGGCGGGCGGAATTTGACGCGGTGTATCGCGAGGGGCGCCGGCGCGCGAGCCCGTCTTTCGTCGTCTTCTTCCGCCCCAATGGAAGCGGCATCACTCGCTTCGGCCTGAGCGTGAAACGCGCTCAAGGCGGGGCGGTAAAACGCAATCGTATTCGCCGGCGCGTCCGGGAAATTCTGCGCCTGCATCGCCAGGAGATCGCACCGGGATGGGATATCGTGATTCATCCGCGCCCGCAAGTAGCCGAAGCCGATTTCGCGGCGCTATCGGCGGAACTGCTGAAATGCATGCCTCGGACTTCGTAGCGGCGCCCTTCAGGGCGGCATCTTCACCGCAATCAATGCCACAAGATCCAAAACGCGCCACAACCCAACTCACGCCAATAAATGTTTCGGCCTCCGAACAAAGGCGAACGATCACTTCTTGGCTGCTAATCTTCGCCATTCATCTCTATCGCTTCACGCTCGCTCCATTCCTCGGCGGGAATTGCAAATTTTATCCGTCCTGTTCGCATTACGCCGAGCAAGCCATAAAAATCCACGGCCCCAAAAGAGGTACGCTGCTGGCGCTAAAACGCCTACTGCGCTGCCGCCCCTTTACAAAAGGCGGCCACGATCCGGTCCCCGATCCAGAAGAATTCCAATCAGCGGCAAACGGACAGGAGCTCCACGGATGAAAGAACTGTCCGATCAACAGCGCGTACTAATCGCCTTCGCGCTGATGTTGCTGATCCTTTTCGTCTGGAGCAAATTTTTCAAACCGCCTGCCCCTCCGCCGAATTTCGCGCAAAAGCCGGGGCAATCCAGCACAGCCGCGCCAGAAGCAAATCAAGCAGCCATCGCTAACGCGCCGCCGGCAATCGAAACGATGCTCGCTCCGCCGGCAGGCGCGATTCAAGCTACCGAAGAACAAATCACAGTAATCGAAAGCCCGCTGTATCGCGTTCAGATCACGAATCGAGGCGGCCTGGTCCAAAGCTGGAAGCTAAAAAAATATCTGAACGATGACAAGCCGCCGCAACCTCTCGAGCTGGTCAACATCCCCGCCGCACGACAAA
>Ga0209655_10000307_pt1 | contig 18717 bp, 17 predicted proteins | sample BogFormECP03_OM2_FD_188236 | JGI IMG/M metagenome (GOLD analysis project Ga0209655, IMG submission 188236) | Bog forest soil microbial communities from Calvert Island, British Columbia, Canada - ECP03_OM2 (SPAdes) (version 2) | ecosystem: Environmental > Aquatic > Freshwater > Wetlands > Bog ...
TTCGTCGGGGACAGCTGGCAAGAGTGGAATGGCCACTTTCGCGACGACATTCGCCGATTCCTGAAGGGCGCCCCCGGCACAGTTTCGAAATTGGCGACCCGCTTACTAGGCAGTCCCGACATATACGGGCATGAAGAGCGAGAACCCGAGCAAAGTGTCAATTTCGTAACCTGTCATGATGGTTTTACCCTCAACGATCTGGTGTCTTACAACGAGAAGCACAACGAAGAGAACGGCGAAGGCAATCGCGACGGGATGAACGACAACCTGAGCTGGAACTGTGGCACCGAAGGACCAGTCGAAGATCCTGCAATAGATGCGTTGCGCTGCCGTCAGATCAAGAACTTCATCGTCTTAAATATCCTGGCCGTCGGTACCCCGATGTTGCTGATGGGAGACGAAATGCGCCGGACCCAGAACGGCAACAACAATGCATACTGCCGGGATAACGAGAGCAATTGGCTCGACTGGGATTTGCTGAAGCGACACGCCGACATTCACCGTTTCGCCCGAATGATGATTGCATTTCGTGGCCGCCGCGATGTCGTGGTTGAAGACTCTCGCCTCACCCTCAATGAGTTCTTGAAGCTAGCTCGACTGGAGTGGCACGGCACCGACTTGAATTCCCCCGACTGGAGCGAGGACTCGCACTCGATCGCCTTCACCGTTAGCAGCCTGCGCGGACGATTTACGATTCATGCAATGCTGAATGCGTATTGGGAACGCCTCACGTTCGCACTGCCAACCGTGAGCGGGCAAGGCGTCAGACGCTGGCTGCGATGGATAGATACTGCGTTGTCATCGCCCGATGACATTTCTGCTTGGGAGAACGCGCCAGCAGTGCCTGGACCGACATACATCGTCGAGCCACGATCTGCAGTAATTCTTGTGGAACGAGCTTAACTGCTTTCGCTGAGGCCTTTCGCAAGGAGCCGACTAAGTTGCCACGTGATCCGGTGAAATTTACACAGTGCCTCCTAAGGGAACGGCGCTGACGTGAACACCCATCGCGTTCTTCTTTCTTTGAATAGCTGTTACGCAGAACAAAACAGGACGGGCCAGCCTAGCTCGGGGGAGATGGCCAGCCCGTCCATGACTGGCTTGGGGGATTATTCGATTCAAGCCGAGTCGTTTCGTTTTTCACATATTCTTTAACCAACCGTCTATCCGACTTTGGTCTGACGACTGATGATTAAACTGAAGTTTTGCGGCGTCGTGAGATACCAGTGACAAGCGCGACTGCGACCAATATTCCTACTTGGCCGGAGTAGAAGAAGTAGCGGCCGAGGCAGAGGCGGCTGGCGCCCGAGGAACTGGTATTACGTCTCGGCCCCTTCGGGCTTGAAGCGACGTCTTGGTGCTGGCCTTGGCGGCAGCCTGCGCATGCCTCTTGCACCTATCAACGCTCCAGATTGATATTGACAGGTCCTTTGCGACTTCTTTACGGTGCTTGCCGCTGTACAATTCGTTCATGACGGCGTTGCAATCGACGTCGTCCGCTGCAAATATCGGATGACTACCTGCTCCAAATACCATCGTCGCCACCAGCATCGCGGAAACTGCCATAACTGCACTCTTCTTGATCAACATCTTGTCCTCTGAGGGTTGTCAGCTTTCGAGCGCGATCCGTATTCAATCGCGCTGATTAGCCGCCGAAAGTTGCCGGTGAGTAAGCCGTCTCGGTGAATCTCGAAGCCGCGTTTGCGCGCGGATTGACTCTTGATGAGTTTGCGGCACCGAGTAGATGGACGCGATCCTGTCGTCGGTTGGGAAACAAACCGAAGCAGCACGCTGCTCGGCACCGATCGCAAGACCCTGTACACGAAACTCCGAGCTTTAGACAGCGAATGAAGGTATGGTGGGGCAAAATACCCCGGAAGCCGTCGCTTTTTGCCCCGTCTTAATCCGTCCGTGCCTCTGAATTTCAAGACGATTCTCCACGCCAGCGATGTGTCTCTGAGCGGGTGTGGCATCAAAACTCTCGAGCCCGTTCGAATGCCAGCTGTTACTGCCGAAGTCCCTAACGCAGTATACGGAGAGCTGACCATGAACTTGGCGGACAGTTTGTATCTCCGGGAAGGGGACGTCCTAAGCACTCCAGGCTCGCTTCCTACTGATTTTTGGAATGCGTAGCTGTCCGTGTCCGCACGTGATTTCCCTCTGGTCAGGGTTGGACATCCACGACTCTCCTTCGTTATCGCTGTCCGTGTAAATCGGACCTTGGTCGGATAAGTCATTTGCCGGCTGGTCAAACGAGGTTTGTCTGAGCGAAATCATGCAATTCCCGTAACGCATCTGTGCATCTGTCGTCAGACTATGGTCGGATGTCTCCACCCGACCCTCATATGCAATGATTCAGTAGGAGAATGGTCAGTGGAGCCGATTGGGAAAAAACCTACTATTGTTGTGGTCGACGACGATCCGTCGATATTGCGTGCTCTGCGCCGGCTTCTCTCCGGGGCTGGCTTCGACGTTCTGACCTTCGATCGCCCAAGCACTCTACTGAAGAGTGACCTGCCAAAAGCGGGAGCGTGCCTGGTAGTCGATATCAATCTGCCGGAGATGAGTGGCATTGAGCTATGCGAATGTCTTGCGGCCTCTGGATGCAGTCTTCCGGTGATCCTGATCACGGCTCACACAGACGAAGAGACTCGAAGGCTGGCTGATGACGCTCATCCGGTTGCTCTGCTGATCAAGCCGTTCGGGCGCGAACTCTTGGTGAATTCGATCGAAAAAGCACTGCTCGCTGACCAGCACTGATTGAGATCGTCACGTTCCGACCCAAGTGATTTGATCGGTGTACCCGTTCGGTACACCAGCTCCGGCCCTGTGTCGGAAGAACCCACAATTCGGCGATTCTTATCCTTGACACATAGTCGATCTCAACCCTAGTTGTATTTTCGTAGACGCTGGACCGGCGCTCTTTTTGCTAAACCCCCTTCTTAACTGATGCCCCGGATGGTCGATTGAACCAAAGAGTGTGGAGTTGGTGCTGTAAACGTGCGCAATCCAGTTTCGGCTCAAAAAATGATTCACGCGGAGCGAGGGAATCGGCAGCTTGTTGGCGTTTCTCTCGAGGGAAGACGTTTTGAACAGTTCATCCAGGAGCTTTCGGCCTCGTTCGTCCGCTCGCCGGTCGATGAAATCGCAGGTGAAATAGACCATTGGATCCGAGAGATCGTGCTCGGCCTTAACCTCGATCGAGGTGCGTTGGCTCAGATCGACGCGAAATCGGGAAAGTTGACGGTGCGTCACTCCTGGGGGCGCGACCGCCTCGTCAAGCTTCCGATCGGCCTCGAGCTTGCCCGACCCGCCCCTTGGTTTGATGGAACGCTCATGAAAGGGCGGACTGTTGTATTTTCCAGCGTGAAGGAACTCCCCCCGGAATTCCTCGCCAATGATTGGACTACCTCGTTCAGACGATACGTTCCCAAATCGAATGTCACGTCGCCGATCAGAATCGGAGGGGAAGTCATTGGAGCACTTGGGTTTGCGTCTTTGACGAAAGAACGTAGTTGGTCACCCCGGCTGATCCGGCGTTTGGAACTTGTCGCAGCGATTTTCGGAAACGCGCTCGAACGAAGGCTCGCGGCCGAGCAAAATGCTCTGCTCCGTGAAGAATTGAGTCATATGTCGCGTACCGCAGCCATGGGCGAATTGACCGCATCGCTGACTCATCAGCTCAATCAGCCCATCGGCGCGATCCTGATGAACGCGGAAGAGATCCAAAGAATGCTTGAATTTGGTCATCCGAATCTCGAAGACATCAAGGATGCGGTAAGCGATATAATTAAGGATGATCTGCGCGCGACGGAGACAATCAGGGGGTTGCGCAGCTTCTTTCGCAAAAGTGAGGTTGAGAAGGCCCCGCTCTATGTAGGAGATGTAGTTACTGAAGTATTGCGTATGCTTCGCAGCGACTCGCTTTTGCGAAACGTATTGTTGACTTTTGAAACTCCAGCTTTGCGGATGCGAGTGGCCGGAGATCGAATCCAACTCCAACAGGTGATTCTCAATCTGGTTCTTAACGCGTTCGACGCCGTCGCGGAAAGAGACGACCTCCGCGAAGTCTCCATCAGCATGAGCGTCGATAGAGATGAAGTCAGGGTAGCGGTCCGTGATTCGGGCGAAGGCATTGACCCTGTAGCGATGTCGCAAATCTTCGAACCGTTTTTCACTACCAAGGCGAGGGGAATGGGTATGGGCCTGACGATCGCTCGTTCGATCGTAAAGGCGCATGGTGGCCAGATTTCTGCCCGGCGGAATGCTGATCGAGGTTCTACGTTCGAAATCGTGTTGCCCGCGTTGCAAGAGGATATCTGATGACGACAAGCACCAACGTTAGGTCGATTAACGACAAGGAGATCATAGCCATTGTCGACGACGACGAATCGATTCGAAAGGCGCTGCTTCGAACGCTCGTTGGAGCTGGAATGGAGGTCTTGTCTTTTTCGTCAGCCCAGGACTTGCTAACAGCAGCCGAAATCGAACGTGTGTCGTGCGTCGTTTCAGATCTGCGAATGCCGGGCATTGACGGGCTGCGCCTGCAGAGTGCGTTGGCCGAACGCATGCCCCATGTTGCCATGGTGTTTGTTACCGGTCACGGTGATGTACCTTCGACAGTACAGGCTATGAAATCCGGCGCAGTGGATTTTCTTGAAAAACCAGTCAGACGCGCAGATCTGATGGAGGCGATCACTCGAGCCACGCAGCGAACTCACCGCACCGAAGCGGAAGCAACGGACTTAAATTCGTTGAAGAGCCGGTACGCGAAGCTTACTCCTCGCGAGCGTCAAGTCTTCGCGTTGGTTGCGGCCGGCTTACTCAACAAACAGATTGCTGCCGAGCTGGGGAACGCCGAGAAAACCACAAAGCAACATCGCGGGGCGGTAATGGTCAAGATGCGAGCAGATTCGCTGGCCGATCTGGTTCTTATGGCAGAGCACCTTGGTGTTAGACCGTCGCACACGGACTTCTCAAGAGCCAAGGGATTGGTTCGAGAGAGCTAAAGATCCAAGGGGCAAAAGCTCTGACCGCCTCTGCTGATTATCGGTTCACAATCGCCGATCCTGAGAAGGGTAAGCGGAAATCATGAACCTCGGAAGCACTCGCAATGAAAACTCTGGCGTAAAGTGCCATGACGCTGACTCGCAGAGGTATAGACACACTTAGCTCAATAGTGCGTCAGAGTTGAATTTGGTTCGGACGCTTTGTGGCATACCGGTCTTCAACGCGACAGCAAGGTGTCACATCGGACGTTGGTCTCGTCACTCATCAGTCAAAATGTTGAACCCAGACCCGCTGCGGGTCTGGTCACTGACAGGGACATCGGTGACGATCAGTGTCGTCCCGGGCGAAACTGCCGCACGCGCTTGTTCAAGGAATCCTGGCGGAAAGGTAACGTGCATGGCCAGTTCCTCTATGTCCGGCGCGGAGGCGCGGCCGAAACTCGATGTCGAAAGCCATTCTCGTTGTCCGTTCGAGCCGAATTTATCCAAGGCTGAGTACACGTGGCTTCCGAAACCCTGACCCAAGCCGGTCGTGGTCAAAGCGGCGCGCCCAATCTCAACGCCGTTGCGATAAACGTAAACTTGCCGATCCGGGATGCTCAGTATGACGGACAAAGGGCCAGTCGGCGCTCGTTCCGGATGCCATTCAAACTTGCCCGTAGGCTGTGACGGCATTGAGGACACGCCCGTCTCTCCAGATAGCAAACGCCCGGGCTCTGAAGTTTCGCCCGGTGCAAACTTATCGTCGGTAATTATCACACTCGTCCCGTGTTCCGTGACTGAATAAAGCTTTTCGGCGAAATCTACCGGCAACCGCACGCACCCGTGTGATGCTGGATAACCGGGCAAGCGACCGGCATGCATGGCAATGCCGGTCCAGGTCAGCCGCTGCATGTGCGGCATCTTCGCCCCTTTGTAGATGTTCGATTCGTGACGGACCTTCTTCTGCAAAATAGTGAACATACCCGTCGGAGTTGGATGGCCTTTTGTCCCAGTGCTGATACTAGATTGACCAATGCGGACGCCGTTGCGGTAAACATACATTTGTTGTTCCGGGAGACTGACGATGATCACGACCGGTCCTGCTGGTGAGATCTCAGGATGCCATAAGTAGTCGCCTGGCTTGAAATCTTGCGTCAGGGGCTGAACCGCGCGACCCTTCGTATGGCCGGCCGCGCTTGCATTGAATGGCGTGGCAAGAATGAGGACCACCAGCAGTGGGAGCTGAAGTTTTATCGGAACCTCACCTCGTCGCCAACTGGCGATCCACACTCTTAACCGCACTCGAAGCCGGTTGAGTCTGGTGGAGTTCCGTGATTCGCGCAGCAATCTCTCGACTCAGTGTTGCCAGATCATTACTCAGAGCCGACGACGCGCCTGTTTCGCCTGCGCTCACAGGCGTGCCGGCCGTGGTTTCGGACGCATACAAGTCCTTACCCGAGCCGTCCTTGATGATCCATCGCGCGATCAATTGCGACTTCCGATCGGAAGTTGTTTCGAATCGTTGAACATCAACCTCAATTTGGTAATCGATGTGGGTCCTGACCGGCCATGGATATTTCTCGATCTGCTGGGTGTTCAGCAGTTTCGAGATGTTCTCGGACAAAACGCGTGCGAAGTTTTTGTCTAACGGCTCGCCCCATCGCTTTTCATCAGAGAGATCGAGTTCATTGGTTGATGTTTGAGTCACTACTTCCAGGCGCCGCAAATAGTCCGGAAAATCGATCGGCCCGATTCCCACCGTAAGGGGAAAATTGGTGGTTGCACCGGCAGGGGTTGAAACCGGCACGGAAGCGTCAGTCAGCGGCGACAATATAAAAAACTTCGACCGATCGGGTTGCGGCGCCAACGGCGAGCATCCCGCCACAAGCGCACACGCCAATGCAATCAAGGTAGCCTTGACGTCTTTGGTTGTCATCGGTCTTTTTCGCCCACGTACTTTCCCCGTACGAGCGCCGCGGGATTTCTGTGCAAGTAGTCCGTCAGCTCCCCAATTGAACGGGACGTGTCGGCCAGCTGATCAAGGGCCGCGTTTAGGTTCACGGAAAGCGGCGAATCAGGGTCGAGGTTGGACTTCACCTCGAGCAACGCCTCGCGCGTATCTTTCATTGTAGCGTTCGCTTCGTCGGAACTCCGCTGAAGACTCTCTACCAGCGGCGTAACTCGTGCGTTGACGTTGTCCAGCGCAGCGCGCAGTGAGGTGATAGTGCGGTTGAGATTCGGCACGGTCTGCTTCAGAGAGGCAAGCGTATCTTTCAGGTCGGTCGAGCCGGTGAGTTGGTTGATGGAGTCGGCGGCGTTAGTGATCGAGGCGACCATTTTGTTTAGATCGATGCGATCGAGTTTGGCCAATGCGTCGGTTGCTTGCTTCTGAATTTGCTCCAGATTGGTTTGAACCGTTGGAATCTCGCGCAAACTGCCGCTGCCGGGTACCAATACCAGATCCAGTGGCGCGTTCGGGTGAAGGTCCAGATCGACGAAGAGTAAGCCGGTCAGGAGGCTTTCAGTGTCGAGCTGTGCCCTCATGCCCCGAGCCACCAAGTCTTCCAAACCGGGCTGCGATAAGGCGTGGCCCGTACCGCCACTCTGCATAATCATCGAGCGCTCTATGCCTATGATCACTGGCAGCCGCAACTCCTTGAGGTCCGGCCGCACCTCACCTTCCGATCGGCTGAGCGCCAACTTTATCTCCTCAACGGTGCCGATTTGGACGCCCTTGAACTTGACTGGCGCGCCGATCCTCAAGCCATTTACGTTGCCTTGAAACATGCACACAAACCGCAGCGGCTTCTTGAATAGACTACCTGAGCCGACTACGACTAACGCCGCAATTACCAGCGCAAAGCTGCCGACAACGAACATCCCGATAGCCGTCGCACTGATTCGCTTACCCATGTTGGCCTAATCCCTCGCCCTTTTCCTTGCCGCGGGTGAGAAACTTGCGAACGCGGGGGTCCTGGGAATGCGCTAATAGATCATTGGGATCGCCGCTCGCAATCTGCACGCGCGAATCCGCGTCAAGAAATACACAGTTGTTACCTATTGCAAAGATGCTGGCCAATTCGTGCGTAACGATCACGATAGTCGCGCCGAGACTGTCGCGTAACTCGCGTATCAGCTCGTCAAGCAAACTGGAGCTGATTGGATCGAGGCCGGCGGACGGCTCGTCGAAGAATAGAATTTCCGGATCGAGGGCCATCGCACGTGCCAAGCCCGCGCGTTTCTGCATGCCGCCACTGATCTCATTCGGGTAGAAATCCTCGAACCCGCTCAGCCCAACTAGTGCTAGCTTAAGCGCGGCGATCTCGCGAATTTGCGACGGCGTTAGATCGGTGAATTCGCCGAGCGGCAGTCCGACGTTCTCGGCCAGAGTCAGCGAACTCCATAGCGCTCCGCTCTGGTATAGGATTCCGAACCGGCGCAGCATCAGTTCCCGAGTCGCGGGGTCGGCCTCGGTGAAGTTGATATCGCCATATATGATCTCGCCGGTTGCGGGCTTTTTGAGCCCGATAAGATGACGCAGCAGCGTGCTCTTACCGCATCCGCTGCCGCCCATGATGATGAAGATATCACCGTGGCCAACAGTGAAGTTGATGTCGCGCATCAAAACGAAACTGCCGTACGCCATCGTTAGGTTCTTGACTGTGATGTGCGGCTGGTCATTTTGACTGTCGCTTGGGTTGGTTGCGTTGGTGGCCATCGCTTATTCGTCCTGGTTAGATGCCGATGATATTGAATACGACGGCGAATAGTCCGCAGGCGACCACGGCCATTACGATCGACATGACGACTGCCTGAGTCGCTGCGTCGCCAACAGCCGAAGAGCTGTTGCCGCACTGAAACCCCTTCAGACATCCGGCTATCGCAATCAAAAGTCCGTAGAAGGTCGCTTTGAAAAGTCCGCCGAAAAGATTGGTCAGCGTCAGGGTCGCGATAGTTTCTTGCATATAACCGCGCACCGACAAACCAAGCATCCCCACACCGACGAACAGACCACCAAGAATCCCAAGGAAGTCGGCGTATAGGCATAGCAGCGGCATCATCAGCACCAGGGCGATCACTCTCGGGAGCACGAGAAATTCCATGGGCGAAACGCCCATGGTCGTAAGGGCATCGATTTCCTGCGTCACTTTCATCGTGCCCAGCTTGGCTGCAAATGCGGCACCGGTGCGTCCCGACATAATGATCGCGGTCATAATTGCGCCCATGTCGCGAGTCATGCCGATGCACACCAGATCTGCGACGTAGATGGATGCTCCGAACTGAGAGAGCTGGACGGCTCCCATGAAGGCAAGGATCACTCCGACCAGAAATGAAATGAGCGTAACGATGCCGACCGCGTTCGCACCGCATTCCTGGATAACTTCAATTAGGTCAACTCTACGATAGCGCGCTTTGCCAGGGACAAATTTTCCGAAGGCGACCGTTAGCTCGCCGAGAAAGGACATGACGTCGTCGATCGAGAGACCATAGCCGAGCGTAGCTTTACCGACTCGTTCGAAGAATGGCGATTTGACCTCAGCGCTGCGGGTGCCCTTTTTCTCTGGCACGGCTTCCGCAAGTTCGAGCAGGCGCCTCAACCCCTCAGGCAACCCGGCACGATCTTGGTCTATTCCGTGCGCGCGACATGCTGCACTTGTTTGTACCAGGAACGCTATGAGCCCGCTGTCCCACTTGGCCAGTTCCGAAGTGTCGAACGAGATCCCTTTGAGCAGAGCAACCGACTCCAGCTCCTTCCGAAGAAGCGCACCCGAAGGTACGTCCCGCGTCAAATGCCAAGCCCCTGACAACTTGATGAGCAGAGTTCTATCGTCGGCTCGAGTAAGCCGTACACTACCCTGATTGCTGCCAGAATTAGCTTCGTCCAAATTCGTCATCGATCCCAAAAGGTAAGGAGAACCGCTTGGGTAGCCGTCTAGTCAAAATTGCTCTTGTCCTGCGCGAACCACTACCATCCCTGACGATTGTAATAGCTAACTATAAGCTCGACGATCTGGTCTGTCGTCTTGTCTACCAGGTAACCTGTCGAAGACGTGTAGTTCTTGACACCGCCAGCTGCCAGGTTCACGCCTAGCGATGCGGCTGCTGCGGCGCCGCCCGCAGCCGCGCCTGCCGGTCCGGTGATTCCAGCTCCCGGCATGTAGCCGCTATCAGCGGAGGTACTGAAATCCATCACCTCGGTCGAGCCTTGTTCAGTTCTTTGAATGACCTCAACCACTGTTTCGAGCTTCGATGCGCCAGCGCCCAGGCCGATGACCATTCGACGAAGCTTGTTCCCTTCGCTTATATCGATGAACTGCCCATCTAAAATGAGCACATTATTTCCGCTGGGAGGCGTACCGCGCTGAAGGCAAGTGGCGACGATGCCCTTCTGAGTCAAGTCAGCTGCAACCCTTACGCAAATATTTTGAGACGTTTGGTGCGCAATCTGTGCTTGTTCGGCGGTTTCGTTCTCATCCGTCACGTTTCTGTAGGCTACTTGAAAGATACTGGCGTTGAGAGAAACATCGGACGAATTAACGGCAAACGGATACACGAAAACTTGAGTCGGTCGTGAGGTCGTGATCGGTGACGCTGAACTTTGTTGCGTGACCTGGGCACCGGCGCATCCGACCGTTGCAACCGCCAAGATGACATAAGCTCGAGTAAGTAAATTGCACCTCATATTATCTATTCCTTCTATACAGGATTTGATTCCTTCACTGCGTCTGCTCTGCCTTCAGTTTCTTCTATGGAAACCTGTCCGCTCAATCGGACTTTGGTCCTATAGGCAGTTACGCCTACTGAACGCTCAAAGCTTGATGAATCGACAATACGATCGGCCAAAACCAAAGACGAAAGTGAATTCACTAGTTATCGATCATCGATTGTGATCAGTCTTTCACTCTCGGCCCATCTCTTCTCCCAAGACCTGCTCTAGATGATTTTCTTCGAGTACGCGTGTGCGTTCGGTCTCCAGCGTGATCTTGGCTTCGAGAAGACCGATTGTGTATCCAAGAAAAGTGCGCCAGCCTCGTCCATCCGGTATGAACGCTAGCTTCGAGTTCCGCAGGATTGTCGTCGTCGAAATACTCGTAAAACCGAATCAGATTGGGCAAATGCTGTATCCAGTTGAGCATCGATGAAACGCTCTCTAAATTTTAACGTCTCTGCCGCGCTTCCAGTGTCTGCGCCTTTCTGTTGATCAAGCGAAGGTAGTCCTCGTTTCCAATCCGAAGCCGTTATCAGACCAAGGTCTGATTTACTTGAGCGGGACGACGAAGGAAGCTGCCTGACTAATATGAACGATCAATCCGCGACAGTTTCGAAAGTCAAGGATCGATTGTTTGGGTTTCCCACGTCCAGTCAGCCCTATTCGGTTCGAGGCGGGGCAGGTCCATCAGCGAAAGGAGCTTAGATGTCTGAAGTTAAATTCGGCCGGATCGTCGCGATTTCGTTCGCATGTATGCTCGTGTTGACGGGTTGCGTTTCGCAGCAGAAGTACGATGCGCTCCAGACCCGATATGACCAACTCAACCAAACGATGTCGTCGGAAATCGGTGCCAAACAGATGCACATCGAGCGACTCCAGAATGCCATCAAGGTCACGGTCAACGATCAGCTGCTGTTTCCATCTGGCGACTGGCAAATGCCGGCCGGAGCGCAACAGACCATCGCAAAAATGGTCCCGATCCTGGCCCCGATGCAGCAAACCAGGATTGTGGTTAGCGGCTACACCGACAATGTACCAATTGGCCCCGGCCTCAAGCGCCAGGGTATCTCCAGCAATCTGGTGCTGTCACAGAAGCGGGCCGACAACGTGATGCAGTTTATGATTGCTCAGGGAGTCAATCCCGCTTTGGTATCCGCGCAGGGTTTCGGCGATGCGGACCCGGTGGCCTCTAACGACACCCCCAGAGGGCCAAGCGCAAAACCGCAGGGTGGAACTGACGCTGTCAGGCTCGGGCAACTGATTTAAGTCCTAGCTGAGCGCAGTAGCAATAGTCGCTGCTCCTTAGGACCGTCCACCTAAAACTACTATCGACGATCTCTTTGTGGCGAATTGCTGATTTCCTCAGAATCCGCAATTCGCTGCACACAGGGGCAGGCCTGAGGGGATGAGTCGGCGAGAGGCGCGCGGCCGTTTAGGAGCGAGAAATGATGATAGTGGCCTCGCGCTTGCGAGTTGATAACGTTCGCTCTAATTACTACGAGCTAACGCTCGAATCCGTGCTGAGGGAATACGAATGAGTTGGAGTCGTCGATACGCCATACAAAGCTACCTGTTGTCAACCGTCTGGATAGCTCCAGTCCTTGCGCTTGTGCTCGAGCAATTAACGTTCCGAATCGGGTACGCATATCAGTTAGATCTCGGCTGGTTTCCCGGATTCGCCGGTGGCACCAGGGATGGAACAATCGCCATTGCCGACTATGTTATATCGTCGTCAATTGCGTTCATTGTTTTCACTTTCAGCTCGTTGATCGTCGCAATGCAGGTTGCGAGCGGCCAATTGACTTCTCGAATAATTGCGACAGCACTGCTGCGCGACAATGCCATCCGCGGCTCGGTCGCTGTGTTCGTGTATGCCTTGCTGATTGCAGTCGCGGTCAAGACACGAGTGGACACGATACCGCGCTCGCTCGTAAGCATGACGGGAATTCTGGGGTTGCTGAGTGTTCTGGTTTTTATGTTCCTTATCGATCATGCGGCGCGGTTTTTGCGTCCCGTCAATATAGTCTGGCGCATAGCTCAGCAGGGATTACGGGTTATCGACGACGTTTATCCGATTCTTCTCGCCGTATCCTCAACTGCAGCGCAAAAGACTGAGAACCTTGGACCACCGGAACGAGAAATTCAACATGGCCATAGCTCTGCCATAATAATCGCAGTAAATACCGATGCGTTGGCGGCCGAAGCCAAAAGGGCGGATGCAATCATCGAGCTGGTACCTCGTGTCGGCGACTTCGTGGCAAAGAATGATCTGCTCTTCCAGCTGCGAGGTAGGGGTGCCGCGAGAATCGACGAACGCTTCCTACGCAATCAGGTGGCCTTTGGTCGCGAACGCACGATCGAACAGGACTCAACATTTGCTTTCCGGGTTATCGTTGACATAGCCATCAAAGCGCTGTCACCGGCGATCAATGACCCGACGACCGCGGTAATTTCTATAGATCAACTACAGCGATTGTTGCGCACCGTAGGCAGCCGTGATTTGCGCGACGACCAAATATTCGATAGCGAAGGGCAGTTGAGGCTCATCTTTCACACTCCGAACTGGCAGGACTTTGTCGACGTCACGTTCAGCGAGATCCGCATGTATGGCGCTGGAAATCTGCAGGTCATCCGCCGCCTGCGCGCCATGATCGATAGCATTTCGCACAGCCTGCCAGAGCGCCGCGTTTCCGCACTACAAAAGGAGCTCGATCTGCTCGAACGCGCGAGCGATGAGCTTTATCGATTCCAAGAAGATATCGAACGCTCCCGCGTCTCCGATCCGCAAGGACTTGGTGGTGCATCACGTCCGTAGCCTTCCGAAGTCCTCCGCTTGTGGGTTGTGGCGCAGATGGCAATGGAGCATGCCGTCCATTAGACCAAGGTCTGACAGACCAAAGTCCGATTGCGCCAGTGAAGACTGACGGCAAAACTCAACCAATGAATCATTCCGCAATCAAGACGAACCGACTCTTCTTGCAACTTGTGCTCAACCTCGAGAAGGGAGGAACGAGCACAATCAGAAAAAACAAGTTAAAGCCTTTGGCGATCGCCGCCGCAATCACAGTTGCAGGATGCTCTCAGGTTGCAATTCAACCGCAGGAGCGCTGTGAACTGATGACTGCGCAGATTTGCTCTCGAGCAGCAGAGTCCCAATTGCTCTATGGCACCCTCACCGTCAACTACCCATTTCAACCGGAAGACGCCCGTGTGGTGCTCTTCGTGGTACCGGTGTTCAGGCAGGATGGACTCTTGGCTGCAGAAGTAGACTGCTACGCTAACGCCGATTCTCATACTTATTCGGTAGTCCGTTCAGAAATCGTGATTTCGCCGACATCTCAGGAATCAGTTGACTTCCTTCGAACTCGACACTTGTGTTCAGACAAGGGATCCGATTCGGGGGACGAACAGCCGCGTCTCCCGACTTGAAATGCAGCCAATCGATCTGATCGTCTGAGTGTGCGGCAGTGCTGAAATATCTAAATTTGATTCTGCGAACTATGAAAAAGAGGCGGGAACGAGCGGTCCTCACAGGGTTGCTCATCGGATTTGTTCTCATCGCTGCATGCGGCCATGAGAAGGAAGCCGCGCCGGAGGCTATTCCGGTGACGGTGCAGAGGGTTGCAATGGCGAGCGGAGTGTCCGCAGTCGCGTATTCAGCCAATATTGTTGCAGATACGCATGTCGACCTCGCGTTCAAGGTCAACGGTTACGTGCGGTCAATCCTGCAAGTCAAAGGATCTGATGGCAAATTGCGCAACGTTCAGGCGGGAGATCCGGTGACAACTGGCACGATTCTCGCCACTGTCAAGGACGACACCTATCGTAACACTCTTGCCAAGGCTCAGTCGGACCTGGCGAACTCGCGCGCGACGTTGAGCAAGGCGAAAGCAGATTTCGCGCGCTACAGCCAACTGCTAGAGGAGCGAGTCATCTCAAGGGCCGACTATGACGCCGCGAAGCAGCATTACGATTCTGCGCAGGCGTCGGTTGGAGCGTCGCAGGCAATGGTGCAGCAGGCGCAGGTCGATCTGGACGACTGCAAGCTCAAGTCGCCCATGAGCGCGCTGGTTCTCGATCGAACGATCGAGGTCGGCACGCTCGTCGCGCCGAGCACTGTGGGCTTCCAAATTGGAGATACCGCAAAAGTCAAAGTTGTATTCGGCGTTCCTGGATCCATCGTCGCGGGACTCAAGTCCGGCGCGGAGATCACCTCCACGGTCGACGCGTTCCCCAGCCAGGTCTTCCAGGGCAGTATCACGAAAGTGGGGGCCGTCGCTGATCCCAATACGCGCGTGTTCGACGTAGAGGCGACGATTCCGAACGCCGAGGGCCGCCTACGCGTCGGCATGATCGCGTCTATTCGGCTGCCTGCGACGGTGCAGGCGGCGAACGTGGTGGTGATACCGACGCGGTCGATCGTGCGCCCGCCCGACGATCCGAAGGGCTACGCAGTGTACGTGGCGCAGAAGGGGGCGGATGGCACGATGGTCGCTGAGCTCAAGAAAGTTGCGGTTGGTCCTGTCGTTGGCGACCAAGTCTCCGTCGAATCGGGGCTGGACTCGGGCGCGCAGGTCATAGTCAGGGGTGCGGACATCGTCTTCAACGGCGCGAGCATCAACGTAGTCCCCTAGGTGCGATTCGATGGCGCATCGGCCTGACAACGAAATAATCGCGACGACGCACAACACGGCGCGGTTCTTCACGGAGAATCGGCAGATCTCATGGGTCGCGCTGCTGCTCGTGATCGCATGGGGTATCTACGGCTACGAGAAGATGCCCAAGCGGAAAGATCCCGACATCCCGGTCAAGGAAGCGCAGGTCGTGTGTACATGGCCGGGCGTGAGCGCCGACCGCGTCGAGCAACTGGTCACGCGCAAGATCGAGGAGAAGCTGGCGGAAGTCTCTGAGGTACGCGCGCCGTCGGCCGAGGAATATTCGATCAAGTCGCTTACGCTGGACGGGATTTCCGTCGTCAATGTCCAGGTCGACTACACCGTCAAAGACACCAAGCCCATCTTCAATGAGATGGACCTGAAGCTACGGAGCATCAGCGATCTGCCTAAGGGTGCGGGACCGATCCAGTTCTTCAGCGGGTTCGGCGACACGGCGGCGCTGATGCTTACGGTGGCGAGCCCCAAGGAGACCGAAGTTGCCCTGTCCTTGCGCGCCAAGGAGATCGCTGCCGCGATCGATGCGGCGCGCAGCGGCGCGGCAGACGCGAGCAAGCGAGCAACGATCGTCGTTGCGTTTCCGCTCGCTCTTGACACGAACGGAATCGCAACCAATGTGCGCGACATCGTCGGGCCTTGCCTGCAAAATGCCGGCGCGTTAAGCGATACACGTCCGATCGCTGGCAAGGGATTCGCGGGCCTCGACGGCGCGAGCGAATCCGACGAGGGGCTGCACGCGGCATTCATGGCGTGCGTCGAGGAGAAGTACGGCTCGGCTTCGTTCGATCCAGACATCTGGCAGCCAGTCGTCATTCGCAATGCGGCAGACACGCAAGCGCGGCTCGACACCGTGGCGGGCGACAAGTACAGCTTCCGCGAACTTGATGACTTCACCGACCTGATTAAGCGCGGCCTGACGGGCGTGCCGCAGGTGTCCAAGATCCTGATCTCGGGCGACCTGCCGCAGTGGATCAACCTCGAATACTCGCAAACCAAACTAGCAGCGTATGGGATCACGCCCAGCGATATCTCGAAGGTGCTCGCCGCGAGAAACATCGTGGCGCCCGGGGGATCTCTCGAAACCAACGGCCGCAACCTGATCGTGCTGCCGTCGGGCGAGTTCCGGAGCGAGAAGGACATCGGCGACGTGATCGTCGTCAAATCGTCCACCGGCACGCCACTATACCTGCGCGATCTTGTAACGATCACGCGCGGCTATCAGGATCCGGCGCGCTACCTGAACACCTACACTGTGCCCGACACGGCGGGCGCCTGGCAGTCACACCGCGCGATCACGCTCGCGGTGCAGATGCGCTCCGGCGAGCAGATCCATCTCTTCGGCGAGAACGTCGATCATCAGCTGTCGCTGCTTAAACAACAGTTGCCGTCGGACCTGATCATGGCGCGCACTTCGGATCAGCCGCGGCAGGTCGAGGAGAACCTCGAGCTGCTTAATCATGCGCTCGAGGAGGCGATCGTGCTGGTCGTCATCACGGCGCTGGTCGGCTTCTGGGAGTGGCGGTCCGCGCTGCTGATGGCAGTGTCGATTCCGATAACGCTGCTGATGACATTCGGGTTCATGGATATTGTCGGCTGGGATATCCAGCAGGTCTCGATCGCGTCGGTCATCATCGCGCTGGGTCTGCTGATCGACGATCCGGTGGTGGCGGGCGACGCGATCAAGCGCGATCTCGACGCCGGGCATCCGCGGATCGTATCGGCATGGCTCGGACCGACAAAGCTGGCGCGCGCGATCCTGTACGCAACGATCACCAATGTCGTGGCCTATTTGCCCTTCGGACTGCTGACCAAGGACACGGGCAAGTTCCTGATCTCGCTTCCGGTTGTGATGACGGCGTCGCTAATCGCGTCGCGCCTGGTGTCGATGACGTTCATCCCGATGCTGGGCTACTACTGGCTGCGGCCCGCGAAGAAGAGGCCGCTGCCGATTGAAGAGCGCCGAAAGACGGGGTTCAGCGGCCAATACTATCGGTCGGCGCATTGGTGCCTCGAACATCGATACATCACGCTGGGAGCTTCGATCGTGTTCCTGGTCGTCGGGGTGAAGCTCGGCGGGCGGCTCAAGACGGCTTTCTTCCCGATAGATCTGCAGTTTCTTTCGACGGTCGATATTTTTCTTCCTAACGACAGCGCGATGAGCGACACGAGCGCTGCGGCGGCGAAAGTGCGCGAGATCATCCAGAAGGAGGCACACAAGGTTGACGTCGAGGAAGCGGAAGGCGGCGCGATCGAGCATCCGCTCCTGAAGTCGCTCACCACGTTCGTCGGCGGCGGAGGGCCGCGCTTCTGGTATTCGCTGGCGCCTGAAAGCAAGCAGATCAACTACGCGCAAGTGGTCGTGCAGATCGACGACAAGAAAAGGATGGCGAGCTTCGCACAGAGGCTGCAGCCGGTGCTGGCGGCCGCGGTGCCGGGCGCTTACGTCGACGTGCAGGAACTGCAGACCAACGGATCCAAGAACCCGATCGAGATTTTCGTGAACGGACGCGCGGAGTCCACGCTGAGCGGCGAGACCGAGGACATCGACACGCTGCGCGATATTGCGAGCAAGGTCGAAAGCCTGCTGCGCGAGGTACCGCAGTCGCGGCGAGTGCGCAACGACTGGTTCGGACAGACGATGGTCTCAAGGCTGCAGATCGATCCCGACCGCGCGAACCTGGCGGGCGTGAGCAACGAAGATGTCGCCGCGTCGACCACTGCAAGTCTGAGCGGATCGCCGGTGGCGACGCTGCTCGAAGGTGACAAGCAGATTCCCGTGGTAGCGAGGCTTTACCGGCGCGAGCGCGCAAGCATGGCCGATCTGGAGAACCTTTATGTGTACCCGTCCAACGGCGGGAAGCCGGTTCCGCTGCGAGCTATCTCGACAGTTCAATACAACCTCGAGACCCAGCGAATTCGCCGCCGCGCGCACTACAGAACGATAACCGTAATTTCGTTTACGGCGCCCGGAGTACTCGCGTCCGAGGTGCTGAGTCAGGCGCTACCCAAGATAAAGGAGCTACAGGCGAACATCCCGCCCGGTTACAGCATCGTCATTGGCGGCGAATACGCGAAGCAACAGACCGGATTCGGCGAGCTCGGCGTGATCCTGCTGATCTCGTGCCTGATGATTTACGTGGCGCTCGTTATCCAGTTCAATAACGCCATCAAGCCGGTGCTGGTTTTTCTATGCGTGCCTTACGGCGTGGCCGGCGCCCTGATCGCGCTATTGATCATGGGCATTCCGTTCGGCTTCATGGCGTTCCTCGGCATCGCGAGTCTCATCGGCGTAATCGTCAGTCACGTAATCGTGTTGTTCGACTTTATCGAGGAAATGCACGAG
>Ga0209655_10000310_pt1 | contig 18684 bp, 18 predicted proteins | sample BogFormECP03_OM2_FD_188236 | JGI IMG/M metagenome (GOLD analysis project Ga0209655, IMG submission 188236) | Bog forest soil microbial communities from Calvert Island, British Columbia, Canada - ECP03_OM2 (SPAdes) (version 2) | ecosystem: Environmental > Aquatic > Freshwater > Wetlands > Bog ...
GTTCACGCCGTTCGGCGGCGGGGCGCACAAGTGCATCGGGATGACGTTCGGCCAGTTGAAGATCAAGACGATCCTGCACCGGCTGCTGCGCCGTTACCGGCTTGAGTTGCCCCGCGTGGGGTACCAGGCGAAATGGGACTACGCCGGCATGCCCGTCCCGATGGACGGCATGCCGATCGTGTTGCGCCCGCTTTAGCCGGAGCTGCTTTCTCCGTACAGCCGGTTGGCGCAGGCAATGACGGCGTGCAGTGCCGACTGGGTCGCGTCGTCCGCACAGCCCATCGCCCACTCGGCCCGGCAGCCGTCGCTGCCCTGAATGAAGGTCGCGGTCGTGTTCCGCGACCGCAGCTGATGGAACCGCAGCATCTCCACGGCGATGCCGTGGTCGTAGAGCATGGCGGTGAGCGCGGCGACCGGGCCTGTCGCGGTGGCGGTCGCGGTCTCGATGTGATCGCCGAACTCCAGCGTGGCCCGGAACGTCCGGGGCCCCAGCCTGGTAGCGGGGCGTTCGGTATCTGCGCACTCCCAGCGACCCAGGTGCAGCGGCCCGGCACTCGGCGCATAGGTGGCGGTGAATGTGCTCCACGACATGGTGTCGGCGTCCTCCCGAAGCCCCCGCGGTAGCGGAATACCGTCAAATCGGAGGGTTGACGGTTCGGATGGAGCGGGCGCGATGTCCGCGCTACTCAAGTCGGTGATTGTCATGTGCCGGTCTTCTCTGGTCTTTCAGTGGTGACCGACAGGTAGTAGCTTCCGACCCACAGCGGGGGGTCGGTCTGGATCAGACCCCGCTGCGGGTACTGGCTACTACGAGATGACCAAGAAGGAACAGCACGTAGGCGAGGGTAGACGCTGATCGGCGGCCCGTGCAACTTCATTAGGCTTCGGTGAACAGCCCTGAGGTGTAAAACGGGCTCATGGGCCAGCTTTGCCCAAGGTGCACCACGGCGGCGACCCGCCATGCATGAGCTGTCGCTGTGCCAAGCGATCGCCGGGGTGGTCAGGCCGTATGCCGACGGCCGCCATGTCGACATCGTCCGGGTCAAGATCGGTGCGCTGCGCCAGGTGGTACCCGAGTCGCTGACGTTCTGCTGGACGCTGCTGCGCGACCACGAGGACATGCCCGACGCCGAGCTGGAGCTCGAGTTCATCACCGCCGAGGTACGGTGCCGCTCGTGTGGCCAACGTTCGACGATCACGTCGCAGTGGGCGCTGCTGTGCCGGCATTGCGAGAGCGCCGATGTCGAGGTGCTGTGCGGCGACGAATTCCTGGTGACTTCGCTGGACGTTTCGTAACGGCCTGTGAAAGGTAGAGCGCATGGGCAGGTTTCATCGACACGACGACGGCACGGTGCACACCCACGACCACGACGAACACGGCCACGAACATCACGAGCACGGGGACCACAGCGGCTACGAGACCGGATCGCAGCGCATCGACGTGCTGGAGTCGATCTTCGCCGAAAACGACGTCCGCGCAGACTACAACCGAAAAGCATTTGAAAGCAATGGTATTCGCGCACTGAACTTGATGAGTTCACCCGGCTCGGGCAAGACGACGGTGCTGGGCGCAACGCTGGACGAACTCGCCGGCGAGTTCGCCGTCGGAGTGATCGAGGGCGACATCGCCACCGATCTCGACGCGGCCAAGCTCGGCGGCCGGGGCGCTCAGATATCTCTGCTCAACACCGGCAACGGGTTCGGCGGCGAATGTCACCTCGACGCACCCATGGTCAACCGCGCGCTACAGGGACTGGATCTGCCCCAGTTGGACCTGGTGATCATCGAAAATGTCGGAAATCTGGTGTGCCCGGCCGAATTTGACGTTGGCGAGCACGCCAAGGCGATGGTCTATTCGGTCACCGAGGGCGACGACAAACCACTGAAGTACCCGGTGATGTTTCGCGCCGTGGACGTCGTGCTGCTCAACAAGATCGATCTGGTTCCGTATTTGGACGTCGACGTCGACTCCTACCTAGCCCGCGTCCGCGAGGTCAATCCGACGGCGACGATTTTGCCGGTCAGTGCCCGCACCGGCGCCGGGATGTCCGCCTGGTTCGGCTGGCTGCGACGGTTCATGGCCGCCTCAGCGGCCTGAGCGCGCGCTGGCGTCCTCTGGAGCACGACGAGACGAGCGAGTTGGAAATCGCTTGAATCGCAACACGTGCGACTAATTCGCAAGACGGCACATATGTTGCTGATCGGCGCGCATCACTGCTGGCCCAAGACGGCGACTGAGGGCCGACAATACGCCGCGGCAGGCGAAATCACGGCGAAAATCCGGAAACCCGTACGAGGTCTCCGAATTTGCCAGAACATCGTTGACAAGCCAGTTCGGCGAGAGTAGACCCAGGAAATAGCGTCGCGTAAGCGTGCCGACCGTCGACTCCCGCGGTGCGAGGGGCCTTTAGCCCGGGCCCCGGAAAGCTGCCGTATGCCAACAGAAGCAGCAGTCAAAGCGGAAGAAACCTTGATCCACGTTCTATGGATCAACGCGGGTCTGAGTTGTGATGGCGATTCGGTGGCGCTGACTGCCGCCACCCAACCCAGTATCGAGGAGATCGCGCTCGGCGCACTCCCCGGACTGCCCAAGATCGCTGTGCACTGGCCACTGATCGACTTCGAATGCGGACCCACCGGCGGGGCCGACGATTTCCTCGAGTGGTTCTTCAAGGCCGACCGCGGTGAGCTCGAACCGTTCGTGCTCGTCGTGGAAGGTTCGATTCCCAACGAGTCGCTCAAGAGCGAGGGCTATTGGTGCGGGTTCGGCAACAACCCGGCCACCGGGCAGCCGATGACCACCAGTGAGTGGCTCGATCGACTCACCCCGAAAGCCACCGCGGTGGTCGCGGTGGGCACCTGCGCAACCTACGGCGGCATCCACGCAATGGCCGGCAATCCGACCGGCGCAATGGGCGTACCCGACTACCTGGGCTGGGAGTGGAAGAGCAAGGCCGGCATCCCGATCGTCTGCGTCCCGGGCTGCCCGATCCACCCGGACAACCTGTCCGAGACACTGACCTACCTGCTCTACATGGCCACCGGCCAGGCGCCGATGATCCCGCTTGATGACGCGCTGCGGCCGAAGTGGTTGTTCGGCAACACCGTGCATGAGGGCTGTGATCGGGCCGGCTACTACGAGCAGGGCGACTTCGCCACCGAGTACGGATCACCGAAATGCATTGTCAAACTGGGCTGCTGGGGACCGGTGGTCAAATGCAACGTGCCCAAACGCGGATGGCTGAACGGCATCGGTGGCTGCCCCAACGTCGGCGGCATCTGCATCGGGTGCACCATGCCCGGGTTCCCGGACAAGTTCATGCCGTTCATGGACGAGCCACCGGGCGGCAAGGTTTCCACCACCGCCTCGGGACTGTATGGCTCGCTGATCCGCAACCTGCGCGGTGTAACCGCACGCACCGTGGACAAAGAGCCCAAGTGGCGACACAAGGGCGACAAACTCACGACGGGCGCACGCCGCACCTGGTAGGCGCGACGCGGCATCTGAGCTGAAGATAGGGAGCAAAGTTCGATGACAACGATCATCCCCGAGCCGTCCCACGCAAAGCGCGAGCCCGGCCAACTTGTCGAGATGGCATGGGATCCGATCACACGGATCGTCGGCAGCCTCGGCATCTACACCAAGATCGACTTCGAGAACCGCGAAGTGGTCGAGTGTCACAGCACGTCGTCGATCTTCCGTGGCTACTCGATTTTCATGAAGGGCAAGGATCCTCGCGACGCCCATTTCATCACCAGCCGCATTTGCGGTATCTGTGGGGACAACCACTGCACGTGTTCCTGCTACGCGCAGAACATGGCCTACGGCGTCAAGCCGCCGCATCTGGGCGAGTGGATCGTCAACCTCGGCGAGGCCGCGGAATACATGTTCGACCACAACATCTTCCAGGAGAATCTGGTCGGCGTGGACTTCTGCGAGAAGATGGTCTCGGAGACCAACCCAGGTGTGCTGGCCAAAGCGGAAAACACCGCAGCTCCGCACGCCGACGCACATGGGTACAAGACGATCGCCGACATCATGCGGTCGCTCAACCCGTTCAGCGGGGAGTTCTACCGCGAGGCGTTACAAGTCAGCCGGTACACGCGGGAGATGTTCTGCCTCATGGAGGGTCGCCATGTGCACCCGTCCACGCTGTACCCCGGTGGGGTCGGCACCGTCGCGACCATCCAGCTGATGACCGACTACATGACCCGGCTGATGCGGTATGTCGAATTCATGAAGAAGGTCGTGCCCATGCACGACGACCTGTTCGACTTCTTCTACGAGGCGATACCGGGTTACGAGAAGGTCGGTCTGCGCCGCACCCTGTTGGGCTGCTGGGGCTCGTTCCAGGACCCCGAGGTGTGCAACTTCGACTACAAGGACATGGAGCGGTGGGGCAACGCCATGTTCGTCACACCCGGTGTGGTGGTCGACGGCAAGCTGGTCACCCATTCCCTGGTCGACATCAACCTGGGCCTCCGGATCCTTTTGGGCAGTTCGTATTACGACGACTGGGCCGAACAGGAGATGTTCGTCAAGACCGACCCGTTGGGTAACCCCGTTGACCGGCGCCACCCGTGGAACCAGCACACCAACCCGCATCCGCAGAAGCGGGACCTGGACGGCGGCAACTACAGCTGGGTGATGTCGCCCCGCTGGTTCGATGGCAAGGACCACCTCGCTCTGGACACCGGCGGCGGCCCGCTGGCCCGGCTCTGGTCGACGGCGCTGGCCGGTCTGGTCGACATCGGCTACGTCAAGGCGACCGGTCATTCGGTGCAGATCAACCTGCCCAAGACGGTCCTCAAGGGGCCGGTCGAGTTCGAGTGGAAGATCCCGCAGCACGGGTCCAACACCATCGAGCGCGACCGGGCACGGACCTACTTCCAGGCCTATGCGGCAGCCTGCGCACTGCACTTCGCAGAGAAGGCATTAGCGGAGATCCGCGCTGGGCGTACCAAGACCTGGGAGAAGTTCGACGTGCCCAAGGAGGGCATCGGCTGCGGCTTCACCGAGGCGGTGCGCGGGGTGTTGAGCCACCACATGGTGATCCGCGACGGCAAGATCGCCAACTATCACCCGTATCCCCCCACACCGTGGAACGCGAGCCCGCGCGACAGCTTCGGCACGCCGGGACCCTACGAGGACGCGGTGCAGGGCCAGCCGATCTTTGAGGAGAACGACCGGGAGCACTTCAAGGGCATCGACATCATGCGCACGGTCCGCAGCTTCGACCCGTGCCTGCCCTGTGGCGTGCACATGTACCTCGGCAAGGGTAAGACACTGGAGCGGCTGCACTCGCCGACCCAAACGGCGACCGGGGAGTGATGCATGGCTGATCGCCCAGAGGAGTTGCAGGGGGACGCGCAGTGGCGCTCGGCGGGCGATCGGATCCAGACGCTGCTGGACGCGACGGCGGCCGGTGGGGAGGCCGCCCGTGATCGCGCCGAGCAGTTGGTCCGCGAGGTAGTTGAGCTCTACGGCGCGGGCCTGTCGCGAATCCTCGCGACAGTCGGCGACCAGGCGGATCCACGCATTGTGGACCGCCTGGTCGCTGACGACCTAGTGGCCAGCTTGCTGCTCGTCCACGGCCTACACCCGCACGACGTGCGTCGACGGGTGTCTGACGCACTCGACCGGGTCCGGCCGTATCTGGGCTCGCACGGCGGAGATGTGCATCTGCTCGACATCGTGGGTGACACCGTGCAGCTTCAGTTCGCCGGTAGCTGTAAGAGCTGCCCGTCGTCGGCGGTGACGCTGGAGTTGGCGGTCGAGGACGCGATTCGGGCTGCCGCACCGGAGGTTTCGTCAATTGAACTGGTGACGCCCGAAGCCGAGATCGCACAGGGCTCAACGGTGATCCCGGCCGAATCGCTGCTCGCCCAGGTCCATTCCAGGGGGCCGTCCAACGGCGGCGGCTCGGCCTGGCATCAGGTGCCCGATCTGGCCGACCTGGCTCCCGGCGAGGTGGGCGGCTTCTCGGTGGCCGGCGTCGTGGTGCTGGCCTGCCGGGTCGGCGACGAGTTGTACGCCTACCGTGATCATTGCCCGGCCTGCGATGGGTCCCTGGCCGGCGCCGCGCTGCACCGACCGGTCGTGGGAAACGATCCGGTGCTGCGATGTCCGCGCTGCCACGCGCATTTCGACGTGGTGCACGCCGGGGCGGGTCTCGATGACCTGGCCAACGGTGCCCAGCGCCACCTCGATCCGATACCACTGCTGCGGCGCGAAGGCGTGCTGTCCCTCGCGGTGCCGGCCGAGCCGATGGGCGCGCCGGCATGACCACCCCTTACGACGTTCTGGCTCGCATCACCGGAAACCAGCGCGCGCCGGAGCCCGCCGGAGAGCGTTGCGAGATGTGCTCGGAGCCGATCGCCGACGCGCATCAGCACGTGGTGAATGTGGCTGGGCGACAACTGATGTGCGTGTGCCGCGGTTGCTACCTGCTGTTCACCGACAGCCACGCAAACCTGCGCTACCGCGCGGTCCCGGACCGGTACCTGTCCTTTCCCGATTTCGCGCTCGATCGCCGCACCTGGGAAGCGCTGCAGATTCCGGTCGGCCTGGCGTTCTTTTTCCGCAACTCGGCGCTGGATCGCACGGTCGGGTTTTACCCGGGGCCGGCCGGCGCCACCGAATCCGAACTCGACCTCGACGCCTGGAACGCAATCAGCGCCGCCGAACCCCGGGTCGGTCTGCTAGCCGACGACGTGGAGGCACTGCTGGTGCGCGTGCGCGACGATGCAGAAACCGACGCAGCGCCCGAGTGCTACCTGGTCCCGATCGATGCGTGCTATGAGTTCGTCGGCGGACTGCGAACGCGGTGGCGCGGTTTCGACGGCGGGCAGGACGCGCGCGAGTTCATCGACGACTTCTTCACCGCGCTCGCGCAGCGCGGTGCGGAGCAAGCACGATGACCGCCCCTGGTACCTCGTTCACCGTTGTCGACGTGGCCCCCGAACCGTATGCGATCACGCCGATGCTGATTGCCCGCATCGCCGTCTCGGTGCCCGGCGAGCAGCCGGTGCACGCGATCGCGCTGCGATGCCAGGTCCGTATCGACCCGTTGCGGCGCGGCTATTCCGACGACGAGGCCGCCGGATTGACCGACCTGTTCGGACCGCGGGAACGGTGGGCAACCACCCAGCACACCTTCCTGTGGCAACACTGCGCGGCGATGGTCCCCGGATTCACCGGCGCATGCGAGGTCCCCCTCGAGCTGGAATGCACATACGACTTCGAGGTGACGGCCGCCAAGTATTTGCACGCGCTGCGTGACGGGCGGGTGCCGTTACAGTTCCTGTTCAGCGGAACGGTTTTCATGGCCGGCCAGCGCGGGTTCTCGGTGGAGCAGGTGCCGTGGGACTGCGAGGACCGCTACGACATGCCGGTGTCGGTGTGGCAAAGCCTGATCCAGCGGCACTACCCCAGCAGCGGATGGGTACGCCTGGGCCACGACACGGTGACGGCGCTGAACACCTACAAATCGGCGCGCGGACTCTTGAGCCTTGACGACGCGGTCACTGAATTGCTGGCCCAGGCTCGTGAGGAGGTCCGGTGAGCGCGAACTGGGACCGGGCCCGCACCATCGCCGACGCCGTGCTCTACGAGGGCTACCTGCTGTACCCCTATCGCGCATCCTCAAGCAAGAATCAAACCCGTTGGCAATTCGGGGTTTTAGGTCCGCCCGGAGCGGCTGACGCGGGCATCGGCGAGGACGACAGCCTGTCGGCGCAATTTCTGGTCGAGGGCGCAGACGGCATCAAGCTGGTCGTGCGGTTCCTGCAACTGCAGCACCGTGCCGCCGAGCGCGACACCGGCGGCGGGCGCTACCAGCCGGTCGACGAACTGACGACGCCGTCCGGGTCATGGCTCAGCTGGGACGAGGCCATCGAAGTCGAGTTGCCGTTCGGCCCCTTCGACTTCGCCGACTCGGGCGGGTCGTGGACACTGCCGGTGACGGCGCCGTCGGGCAGCGATATCGAAGCGGTCGACGGCGGCAGGCTGGTGCGAAGCAGGGAAAGCATCCGCGGCGAGCTGACCGTCGACGTCGAACGCGTCGACGGCCTGAGTCGCGTCACCGTCACCGTTCGCAACACCGCGCCAATGGTCGAGCAGGCCGGGAAAGACTGGGCGATCGCCACATCCATGATCGGCACCCACGTCATCGCAGAAGTCGTTGGCGGTGAGTTCATTTCGCTGCTGGATCCACCCGACCGCGCCGCCGCCGCGGCGGCGGGCTGCAGCCAGCACCGCTGCTTTCCGGTGCTGGCCGGCCCACCGGATGACAACGACCTGCTGCTGGCGTCGCCGATCATTCTCTACGACCATCCCGAGATCGCCGAGCAGAGTGAGGGTGCGCTCTACGACTCCACCGAAATCGATGAAATCCTGACCCTGCGGGTAATGACCATGACCGACGACGAGAAGGCGCAGGCCCGCGCCACCGACCCGCTGGCAGCGCAGATCATCGACCGCTGCGATGCCATGTCGCCCGAGGCGATGCAGCGCCTGCACGGCGTCTTGCGCGATCCGCACCTGGGCGCGCCGGCGGGCGAGTTGGGCCTGATCCCGGAGATACCCGACGGCGTGCAGTGGTGGGACCCGCTGGCCGACAACGCTGTTCGCCCGGATATCGACGCGGTGCTGGTGAACGGTGTGCGGGTATCGCGAGGTAGCCGAGTGCGATTGCATCCGGGTCGCCGCGCCGACGCGCAAGACCTCTTTTACTCCGGCAAGACCGCTCGGGTCACCTCGGTGCACGAAGACGTCGACGGCAATCAGCACGTCGGAGTCGTCGTCGACGACGATCCGGCCGCCGACCTGCACGAGTGGTACGGCCGCTATCTGTACTTCGCACCCGACGAAGTCGAACCGCTCGAAACTATTACCACGGAAAGGAACTCGACATGGAGATCGTAGGGTGGGTGTTCATCGGCATCCTTGGACTGATGGTGTTCTCCGCGGTGGTGCTGGGCCTGGTATCCCTTCCAGATGCCCGGCGCTACTTGAAGATACGGCACATGTAGTGGATTCGGTCGCGGCGGTATGGCGTCCCGCATCCTGATAGCCGGCATCGGCAACATCTTTCTCGGTGACGACGGTTTCGGTTCCGAGGTGATGCGGCACGTCTGTGGCCGGACCAACGGCTCCGACGGGGTACGCGCCACCGATTACGGCATCGGCGGTATGCATCTGGCCTACGACCTGCTCGATGACTGGGATGCGCTGGTGCTCGTCGACGCGATCCCCAGCCGTGGCTCGCCGGGGACGGTGCACGTGTTCGAGGCCGACCATGAATCACCGGATTCGCCCGCCGGTCTGGATGCACATGGCATGGATCCCGTGACGGTGTTCGCCAGCCTTCGCGCCTTGGGCGGGACCGCCCCACGGACCGTCGTGGTGGGCTGCGAGGTCGCCGACGTCAGCGAAGGAATGGGCTTGAGCGAGCAGGTCGCAGCAGCGGTCCCGGCAGCGGTGCGGGCGGTCGAAGCCGCGGTGACGATGTTGCGCGCCGACGACGAAGTTCGGGTAGGAGAGGTTTGACAGATGTGTCTGGGGATTCCCGGCCAAGTGGTGCGGATGCTCGACGGCTACAACGACCAGGTCGCCCTGGTCGACGTCGTCGGTGAGCACCGCAAGGTCAACGTCGGCATGCTGCCGGAAGAAACGTTCGCGCCGGGCGACTGGGTGATCATTCACATGGGCTTCGTGGTGGAGAAGACCGACAAGGCCGGCGCCGACGAAGCGATGGCCGGTCTGGAGCTGATCGGGCGCGGACGCAGCGAGCCGGAGGGCTTCATCTAGCGATCGCCTGATCTAGATTTGTCCAATCGTCGTCCAACCTGCCGCGACAAACGTAGCCTTCGTGCCAGGTGGCAAACGGCATGCTCACTCTCATTCGGCCGAGGTGATGGCAATGAGTACAGACACAGCGGATCCCGCGAGCCCGGCGAAAACGGATGTCCCCCACGAAGTGGTGGTCACATGTCCGGCCACCGGACAAGTGGTCGGCAGCGTCCCGGTGGCGACGTCGGTTGAGGTTGAGGCGGTGGCTACCCGGCTGCGGGCGGCTCAGCCGGCCTGGCAGCGGATGGGCATCGATGGCCGCGCACGATGGCTTGGCAAGTGGCGCGACTGGCTGATCGACCACACCGACGATCTCTTGACAGTGCTACAACTCGAAACCGGCAAGTCCTGGGGCGATACCTGCGTCGAGATCGCCGGCGTGCAGATCATCAACTACTGGATCGACAAGGCCGCGGAATTCCTCGCCGACGAGTCTGTTCGCCCCTACGGCGCGGCCAACGCGGCGAAGAAGCTGACCATCTCCTACGAGCCCTACCCACTCGTCGGGGTGATCACACCGTGGAACGGCCCGCTCTCGGTGCCGCTGTCCGACATCCCCGCGGCGTTGATGGCCGGGTGCGCCGTGCTGTCCAAGCCTTCCGAGATCACCCCGCTGGTGTGGCAGATCGCGGTCGACGGCTGGAAGGAGATCGGCGCCCCCGACGTACTCGACGCGGTTAACGGGTTCGGCCCGACCGGGGCCGCGTTGGTCGATCTGGTGGACTACGTGATGTTCACCGGCTCGGTCAACACCGGGCGCCGCATCGGCGTCGCGGCCGCACAGCGACTGATCCCGTGCAGTCTTGAACTCGGCGGCAAAGACGCGATGATCGTGTGCGCCGACGCGGACATCGACCGCGCGGCCGACGGTGCCGTGTGGGGCGCGTTCGCCTACACCGGCCAAGTCTGCATATCCGTAGAGCGGTGCTACGTCGAGGAACCGGTGTACGACGAGTTCGTCAGCAAGGTAGTGGCTAAGACGGCCCAGCTGCGCCAAGGCATGGACTCCGGACACGACTTCTCCCGCGAGGTCGGATCGATGACGACCGCGCAGCAACTCGCCATTGTGTCCGACCACGTCGACGACGCCGTCAGCAAGGGCGCGCGGGTGCTGGTCGGCGGCAAGTCGGGTGATCCCGCCGGGTTGTTCTACGAGCCCACAGTGCTGGTCGACGTCGACCACGACATGAAGTGCATGCGAGAGGAGACCTTCGGCCCGACCTTGCCGGTGATGAAGGTGCACAACGTTGCCGAAGCGATCGAGAAGGCGAACGACTCCGAGTTGGGGTTGTCCGGCAGCGTGTGGACGCGAGACAAGAACAAGGGGATGGCGCTGGCGCGCAAGATGAACACCGGAACGGTGAACATCAACAACGTCATCGCCAACGTCTTTCAGTTCCCGGTACCGATGGAAGGCTGGAACGACTCGGGAGTCGGTTCCCGGTCCGGCGGGGCAGCCGGTATCCGGAAATTCTGCCGCACCAAAAGTATTGTGGCCGAACGGGTTACGATGAAGAAAGAGCCGCTGTGGTATCCGTACGGCCCAAAGAAGGGCAAGCTGCTGGGCGCCATGGTCCGGATGATGTCGGCCAGGGACTGGGCGCGACGCATCGGGCGGTAACGCCGCGTTACAACCACCACGACGCGGCCGCATCCAGATGTCGACGGGTGCGGTAACGCGCCAGGCTGTCGTCGCCGTCCGCGATTGCCTCGATGATTCGCAGGTGAGCGCGTTGCACGTCAGCGATATCGCTGTGGCTCGGGATCGGTTGCTCGGTACTGGCCCAATGTCGGCGAAACACCTCGACGATGATCCGTAAGAACAAGTCCAGCACGGCATTACCAGCCAGCTCGGCCAGCCCGGTGTGGAACAGAAACTCCGCCATACCGGCCGCGCGCGGATCGTCGCTTGCTTCCTCGATGATCAGCCGATGGGTGTCGAGAAAGGCGCGCACCTCCGGCGCGTCATGGCGTTTGACGACCTTTGCGACGTTGTCGATCTCGATCGCGTCGCGCACCAACCGCAGGTCTTCACCACGCGGCTTGCGGTATTGCAGGTATAGCGCGATGGTGTCAATGCTGGCCTGTGCCTGCGGTTCTGCGACCACCAGCCCGCCGCCGGGCCCGCGACGCATCTTCGCCACAGCGTGATATTCCAGCAGCCGCACCGCCTCTCGAAGCACCGACCGACTGACTCGATAACGTTCCAGCAGCCCGACTTCGGTCCCGAACACCTCCCCTATCCGACGGCCGCTGGTAGCGATATCGTCCCGGATGGCATTCGCCAACACCTCGGCGAGCTTGCCCTGCGGCGCCTCGCGGTGCAGTCCGCTCCGCTTGCGGGCCCGGCGGGGCGGCTGGTGGTCTTGCAGCCACGACGTCACCGATTCCACGTGCCGCTCGCTCAGCGTCTTGGCCTGCGCCGAATCGCCCGCGGTAACCGCAGCGACGATACCCGCGTGTTCGCGGTGCCTGCGGTCGATGGCCGCGAGAGCATCACTGGCGGAATCCAGCCGCGAATGTTCGGCATACCGAACGGTCAATCGGATCAGGATGTCGATAAATAGCTGCAGCACAGGATTTTTAGATTGCTCCGCCAGTGCTGCGTGGAACTCGTCGCGCGGGCCCTTGGCCCGCAGCACGGCGCGCAGCCGTTCGATGCCGGCTTCATCGATCTGTTCGGCGGCAAGCGATGCCGCCAACGGCTCGAGCAGCAACCGGGCGTCGAGCAGATCACGGATCGTGGTGCCCAAGTACTCCAAATAGATGATGATGGCGTGAGTTGCCGGGGCGGCGTCGGGTTCGCAGACGAGCAGACCACCGTTGGGCCCCCGACGCATGCGCGCGACTTGGTGGTGCTCGACGAGCCGAACGGCTTCCCGCAGCACTGATCTGCTCACCCGATAACGCTCTTGCAGCGCCTGCTCGGAACCTAGTGATTGGCCGATCGGCCAGCCGCGACGAATGATGTCAGCCTCGATGCGACGGGCGATCTGCGAAGCTCGCTTGCCGGACCGCTGCTCGGTATCCTGACCGGCTTCGAGATGTGGACGAGCTTGCACGCTCAATTGCACACTCGCACAGAGCTACTCAACATGTCAGTAGCATGCATCCGGCGATCGGACCGCCGCCCACCGCGGCCACCGCGACTTCGGGCCGGCGGGGCACCTGCAGCTCCCCCGCCTCGCCGCGCAACTGCAGGCAGGTCTCATGCAGCAACCAGTAGCCGTGCATGCGGCCCGCCGAAAGCTGTCCGCCATAGGTGTTCAGCGGGAGCGCACCGTCTAGGGCGATCCGCTTGGCCCCCTCGACGAACGGACCGGCCTCGCCGTCACCGCAGATGCCCAGAGCTTCCAGCCAGGCGAAGGTGAGGAAGGTAAACCCGTCATAGAGTTCTGCGAGATTGAGATCGGCGGGAGTCAGATCGGTCCGCGACCACATCTGTGCCGCCGCATCCGCCGACGCCATCTTCGGATAGTCCGCGCGGTGAAACCAACCGCCCGCGCCATCCGTGCCCCCGACCGCCTCCACCTGCACCGCCCGATGCGGACAGTCTTTGGCGTAGTCGCCGGCCGACACCACCAGCGCGATCGACCCGTCGATCGGGACGTCGCAATCCAGCAGCCCTAACGGTGTGGACACCGGCCGTGCGGACAGATAGTCATCCATGGTCATCGGATCCCGGTACACCGCACGGGGATTCAGCGCCGCATTACGCCTGCTGTTGATCGCCAGCCAGCCCAGCTGCTCCTTGGTAGTTCCGTACAGCTCCATGTGCCGGCGGCAGGTCAGCGCCAGCCAGTTCGCGGCGGAATACGCTTGCGCGGCAACCAGATCGCCGACATCGTCCATCGGGCCGACCACCGGTGGCTCGGCGCCCTCGGGTGTCTCGAACATCCGGGCAAGCGGCGGAGCGGGAGCATTCTCGTCCTGCTTCACCGGGACTGTGCCACCCAGCATTTGGATCGTCCGGTAGATGATCACGTGCCGCGCATGACCCTCGGACGCCGCACGGCATGCCGATATCACCGGATTCAGCAAACCGCCGGTGGCGAACCCCGTCCCGCAGTCGGGCGCCTCGATGCCCAGTCCGGTGAGGACTTCGGCGGCGGGCGTGTCACCCAGGGTGGCAATGCCGTCTATGTCGGAGGCGGCCAGGCCGGCGTCGTCGATGGCGGCGCGGACCGCTTCCATCGTGAGCTCCAGCCCGGGAATGCCGGTGCGACGGCCGATTCGCGAGATGCCGATACCGGAGATGATCGCGTCTTTTTCGAAGTAGCTCATCAGCGCCGTCCGTTAGACCAACCCAAGGCAATTGAGTGTACTGTATTGCCCGTGTCGAACCAGTTGCTTATCGAGCACTGCGAGAATTGCGCGCACTGGGTGCATCCCGCCGCCGGCGAATGCCGTGACTGCGGCGGTCCGCTAATCGCGCGGCCGGTATCGGGTCAGGGCAGCGTATTCACCTACACGGTCAACTATCACGCCTTCAACCCGGAGCTTGCGACGCCCTACGTCATCGCTCTCGTGGAGCTTGTCGAGCAGAGCGGCCTCCGCGTAGCGGCGAATATCGTTGATTGTGAACCTGATTCAGTGGCGTGCGGGATGCGCGTCGAGGCACTGCCGGAGCCTGGCCCCGGCGGCGCACCACGTTTCGCGCCGGCCTGAGCGGGCTACTCGATTAGCGCTTGCGCGCGGTGACGAGCAGGTACTCCCACTCCATCGTCGACGAACCAGCCAAGTATCGGTCGCCCAGTTCAGCCAGCGCGGCGTCCAGCGCTGCGGTCCGGTCCGGCTCGCCCGCGATCCCCCGGTACGCCGAGATCGTCGGCCCGTAATGGGCTTTGAAAAAGTCGCGGAACGACACCCCGTCGGCGAACCGGTCCACCCTCAGCGCACGGTGTTGCGCGCTGAAGTCGGTGATGCGATCGCCCAGCAGACCGTGCACGTAACGTGCGCTGCCCCACTTCGGCGGCGGCTGCAGACCCGGCGGCGGCGCCGCCACGTAGGGCTTCATCGTCGCAAACATCTGGCCGATGAAGCCGTCTGGCGTCCAGCTGATCAGCCCGATCGTCCCGCCGGGCCGGCAGACCCGGACCAATTCGTCGGCCGCGCGCTGATGATGGGGGGCGAACATCACTCCGACGCAAGAAAGCACTGCGTCGAACTCATCGCCGTCGAATGGCAGCGCTTCGGCATTGGCTTCAAGCCATTGCAGGTCGACGCCCCGGGCCTCGGCGAGCGCGCCCCCGCGCTCCAGCAGTTCCGGGACCAGGTCGCTGGCAATCACATTTGCGCCGGCGAGCGCGGCGGGGATCGCCGCGTTGCCTGCGCCTGCGGCGACGTCGAGCACCCGATCACCCGCACCGATCCCGCTTGCCTCTACCAGTACCGGACCCAGCGGTGACACCAGTTCGGTCGCCACCGTGGTGTAGTCGCCCAGCGCCCACAGCGCGCGGTGCTTGCTTTCGAGTCCGTGATCGGCGGTCATCATGCCTGCGTCAATTCTGGTAGTCATTTCACTCGCCCTTCCTCGAGAATCGAGCACAATCGTCGTGCTTGTCGCTGAACCGTTTCCAGTGTCAGATCTGAACCCACCGTGGTTCACAATCTGTACTAGTTAATTCCGCTGCCAGACGGTCTACTGGACATACGGGAGCGAAGGGTTTTGGAAAATGTCGACATATGGCCAGTTCTGCCCGATCGCCAAGGCGATGGAGTTACTCGATGAACGGTGGACGCTGCTCGTTGTGAGTGAATTGCTGCGGGGCAGTGTGCATTTCAACGACCTGCGGCGGGGATTGCCGAAGATGTCACCAGCGCTGTTATCCAAACGGCTCAAGTCACTGTCCCGTGCAGGTGTGGTCGAACGCACCGAGATCGACGGTCGCACCTCATATTCGCTGACGCCGTGCGGTCAGGAACTCGCTGGAGTCGTGGATGCGCTCGGCGAGTGGGGAATTCGCTGGATAGGTGAGCTCGGCGACGACGACCTGGATCCGCACCTGTTGATGTGGGATATCCGTCGCACGATTTCCGTTGATGCGTGGCCGCGAGCGCGTACCGTGTTGGCGCTTCGCTTGGCCGGAGTGGCCCGCAAGGCCGCTCAGTGGTGGCTGATGGTGTCGGAGGGAGTGGCCGACGTGTGCGATTTCGACCCCGGCTACGAGGTGGCCGCCACCGTCGAGACCAGCCTGCTCACTTTGACCCAGATCTGGCGCGGCGACCTGTCGTGGTCCCGCGCGATGCTTAGCGGCAACGTCACCATCCACGGAGCCGCGGATGTTCGCCGGGCAGTGCCGGGCTGGCTCGGCCAGTCGCTCGCGGCCGCGGTCCCCCGCCCGGCCTGAGGTCGGCGCTAGTTGATCAGCGGGTCGCGCGGCATGCCCAGTATCCGCTCGGCGATCTGATTGCGGGTCACCTCGGAGGTACCACCGGCTATCGCCATGCCCCGGGCGCCCATGATCAAGCGGCCCGACAGCACACCGGGCCCGTCGAGCAGCGCGACCTCAGGCCCCGTCAGCGCAGCCATGATCGCCGCACCCTCGACCATGTGCTCGGCCAACTTCAGCTTGGTAATGTTGCCTTCCGGACCCGGGCCCGCTCCTTCGACGCTGCGTGCGACTCGGCGCAGATTCAGCAAGCGCAGGGCATTCTCCTCGGCAAGGTATGACCCGACCCGAATTCGCCCGCCCGCCAACCGATCCGGGTTGTCGCGGACCAGCTCAACCAGCTGCGTCGCCAACCCCTCGTAGAACGACCCGCTGCCGCCGATGCTGACCCGCTCGTTGCCCAGCGTTGCCCTTGCGACCGTCCAGCCGGTGTTGGGCTCGCCAACCACGTCCTCGTCGGGCACGAACAAGTCGTTGAAGAACACCTCGTTGAAATCCGAGCCACCGGTGATCTGCCGCAGTGGCCGCACCTCGACCTCGGGGGCCTTCATGTCGACGATCACCGTGGTGATGCCGGCGTGCTTGGGCGCCTGTGGGTCGGTACGCACGGTGGCCAGGCCGCGTGCGCAGTAGTGCGCCCCACTGGTCCACACCTTCTGCCCGTTGATCTTCCAGCCGCCGTCCACCCGGGTGGCCCGGGTCTTGATGGACGCCGCGTCCGAGCCGGCTTCGGGCTCGGAGAACAGCTGGCACCAGACCTCGTCTTTGCGGAGCGCCTTCTCGACGAATCGTTCTATCTGCCAAGGCGTTCCGTGCTGGATCAGGGTCAAAATCACCCAGCTGGTGATTCCGTAGTCCGGGCGCTTGATGCCCGCGTCACGGAACTCCTCCTCGATGACCAACTGCTCCACCGCGTCGGCGGCCAGCCCCCACGGCTTGGGCCAGTGCGGCATCACGTAGCCCGTCTCGATCAGCTTGTCGCGCTGCGCCTGCTTGTCCAGCGCGGCGAGCTCGGCGACGTCAGCACGAATCCTGGTGCGCAACTCCTCGGCCTCTGGCGGCAGGTCCAGGCTGTTCTCCCGAGCGACACCGGCGGCCGTGTGGTCGAACACGTCGCCGGCCGGCGCGTCACCACCGAACAGTGCCGTCGTCACCAACGCTCGGCGCAGGTGCAGATGCGCGTCGTGCTCCCAGGTGAAACCGATACCGCCATGCACCTGGATGTTCAGTTCCGAATTGCGCGCGTACGCCGGAAACGCCAGCGCCGCTGCCGAAGCGGCCGCCAGGCGGAACTGGTCCTCGTCCTCGGATGCCGCGCGAGAGGCATCCCATACCGCTGCGATCGCTGACTCCGCGCCGACCGCCATGTTCGCGCAATGATGCTTGACCGCCTGGAACGTGGCGATGGTGCGGCCAAACTGCTGGCGCACCTTCGCGTAGTCGACTGCGGCCTCGACGCAGTCGACCGCCCCGCCGACCGCTTCGGCGGCCAGCAGCGTCCGGGCGCGGGCCAGTGCCGATTCCCGCGCTCCCGGCAGAATGTCGTCGTCGCTGACGCTGACGTTCTGCAGCCGGACCCGTCCGGAGCGCCGAGTCGGATCCAAGTTCTCCGGCACTTCGACCGACACGCCGGCACGGCCGCGTTCAACCACCAGCACGTCGTCGCCCGCCGCGATCAGCAGCAGATCGCCCAGACCCGCGCCGAACACGACGCCGGCCTCGCCGTCGGCCGCGCCATCGTCGATCCGTACCTGGCCATCCAGGCCGATGCCGGCTGTGACGGTTCCGTCGATCAGCCCCGGCAACAGCCGCGACTTCTGCTCGGCGGTACCGTCTTTGGCGATCACCGCCGACGCGATGACCGTCGGCACGAACGGCCCCGGCGCCACCGCACGACCGAGTTCGTCGATGACGACCACGAGTTCGGGCAGCCCGTATCCCGAGCCGCCGTGTTCCTCGTCGATGTGCAGGCCGAGCCAGCCGAGTTCGACGATGCCCTGCCAGAACGGTGGTCGGGCCTCCTCGGGCGCGTCGAGCAGGGAACGCGCCGCCGAACGCGCCTTCTGCGAAGTCAAAAAGCCGCGGGCGACCTCGGCGAGTTCGCGATGGTCATCAGTCAGTGCGATACCCATTCGAGGGCCTTCCTCTTGGACGCCATAGGCCGGTGGGAAAGAGTGTACTTAAATGCGGTTGTCTCCCAACCGAGTGGTCGGTTGGGACGCGGGGAGCGCCGCCGTCGGCCGGCTAGCGCGTCACTTGGGGGCGAATCGCTGTCCGGCGTCTAGCCGCAGGCACTGGCCGTTGAGCATCGGGTTGTCCACGATGGCCGCAACCAGCTTGGCGTACTCCTCCGGGCGGCCCAGCCGCTTCGGGAACGCCGCGTCCTTGGTCAGCGCGGTGGCGTACTCGTCCGGAATGCCCTTGGTCAACCCGGTCGCG
>Ga0209655_10000315_pt1 | contig 18506 bp, 15 predicted proteins | sample BogFormECP03_OM2_FD_188236 | JGI IMG/M metagenome (GOLD analysis project Ga0209655, IMG submission 188236) | Bog forest soil microbial communities from Calvert Island, British Columbia, Canada - ECP03_OM2 (SPAdes) (version 2) | ecosystem: Environmental > Aquatic > Freshwater > Wetlands > Bog ...
TTTGACTGACGCGGAAGACACCGGGAGCAAATTGAAAATGCAGGACGCCATCGAGGCCGCCCAGCGCTCGGACGCCGTAATTCACGTCCTGCTAATTTCGGATCGCATGGCGACATTCGGAACGGGACCCGGCGTGGCACATCGCATGGCGGAAGACACCGGCGGGCGCGTGATTGATGTGCACAACGAAAAGTCGCTGGAAAAGGCGTTCGACGAACTTTCGGAAGAACTGCGCTCGCAGTATGTGCTGGGCTACTATCCGACCAACATCAAGCGCGATGGCGTCTTCCGCAAAATTCAGGTGACGGTGACGCGGCCCGATGTGAAGGTTCTGGCGCGCAAGGGATATTACGCGCCGTTCAAGTAAGGTCTTCGTAGTGGCGGTCCCGCAAAGCGGGACCGCCACCGAGGCTAGGATCAACGCCGATGGCGCACTGAAGTGCGCCGCTACAAAACCAGCGGCGCGAGTGCGATTTGACCAGAGGAATTTTGCCGGCCTACTTGCCAGGGGACGGCGGCACCGTGGGCGACGTGGCGTAATAGCCTTTGCGGGTGCGCACGTTCAGGCCCTTGCGGTCCGTCTGTACTTCGATCTTGCGATATTTTCCCGTGGACTGCGGATTCGCAGGCGAATATGCGATGAAATATTGGCTGCGCAGCTCCGTACCGATATCCACGAACGACTGCGCCAGATCGTCCACCTTATAAGGATAGAAAACCCGCCCGCCACTCTGATCCGCAAATTCCTCCAGAACTTTGTCGCCGCCTTCCACGTGCATCTTGCGCGGCTTGTCGCCATCAATGGCCAGCCAGTCGGTATTCGTGCTCACGCAATAAATCGCAGCCTCGGCGCGAATGGCCGCTTCCACGGATTCACTCAGCGCGTGATCGCTTAGATTATCGTCGCCGTCGCTGATCACCACCAGCACGCGGCGCACTTCGGGATTCGGTCCCTTGGGCAGCGGAGGATTAGAAAGTTTCTCGGCGGCGCGATAAATGGCGTCGTCCAGTGCGGTGCCGCCGCCGGCGCGCTGCTTGCGAATCGCATCGGAGAGCAGCGCCAGGTCGCCGGTAAAATCCTGAATCACTTCCGGCTCGTTGTCGAAGGTCATCAGGAACGCCAGATCCTTGTTTCTGCGGATTACGTGTTCCAGAAAATCATTGGCCGCTTCCTTTTCGAATTCCAGGCGCGGGCGGATGCTGTTGGAAGTATCCAGCAGGATTCCAATGCGCAACGGCAGGTCGGTGTCCCGTCCGAAATAGCGAATTTCCTGCGGCGCGCCATCTTCCAGGACTTTGAAATCTGCCTGATCCAGATCGGTAACGAATTCGTGGCGGCGATCCATCACCGTGGCCACCAGGTGCACCAGTCCCGTCGTGGAAGTGATTGGCGGGGTGGCTGCCTGCGCGGTTGCGGGCTTCGCGGGGCTCTGCTCCGAATTTTGCGCCGGCGCATCGCCGGACGTGGTGGGCGGAGGCGGCGGCGCTTGTGACGGAGTTTGTTGCGCGCGCGCAGGGGCGGCGAAAATCAGGAACAGCACTGGCAACAAGAAAATCGAACGCGAGGCAATCGTACGCGAACTTTTCACGGAAGTTATCATAGGTAATCCCGCAACGCGGCGTCAATCCCGCCGGGCGCCGATTTCGTGAGCGAGCCGAGAGTCCGTAGATACGTCAGCAACTCTTGCGGTAGAGGCGCACGAGATTCCATGCGCTGGCCCGTGCGGGGATGTTCTAGTGCGATGCGCGCGGCATGCAGAAAGTTGCGTCCCAGCGAGGGCAACTGCTCGCGCCCGATGGATTCCTGATGAGGCGCTCCGTACAGCGTGTCGCCCACCACTGGAAGCGCCAGCGCGGAAAAATGCACGCGGATTTGGTGCGTGCGTCCAGTGTGCAGGTCGGCTTCAATCAAGGAAAACGCGCCGAGCCGCAAAAGCAGCCGCCAATCGGTGCGTGCCGCACGGCCTTCGCTGCGCCGCGCGGTCATGCGCGAACGGCGGCGCAAATCGCGCGCCACGGGCAATTCGATGCGCCCTTTTTCACCCTTGGCAATGCCGTGTAAAAGCGCCAAATAGGTTTTCTGCACGCGGCGCTCGCGAAATTCTTCCACCAGCTTCAGATGGACCGCATCGTTGCGCGCGATCACCATCGCTCCCGAAGTTCCCTTGTCCAGGCGGTGCACGATTCCCGGCCGCAGCGGTCCGCCGACGCTTGAGAGCCCGTGCCCCACGCCGAAGCGATGCAACAGCGCGGCGACCAGCGTGCCGGTATCCGCGCCCGCGCCGGGATGTACGATCATTCCCGCGGGCTTATTTACGATGGCGATGTCTTCGTCCTCGTAAAGAAGGCTGATCGGAATGTCCTCCGGTTCCACGCCGGGCAACGGCGGCGCGGGAATCTCCACAGTGATCGTTTCGCCAGATTCCAGGTGATGCGAGGGTTTCTTGGCGATGCCGCTTACGCGCACGCGCCCTTCATCAATCAGCGTCTGCACGTGCGTGCGGCTCACATCTGGAAATTGCGCCGCGAGAAAGCGGTCCAGGCGCTGGCCGGCGTGCTGTTCGGCGACCACGAATTCATGGTGGCGGAGAGAATCGTCTGGCGCGTCGAAATTGTCGTCAGTGTCGGTGTCGGAATAATCGTGCATGAAAGGGTTCGTCGTTTCTGCTTCGCGGGCAACATGCGGACGCCGCGCTCATCGGACCGCCAGCCGAAGTGTAGCCATCCCTAATCGCCGGCTGCGGCGCCCACGGTCGTCACCGGCTGAATTGGGGCCTTCCCTTGCAGCCCGCGCCACCAGAGGAACGCGCCAGTGAGAATCAACACTAGGCTTGTGATCTGCATCAGGGAGACGCTGTCGTGAAACAGCATGGTGCGCCCGGGATCACCGCGAAAAAATTCGATGATGCCGCGCTCGGTGCCATACAACATCAGGTAAGCGCCGAAAATCTCGCCGACAAACCTCTGCCGCTTGCCCAGCCACATCAAAAAAAGAAAATTCAGAAATTCCAGGCCCGCTTCGTACAGCTGCGTCGGATGCAGATGAACTCCCAGCGGCGTGCCGGCGAGCTGCTCGGCTATGGGATTCTTGAATACGACGCCCCATGCCACCGTTGTCGGTTTGCCGTAGCAACAACCTGCGGCAAAACATCCCAGCCGCCCGATGGCATGGCCGATGGGCAGCGCGGCGGCGCAAGTATCCAACGTCGGCAGCAGCGGCATTTTCTGGAAGTGGGTGTAGAGCAGGATCGTCAGCACGCCGCCGACGACGCCGCCGTAAAACGTGCCGCCTGATTGAAAGGTGGCGACGCTGAAAATCTCGCGCGGATTCGCCATGTAAAAATCCCATGCGCTCAAGATCAGCCAGACTTTCGCCACCAGCAACGCCACCAGAACGAAATAAATTCCCATGTTCCACAGCTTGTCGGGATCAAGGCCTGCGCGTGGCGCCTGGCGGCGGCCGTACCACAGGCTGATCAGCACACCCGCAGCGACCAACACGCCGTAGGAATAAATCGGGATACCGCCAAATTTGAAAAGTATCGGATGCATGCCTATGCCGGCTCCTGATTAGGATGCGCCTGCTCGCGAAAGAGTTCCAGCACCACTAGCGCAGCGCCTAGCACAATCGCAGAATCGGCCAGATTGAATGTGTACCAGTGATGCCCGCCGATGTGAAAGTCAATGAAGTCGGTGACGCTGTGGCGCAGCAAGCGATCCGCCACATTTCCGAGCGCCCCGCCCAAAATCAGCGCGAGGCCGCACTCGCCCAAGCGTCCGCCGGCGCGGCCGGTCGCGAGCAACCACAGCAGCATGGCGATCACCGCCACGGAAAAAGCGATCAGCAGCGGACCTCTCCAAGGATTTTCGGAATCGGCGAACAGGCCGAATGCGACTCCGGGATTGGTGGTGTGCACTAGGTTCAACAGGCCCGGTATCACCACGTGCAGCGAACCCACGACCGTATATTTTTCCACCGCATGTTTGCTGAACTGATCCGCGGCCAGCGCCCCCAGCGAAATAATTCCCAGCGCAGGTCCACGAAAGCGCGAAGCAGCTGACATCAGGACTGCGAACTCCCGGCAGCCAGGCCGCCATCGCGTTCGATTTCCTGCAGCGCGGCGACGCAGCGTTCACAGATCGCAGGGTGGTACTCGGTATTTTCGCCGACGTGCGTGGAATAATTCCAGCAGCGCTCGCACTTCATTCCGTGCGCGCGCTCTACGCGAATCTGCAAGCCTTCGATGCCGCTCGGCGTCGCGCCCTCTGCTGTGCCGTCCGCGATTCCCACTTGTGACACGATGAGTAGCCCCGGCAAATACGGTGCGTACTTGCGCAACAGCGCCGCCATTTCAGCGTTCGCCGCGAGCGTCACGTGCGCTTCGAGCCCGGAAGTAATCGTCTTCGCGGCCCGCACCGGCTCCAACGCCTTTAGGACTTCCTCGCGGACTTGCAGCAGGCGCTCCCAGTTCTTCGCACGAGGATCGTCCAGCACCCACTCCAGTTCCGCAGCAACCGGGAAGGTAGCCAGGTGCACGCTGGCCGGCTCCGAAGCGGCGCGCGGCAAATGCTTCCATACTTCTTCAGCGGTAAACACCGTGATCGGCGCGATCAGCCGCAGCAAAGTGGTGGCGATGCGGTACACGGCAGTCTGCGCCGAACGCCGCCCCCGACTTTTCGGCGCGAATGTGTACAGGCGATCCTTCAGCACGTCGAAATAAAACGAGCTGAGGTCCACGGTGCAAAAATCGTGTAGCGCATGATAGACGCGATGAAATTCGAAGTTGTCGTACCGCTCGCGGCACTCGCGCGCGAGAGCACCCGTCCGCCGCAGCATCCATGCGTCCATTTCCCACAAGTCGGCGTCAGCCACCGAATCGCGCGCCGGATCGAAATCGTACAAATTGCTCAGCGCGAAGCGAAACGTATTGCGAATCTTGCGATACGCTTCCGCTAGCTGCTTCATCATCGCTTCGGAAATGCGCACATCCGTCGTGTAATCCTGCGAAACGACCCAAATCCGCAGCAGATCCGCACCCCATTTCGCGCAGATTTCCGCGGGATAAATGGCGTTGCCGAGCGACTTGGACATCGGCGCGCCCTTTTCATCCAGCGTCCAGCCGTGCGTCACAATTTCCCGATAGGGAGCCGCGCCGCGCGTGCCGATGCCCACGAGCAACGAACTCTGGAACCACCCGCGATACTGGTCCGGACCTTCGAGGTACACATCCGCCGGCCAGCGCTGATTGTCGCGCGTCAGCACGGCCAGATGCGTCGAGCCGGACTCGAACCACACATCGAGAATGTCCGTTTCCTTGCGCCATTTCGCGTGACCGCAAGAGCATTTCGTTGCGGGCGGCAGCAACTCTTCCGCCGTGCGCATAAACCAAACGTCCGCGCCTTCGCGCTCGAAAAACGGCAGCACGTGCCGCAACGCGACAGGATCTCTCAGTTGCAGTCCGCAGGCATCGCAATAAAATACGATCAGCGGCACGCCCCAAAAACGCTGGCGGGAAATGCACCAGTCCGGACGCCCGGCGATCATTTCGCGCATGCGTTCACGCCCCCACGCAGGGAGCCATTTTACTTTTTCGATTTCTTCCAGCGCGCGCGGGCGCAGCGCCGGCGCTTTCGGTGCGGGAATCGCGGCGGTGCCGGCATCCATCTGAATGAACCACTGCTCGGTAGCGCGAAAGATCACGGGATTGTGGCAGCGCCAGCAATGCGGATAGCTGTGCGTGATTCTCTTTTCACCAACCAGCATGTCGCGTTTCTTCAGCAGCTCGATGACGATGGGATTCGCTTCGAACACGGTCTTGCCTTTGTATTCGGGCAAGCCCTCGATGAATCGACCGTCGTCATCCTGCGGCGCGTAGGATTCCAATCCATATTTTTGCCCAGTGCGGAAGTCGTCTGCGCCGTGTCCCGGAGCGGTGTGTACGATTCCGCTGCCTTGATCGAGCGTCACGTAATCAGCGAGCGCGCCCGGAACTTGCATATCGAGAAACGGGTGCCGGAACTGCACGCCTTCGAAGTCCGAGCCTTTCCATTTGCCGTGTACTTCGTGAACTTCGATGTGCAGTTCGGTTTCAAGCGCATTCACGCGCTCTTTCGCCAGCAGCAATTTTCCTGCAGAGGTATCTGCCACGACGTACTCGTACTCCGGATGAAACGCGAGCGCGCGGTTCGCGGGCAACGTCCATGGCGTGGTGGTCCAGATCAAAGCGCGGACGTCGCCATCCAGACCCAGCTCTTTGGTTTTCTCCCCGGCAACCACCGGAAACCGCACCCAGATGGAAGGACTGGTGTGATCCTCATATTCGACTTCAGCTTCAGCCAGCGCGGTGCGGTCAAAAATGCACCAATACACGGGCTTTAGCCCGCGATACACGTACCCTTTCTCGTAGAAATCGAGAAACGCTCCGGCAATCGAAGCCTCATCGCGCGCGTCCATCGTGAGATAGGGCCGATCCCACTGCCCTAAGACTCCCAGGCGCTTGAATTCGACCTTGTGCTTCTCGACAAACCCCGCGGCAAACTGGCGGCAGATGCGGCGAAATTCCGCAGCAGGCACTTTGCTGGTTTTCCCGCCCAGCTCTTTTTCCACTTTCGTCTCGATGGGCAAACCGTGGCAATCCCAACCCGGAATGTAAGGCGCGCGAAACCCAGACATGGTCTTGGACTTCACGATCATGTCTTTCACAACCTTGTTCAGTCCGGTGCCCAGATGGATTTCGCCTGTGGGATAAGGCGGCCCATCGTGCAGCACGAATAAAGGCGCGTCCGCTCGCGATTCCAAAATGCGGTAATACAATCCCTGAGCCTCCCAGGCAGCGAGTTGTTCCGGCTCGCGCTCGGGCAGCTTGGCTTTCATGGGAAAATCTGTCTTCGGGAGATTCAGAGTACTTTTCAGGTCCACAGGTTTGGCCATCTCTAGGGGTTCGGAAGCCTTTCTATCTTGCGAGATAGAGTTGCGCGCGGGGCAGCTGAAACAGCTGGCTCCGCGAAAGGTCGAGCGAAGCGCAGTTGTGAGTTGCTGCACAACGAAACTTGCAACTCGTATGTTACAATGGTTTTTGAACGGTGTCAGCCGCACCTCGCCAGACATCCTTTTCCGTGGCGGTGCGTCTAAGGTTACATAGGACTGCGGCAGCGCGCAGCAGGCAGCTCAAATGGCAGACATTCCAACGCCAATCACCGATGCAGGCAAAAGCAAGGCGGAACCGACCCTTGAGATCGGTCGGTACCGGTCCCCCGTCGCGGATTCCGAGCTGCGGAATTTCTTTTCCAACATAAGGGATTTCCTCTTCGAACGCCCCGTAAACCTGAAGGGCGCAAAGCCGACGGTCTTCAACACCCCCGGATTCGGCGAGAGCTTACGCGACAACCTGAGCGAATTTTTCCGCTCGGCACCGAGCGGCCCGGTGAATTCCGACCTACTGGTCGATTGGAATGCTGGGTTTAGCGGCTTCTGGCAGAATTTGCGCGACCTGATCTCTCCGCCGAAGCTCGCACCGTTAAAGACCACCAGCAAGCCCGTCGCTGTACCGGAGCTGTGGTCGAAGAATACGCAATTTACGCGCGTGCAGGCGCTGTCGCTGGCTGTCCACGTTGTGATTCTGGTTCTGATCATCGGCCCATTGCTGCTGGTGCTGCCCTCACCTTCCACCACCAAAGCCAATTCGCAGGTTGAGATCACCACCATTTCGCCGTTCTTACCGAAGCTTCCCCCGGGCACGAAGAAAGCCGGCGGCGGTGGTGGCGGCGGGGCACATGATCTATTGCCTGCTAGCCGCGGCAAGCTGCCAAAATTCGCGATGACGCAGTTCACACCGCCGAAAGTGGTGACGAATCCGAACGCACGCCTGGCGATGACCCCGACTGTCTTGGGTCCGCCGGACCTGAAGCTGCCTAGTCCCAACATGAATAACTGGGGCGATCCACTTTCGAAAGTAATCAATGATTCGAACGGCCCCGGCAGCGGGAATGGTATCGGCTCCGGAAATGGCACCGGCGTCGGAAGTGGCAGCGGCGGCGGCGTTGGTCCAGGAGAAGGTGGCGGCACCGGCGGCGGCGTGTTCAACGCCGGCACGGGCGGCTACGGCTATCCAGCATGTATTTATTGTCCGCAAGCGCAGTATTCCGACGAGGCTGTAAAAGCGAAATACCAGGGCACGGTGACGCTGATCGCGATCATCACCGCGGAAGGCAAAGCAACTGACATTCAGGTGTTGAAGGGCCTCGGGCTGGGCTTGGACGAAAAAGCGATCGAAGCAGTGCGCACCTGGCGGTTCCGGCCGGCGGCTGGACCGAATGGCAGGCCCGCGCCAGTGCGCCAAACCATCGAAGTAACTTTCCACCTCTACTGATCTCTCTTCGCCGCTATCCGATCGTTCCCGGACGTTTACCTTCACGACCATTCCGTATCTGAGCATCCGCGCATCTGCTACGATGGGCGCTATGAAAATTTATTCCAGGATTTCAGTCTCGACGCTCTCTGTGCTCTTCCTCATCGCGGGCGTGATGGCCAAAGCTCCGCGCGCGGCCGCGCAGACAGGCTCGGTGCAATTTGTGGCGCGCGTCACCCCTTCGGGCGGCGAAGACGAACCGGTGCGCACTCTTCCCTTCTATCTGCTGAGCAAAAGTTACGCCGACATCGAGAAGGAAGCCGAAGCCGCGTCGCCCGTTGCCAATCAGGATAAATTCATAGACGCGCTCGACGTTTCCAAGGAACTGAAAGCCTGGATGAAGACGAACCACCGCGTGAATCTCTCCGGCGAAGACTTCACCAAAATGCTCAAAGCGGACGACATCATGAACGTTCCGGAATTTTTCGCCGCATACACGGAGCGAATGGTCGGCGACCACACTGCGGGTTTCCCGACGCCAAAATACAAGCTTGAGGACCGCGCCAAGAATCCGGCTAAATACGATCTCCAGGTAACCGAATACCACGATGCCATCCGCGCGTTTGTTATCGCCGACCCGGACAGCAAGGACGGCCTGGACCTGAGCCTGGAAGAGGTAAACCCCGGCCACAAATGGGACATGCTGAAGGCTAAAAATCTGGCCGAGTTGACCCGAGAAACCGCGGATCTCGCCCGCGGAAAATATCTGGTAGCTCGCGCCGAGACGGATATGCAGGGCCAAGGCGCTCTCCGCGGAATTCCTCCGGGAAATTACTGGCTCGGCACGCTCAACATCGAGGCCGTCGCAGGAGACGCGCGCGAACGGTGGGACGTGCCGGTAACGGTCCGTGCCGGCCAACCCAGCTACCTCACCCTCACCAATATCAACGCTGTGAAGCCCGCACACGCCACGGCACCCTGACGGCGGGCGCTTATGAGGGACGCCGTGGGCATTGCTCGATGGATTCAGGACCTCGGCGGCTCGGACGCGCGGCTCAAGTCCGAATCCGGCATGAGGCTTTACCTCGCCGGCGTCAGCCTCTGCACGCCGCTGCTAAGCCACTGGGTTTCCGATCCTGAATTCCGCGAACTGACGTTGCCGGGCAAGCCTACTGGCGCGACGCACGCCCGCTTCGGGCCTTCCACCATCGTTGTGGGCATCGCCGTGCAGCCCGAAACATTCCAGAAAATTCGCGCGGCCAACAATTCTCCGCGGCTCGCGAACGTGCCTGCGGATCAGGACGCCCAGGAATTCGAGCTGCACCTGGACGCTTCCATCGAATTCGATATTCTCACCACGCGCGAGCCCGCCGGCCCTGGCGCCATTTCACGCTTCCTGCAAAAGTTCGGCGAAGGCATTCAGCAGCTCGAAATTTATGTTCGCGATGTGGATCGCGCGACGGAAATCCTGCGCACGCGGTTCGCACTAGAACCGCTCTATCCCGCCACGCGCGCAGGCGCGGACGGCACGCGCGTCAATTTCTTTCTGGCCACAGGGCCCGACGCGAAAAAAGTCCTCATCGAACTAGTGGAAGCCGCGCGCTAGAGAGGAACTTTTACCCGCGCAAACGTCATCCGCCAAATCAATCCAACGAATCCGTTCACACAATGGCTCCATTTAACCCCGCATTCATTTGTGCGTGGTACAATGCGCGAACGTCCAAAATTCGCTTTTATTTCGCGTCTATTTCACCTGAGGAGCTACAGCATGCCGTTCGTAAACGAGATCGAAGAGGCCCAGGCGGACGGGCGCCTGCGCGAGCTATACGGAAAAATCGAACAGAAATTGGGATTCCTGCCGCACTACTTCAAGACGCTGGGTGCCAAGCCGGCGGTGATCGAAGCGCAATTGCAGATGAGCGATGCGGTGATGACCGATGGCGCGCTTTCCATGATCGTCAAAGAACAGATCGGCCTAGTAGTCAGCGGCATCAATTCTTCCACGTACTGCGTGATGTTTCACATGGAGTTGCTGCGGCGTTTCGGCGTGGAGAAAGCGCTAGCCCGGAAGCTGACCGCGGATTATGAAAATGCCGCGGTGGATTCCAAGGTAAAGGCGCTTTTCCGGTTCGCGGACAAATTGACGCGCCATCCGGATGACATCGAAGAATCCGATACCGACGCGGTGAAAAAGGCGGGGTGGGACGACGCCGCCGTGCGCGAAACGGTCCTGACCGTGGCGTATTTCAACTACATCAACCGCGTTTCGCTGGGACTCGGCCTGGTTTCAGACTTCTGAGCACGACGAACTGCGCTGAAAACGCGTTTGCTATTCCCCGCTCTGCTCGATCAGTTTCGCCACCAGCGCGGTCCAGCCGGTCTGGTGGCTCGCGCCCAATCCCGCGCCATTGTCGCCGTTGAAATACTCATAGAACAAAATCAAATCGCGCCAGTACGGATCTTTCTGAAATAATTCCACGTCGGCGTACACCGCGCGCCGCCCATCTTTCTGCAGAAAGATGTGCGAGAGCCGCCGCGAAACTTCCTGGGCTACTTCCCACAATGTTTTCTGTTGCCCCGATCCGGTGGGAAATTCCACCTTAAAGCCATCGCCGTAATAGTGATGCACGCGCTGCAACGATTCGATCATCAGGAAATTCAGGGGAAACCATACTGGCCCGCGCCAATTGGAATTGCCACCGAACAAATCTCCAGTGGATTCGGCGGGCTCGTAATCCACCGCCTGCGAACCTCCGTTCACATTCAGAACGTACGGATGCTCCTTGTGATACTTGGAAAGCGCCCGCACGCCGTGCGGCGAAAGAAATTCATTTTCATCCAGAAGATATTTGTAGATGCGCTCGAGTTTTTTCCGATTCGCAATGCTCAAAAGCACGCGGGCGCCCTTGTCCGTGCGCTGGGACATATCCACGTGTTCCGCAACGTCAGGATTGTGCGCCAGAAACCAATCCATGCGTTTGCAGAAATCGGGTACTCGCGCTAAATCCTCGGGTTCAAACGCCTCCACTGCAAACAGCGGGGTCAAGCCTACGATGGACCGAACTTTCATTGGCAAAAGATTGGTGGTTCCCAGATGCAGCACGTCGTAATAAAAACCATCCTTTTCGTCCCACAGGCCGATTCCTTCACCGCCGATATCGTTCATCGCTTGCGCGATGTACACAAAGTGCTCGAAAAATTTGCTGGCCACATCCTCATACGCCGGGTCGTCGTGCGCCAGTTCCATGGACATCGCCAGCATGTCCAGGCAAAACATGGCCATCCAACTGGTGCCGTCAGACTGCTCGATAAAATTTCCCGGACCCAGTGGCGATGACCGGTCGAACACACCGATGTTATCCAGGCCGAGAAAGCCACCTTCAAACACGTTCTTCCCTTCGGGGTCCTTGCGATTCACCCACCAGGTGAAATTGAGCAAAAGCTTGTGGAACATTCGCACCAGAAATTTTCGATCTTGCTGGCCTTCCACGCGTCCGGCAATTTTATAAACGCGCCAGGCCGCCCAGGCCAGTACCGGCGGATTCACATCGGAAAAATTCCACTCGTACGCGGGTACCTGCCCGCTGGGATTCATGTACCACTCGCGATGAAACAAAATCAGCTGCTGCTTAGCGAATTCGGGATCGATCAGCGCCATCGAAACGCATTGGAACGCCAGATCCCAGGATGCGTACCATGGGTATTCCCACGTGTCCGGCATGGAAATCACATCGGAATTGTAGAGGTGCGTCCAATCGTGGTTGCGGCCGAAATTGCGGCTGGCGTCGGGTTTCGGCTGCGTCGAATCTCCCTCCAGCCAGCGGCGCACATCATAGTGATAGGCCTGTTTGCACCACAGCAAACCCGCAAAAGCTTGCCGCTGCACGCGGCGCGCATCTTCGCTCAAGTTCGGATCAATTCGCTTTTCGTAAAATTCGTCCGCTTCTTTCTTGCGCTGATCGAACATGGCGTCGAACGCCGGACCGAAAAGTTCTTGCGCCGGCATGCGATTTTCCGCAAGGTTCTGGTCCGTCAGCCGCGCGCGAATCGTCCAGCTCTGCCCCGGCGCAATTTCCGACACAAAGTGCGCGGCGGCTTTCGTCCCCGTCAGCGCGGGATTCACGGCACCTTTTTCGCCGTTGATCAGGTACCGATGGAAAGCATCCTTCACATACGGAGTCTTGCTCTTCTGAGCGAACAAACGTTCCATATTCGTTTCGTTGTCTGTAAACAGCGGCTCCGGACTTCCTTCGATCACCAGCCAGCGCTGGCCGTAATGGAATTCGGTCAGCTCCCATAACTCGGCGCCTTCGTATCCCGCCACACGCGCCACTTGGGGCGTGTTGTACGAATCGCCCCAGTCCCAGCGATTGCGAAACCACAACGAGGGCAGCAGGTGCAGCCGCGCCGCTTGCGAGCCGCGATTCCACGCCGTGATGCGCACGACAATGTCTTCGAACGTGGCTTTCGCGTATTCCACGAATATGTCGAAGTAGCGATTTTCCGCGAACACTCCGGTGTCTATCAGCTCGTATTCCGGCTCGTGCCGCGTGCGCCGGGCGTTCTCTTCGCGCAGCTGGTCGTAAGGGAATGCCGCGTGCGGATATTTGTACAAAAATTGCAGGTAGGAACTGGTCGGCGTCGCGTCCAGATAGTAGTAATACTCTTTTACGTCCTCGCCGTGGTTGCCTTCCTTGTTGGTCAGGCCGAAAAGCCGTTCCTTCAGGATGCGATCTTTTTCGTTCCACAGCGCCAGTCCGAAACAGATGTGCTGATGCCGGTCGCAGAAGCCCGCAATGCCGTCTTCGCCCCAGCGATACGCTCGCGAACGCGCATGATCGTGCGGAAAATAATCCCACGCGTCGCCGTTCGCGCTGTAGTCTTCGCGGACGGTGCCCCATTGCCGCTCCGCCAAGTAGGGGCCCCAGCGTTTCCAGTGCGCCACGCGTTCAGTGCTGGCCCGAAGTCTCTGCTCTTCGGCTGTCAACGTGCGTTCCATGTTCATCCTTTATCGGCCACGCCTGGCACACTGATGGTACCGGGTTTGTGCCTGGTAAACGCGCTGCGGACTTTATCGGCGCCGCACAATCCCGAAGAACTCTACCCGCAGCGGCAGCGTATTGGCAAGCGCGCCGCTTGCACGCATACTCTGGTACGCATCGGCGCCGGCCACGGATTGATAGCGCATCTGGTGCAAGACGCGCGGAGTTCGGTATTCTCTGATGGTTCGCTGTTGAAACTAGCTATTCGATCCGGCAATTCTCAATGGGACGAAAACCATTCACTCGAGAGTAATCACCGAACCCACATCGCAGCTTGTGTCGCGCGCATCCGCAGACTCGCCGCGCCTGGCTCTACTGCTCGTGGCCGTTGCCGCGACGGCCGTGATCGCGCCCATGTTTTTTCTTGGCAACGCCTCCGGTCACGATTTCCAGTTTCACCTGGCTTCCTGGCTGGATGTGGCCGGCCAATGGCGCGAAGGCAGCTTCTTCCCGCGCTGGGCCGAATGGGCCAACTGGGGCTACGGCGAGCCGCGTTTCATTTTTTATCCTCCCGGCTCCTGGATGCTCGGCGCCACTCTCGGTTCCCTGCTGCCTTGGAAGATGGCGCCCGGAGCATTCATCTGGCTGGCGCTGCTGCTGGCCGGATATGCGATGTGGCGATTCGCGCACGAGTGGCTCACTCCCGGCGAAGCCGCCTTAGCCGCGGTCCTTTACGCTGTAAATCCGTATCAACTGATCATCGCGTACTACCGCAGCGATTTCGCTGAGCTTCTCGCGAACGCGCTGCTGCCGCTGGCACTATGCGCCGCGGTGCGCCTGTCGCGTGAAGGCTGGCGCGGCCTGCAATTTCTCGCTGTTCCGTTTGCGCTCATCTGGCTCACGAACGCGCCCGCCGCCGTCCTCGCGACTTATTCCCTGATGCTGCTGTTCTTTGTCGCGTCCATTTTTCGGCGCAGTCTGCGGCCGTTGCTTCTCGGCGGTGTTTCCATGGCCGCGGGCTTCGGCCTCGCCGCGTTCTATATTTTTCCCGCGGCTTATGAACAGCGCTGGGTGCAAATTCGTCAGGTTCTCGCCGATCTCTTGAGCCCGGACCAAAACTTCCTGTTCACTCACGCGAGCGATCCCGAATTTCTGCTCTTCAATTGGAAGGTTTCCGGCGTGGCCATGGGCGTGATGCTCGTTACTGGCATCGCCGCTGTAATTGTGGCGCGCCGCCGCCGGGAGTTTCCGGAAATCTGGTGGATACTTCTTGCCTTGGGGGCTGCGGCGGTATTGCTGATGTTTCCGCCCAGCATGTTTTTGTGGCGCGTGCTGCCCAAACTAGAATTTGTGCAGTTTCCCTGGCGCTCGCTGGGCGTGCTCGATTTTGTGTCCGCGTTTTTTCTCGCCTCAGCCATCGGACGCGCCAAGCGACCTTGGATTGGCGGCCTCGCGATCGCCATCGCTCTGACGACGCTCGTTGCTGCTCTGGTGTACGACGGCTGGTGGGACAGCGAAGACATTCCGGTGCTCACCAAATCGATCCAAACCGGCCGTGGCTACGAAGGCACCGACGAATACCAACCGCTCGGCTGCGATCGCTACGAATTGCCAGGCAGTGACCCCGAAGGCGAAATAATCGGCAAACCCGCGCCGCGTATTCAGGAGTTTGACGTGGAAACAAGGGCATTCACACCCGCGCCAGACGGCACGGCGCGCATCGAGCGTTGGACCGCGAACGAGAAGCGCCTCACAACGGAGAGCGCGATGCCAGTCACGCTGGCGCTGCTTCTGTTAAATTATCCGGGATGGCGCGTGCAATTAGACGGCAAAACTGTTTCGCCAGGCACGGCTCGAGAAACTTCTCAGATGCTAGTAGCTCTTCCACCAGGCGCCCATCAAGTCGAAGTGCAGTTCACAAGCACGTGGGACCGCGTCACGGGCGCCATCATCTCTGCAATTTTCGCAATCTTGCTCGTCGCATCTTTGTTTCTCACGCGAACATCCCGAACAGCTTGACACGACGTCTCAATCGATTCGATTCTCTCACCCGACCCCGCACCTCGTATTTGATTATTGACAAGTAACTTATGCCGGGAGCGAGACAGCGCACCTGAAGGCTGCCTCGACACCCCTCCTGAATCGTATGGGTTAGATGTTCGGCAGTCTCGTGAACCCGATCTCACTTCGGAAGGAGGTGAAAACTATGAAGAAGACAATGAAATTAATCCTCGCGCTCGTTCTGGCGCTGGGCACCGTTGTCGCGACTGGTTTTACGTTGCGTTGCACGCAGGAAGCGCCAGCATTTGCGTCCAGACGTGGCGTTTAGAGAGTGAGAGCGAGACTACCTCCTCCATCGTCCGCACGTTGAAGATCGGCAAGTTCGGGTCCACGGCATCGACCGCACTTTGCAGATCCCTGGGCGTCAAGTGGCTGTCTGGATCCACGCGCGCGAGCAGAGTCATCGCGGCCCATGGAACTTGCGTGTAGGGCACGTACATCTGCGGGCCGGATCTATCATCCAACGCAAACTGCTTGACGTGGCGGGCAATGCCAACGATGACGCGCCAATGTTCAGACATCTCAGGGGGCGTGGTGATTCTTAGCCTTTTTCCCACAGGCTCTTGCCCGCCCCAGGATTCCCGAGCCGCGATCTCGTCGATAATCACAACAGAGTCGGTTTCGTTCGTATCTGATTCAGTGAACGGACGCCCCGTCAGCAACGGAATACCAAATGTCTGGAAATAGCTTGCGCTGATGGGGACAAAATCCGCGTACTGAGGGAATTTACTTGTGGGCCGACCCTCGATTTCAAATAGTCCCTCAGCGCGAAAGCCACTGAGCGCAAGATATCCCACGACAGCCGCGCTCTGAACCTCCGGTTGACTGCGAACCTGATCCAGCAACTTCCGGTAAAAGCCGCGCACCGCCTCGTCAGTTGAATATCGCGTGGCCGGTAACGATACACGCGCGGTCATCACGTTCTCCGATCGGAACCCAGGATCGGTGTTGGCCACCTGGAGAAAACTCTTGACGAGCGCCACGGCTCCTACGGTCAGTACTAAAGCCAGTGCGATCGCGCCTATCGCAAGAACCATGCGCATGACGCGAAAAGAATGTCCCCCCGTCGATCCGGCCGTACCGCCGCTCAACAACACTCGTAAATCCATACGCCGGGCGTAGAGGATCGGGAGAATTGCGCACACCGCGGCAGTCGCCAGGGAAACAGTCAGCGCGAACAGAAGTACGGACCAATCCATGCCTGCCTTGTTCAAGCGAAAAACTCTCTCGATGCTTGCGGCACGGAGCAGATGCAGACCCCAGTACGCGGAAAGAGCCCCGAGAGCTCCTCCGAGAAGAGAAAGCACCACGCTCTCCGTCAGGAATAGCCGCACCAATCGCATCCTTGTGGCTCCGAGTGCGAGGCGCGTGGCCACATCTCGCCTGCGTGAAATTGTCCGGGCGATGAACAAACTCGAGATGTTCAAGCAGCTGATAGTCAGGATGAAGGTGACAGCCCCGAACAAGATGAGAACGGGGGACCGAATTGCACCTGTCGCTTGATCGGTCAAGCGTATCATCGTTACCGATACTCCCGAATTTTCGTCGGGGTAGATTGGAGCCAATCGCTTCTCAATCGTGTTCATTTCCGCTTGGGCCTCATCGAACTCCACGCCATTCTTCAGCCGCCCAAACACCCAAACGTCGCGACGCTAGGCCCTATCCATCAAGGAATTTGCATAGATCGAAATTGGAATCCACAACTCGGCTGTCCCGAACTCGAATGTCCTCGGCATAACCCCGATGACCGTAAAGTTTCGGCCATCCAGTTCTACGGAAGTTCCCAGGACGCGTTTACCGCCTCCGAACCTTCGCTGCCAGAGTCCATAACTCAATACCAGGACTTCACGGCCCGATCCCTCGCCGTCCTCCTTCGTAAGTGTGCGGCCCACGACTGGCCCCACCCCAAAAACGTCGAAGGATTCTGTCGAGACCGTAGAACCAATAATTCGTTCGGGCTTCTCGAGTCCCGTCATGTTGAGGTCCCAACGCTTTTCTGCAGCCAGGCTTTCAAATGTGCTGTTTTGAATTTGTCAATCAAGAAAGTTCGGATAGGCAACGGCTAATTGCGGAGTAATTGTGGTGCTTTCCCACAGCATCACTAGTCTTTCGGGGTGATTGAAAGGCAACGGCTCAAGAAGAGTTGCCCGCACGACGCGGAACACTCCCACGTTAGCCCCGATGCCGAAAATCAACGTCGGGAGCATCGCTATGGTCGGACCGCGATTTCGCCCTAGCGCTCTGAGTGCATGTCGAAGGTCTTTTAGCAGCGTTTCTACGTAGCAAGCATATCAACAACTCGAAGAATCAGCTACGACCCGCGATACAACTCAAAGGGTGCCCAATAAAACGGTCGGCGATAGACGCCGCCTGAATGTAGAAGCGCCAGCTTCGCGTCACGCAGAGCCGCGTCGGGCGGCACACCTTTGCCGATTTCGGAATAGAGATGATCCATCAGCTGCGGCGTGGAATTATCATTCACCTCCCAAAGCGCGGCAATCACGCCATGCGCCCCGGCGCGCAAAAACGCCCAAGACAAGCCGACCAGCCCCTCCCCTGAATACGTGCGCACGCCTTCGCCGTGGCACGCGGAAATCGTCACCAGGTCCGCGTGCAGAGGATGCTGAATAATGTCCCGGGCGTAGAGCTTGTAGTCGTCGCCTTGCTTGGAGAGAATCACCGCCGAATCGAGCGGGCTGGTGCGGCTGGCCGTGCCGTGCGCCACAAAATGAATGTAGGAAAAGCCGGCGGGCTGGCTCTTTAGATACGAATCAGGCGTCGCCTCCGCGCCAGAAAAAACAGTGCGCTCATCCGCGGGAAAATAATTCTCGATCCCCGTCATTTCCGCCGCCGCCTGCGGCAATTTCGGAAATTCGGCGTCCGGCGAAACGGGATCGCCAACCAGCAAGAGTCTCTTCGCAGACGCCGCATGCCGCGGGGCCCCGGCCGCCAGCAGCGTCAAGGAATTGGCGTACGATACGTCCACATCCTCGATCCAGTAATGCAATTGCGGCGAAGGCGCCAGCAAAGTCTCGAAATTCAATCCATACAGGCTGCCATCCGGCAATATCGTGACCCGCGCCCCCTTCGGAATCATTTTCGCAGCCGGCGCCAC
>Ga0209655_10000316_pt1 | contig 18487 bp, 14 predicted proteins | sample BogFormECP03_OM2_FD_188236 | JGI IMG/M metagenome (GOLD analysis project Ga0209655, IMG submission 188236) | Bog forest soil microbial communities from Calvert Island, British Columbia, Canada - ECP03_OM2 (SPAdes) (version 2) | ecosystem: Environmental > Aquatic > Freshwater > Wetlands > Bog ...
CGCGACCAGAAATACCGGCCGCCGGAAAAACGCGTTCCCGAAAAACGCCGGCGTTCCCTGCGACCGGTGCTGCGCGTGCCCCTCCATCCCCATCTCCACGTACGTTTTTCCCCACAACGGCGAAACCTGATCCGCCGGCAATGCCACCGCGTTCGCAGCAGTCGCGTTCCGCGCCACGCGCGCTTCCAGCCTCACCTTCCACGGCGTCAATCCTTCCGCAATCTGTTCCGGAAACATTTTCGGGTCAGCCGCCGCCGTCACCGCTTGCGGCGTCAAAATTCCGCTCTCCTGATGATGCCCGTGGCCCGAATGTACGCCGCCCCAGCCGTTGATCACCACGTCCGGCCGAAAGGTCCGTATCACCCGCACCATATCTTCCAGCGCCAGATTTCCCCACACTTTGCTCGCCTGCTCCGGACTCTTCAAATATCCGGTGTCCAAAGCGCGCGTGAAATATTGCCGCACGCCGTAATGTTGTCCTGCCGCCAGCAATTCGTCCGTGCGCACCACGCCCAACTCTCCATCCTGTTCCGGCCCGATCGCGTTCTGCCCGCCCTGCCCGCGCGTAATTGTCAGCAGCGCCACGTCCGCGTTCAATCCGCGCGAAAGATATGCCAGCAGGCTCGACCATTCGTCGTCAGGATGCGCCGTGATAAAAAGAATCCGCGTGCTCACCCGCGCCTTATGAATCGCCTCCACCGTTTCCGGCAGCGACTGCGCGCCAACCGGCCGCGCCGTCGCGCACGTCAGCGAAAAGACGGCTGAAATCATCGCAGCCAATTTAAAGATTCCCCGCCTCGGGTTCCAATTCAAGTTCGGGCCTCCTCAAAGGGCCACTGCCGCAGCATTCGCGCGCGTCCCATGTACACCAGAATACCTGCCGCCATCACCACAAGCGAATCCAGCATTGGCGTGCGTCCCGTGGAAATAAAAATCGCCACCCATCCCGCAATCGCCAGCACCACCGGCACAGGATACAGCCACATGCGAAACGGCCAGTGCTCCGCTTTCCATCTTCGATGCAATATCATCAATCCCACCGCCTGGCCGACAAATTGGATGAGGCAGCGCATCGCCAAGATGGCGCGAATCACGAAATCAAGTTTGTAAAATAGACAGATTGCGATCGAGGTTGCACCCAGCGCCAGCAGTGCCACGTGCGGAAAACGCTTCGTAGGATGCACGCGCGCAAACACCGAGAAAAAATTCCCGTCCAGCGCCGCCGCGTACGGCACCCGCGAATATCCCAGTGTCGCCGAAAACACCGACCCGAACGCCAGCACCAGAATCAGCGCCGTCGCCAACGTCGCCCAGTGCATTCCAAACGTACGCTCCACGAACAAACTCACCACAAATGTCGAACGCGCAGCTTCCTGCCACGGCACCACGCTCAATATGCTCGTCTGCATCAAAAAATACAGAATCGCAATCCCGAAAATCGAAATGAAAATCGCTCGCGGAATATTCTTCCCCGGCTCCTTCATCTCCCCGCCCAGATTACACACGTTGTAGTAGCCCAGATAGCTGTACACCGCCGACACCGATGCGTGCCCCAGACCCGCGAAAAAAATCCACGAAAAACTCCATGCTCCCGCGGGAAAACTAAAAAGATTCCTCGCGTTGAAATGCGTCGCCCCGCCGTAAATCAGCCATAAAATCGTCCCCAGCACGATCACCCACAGCACCGTGGAAATTTTCCCGATCGCCGTGATCCGCCGGTACAGCAGCGACACCGCGATCGCGATAAGCAACACCGCGATCACCTTGTCGTAATTCAGCACAACCCATCTGGTGAATTCCGTATCCCTTGCCAGCCATGCCGTCAGTCCGGGGGTTTTCCTCATCAGATAATTCGAGTAGTCCGCAAACCCCAGCGCGCCGGATGAAATGCTCAGCGGGGCCTGAAAAAGTGTCTGCCAGATAAATAAAAACGACATCAGCCGCCCCAGCCGGTTCGCCCCGTAGGCTTCGCGCAGAAAGACGTAACTCCCTCCCGCCTGCGGCATCGCCGCGCCCAATTCCGCCCACACGCACCCATCCAGCGCCGCCAGCACCGCCCCCACCACCCACGCCAGAATGCACTGCGGCCCGCCCATCGCCCGCACGATGAATGGAATCACGATGAACGGGCCAATCCCCACCATGAACGTCATGTTCAGCGACGTCGCTTCGATCAGCCCCAACCCACGCTCGAGTTTTTCCGGTTCACTCATGCAGTTGCGCTAAAAAATCTTCACCAGCCAATGTTTTCCAAAAAAGCGGGAAAGTCAGCATAACAAGAATGTGTACGCAGCACCCCGAAAACTGCTCGACTCTACGCGCTCTGGTAGCATAGGCAATCTTGCCTGTGCTCCTTCTTTGCACAGTCATCCTGAGTGCAGCGAAGGATCTCTCTTCGACTCTCCGCGCTGAAGCCGTCACCACTCTGCGCTATCATGAAGCGGAACACCGCGCCCTCCACGCTCATGCCATCCGCCCGCACAACGCTCGGCCTAGCCCTCACCGCCGTCACCGTCGCCTCACTCTTCCTCGGATACTTCCGCGCCCGTAGGCTCCGCGCCTTCCCTGGATACGGATGGCTCGGGTGGCTCGCCCTGCTCTCCGGCGAAGCATTACTCTTCGCGCGCGTCGAACCAGTCGCCACCTATTTCACTCCCATCGCCTGGAGCGCCTACATCCTCATCGCCGATGCCGCGGTCCTGGCCCTCACCAATCGTTCGCGCCTCAACGACGCGCCCATCGTCGTCGCGCGCCTCGCATTTCTCTCGATTCCTCTCTGGCTGGTTTTCGAAGCCTACAACCTCCGCCTGCAAAATTGGACCTACGTCGGTGTGCCGCGTGCGTGGCCCGCCGCGCTTCTCGGTTATGCCTGGTCGTTCGCCACAATCACGCCCGCGGTTTTCGAAACTGCCGACCTGGTCCAGGCCATTCTCCCAGCGCAATCAGGCGGCCCACTGGCGGAATCCGCGCCGCATCCGACGAAAATTTCTCCCGCCGCCGAATTCACCCTGATGATTTCCGGCGCGGCCTGCTTGCTCATTCCGCTACTCGTGCCCCGGCATCTCGCCGCTTACCTTTTCGCACTCGTCTGGATCGGATTTCTTTTGTTCCTCGATCCCCTCAATTATCGCCTCGGCCTTCCATCTTTGATCGGTGATCTGGCCGAGGGCATGCCCCGCCGCCTCTACGGTTTTCTCTTCGCGGGCTGGATTTGCGGCTGCCTGTGGGAACTCTGGAACTATTGGGCCACCGCGAAATGGCTCTACACTTTCCCGATGTTCCAGCGCTGGAAAATTTTCGAGATGCCCGCGCCCGGTTTCCTCGGCTTCCTTCCGTTTGCTCTGGAGTGTTTCGTAATGTACGTTAGCGCGGCATGGCTCCTAGGCTGGATAAAAAGAGTAAAGTGAACAGCGTGCCCCGTCGCATCGGTCTTACCACCCCCATCTCGCGTCCTCTGCGCATTTGTAGGGGCGGCTCTCAGACCCGCCCGCCTGCTCACGCCATAACGCCGAGGCTTGCCGCTCTGCTCCTCGCACTCTGCTTCGCCCTATTCGCCGCGCCCGCGCGTTCCAGCGAAATCAAGCTCCCGCCCGAAGCACTCCAAGCCATGGAAAAAATGTACAGCGGCGATCCCGATGGCGCCATCGCCACGCTGCGCGGTCTCGAACAGTCCCAGCCCGAAAATCCCCTACCCGTCCTGCTCGAAGGCGAAGCGCGCTGGTGGAAAATTTACTGCTCTAATCTGGAAATCAGATACGGAATGATTGACGCCTGGAAGCGCGGAAAAAAACCTGAAGACGATGCCTTTTTCCTGCTAGCCGACAGAGTAATTGATCTCGCCCACGCACAAATCGCCAAATCTGATACGGCGGATATGCATTTCTACGCTGGCATGGGCTTTGCTTTGAAGGTGCGCCTGGAAGTCCTGCGCGGTGAAAATCGCGCGGTCGCGCGTGCCGGAGTTGCCGCCCGCTCCGAATTTCTGCGCGCTCTGGAACTCGATCCGCAAATGCCAGACGCCACCGCCGGCCTCGGCCTCTACAACTACTACGTGGATTCGCTTTCCACCGCCGTGAAAATCTTGCGCTTCTTCATGGGGATTCCGGGCGGCAACAGGACGGAAGGAATTCGCCAGATGCAAATCGGTATTGACCACGGCGTAGTTACGCCCGTGGAAATGCGCTTCCATCTCGCCCGAAATCTGCGCACCTTTGACTATCAATACGAACGCGCCATCGTGGTCGCGCAACCGCTCGTCGAGCGCTACCCGGGAAATCCGATTTTCCAGTTGCTGCTCGGGAATCTGAACACCCAAATGGGCCGCCCCGAAAAAGCCGCGCAGTATTTCCAAGCCGCGCTCAAAATCGCGGATCAACCCGCTACTGCCGATTGCTGCTCCGCGTGCCCGTCCTGCCCCACCTGCTCCGCGCGCGTCCGCGAAATTGCGAAAACTTTCCTCGGCTCACTGCAGCAATTACGGCTGGCTTTGATCCGGCGCCTTGCGCGGCTCGATACGGCTCATCAGCAGCGTCGAAATGCACCCCGATACAAAAGCCGCGCTCCACATCGTCGTCGCTCCCCACTTCCCCAGAATGCTCGCGCCCATCCAAGGCCCCACCGCGAATGCGACGTTGAACGACATGGTGTAAAGCCCCATGTATTCCCCGCGCCTCTCCGGCGGCGCAATCTCCGCTGCGTACGCGGAACTCCCCGGCATCAGAATCATTTCACCGAACGTCCAGATCACGACGGCCGCGAAAACGCCGGCCGTTTTCCCGAATGGCGCAATCCCCACCAGTCCGTACGCTCCAAATCCCGCCGCGTACAAAAACGCGCCCAGCATCAGCGTATGCCGGTGCGTCCAGTGCGCCATTGCCGTGTTCAGTGGAACTTCGAGCGCCACGATCAACAAGGTGTTCACCGTGAAAATCGTTCCGTACACGGATTCCGGAAAGTGCAAATACCGCACCAAAAATAATGGCAGCGTGGACGTAAATTGAAAAAACACCAGCTGCACCGGAATCAGCGCCGCCAGAAAATAAAGCATGCGCGGATTTCGAAACGCGCGCAGATCCGCCGCAGGATGCAGAGTGGCCAGTGGCGTCAAAGTGTCGGCTTCGATTTCGCGGCCCAGGTCCGTTGCGTCCGACCACTCCGGCTCGTGCGTCCTTAGTCTGCCTAAATTGCGCATCGGCGCGAGCGCCAGCACCGCCCCAGCCAAAATCGAAGTCGTGCCGTCTACCAGAAATAGCCAGCGAAACGAGTACACCGCCAGAATCCCGCCGATCGCCGGGCCCACGCTCATCCCCAGATTCACCGCGAGGCGGCTGAGCGCGAACGCGGCTTTGCGTTGCGCTGGCGGCACCAAATCGGAAACCATCGAAAGACTCGCCGGCCGCAACGATTCGTTCAGCACCGCGAATGCAAACGTCATCAGCAAAATCGCGCTGTAACTTTTCGCCAGGGGGAATAAAAGCAGCAGAAAACCGGTAAGAAACAGCGAGGCCTTCATGATCGGCAGGGGTCCCACGCGATCAGACAGAATTCCCGCCAGCGGCATGGCCAGCAGCGCCGCCAGGCCGTATACCGTCAGCGCCAGCGCCGCTCGCGCCGGCGTCACCCCCAACGTGTGCGTCACATACAAAATCAGAAACGCCAGCACCATCGTTCCGGAGCGATTCACCAGCGTCGCCGCCGAAAGTATCCACATCTCGCGTGGCAGATTTTTCAGTCCGCGCCAGGGATTCATGGAATTTCGGCGAGGTAAGAACTACAGAGATTCAACAACTTGCAGCGCTACGAATGCGCAGCTTCTTCCTGTTCGAAAGCATGATACGAAGACCGCACCAGCGGCCCCGCTTCCACATGTTTGAATCCCATCGTTTCGCCCAGCCGCTTGAACTCCGCGAATTCGTCGGGATGCACGTAGCGCTCGATCGGCAAATGCTCGTGTGTCGGCTGCATGTACTGGCCCAGTGTCAAAATGTGCGTGCCCTGCGCCGCAATATCTTCCATCGCCGCCAACACTTCTTCGCGCGTTTCGCCCAGGCCCAGCATCATTCCGGTTTTGGTGGGAAGCCCCGGAATCATTTCTCCGGCGCGCCGCAATAATTCCAGCGACCGCTCGTAGACCGCGCCCTTGCGCACCTGGCGATAAAGCCGCGGCACCGTTTCCATATTGTGATTCAACACGTCGGGCTTCGCCGCCATCACCGTTCCCAGCGCCGTCCAATCGCCGCGAAAATCAGGGATCAGTACCTCTACCTTGCATCCCGGCACGCGCGCGCGAATTCCTGTGATGGTGCGTGCAAAAATCGCCGCGCCGCCGTCCGGCTGGTCATCGCGATTCACCGAAGTCACCACCGCGTAACGCAAACCCATCCTCGCGACCGCTTCCGCCACGCGATCCGGTTCGTCTTCCGCGGGTGGGCCCAGGGGCTTGCCGCTCGGCACCGCGCAGAATCCGCACGCCCGCGTGCAAATGTCGCCCAAAATCATGAATGTCGCTGTGCCGTGTTCCCAACATTCGCCCATGTTGGGGCAGCGCGCGCTCTCGCACACCGTGTGCAGATCCAGCGTGCGCATCGTGCGCTTCAGTTCCTGATATTTTGGCCCGCCGAAAAATCGCACGCGCAGCCAGGGCGGTCGCCGATGCTCCGCAGGCGGCGGCGTGGAGTTCGAAAGGATCGTAAAGGGTGTAGCCATCGCGTTTGGGTGAAAAGCCATTGTACGCGGAACTCCCCGGGCGAAACAACCGGGCGGCAGGCGGCAAATTTGTCCTAATGCTGTAAGCGGGTCCGCCGATATGCTAGACAGGAAAGATAGGTCTCAAATTGGATGCGCGAACGTACACGCGTATCAGTTGCACTCGCTTGAACGCCTGATTGTGCATGACTTACGCGATAGGAACGAGGTTTAGATGGGCTCGAGCAACCTACAAATCGCGGCGCTCCACAACGGCTCGGCCGCCAATGCGGCGGAGAACGCCCATGTGCCCCAGTCCCAGCCTGCCAGCCCGGTGCTTCCGGCGCGCGGAATCTCCGCTGCTCCACCGCCTAAACGCGAACAAGATACGGTGTCCCTGTCCGGAACATTCCTGTCGCAACAACGCCAACAAAGCGCACCTTCGGCCGGAAATGCGCAACCCGCTACATTCACTTTGCTCGCCCAGACAACTACATTTCCGGCGAGTCAGAACAATGCTGAGACGCCGCCGGCGATTCAGAGCAATGCTACGCCGGTAGCTGCGGCACCTCCTGCGCAAACTGCGGCGAGCGCTCAATCTCCCGTCGCAAAAGCACCCGCCAGCACGACTGCGACGGCGGTAACTGCTTCTAGCGCAGCTCCGGCGCAGCAGACTCTTCAGCAGCTAGATCGCGTGCTGCAGCAACTCGGCATTGACCCGCAATCTCTGAGCTTGATTAGCCGCGAAGGAATGTTGAATTGGGTCAACGATCCAGCGGCGCTGCGGCAAATCGTTCAGAATGTGCAGGCCGCTGCGAATAGTTCGCAGCAAAATGCAGCGGTCGGCTCGGCCAATCCGACACAGACCACCGCCCAGCTCGCGATCGCCAGCGTCAATCAAAATCAGATCCAGTCGGCACAAACGCAGAATCAACCGCAAGCTGCGGTGCAAGCAAATCCAGCTTCCAGCAGTTCTGCAGTGGCTAGCAGCGCGAACACCAACAGCTTGGATCAGAGCGCCGCGACTGCTCAGCAGAATGCGACAGCAGTGGCGCAGTTCCACAAGTTGCAAGACTCCCTCGGACCGAGCGGTACGACGGAAACTCAACCCGCAGCTACGTCGAGTGGAACAACGACGCCGCAAGGGCAATTGCTGAACATCTCCGCTTAGCCTTGAATCCTCACACCCGCCGTAACCTGTTCAAGCTGAACCACGTCTGAACCTGAGGTTATGTTGTACTCTTACCACACCATCTAGAACATATTGAAGTTTGGGTGTATAAGCCACTGATTGCAAAGGGCTATAATTACTGCTGAGGGGTCACAGAAGTGCATAGAACAGCCCGATCCAACTGATGCCTTATCAACTCACAATACAAAGACCAGTCGAGACTCGCGGCGTGGGGCTGCACACTGCTGTGCGCTGCCACCTGCGGCTGCTTCCTGCGCCTGCGGATACCGGCATCGTTTTCCGTCGAGTGGACCTGGACAATTTCGAGATCGAAGCGCATGTGCGCAACGTCGCGCGGGTGAGCTATGCCACCAGCTTGATGAAGCAGGGCGTACTGCTCTCCACCGTGGAGCATTTGCTCGCGGCGCTGTACTCCTGCGGCGTTGATAATGTGTACGTGGAGCTGGACGCGCTGGAGCTTCCGATCCTAGACGGCTCTTCGAAACCTTTCATCGAATTGCTGGCGGAGGCCGGGGTTCGCAAGCTGCGGCGGCAGCGGCGCTATATCCATGTGATCAAGCCGCTGGAATTTTCCGACGGCGACCGCCGCATCGGAATTTATCCCGCGGATGAATTTCGGGTGCACTGTTTTGTGGATTACAAGCATCCGGATGTCGGTCCGCAGGAAGTGGAAATGACGGTGGACCGTCAATCCTTCAGCCGGGAGCTGGCTCCGGCACGGACGTTTGGATTCATGAAGGATTTCGCGGGCTTGCAAGCGATGGGACTAATCCGCGGCGGTTCGGTGGAAAACGCGATCGTGCTAGACGACCAAGGAATTCTGAACGGCCCGCTGCGTTTTCCGGATGAATTCGGCCGGCACAAAGCGCTGGACCTGATCGGCGACCTGGCGCTGGTGGGGCGTCCGCTGAAAGCGCGTATCGTGGCGCATAAAGCAGGTCACGCGCTGCACACCCAGCTGGTCACTCGTCTCCTCGCCGATCACACTCTCTGGACCGAGACAACTGCGGCGCGCGATTCCGAGGGTGCTCGACCTTCCATTGCCGACTCTCTCCCTGCAACATCCTAACTTCGAAAACTAAACGCAGCGAGCAGCACAAGAATTTCACGCGGTGCGAATAATTGCAAAATGAAGCAGGCGCCGAGTGCGGAAGCCCAGCTTCTCGTACAAATGAATCGCCGAAACATTTTCCTGGCGCACGTGGAGGATTGGCGTTTCGCCGCGCCGAATGATGTTGCGTATCAGAATGGACATCAACTCGCGCGCATATCCGCGACCTTGAAAATCCGGATGAGTGCAGACTGCGCTGACTTCGGTGTAACCAGGCAGATGCAGCCTTTCGCCGGCCATCGCCACCAGGCGCTTGGATTGACGAATGCCCAAGTACTCGCCCAATTCGCGTGTGCGCGTGCCGAACGGTCCGGGTTTGGTCAATTCGGCGAGCGCGACCATTTCCGGCACATCCGCAGGAGTTAACTTTTCGGCTGGAAAACCATCCTGCGCGAGATTTGGTTTTTCGCAGACCATCTGCACCAGCGGCGGTTCGTGGGCAGTTATCCAACCCGCCGGGATTTGCGGAGGCTGATCGAGAAATAACGCCGCGCCGGCGCGCTGGAGGGTTTTTGCGAGCGAGGCGTATGCTTCGCTGGATGGTTCGCCCATCGCGGCGAGCCGAGTGACTTCCGGCGGGTAGCGTTTCGCGAGTTCGTCGCCTTCCGCAAAGTGTGCGTGGAGTTTCGAGAGCGAATTCCAGATCGGATTGTCCAGGATGTGCATCGTCTTCGGCGTCTCGATGGCTGATTGCGTTTTCATCGCTGGTCTTTCGATCCGTGTTCCTTTGATCCTTGCTCCTTCGATGCTCGCACAATTTATGCGGCGCGTGAAATCCCTGCTATCCGAATGTAGCGGCCAAATTGTCCTGTGAAATTTTCGCTACTGTAGCGGCAGACTATCCGCCGTAGCGGATTCTCCGCTAGCTGAAAACCGAATGACTCCGGTCTGATCGGCAAAGAAGCTGCGCATTCCCGTGCTGCCGCGTTGTAGCGGTTCTGCGGTCACCGTGAAACCGGAAGCGCCTCCGGAGGTGCAGCCTTTCGCGGCGGCTTTCGGCGAGATGACGGGCGCCGCGCTGTTGTCCGGAAACACTGGAGTGTAAGTAAAGACGTAACCGCTTTTTTGGCCCAACGCCAATGGCGCGTGAATCAAATTTGCATGGTTGCAGGCCGCTTCGCTACCGGAGGCGCTTCCCATCACTTCCAGGCTAGAAGGAAATCCATTTTCATATTCAGTGCTGTAAACGACCGCAGCGGTCTCGATGGTGCGAAGCGAACCCACGGCAGAGGTTTCGTTCGCCGCCATGCGCGCGCGCAGCAGATTGGGAACAGCGATGGCGGCGACGATCAGGATGAAGGGAATGACCGCGATGCCGAGATAGCCCAGCACCAGGCCGGTCATCGCGATGCCCTGACCACCAATGCGGCCTGCCGATTTGCGAATTTCTGAGAGCGACATGTGGCCAAGAATGATCGCGGCGATGGAGGCTGGTAGGAAAATCGTAAAGATTCCGCAGATCAGGCTGGCGATGGCTTTGCCGCTGGTAGGTACGTCGCCCGTAACGGGCGGAGGTGTTGCAAATGAACGTGCGGGGACTGCGCCCGGGCCTGTGGTTGGTCGTGCGGCGGCAGCCGCAGTCAGCGGGCTGCCGCAATTGGAGCAGAATTGCCCTGAGTCGGGATTGGTCGTTCCGCAGTTTTGACAAAACATTGCGCGCCTCCTGTTCTGCCTGCGAGGGAATATAGCGCTTTGGTTAACAAATGCACGGCATTTGTGGCGGTGATACGGCTGTTTCGATTGCCAAAGCTGCGTGGGGAAGCGACAATAACTCTTGCATGGCTGCCGCTGACACCGTCATCCTAATTTTGGCTGCTGGGAAAGGGACGCGAATGCGTTCCGACCTGGCGAAAGTGTTGCATCGCGCTGGCGGAAGGCCGCTGCTGGAGCATGTGATTCGTGCATGCCAGCCGGTGAAAGCGACGCAGATTTTGGCGGTGGTAGGGCACCAAGCCGAAGAAGTGGGCGCGCTGGCCGAAGCGCTGGGCGCGGATACGGTGAAGCAGCAACCGCAGCGCGGCACAGGACACGCGTTGCAAGTGGCGCGGCGGGCGCTGCGTAAGAGCGCGAAGCTGGTGATCGTGGTTCCGGGCGATGCGCCGCTGCTGCGCGCGGAAACTTTGACCACGCTGCTGGACACGCACCGCCGCGGCGAAGCGGCCGCGACGATTCTGAGCGCGGAGCTGAGCGATCCCACGGATTACGGCCGCGTGGTGCGCGATTCTGAAGGACGCGTGCAAGCCGTCGTCGAAGAAAAAGCCGCGACGCCCGAGCAGCGCGCCATCCGCGAAGTGAACTCCAGCATTTATTGCTTCACACTGGAAAAACTGTGGCCTTGCCTCGCTGCTTTGCGGCCGAATAATGCGCACCACGAGTTGTATTTGACTGATGCGATCGCGCTGTTGCGGCAGCGCAATGAACGCGTGCTGGCGCAGGTAGCTCCGGATGCGAACGAAATTTTGGGATGCAATACCCGCGCGAATCTGGCGGACGTGGACCGAATATTCCGCGCGCGCAAAGCCGCGGAGCTGATGGAAGCCGGCGTGACGATTTACCTGCCGGAGACCGTGGTGATTGATCCGGAAGTGAGTGCGGGGCCCGACACGGTGATCGAGCCGTGCGTGCAACTGCTGGGCAAGACGCGCATCGGCGCGCGCTGCACCATTCAGACAGGAAGCGTGCTGCGAGATATGCGTCTAGATGACGAAGTATTGATCGGAGCGCATAGCGTGATGGTATCCAGCCGCATTGGAGACAAGGCGCAGGTGGGGCCCTTTGCGCGGCTGCGTCCTGGGGTGGATATACGCGCGGGCGTCCACATCGGGAATTTCGTGGAAGTGAAAAATTCGGTGATACACGAGGGCGCGAAAGCCGGGCATCTGACTTATCTGGGCGATGCGTCCGTCGGGCGAGAAGCGAACATCGGCGCCGGGACCATCACATGCAATTATGACGGCGTGGCGAAGTATGAAACCACGATCGGCAATCGCGTTTTTATCGGGAGTGATACGGCGCTGGTGGCGCCCGTGCGGATAGGCGACGGCGCGTATGTGGCGGCGGGTTCCACGATCACGGAAAATGTTCCTGCGGACGCGTTGGGAATTGCGCGCGGACGGCAGACGATCAAGGCGGGTTGGGCGGCGGCGCGGCGGCGCGAGTTGGCGCGGGCTGGGCGCGACGCGGCGCGTGAAAAACGAAAGCGTCGCGGTAAAGTGGTGCGTCGTGCAAAAGTGAAAGCGCGGCGACGCGCGAAAAGAAAATCTGCGAAACGTTCCCGCCGTTAGCGCTTCGTCGTAACTGCACAATCGGCACTTCAGTGGCTGAAACTTTCCTTTTTCCCGTCTGGTGATTGCAATCTCCGACTTTTGCAGCCGCACATTTGGAGCCACAGATGGCGCACTAAAGTGCGCCCGCTAAGAAGTCGAAACCTTGGCATCTACGGCGGGGCGGAAACGCCAGTAGATGTTGTAGCGTTGGTCGAAGAGACGGTAGAAGGGGCTTAGGGTGACGTCGGCGGGATCGCCGGCGTTTACCGTGCGAAACGTGAGCGGTTTATCCTTAGCACTCAACGGTTGAATCCATTGGTCGAGGGTGCTGGGGTTGGCGGCCAGCTCGGGGACGGCGATCGCGGGGAACTCGGCGTGGAGATACTTGTCATCGGAGTAGATGTGTTGGGGGTCGAGACCTTGGGTGCCTAGTTCGCCGGCGAGGACCAGCGGGCCGTACATGATGGCGGCCACGTTCTGGTCATCGGGAAGCGGTTGCAGGTGCAAGCGCATAGGCAGGTTCACTGCGACGATGTCTCCATCTTTCCAGGTGCGATGGATTTTGGCGCAGGTGGAGGGGGCTAGCTTTTCGTTGGGCTGGAAACGATTGCCGTTAATCGTGATGCTGGCGTTCGCGGCCCAGTAAGGGATCCGAACATTCAGCGTGAAGTTGGCCGGCGATTTCGTGTGGATTACCAAGCGCGTGCCGGCTTCTTCCGGGAAGCGCGTTTCCTGGCGGATGGTGACGCCTTTTTCGCGCCAGTTCACTTCGGAGGCGAAGAAGAGATTTACCCAGAGCGACTCGGCACCATGGAAGTAGAAACCCTCGCCCAGCTTCGAGAAATTTTCCAGGCCGGTGCCGCAGCAGCAGAAATAGCCCTGGTGCGGGACGAAGTGAACTTTCCACTGGCCGGAGCGCGTGCCGAGAAAATAGAGCGGCGAGCCTTGCGCGGGGTTGGGCGTGGCGAGGATGTGATTGATGAACGCGCGCTCGTAGTAGTCGGCGTATTGCGGGGACGCCTGCCACGTGAAGAGATGGTTTGTGAGTTTGAGCATGTTGTAGGTGTTGCAGGTTTCCTGAGTTAGGTCGGTGAGCTCGGAGGAGAGGACGTCAGGCGGAGTGCGGAAATGTTCGCTGATGCTATTGCCGCCGGTGACGTAACTGCGATGCAGAGCGACCTGTCGCCAGAAAAAGAGCGCGGCGTTTTGGTAATACGGATCGCCGGTGAGTTCGAATTCGCGGGCGGCGCCGATGAATTTGGGGATTTGGGTGTTGGCGTGGAGACCGGTGAGAGTGTCCCGGCTTTGGGAGGCGGGATCCATCACGGCGTGATGATCGAATCGTTTGGCGACGACGAGGTAGCGCGGATTCCCCGTTGTCGCGGAAAGGTTCGCGAGGACTTCGTTCATGCCTCCGAACTCGGTTTGCAGGGTGCGCTGCATTTGATCTTCGGGGAGGCGGCCGGTGCGCCAGTCGGTCCATGCGGCCATGCGTTCGAGGATTTGCCGGGCTTGGGCGTTTTGGCAGTGGTCGTACATATCGAGCAGGCCGGCCATGATTTTGTGCAGCGCATACCAGACGACCGCGGCGGGGCGGCCTTGTTCGAGATCGTCGAAGGTGGATTCGGGAAAGGCAGAGAGATAGCCTTTGTCGCCTAGCTGGACTTGGCATTTTGCCAGTTCCGCGACCATGTCATCTGCTTTCGTTTTGATGCGGGCGTCATTGGTGGAGGCATACATTTGGGCGCAGGCGGAAAGATAGTGGCCGACGTAGTGGCCGCGCCAGCCGTTGGTGGGGGATTCTCGATTGTAGAGCGGGTCGGCGGCGGATGGGAGGTTCGCCGTGATGCGGAAATTGTGGAGGAGGCGGTCGGAATCCAGGGCCAGCATGTAATCGAGGGTTTGGGCGCGCATGCGGAGGAGGTCGGGGTCTAGGATTTTGATGTCTTCCAGCGCGAAGGGAGCGGCGGCTGGGGTGGGGAGCTCGTGTTGATTCTGTGGATCGCTCGCTGCGGCAGCGGCGCTGGTGAGCGGCGCGATTACTTTGTTGGCTGCGTCGGCAGCGGCTAGGGCGGTGGTGCCGTAGAGGATGTTGCGGAGAAAGTCGCGTCGGATCATTCGAGATTCCTTTCGAGCGAGCAGAGGAAGTCCGGGTGCGATTTCGCGACTTCCTTGCGGATTATACCTCTCGTCGAGCGATCAGGGCGCGGGCGGCTGCTGCCTGCGACTGTGGCGGGATAATGTGCTTGACTGGGGCGGCGGGTTGGAGTTTTGTAGGGCGATAGCGGCGTATTAGATTGTGATTTAAGCGGGATTTGAATTTTTCCGCCGCAGGGGAGGGATCCACCGATGACTACTGGTGCTGCAGGGACACATCCGGTTCACAAGGCGATGGCTAGCCACACGCATCCTGGGGATTTGCCTTGGGTGCCTTGGGCGCCGGGACATTCTATTAAGTTGATCAAGTTGAATCCGGTGACGGGGCAGATCATTTTATTTATTCGGTCAGTGCCGGGAGCGGCGCTGCAGATGCATTTTCATCCGGGGACGGTAGTGGTGTACACGGTGCAGGGGGCATGGACTTACGACGAGGGCTGGGTGTCTGAGCTGGGTGATGTGGTGTTTGAGGTGGCGGGATCCACACATTCGCCGCGGATGGTGGGCAAGGAAGATACGATCGTGTTTGCGGTGATCGAGGGCGCGCTGGATTTCGTGGATGAGAAGGGGCAGACGATTGCTACCGAGAATTGGCAGACATTTTTGAAGCGGTATCACGATTATTGCGACGAGAAGGGGTTGGCGGCTGTGGATATTACGAAGTTTTAGTCGGAGGATTTAGCGCAGAGGGCCGAGGGCGCAGAGAAAACGTAAAGCAAAGAGCCAGCGCAAAGTGGCGCTGCGGCATATTTGGCGCGCATGGTAAAATGAGTTGAGATGAGGTAAGGAGTGGCGATGAAATTTGGCGTGGTGCAATTTCCTGGGTCGAATTGCGATGCGGATGCTTTCCATGCGGTGAGCGCGATTGTGCGCCAGCCGGTGGAGTTCATCTGGCATCAGTCTGAGGACCTGGCCGGTTGCGACGGGGTGATTTTGCCGGGCGGATTTGCGTATGGGGATTATCTGCGGACGGGCGCGATCGCGCGATTTTCGCCGGTGATGAAGGCGGTGGAGCGGTTTGCGCGCGGGGGCGGGCTGGTTCTGGGGATCTGCAACGGATTCCAGATTTTGCTGGAGGCGGGGTTGCTCCCTGGCGCGATGATGCGCAACAAGGGCCTGCGTTATCTGTGCCGGCATGTGCATATACGGGTGGAGGCAACGGACACACCGTTTACATGCGCTGCGACCCGGGGGCAGGTGCTGAAGATTCCGATTGCGCACAACGAAGGGAATTATTTTTGCGAGCCAGCCGCGCTGGCGGAATTGGAGCGCAACAACCAGATTATTTTTCATTATGTGCGTGCGGATGGCGCTGATGCGGAGGAAGGCGACCGCGAGGCCAATCCGAATGGGTCGTTGGGCGCGATTGCGGGGATCTGCAACCGCGAGCGCAATGTGCTGGGGTTGATGCCGCATCCGGAGCGGGCGGTAGAGGCCCCTCTGGGATCGGCGGATGGGTTGGTGGTTTTCCGGTCGCTGGTGGCTAGTCTGGCGGCTGACGCGGGTGCGCCGGCGCGTTCGTCGGGAGTGACTGCGGCGGTTCCGGCGTAGACTTTGCGGTTCTTCTTTAAAACAATGCCCACAAAAAATGATTGAGACCGAAATTAAGGTTACTCCGCAGATTGCGGCCGAGCACGGCCTCTCGCCTGAAGAATACGCACGCACGCAGAAAATATTGGGGCGCGATCCTTCTTTCACCGAGCTGGGAATTTTCAGCGTGATGTGGAGCGAGCATTGCTCGTATAAATCGTCGCGCGTGCATTTGAAGCGGCTGCCTACGCGTGGGACGCACGTGGTGCAGGGGCCGGGAGAAAATGCGGGCGTCGTGGACATTGGCGACGGGATGGTGGCGGTTTTTAAGATTGAGTCGCACAACCATCCGAGTTTTGTCGAGCCGTTTCAGGGCGCGGCTACCGGAGTGGGCGGGATTTTGCGCGATATTTTTACGATGGGGGCGCGGCCGATTGCGGTGATGGATTCGTTGCGGTTTGGCCCGATTACTTCAGGGCCCGGCGCGGGGGACGCAACTCGGGAAGAGATTGCGCGGAACCGGCATATTTTGGATGGTGTGATACGCGGGATTGGATTTTATGGGAATTGTTTTGGGGTGCCGACTGTAGGGGGCGAGGTGGTGTTTGAACCTTGCTATGCGAACAATCCGTTGGTGAATGCTTTGGCGCTGGGGATTTGCCGGCGCGAGGAATTATTTTTTGCGAAGGCGCGCGGCGCCGGGAATCCGGTGATTTACGTGGGCGCGAAAACGGGGCGCGACGGAATTCATGGGGCGTCGCTGCTGGCGTCGGCGGAATTCAGCGAGGAATCGCAGCAGAAACGGCCGAACGTGCAGATGGGCGACCCGTTCATGGAGAAATTGCTGCTGGAGGCGTGCCTGGAAGCGATGCGCACCGGCGCGGTGGTGGCGATTCAGGATATGGGCGCGGCGGGATTGACAAGCTCGAGTTCGGAAATGGCTTCGCGCGGCGGGCTGGGAATTGAAATTGATCTGGCCCGCGTGCCGCAGCGTGAGACCGGGATGACGCCGTACGAAATCATGTTGAGCGAATCGCAGGAGCGCATGTTGCTGGTGGCGGAGCGCGGGCGCGAGCGGGAAGTTTTCGATGTGTTCCACAAATGGGGATTGGACGCGGTGGAGATTGGGCGCGTGACGGAAGATGGAATTTTGCGCGTGCTGAATCACGGCGAGGTGGCGGCTGCGATTCCGGCGCATGCAATTGCGGAGGAAGGGCCGCGCTATGAGCGTCCGATTGCTGCACCGGATGCGAAGGCTGTTGAGGCTAGCACGACCGCTTCTGTGCCTTTGGCTGCGGTGGGCGCGGATTTGAGTGGGAATTTTTCGCGTTTGCTGGCGTCGCCTACGATTGCTTCGAAGCATTGGATCACCGAGCAATACGATTCGATGGTGCAGACGAATACGACGTTTGGTCCTGGGGCCGGGGATGCGGCGGTGCTGCGGTTGAAAGAATCGAAACGTGCTTTGGCGCTGGCGACCGACGGAAACGGGCGTTGGGGATTTTTGGCGCCGCGATTGGGCGCAATGCATGCGGTGGCGGAAGCGGCGCGGAATGTGGCTTGCAGCGGGGCGCGTCCTATTGCGGCTACGAATTGCTTGAATTTTGGGAACCCGGAAAAGCCGGAAGTAATGTGGCAATTCAGCGAGGCGATTGACGGGATCGCGGAAGCTTGCCGCGTGCTGGAGACGCCGATCACCGGCGGGAACGTGAGTTTTTATAATGAGACTTTGGGGAAGGCGATATATCCGACTCCGGTTTTGGGAGTGCTTGGGTTGATCGAGGATGCGGAGTGCGCGTTGGGTTCAGGATTTGCGAGCGAAGGCGATGTGATTTTGGTGTTGGATGGCGCTACGGAAAATGGCTGCATGAAGGGCGCCGCTATGAAAATTGATTTCGCCTCGAGCGAATACGCAAAGACAATTCATGGGATCGTGGCGGGCGAGCCGCCGGTGATTGATTTGGCGGCGGAGAAGCGGTTGATTGATTGTTTGGTGGCGTTGGCGGCGGAGCGCGCGGTGCGTTCGGCGCACGATGTAAGCGACGGCGGGCTCGCGGTTTCGGTGGCGGAGGCGTGTTTTGGGCGCGACGGGCTCTCGGCCGAGTTTTCGATTGATGCTGCGGGCGCGGAAGATTTTGCGGAGGCTGCGCTGTTTGGCGAACGCGGGGCGCGGGCCGTGGCATCTGTTGCACCTGCTTCACTTGCTCGCGTGAATGAGATTGCGGCACAATACAAAGTCAGTGCACAGCGTATTGGTACAGTCACTCGCGGTGAATTCCGCATCCAATATCAGGGCGCAGCTGTGATACAAGGCAGTATCGAATCGTTCCGGCGGGTGTGGAGCGAATCGCTGCTAAAGGCCATCGAAAACGCGTGAGCAAAATTATCCAACTCGACGACGATCATTTTCACGACCATTGCGGAGTTTTCGGGATATTTGGGCACCCGGAAGCGGCAAAGATGTCGTACCTGGGGCTTTATGCGTTGCAGCATCGCGGGCAGGAATCGGCGGGGATCGCTTCCACCGACGGCACGCAGGTGCACGTG
>Ga0209655_10000317_pt1 | contig 18484 bp, 15 predicted proteins | sample BogFormECP03_OM2_FD_188236 | JGI IMG/M metagenome (GOLD analysis project Ga0209655, IMG submission 188236) | Bog forest soil microbial communities from Calvert Island, British Columbia, Canada - ECP03_OM2 (SPAdes) (version 2) | ecosystem: Environmental > Aquatic > Freshwater > Wetlands > Bog ...
GGTGCGGTCGGTTAGAATTTGCGCTTGAACAATTCCACTTCATCTTCCACTTTGCTTGAGAAATTGAATGAGCGGCAGCGCGAAGCTGTGCTGACGACCGAAGGTCCGCTGCTGGTATTGGCGGGCGCGGGCACGGGCAAGACGCGCGTGATCACTTATCGCGTGGCGCACTTGATTGAGATGGGCGTGCCCGGCAGCGCGATCCTCGCTGTAACTTTCACCAACAAAGCAGCGGCCGTAATGAAGGACCGGATCGGCGAGCTGTTGCGTTCGACGGGGCGCGACGCTTCGGACGTGTGGGTTTCGACGTTTCATTCTTTCTGCGCGCGGTTGATTCGGCGCGAGTCGCAGCATCTGGGATTGCCGCGCGATTTTGCGATTTACGATGACGATGACCAGACAGCGGCGGTGAAACGCGCGTTGGCGCAGCTGGAACTTTCCACCGACGATTACCCGCCACGCAGCATGCGCGCGCAGATCAGCTACGCGAAGAATCACGGGCTCACTGTGGAAGAAATGGCCGCTTCGGCCGCCGAGGCGCGTGACGATGTGCGCCAGAAAGCGGCGGAAGTGTTCCGCGTGTACAGCGAAATTCTGCGCAAGGCCGCGGCGCTCGATTTTGATGATTTGCTGCTGCGGGCGGTGGAATTGCTGCGGGACCATGCGGATGTGCGCGCGACGTGGAATGCGCGCTTTCACTATTTGATGGTGGATGAATTTCAAGATACCAACCGCTCGCAGGAAGAATTGGTGCGGCTGCTGGCGGGGACGCGCAAGAACGTCTGCGTAGTGGGTGACGAGGATCAGTCTATCTATGCGTGGCGCGGGGCGCGCGCGGGAAATTTGAAGCGCTTCACATCGGATTTTCCCAACGCCAAGCTGATTCGGCTGGAGGAAAATTACCGTTCGACGCAGACGATTCTGGACGCGGCCGCGGCGGTGGTGAAAAACAACTCCGACCGGCTGGGGAAGAATTTGCAGGCTACTTTGGGTGCGGGCGCGCGGCTGAAATTTTTTGAAGCGCCGGATTCTTCCGCGGAGGCTGAGTTTATTTGCGGCGTGTTGTCAGGGCTGGTGCGGAACGACCCGGATGCGCGGATTGCGGTGCTGTATCGCACGGGGGCGCAGTCGCGGTCGTTTGAAGAAGTGCTGCGGCGGCTGGGGATTCGCTATCGCGTGGTGGGCGGCTTCAGTTTTTACGAACGCGCGGAGGTGCGCAACGCGCTGGCGTACGTGCGCTTGATTTTCCATCCGGAAGACGATGTTGCTTTGCTGCGTGTGCTGAACGTGCCGCCGCGCGGGATTGGAGCGGTGACGGTCGCCGCACTGGAAGCGCGCGCGAAGGACACGTCGAAATCGCTTTGGGCGGTTATCTCCAGCGGCGAGTTTCTGACGGGGAAGAAATTCAGCGGGGCGCTGCGTTCATTTTGCAAATTAATTGAAGACTTGCAGAAGGATTGTCAGGACATGCAGCCAACGCAGCTGATTGAGCGCGTGCTGGGCAGCACCGGGTATCTGGATTGGGTCGAGCAGCAGGACAACCTGGAGCACACGTCGCGCGCGGAAAACCTGCGCGAGCTGGCGAACGCGATGGCGGAGGCTACCGAACAGGGGCAGACGCTGGAAGATGTGCTCGACCAGGCGGCGCTGGCGAGCGATTCGGATCAGTACGATGACACGATTCCAGTTTCGCTGATGACTTTGCACAGCGCGAAGGGATTGGAATTCGATGCGGTTTTTCTCGCCGGCCTCGAGGAAGGGCTTTTGCCGCACGGTCGCGCGCTGGGGAGCAATGCCGAGGTGGAAGAGGAGCGGCGGCTTTTTTATGTGGGGATGACGCGCGCGAAGCAGTCTTTGGTGCTGTCGCGGGCGGTTTACCGCCGCACATATGGCGAAGAGCGTTTGCGGGCGGCGCTGCCTTCGCGTTTTCTGGCGGAAATTCCGGGAGATTTGATCGAAGCGGCGCTGGGTTCGCAGTCGGAGCCGGGCGAAACGCGGCGCTACGAGCCTGATCCGGATTATTCGGAGAATTATGTTTACCGGCAGAAGACGCGCACACCGTACGGTGTCGCATCACGCGGCGCGGCGCGACGCACGTCGAAAGATCCGTTGATTGGGACGCGAGTGCGACATGCGAAATACGGCGTGGGGACGATCATCGAAGTCGAGGGCGAAGGCGAAGATCGTAAATTGACTGTGAGCTTTCAGGATCATGGGGCGAAGAAACTTATTGAGCGCTATGCCAATTTGCAGCTGGCGTGAGGCGCCGTTTCATGAAATATCAGTCCGCGATACAAACACGCTAGGATGAACGCTGCCTGCTGTAGGATGATGTCGCCCGTGCGATGGAATATCGCCGGGGACACCGGCGCGCGGGTTGCACCACGACCATTCGCAGGGTAAAGTTTCTCGCTCTTTCACGGGGAAGGTGACGATTGGGCGCACAGCTTTTCCGCAAGAAGAACATCGATCAGCTGATCTCCGACTCGGAGCTGCCCGAGCGTCGGCTGAAAAAATCGCTGGGATGGCTGAGCCTCACGTCGCTGGGAATTGGCGCAGTAATCGGGTCGGGGATTTTCACCATCATCGGCACGGCGATCGCGGGGCAAAAACTGCAATTCAAGTCCGTCCTGAACGCTCCCCTGCTGGAATATTTGATCTATCACTCGGCGTCTTTCGGGCGACCGGGCGCGGGACCTGCAATCGCGCTGTCGTTCGTACTGGTGGGAGTGGTGTGCGCGTTCGCGGCGCTGTGTTACGCGGAGCTGGCGGCGATGATTCCGATCGCGGGCAGCGCTTACACTTACACGTACGCGACAATGGGCGAGCTGATTGCGTGGATTATCGGCTGGGATTTAATTCTGGAATACGCCGTTTCGAATATGGCGGTCAGCGTGGGATTTTCCGCGCACGTGGTGAATCTGCTGGATTGGTTTGGAGTGCATCCGAGTTTAAGGTGGATTACTCCTGCCTATTTGCCGGCGGGGCTAGCGGATCTGCAGGGAAACACTCTTTACGATCCGGGCTGGCATTTCGGATTTAACTGGCCGGCTTTTATTATCGTGATGCTGCTGACGGTGATTCTGGTGCGCGGCATACGCGAATCGGCGAACGCCAATAATATTATGGTGCTGCTGAAAATCGCGGCGATCATGGTGTTCGTGATTTTTGCGTCGCGTTACGTGCATCCGGCGAACTGGCATCCCTTCGCGCCGAATGGCTGGCCAGGGATTCTGACGGGCGGCTCAATTATTTTTTTCACCTATATCGGTTTTGATTCTGTTTCCACCGCGGCGGAGGAGTGTAAGACCCCTAAGCGCGATTTGCCGATCGGCATTATTGCTACGCTGGTGATCTGCACGATTCTATATATCTCGGTAGTGGTGGTGTTGACGGGCCTGGTGCGCTGGGAAACGCTGCTGGACGACGCGGCGCCGGTGGTGAACACGCTGAAGCGGCTTGGCTTCAGAAATATTCAGCTGATCGTGCTGCTGGGCGCGTTGACTGGAATGATTTCTTCACTGCTGGTATTTCAGCTGGGGCAGGCGCGGGTGTGGTTTGCGATGTCGCGCGACGGATTGCTGCCCGGCTTTTTTGGCCACGTACATAAGATTTTTCGCACGCCGGATTTTTCGACGATCGTGGCGGGATTTTTGGTGGGAATTCCGGCGGGGCTGCTGGACATCGGCACACTGGCTGATCTATCCAACATAGGGACGCTGTTCGCATTTGCGCTGGTGGCGGGCGGCGTGCTGATTCTGCGCTATAAGCAACCGGACCGTCCGCGCCCGTTTCGCGCACCGGGCGGAATTTTGGCGCCAGTGGTTACGATTCTCACTTGCCTGCTATTGATGGCGGGGCTGCCAATCACCAACTGGATTCGTTTCTTTGTGTGGCTGCTAATCGGATTGGTCTTTTATTATTTTTACGGGCGCCGCCACAGCCAGCTATCGGACGCGAATATCAAGGCGGATGCGGATAAGGACAAACTGAGGTAATGCGCCGTTCGCTGCAACGCGCGGGTGTTTTGTCGGCGGGGATTTTGCTCCTCGGAATTGCGCCGCTGTTTGGCTGGGGCGAAACGGCGGACCGGCTGGTGACGAATCGCGCCGTGGACACTTTGCCGCAGGAGATGCAGCCGTTTTTTTACGCGAACCGGCAATTTCTGGTGGAGCACGTGGGCCCGGCGGAGGAAAACGAAGCGAAAAACGGGACGGCGCGCCACACGGATTTCATTCAGCTGGATCACTATGGGCCATTTCCCTTCTCTGCTTTGCCGCGCGAATATAATGCGGCGATCACCAAATTCAACAGGCGAGTGCTGGAGCAGTACGGAATCCTGCCGTGGGAGATCGGTTTCTACAGCAAGAAGCTTACCGATGCATTTCGCGAGCACGATTGGAACCAGGTGCGCATCTCGGCCTCGATTTTGGCGCACTATGTGAATGCGGCGCACGATCCTTTCAACACGACGATAAATATGGATGGGAGACTTTCCGCGCAGCCCGGGGTTAATGAGCGCTTCTCGAGCGGCTTGGTCGATCGCTATCAATTGTTCTTTTTCGTGCAACCGAATGAGGCGGTCTTCATTCACGATCCCACCGAGCATGCGTTTGAACTTTGTTTGACTGCTCATTCCTGGCTGGAAAATGTGCTGCTGGCCGACCGGCGCGCGCATGAAGGACTCTCCAGTTATTCACAGGAGTATTACGACAGGTTCTATTCGCTGGCCGGAGCAATTTTGGTGAGGCAGCTTTCGGATGCTTCCACGGACGTAGGCTCGTACTGGTTGACGGCGTGGATCAACGCGGGACGACCGCAATTGCCGCAGCAATAAAATGAATCGCCAAACACAAACAGCCCGGCCGCCCATGGCCATTGACGCGCTGCCGAAAGCGGAACTGCATTTGCATCTGGAAGGATCGATCCGGCCCGATACGGCTGTGAAATTGGCAGCGCGGCATGGCGTGACGCTTACGCCGGAGGAAGTCGCGGCGCGTTACAATTTTTCCAACTTCAATGGCTTTCTGGATATGTTCAAGTGGGTGACTTCTTTTCTGCGCACGCCGGATGATTACGCGCTGATCACGCGGCAGTTGTGCGAAGAGCTGGTGCGGCAGAACGTGGTGTACGCGGAATTCACGATTTCCGCGGGTGTGATTTTGCGGCGGATGCAGAATCTGGAAGCGACGGTTGCCGCAATTCGCGAAGCAGCGCAGTCCGTTCCATTTGCGCGCTTGCGCACGGCATTTATTCTGGATGCGGCGCGGCAATTCGGGCCCGATCCGGCGAAGGAAGTCGCACGCTCGGCGGCGAAGCTGCAGAAATTGGGCGTGGTGTCGTTTGGCATGGGCGGCGATGAACTGGCGTATCCCACGATTAACTTTCGCCCGGCGTTTGATCTGGCACGGCAGGACGGCCTGCACATCGTGTGCCATGCGGGGGAGATTGGCGGGCCGGATTCGGTGCGCGAAGCGATTGAACTGCTGGGAGCGGAGCGAATCGGGCATGGGATTGCCGTGATGCGCGACGCAGCGTTCGCGGATACGCTGGCGATGCGGCGAGTTGTGCTGGAAGTCTGTCCGACGAGTAATTTGTGCACGGGAGCGCTGGCGCGGCAAGCGGGGAAAGTTGACGTGACGCTGAGCGATCATCCTTTGCCGGATTTTCTGAAGCGCGGGATTGCGGTGACCCTTTCGACGGACGATCCGGGAATGTTTCACACCGATTTGCTGACGGAATATTCAAAAGTGGCGGGCCTGGGCGTTTCCACGCCGCACCTGGTGAAGCTGATGGAGCAAAGTTTTCACGCGGCGTTTTTGCCGCCGGATGAGAAGCGAAAATATTTAGTGGCTTTTCGAGCGGCGGCAGATTCAGCGGGGCTGGTATAATCCTTCCGATGAAAGCACATGTGTGGGTGATGCTGAAAACCACGGTTCTGGATCCACAGGGTCAAACCATTCAACGCGCATTGTCGTCGCTGGGATATTCCGCGGTGCAAGATGTGCGGCAGGGGAAATTTTTTGTGTTGAAGCTGGATGGGCTGAGTCGCGAGGAAGCCAAGACGCAGGTGGAACGGATTGCGAAAGATGTGCTGACCAATCCCGTAATTGAAGAATTCCGCTTCGAAATCCTCGAGTGACGCACTGCTGTTTCCCGGGCCTTCCACTTCCCTTCTCAACGTAACGCCTGCCGCACGCGCGGCTGCGCTGGCGTTGGCTGATGCGAGCTATGTGCTAACCTTATCACGGCCGCAAAGGCGGGCGAGTCTGAGACCCGCCCCTACGGTATTGCCGGTGCGGTTGCTTGCAGCTTCGATCCCAAGGTGACTTTCAGGAGCGGAATCCCGTGTGCGGAATTGTCGGTTACATTGGCACGAAACCCGTGGTGCCGCTGATTCTGGATGGGCTGAAGCGCCTGGAATATCGCGGGTACGATTCGGCCGGGATCGCGGTGGTGCAGAAGGACGGCAAGCTGGAAATTCGGCGCGCGCCGGGAAAGCTGCACAACCTGGAAGAATCGATCCGCGCGATGCCGCTGGAAGGCGTGTACGGGATCGGGCACACGCGCTGGGCCACGCACGGGCGTCCGACGGAAGAGAATGCGCATCCGCATCGCGATTGCAGCGGTGAGATTGTGGTTGTGCATAACGGAATTATTGAGAATTATCTGGAGTTGAAGCATCAGCTGATTGCCGAAGGGCATAAATTCGTTACCGAAACCGACACGGAAATCATCGCGCACCTGATTGAGAAATACTCTCAGGGTGCGACGCTGGAAGCTGCGGTGCTGAAGTCGGTGAAAGTGATGACGGGGGCGTTTGCGCTGGTGGCGCTTTCGACGCGTGATCCTTTGAAGATTGTGGCGGCGCGGATGGGTCCGCCGATTGTGATTGGCCTCGGTGAAAAGGAATTTTTCGTGGCGAGCGACATTCCGGCAATTCTGCAGCATACCCGCAGTGTTTTCTTTCTGGGCGATGGCGAACTAGCCGTGCTGACGCCACAGGGTGTTTGCGTGATGGATTTCCAGGGGCACCCGGTGGAACGAAAGCCGCAGCACGTGACCTGGGACCCGATCATGGCTGAGAAGGGCGGCTTCAAGCATTTCATGCAGAAGGAAATCTTCGAGCAGCCGCGCGCGGTGCGCGACACTTTGCTGGGAAGGATTTCGCAGGACACGGGCCAAGTGTTTTTGGACCAGATGGATATCAGCGAAGAAGAATTCCGGAATTTTGAAGGAGTGAAGATTATCGCGTGCGGAACCAGCTGGCATGCGGCGTTGGCCGGCAAATTCATGATCGAGCGGCTAGCGCACTTGCCGGTGGAAGTGGATTACGGCAGCGAGTTTCGCTATCGCGATCCGATCGTGAACAAACATCATCTGGTAATTGCCATCAGCCAGTCGGGCGAGACAGCGGACACGTTGGCGGCGCTGCGAGAATCGCGTCAGAAGGGCGCGAAGATTCTGGGAATTTGCAATGTGGTGGGCTCGATGCTGACGCGCGAGGCGAATGGAACGATCTACACGCACGCGGGACCGGAAATTGGCGTCGCGTCCACGAAAGCTTTTACCGGGCAATTGACGGCGCTGATGCTTACCGCGCTTTACCTGGCGCAAGTGCGAGGGAAACAGACTCCCGCGACCGCGAGAAAGCTGATGCAGGAGCTCACCCGGATTCCACACAAGATTGAAACGATTTTGCAGCACGACGCGGAGATGGAGGAGCTGGGGCGGCTGTTATTTCGCCATACTGATTTTCTGTATCTGGGACGCGGCATCCATTACCCCATCGCTTTGGAAGGTGCGCTGAAGCTGAAGGAAATTTCGTACATTCATGCCGAGGGATATCCGGCAGGAGAGATGAAGCACGGACCGAACGCGTTGATTGACGAGAATTTGCCGGTGGTGGTGATCGCGACGCGCGACGAATCCGATCCGGCCTCGATGATGCGCTACGAGAAAACCGTTTCCAACATGCAGGAAGTGAAGGCGCGCGACGGAATTGTGGTCGCGGTGGTGACGGAGGCTGACCGGCAGGCGCGAGAGATTGCGAATCATGTGGTGGAAGTGCCGGCGGCGCCGGAGTTATTGGCGCCGATTCTGGAGATTGTGCCGCTGCAGTTGCTCGCCTATCACATTGCCGTGCGGCGCGGTTGCGACGTGGATCAGCCGCGCAACTTGGCGAAATCCGTAACCGTGGAATAGCGGTCTGGCGGCGCTTTTCAGCTGAATCTCTTCGTGGTGCGCAATTCGCAGGTTCCCCTTACGGTTTCTGTGTTCTAGAATTACGGGATGATGCGTCACCACGCCTTCCACAAGGTTTCATCGCTCGTTCTCGCGTGTTTGCTGCTTGGCACGGTATTCACGCCGTTGTCTGCTTCGCGGATACTGGCACCCCCGCAAACTGCGCGCCCGGGAACGGCACGCCTTGACTCCGTGGAGTTTGCGGGCTCGATGCGATTTACTTCGGAGCAGATCGCTAGGGCAATTGGATTGCGTCCTGGCGCAACCGTGGGCCGCGAGGAATTACAGGGCGCGGCGGACAAGCTGGCCGCGCTGGGCCTTTTTACCAATATCCAATACAAGTTCGCGACGGTCTTGGGCGGCGTGAAAGTCACCTACCAGGTTTCGGACGTGCCGGCGCTGCCGGTGACGTTCGATAATTTTCCGTGGTTCAGCGATGAGGAATTATCCGCCGGGCTGAAGGCTTCGGGAATATTGTTCGATGGCGGAGCGCCGTCGAAAGGCACGGTGCTGGACGCGATATCCGAGGCGCTGGAAAAACTGCTCGATTCGCGGAACGTGCACGCGCGCGTGTCGCACGAAGTGATCGCGCATCCATTTAGCAATCAAAGCGTGCAGGAATTTCGCGTGGAGAACACGGACCTGACAATCCAGAAAGTGGATTTTTCTGATCCGCTGGCGCAGAGCAATCCCGTGGTGCAGGAGCGGCTGCCGGATTTGATCGGCAAACCGTACTCGCGCAGCCGCGTGGAACTTTTCGAATTCGAGCAGGTGCGCCCGATCTATCTGGCGCGCGCGTACCTGAAAGTGCAATTCGGAGAGCCGGTGGCGCATTTCGCGGCGAATCCGACGAACCCGCTTTCCGGGGAGGTGATTGTTGCGGCACCGGTAGAACCTGGCGTGGCTTATGCCTGGGCCGGCGTAGAGTGGAAGGGCAACGATTCCGTTTCGGCGCAGGACCTGAACAAATCGTCAGCGCTGCTAACCGGTGAACCTGCCGACGGGAATAAAATCCAATCGCTGTGGGAAGCGGCGCGGGCGGCATACGCGCAACTCGGTTTTCTGGACGCTACTTTGAATCCCGTGGCAAAGTTTGACGAGCCGGCCAAGCGCGTAGTGTATGTCGTGGACGTGAACGAAGGGCCGCAGTATCACATGGGAAAACTGGTGCTCACGGGGCTCTCGATGGAGGGCGAGCGGCGTTTGAAGAAAGCGTGGAACATCGCGCCCGGGGCGGTGTTCGATAAAAGCATCTACGACGATTTCGTGAACACGGGGATTAAGGCTGCGTTCGTGGGATTGCCGGTCCATTACGACAAGATTGGAAAGTTTTTGCAGGTGGATCCGCAGAACGCGCGCGTGGATGTGCTGCTGGATTTTCAGTAGGCGGAATTCAGCTATACTGGCTCGTCTATGTCCAACTCTTCACGATTTCCGATTGCTGCGCATGCTGCTGCTACCGGTGCGGCTGCGGCGGTAGATGCAGCGCAGGTGCTTGCCAAGCAGGACAATTTATTTGCGGCGCTGCGGCGGCTGGAATCGGTGCTAGTGGCGTTTTCCGGCGGAGCTGATTCTGCGTATCTGGCGTGGGCGGCAAATCAGGCGCTGGGCGAACGTGCGCTCGCGATTACTGCGCTGTCTGCAAGTTTTTCGCGGCATGATCGCGAGCAGGCCGAGGCTTTCATTGCCGCGACCGGGTTGCGCCACGAGTTTATCGCAACAAACGAGCTCGCGAATCCGCTGTACGTCGCGAATAACGCCGACCGCTGCTATCACTGCAAGGACGAGCTGTTTGACCAAATGGACGCGATGGCGCACGCGCGCGAGTTTGCGGCGATCGCCTACGGGATCAATGCGGACGACACACGCGATTTCCGGCCCGGCCATCGCGCGGCGCACGAGCATCACGTGCTGGCGCCGCTGCTGGACGCTGAGCTTTACAAGGCTGAGATACGTTTTCTTTCGCAGCGGGCTGGATTGACTACGTGGAATCGTCCGGCCTCGGCTTGTCTTTCTTCGCGCGTGCCGTATGGGACGGCGGTGACGCCGGAATTGCTAGAGAAGATCGATCGCGCCGAAGCGGTGCTGCGCGCACTGGAGTTTAGCCAGTTTCGCGTGCGGGCGCATGGGGAATTGGCGCGTATTGAGATTGCACCAGAGGAATTGGCGCGGGGATTTGACCCGGAGATTTCGCGCAAAATCTCTGACGGCGTGAAGGGCGCCGGATTTGCGTTTGTGACTCTGGATTTGGAAGGTTACCGGCAGGGTTCGCTCAATTCCCTTCTCAAGATCAAGTGACGCCTGCCTTGGAACCGCTGCCCGCGCGGGAACTTCTGGTTGCGCTTTCTCGTATATCTCTGGTAGGAAGGGTGGCCGGGCGCTGGCGTGGCGCGCGCCCGCGAAGCCAGCCCCTAAACGGCGAACACACACGATGAAGCGCTCACACATTCTCGACAGAATTGCAGTCGCGGCACGCGCTGCGTTTCTAGTGGCGGCTTGCGCGGCAGTCCTCTTGGCAGGATGCAGGACGGAGCCCAGCGCCGAAGGAACGTTCGACAAAACGTTCACCGTGAATGGCCCCGTGCGCATCGAACTCACCAATGGCAGCGGCGATTCGCGCGTGACCACCGGAACTCCGGGCGAAGTGCGTGTGCACGGCGAAATTCAGGCGCATGGGTGGTCTGAAAAAGGCAGCCAGGAACGCGTGCACGAGATGGAAGCGAATCCTCCGGTGTCTCAGGAGGGCAACTTGATCCGCATCGGCGGATCGGGCTCGCACAACAACAGCGGCGCTTCGATTGACTACACGATTGTGGTGCCCGCCGACGCCGAGATTCACTCGGCCACTGGCTCGGGCGATGTGGAAGTGGACGGCATCAAGGGCCCGGCGAATTTTACTTCAGGTTCCGGGGCAATCACGGCTGCGAATATTACTGCCGACGTGCAGGCGCTCACGGGCAGCGGCGAAATACATCTGACGCAGGTGCAGGGGCAGGTGCAAGCGACGAGCGGTTCGGGCGATATGACTCTGGACAGTGTGCACAACCAGGTACGGCTGCACAGCGGCTCCGGCGACATGGAGATCAACAATCCTGCGGACGCCGTGGAAGCCAGCACGGGAAGCGGAGACATTACGATCAAGGGCGCGTCAGCGGATATTCGCTTGCGCACCGCTTCAGGTGACGTGGTGATCGAGGGAAATCCCGCCGGTTCGAATTACTGGGATATTCACACCAGCTCGGGAGACGTGGTGCTGCAAGTTTCGCCTTCCGCGAGTTTTCGGTTGATGGCGCGATCGAATTCGGGCGATATTGACGCGGCGATTCCCATTATGATGGAAGGGACAACGGAAAAGCACGAGCTGCGCGCGCGGCTGGGCGATGGTAAGGCGCGCGTGGAAGTGCAGACTTCTTCAGGGAGTGTTTCTCTCAAGTAGTGCATGCCGGTAATTCCCCGATCTGATCTGCGCTTTCGCGCTAGAATTGCCTCTTGAATGTAGCGACTGCGGATATTCTGAGAGGGTTTAGTTGTCATTGCCAACCGTCCGCGAAAGCCTCGTTGCGATCCACCGCATTTTCTTTCTGCTGCTGATTTCTGGGACCTTTTTTGCCGGGGCGTGGTGTGTGTACGCGCAGAATGCTGCCCCGCCGTCGGGTGCGTCAAAAACACCATCTGACGCCATTTCTAAAAAAGACGCCGACCCTGAAATGGAACTGCAAAAAGCGATCGCCGACGCAGGCAACGATCGCGGAGCGCTGGTGCGAAATCTGGAGCGTTATCTGCAGCGTTTTCCGGACGCGCCCAGAAAGGCGGGCGTGTATCGCGCGCTCGTGGAATCCTGCGAGCAGGTGCAGGACGACGCTTGCGCGCTGAAATATTCCGAGGAGTTGATTGCGCTGCGTCCCGATGATTCCGAAATCATGATGCTGGCCGTGAGCTTGCTGCAGAAGCAAGGGGATGACGCCAGCTTGACGCGCGCTTCCGGCTACGTGAGCCGGGTGCTGGATCGCATTGATAAAACCACGGCAGCGGAAAAACCTCCGCGGGTTTCGCCGGCGGAATGGCAGCAGCACCACGACGACCTGCGCGCGGCGCTCTACAACCTGCGCGGGCAGATTGAAAAATCACAGCATGATGACGCGGCGGCCGAAAAAGATCTGCGCATGAGCTATGCGGTGCAGCGCAATGCCGTCGCCGCGGAACAGCTGGGGGAGATCGCGGAGATGCGGCGGGACTACGCGACGGCGGCGCAGGAATATTTGCTGGCGTTTGTGCTGCCGGAAGACGGCGCGGTGGGGAAAGTGAACCGGCGCGAAGTGCGCAAGCGCTTAGGAAATGTGTGGCGGCAGTTGCACGGCAGCGAGGACGGCTTGGGCGCGGCGGTGCTGGCGCAGTACGATTTGCTTGGCGCAGTTCCGGCTATCGGTGCGGGTGCGGCTGGTCCGGCGGCGGGGAACAAAAATGCTAAGGACGTTTACGGGTTTGTGCTGCGCAAATTGGATGGGAGCGCGGTGTTGCTAGCGGGCGTGCGCGGGAAAGTGCTGGTGCTGAGTTTTTGGGCTACTTGGTGCGGACCTTGCCGGGAACTCGAGCCGCAGTTCGTGCAGGTGGCTAAAAATTATGCCGGAAATGGCGATATTGTTTTTTACGCCGTGAATACGGACGAGGATGAATCTTTGGTGACGCCTTTTCTGAGCCATGAAAAGTGGGATGTGCCAGTGGTTTATGCGGACGGGTTGGATGAGTTTGTGAAGGTGGAGTCTTTGCCGACGGTTTTGATTGTGGATCGCGCGGGGAAGATTACTTATCGGATTAACGGATATCCGCCGGAGGGATTCGCCGAGAATCTTACGAATGGGATTCAGGCAGCCTTTGGTTCTGCGCCATCGACGGCGGCGCCCTGACAACTCTGATGCGGTTTTGCCCGTCGGCCGTCATCCTGAGTGCAGCGAAGAACCCCGCTTCGTGTCTGGGCGCGGCTGAGGATTAACTTCCCGCGGCTCTCTTTGCTGCTGCATCTCGCGCCGCTGCGATCGTACCTACATGAATTGCTACGGTGTCTTCCACACGGCGCGCGTAGCCTCCCGCCAGAGTGATCACCAGCGGACATTTATTTTTGCGGGCGTAATCCATTACCAGGGCGTCGCGGCGGGCCAGGCCTTCCATAGTCAGCGCCAGGCCGCCGAGTTGGTCTTCCCGGTAGGGGTCGGCGCCTGCGACGTAAAAAATAATTTGCGGTGTGAATTCGGAGAAGGCTTTGCGCAAATGCTCGTCGAGGATCGCGAGATAATTTTCGTCACCTACGCCGTCTGGCAGGTTGATGTCCATGGTGGATGGCGGCTTGACGAACGGATAGTTGTGCAGCTGGTGGATCGAGAGCGTGAACACGCTTTTGTCGCCGGCGAAAATTGTGGCAGTGCCGTTGCCATGGTGAACGTCGGTGTCGATCACCATTGCTCGTTCAATTGCTTTGTCGTGTTGCAAGCGGCGGATGGCGACGGCTACATCGTGGATTACGCAGAAGCCTTCACCGTGATCAGGGCAGGCGTGGTGGAATCCGCCGCCGATATTCGCGGACCAGCCGTCGTGCAGCGCTTTTTGGCCCGAGAGGATTGTCCCGCCAGCGGCCAGCCAGCAGGCTTCGATCAATTCCTTAGAGTATGGTACTTCGAGTTGCAAGACTTCGGCGTAGGAGAGCGAGCCGGTTTTCAGTTTGCGGACGTACTCGGGCGTGTGGACGCGGAGGACATCTTCGTCTCTTGCTGGTTGCGGCGAAAGAAAATCGCTGCTTTGCGCGATTCCGCCGTGCGTCAAGCGTTCGTAAACCAGGCGATACTTTTGTGAGGGAAAGACGTGATCGCCGAGGTTCAGATCATAGCGGTCGTCGTAGATTAGTTTGAATGGGAGCACGATACCGCCAGCGTACCGCGATGTATTTCTGGGCGCAAATCGCACGCGGTGGTGGCCCGCGGCGCGCGTGGGTTGCGGTTTACCGGGCGCGGGCGGCTGTGGTAGAGTTTTTGGCGATGCGTCAGTTCCAAGCTATTCTCGTGATTGTCGCGCTGCTGGCTACGCCGCTGGCTTTGCTGGCGCGCGCGGTGGAACCCGGCATGCCTGATTGCAACGGGATGTGCTGCTTGCCGCATGGCGGCCATCATCATATGCCGGCTCGGAATTCTTCGCCGGAGCCTCAGAAGGACGACATGGCGTGCCATCATGGCGCCACGGCGCACATGATGGAGTGCAGCATGCGTTCAGGGGAGCAGCGCATGGATTACGGTTTGTTCGCTCCGTTCCCGCCGGCTCAGACGTCTGCGCTCGCGTTTATTGCCGGACCGAAAGTTTCGCGTTTCGCCAATTCGCAGTTCCCTGCTGACAATTTGTCCGCCGGATTCCTCGCTGGGCCGTTTCAACCGCCGCGCAGCTAGCCTCGTCCGCAAATACTGAAAAATAAAAATTCAGGACGGAGGCTTTGTGCGTAGGTTCATTTTCTGCTTGTGTCTCGCGGTGTTTCTGCTTTGTAGCCCGCTCTTGCACGCCACTATTTTTGGAAAAATCCAGGGGGTAGTGCACGACCCGCAGCACCGGCCGGTCTCTGGTGCGTCGGTGAAGCTATCGGCGATTACTTCGGATTGGACACAGACAGCTCAGACCGACGATAACGGCGAATTTTTTTTCACTTCCGTGCCGGTGGGCGACTACAAGATCACGGTCGCGCAGGCGAAATTCCAGACGGCGGAGCAGACGGTTACTGTGGCTTCGAACTCGTCTCCCGTTCTGCACTTTCAATTGGCTCTCGCGACGCTGAATCAAACTACGGTGGTCGTCGGCGAGGCCGACGTGGCTAACGTGGATTCGGTGACGCCGACGACACTTGTGGACCGCCTGGACATCGCGCAAACCCCCGGTGCGGATCGTACCAACGGATTGCAGATGATTACCGACTACGTGCCAGGCTCGTACGTGACGCACGACATGTTGCACATGCGCGGTGGCCATCAAGTGGCGTGGCTGATTGACGGCGTGCCCATACCGAACACGAACATTGCGACGAATCTGGGGCCGCAAATTGATCCCAAGGACATTGATTATCTGGAGGTGCAGCGCGGCAGCTACGACGCCTCTTACGGCGACCGAACCTATGGCATTTTCAATATCGTGCCGCGCACCGGTTTCGAGCGGAACAATGAGGGTGAACTGATCACCACGTTCGGCAATTGGTTCCAAACCAACGACCAATTGAATTTTGGCGGGCACACGCAGCGCTTCGCCTATTACGTCAGCGTAAACGCGAATCGCAGCAATTATGGGCTGCAGACACCGATTGGCCAGGTGTTTCACGATGCGGAGAACGGCTATGGGGGATTCGCATCGTTCATATTCAACCCCAGCCCGCAAAACCAATTTCGGGTGGTTGCTCAATTGCGGCAGGATTATTACCAGATTCCCTACGATCCGGATCCCAACTCAATTGGCAATCAGCAGTTGGTGGCGGCGGGCGCGGCACCGAGTAATGGCCTGCGCGACAGTGAACGTGAACCCGATGGTTATGTCACCTTTTCGTGGGTGCACACGTTTAATCCAAACCTGCTGACGACGGTTTCACCCTTCTACCATTACAACAAAGCCAGCTATGACGCGTCGCCCAACGATACTCCGGTAATCTCCGACGTCACCCAGACCTCCAACTATGGGGGGCTGCAGGCCTCGGTGAGCGCGCACGTCTGGAAAAATGACATTCAAGCGGGAATCTATGGTTTCGCGCAACACCAGAGCGAGTTCTTCAATAACGTCTTCAACCCTTGCGTCGCCCCTTGCGTGAACGGCCCCGCTTCGACAGGCGCGATCACCGGAGGACTGGAGGAACTTTACGCGGACGACAAGTTCAAAGTGACGTCGTGGCTCACTTTGATCGCTGGCTTTCGGCAATCACACTTCAGCGGGGAGATCACTGAGGACCACGTCTATCCGCGATTTGGCATCGCGATACAGGTGCCGAAGCTGAACTGGGTCTTTCGTGGGTTCTGGGGCGATTTCTACCAGGCTCCGCCTTTGCTTACCGCGACCGGGCCTTTGCTCGGCTTAGCCCAGAACTCTGGCGTCACGTTTGGACCGCTCTTTGGCGAGCGCGACCGCGAGTATCAACTGGGAGTCACGATTCCGTATCGCGGGTGGTCTCTGGACGCCGACACGTTTCAAACCTATGCGCGGAATTGGCTGGATCACAACAATATCGGCGAATCAAACATTTTCTGGCCGATTACGTGGGATAAAGCTTTGATTCAGGCATGGGAACTTACCTTGCGATCGCCTCGCATCTGGAACCGCGGGCAATTTCACCTCGCCTATTCGAATCAGATCGCGCAGGCCAGCGGACCGATTACCGGCGGCTTGATCTGCCCGCAACCCGTGAATCCGATAACATGCCCGCTCTTCGTGCCCCCGGGCTATTCGCCGGTGGACCACGACCAGAGAAATACTTTAAACGTGGGATTCAATGCGACGCTGCCTTGGCAGTCGTTTGCTTCGACCAACGTGTATTACGGATCGGGGTTTACGAATGGGTTGCCGGATGCGCAGTTTCCCGGGAACTATTTGCCGCAACACACCACGTTTGATATTTCGCTCGGGAAATCGTTCGGCGAGAAATACACGGTGGGATTCACCGCGCTGAACGTGGCGAACCGGCGCGTGCTGCTGGATAACAGCCTGACGTTTGGAGGATTTCACTATAACGATCCACGGGAGATCTACGTCGAATTCAAATGGAGGTTCCACTACTGAGGCACAGGATCAACAAGTTGGTTATCATCGGAGGCGGAACGCGTGGATCGGCGGCGCGAGGAGCATGGTGAGAACGTTCTGCACGCGGTTGCTTTTGTTGCTGGCTGTTCCTCTGATCGTGGTGATCCTGGGAATATTCTGGTTGTGCGCGACGGGGTTGAGCGCGCGCGACACTCCTGGCGCGATGGAGTCTCGATTGGCGAGTGCCGTGCAACGCTGGGCCATTCCGCGGAGCGCTCGCGAGTTGAGTAATCCGATGCAAGCTACGCCGGAGCTGCTGGTGGAAGCGCGGCGGCATTTCGCAGACCATTGCGCCAATTGCCATGGGAATGATGGCAGCGGCGCCACGGAGATGGGGCAGAAACTTTATCCGCGCGTTCCGGACATGCGTTTGGCGGAGACGCAAAATCTCTCGGATGGCGAGATTTACTACATCATTGAGAATGGCGTGCGTTTTACAGGAATGCCGGCGTGGGGATCGGGCGGGACAAATGATCACGATACGTGGCATCTGGTGCTGTTCATCCGGCATCTGCCGAAATTGACTGACGAGGATTTGCAGGACATGAAGGGCATGAATCCGCGCAGCCCCGCGGAGATGAAAGAAGAGGAAATGGAAAATGAGTTCTTGAACGAGCCGTCTGATGCACATGGGCGGTCGAATCCACATCCACACTAGAGGAGATATGAAGATGCGCAGAATTAATTCAGCATTGCTGCTAATTTTGGCGTTTTCGCTGGTGACACTGGCGACGTTGGCGCACGGCACGGATAAACATGTGCTGGGAACTGTGACGAAAATCACTGACAGCGAAATCACGGTACAGGCGCAGGACGGTTCGTTGCAGGTGGTGAAGATCGCGCCGGATACTTCGTTTGTGAAGAGCGGCGCGACCGCGACCATCAAGGATTTAAAAGTGGGCGATCGCGTGGTGATTCATGCGAAGCCGGTGGGAAGCGATTTGATCGCGCATGAAGTGCGTTTTGGCAAAACGCCCACAGCTGGTGCTGCTGCTCCCGCCGCGAAGCCCCAGTGAACTGCGAAATTAATTTTCGCGGTCGAGGATGAAATCGGGGACAGCCAGGAGCGCGCGGCGATATTCCGTGTCGGGCAAAACTTCGAGGCTGGCTTTGGAGCGGCGGACATATTCTTTCGCGAGTTTCGTGGCGCGTTCGAGTGCGCCGGTTTCGCGTACGAGCTTCGCGATTTGCTCGGCGCGGACGGTGCGAAAATCGCGCTCTTCTAAAACCTTTTCGACCAAGCAACGACCTTCGCCGTTTGCGTGCGCTTGGCCATCGCCGTCAGATGCCGCGGCGTGCGCTTGCGCTTCCAGTGCGAAAATCAACGGCAGCGTGACTTTACCCTCTTTCAAGTCGGTCAGCACCGGCTTGCCCAATTTTTCCGGCGACGCGGTGAAATCGAGCAGATCATCAACCAATTGAAACGCAAGGCCGG
>Ga0209655_10000318_pt1 | contig 18386 bp, 17 predicted proteins | sample BogFormECP03_OM2_FD_188236 | JGI IMG/M metagenome (GOLD analysis project Ga0209655, IMG submission 188236) | Bog forest soil microbial communities from Calvert Island, British Columbia, Canada - ECP03_OM2 (SPAdes) (version 2) | ecosystem: Environmental > Aquatic > Freshwater > Wetlands > Bog ...
CCTCGCCCACCGGCGCATAAGCCAAAGCCGATCCCGCACGCAGCGACAAAATGCGCGCGGCCGCGGCAGTATCGCCCATTGGCACCGCAACCACGCGCCGCCCCGCCCGTGCGGTACCCAGCACGCGAATCGCATCCCGCAATCCGCGACACTGCGCAGCAATCTTGATCGCGTCAGCGCCGACGCGCGCAAGCCGCCTCGTCACCCGCCGCAAGTCAGCCGGCGTCCGCCGAAAATCATGAAAGGAAAGCAGCACGCGAGCGCCGCGCCGCAACCCGCGAAATTCCTCGCGCGAAATTTTCTCCGCGCTCTCAATCTCCAGATCTACCCACCCACATCCAGCTGCCGCAGCCGCGCGCAAGATTTCCACTTCACGCGCAACGCTCCCCCGAAATTTCCCCCCAGCCGGAACGCGCCGGCAAGTGACAATCAGGCTTACGCGCGGTCCCACCTGCAACTTGCGCCGATTCGCAGCGATCCACCGGATCATCCGTTCGATTTCGGCGTCACCGCGCAACCAATCCAGCCGTAACTCCACGGTCAGCGCTCCGCGCAAGGCCAGCCGCAGCCCGCGCCGCATCTCCGCAGCCGTCCGCCCCACCACCACCGCGCAAATTCCCCCGCCGCGAAACAATCCCGCCATCCCAGCCAGCTCCCTATCCCCAAGCGAATCTATGGCTTCTACCATGCGTTACACAATGTGTAAAGCCGACCCCGCGACATCCTTGACGCTCCCGCGCGCCTTTTGTTACGTTCGATTCAGCAGGCGCCAGCACCAGTAGTACTAGCTGCAGCCGACGCCACACGTGTCCGCCGGGTCTGGGCTGATGATTCAGCCCGGCAAAATAAAGGAGCGAGAATCATGCGCGGAAAAGCAATTTTACTGGCCTTCGCCATCGCCTTTGCAACCACATCCCTCATGGCCCAGGTCCCGGTCAGAACTCCGATTCCGGCCGACATGTACTGCTCCGGCCTGGTCACGCGCCAAGCCCCGCCGCGCGACACCGTGCTCATCACCGGTGAAGGCTCCGACATCAAGCTTACATTTCAAGAAGGCGACTACGTCTATATCAATAAGGGCGAGGGCCAGGGCGTCCACGTCGGCGATGAATTCAGCATCATCCGGCCCGTTGACGACCCCACTCGCACCCCGTGGTTCAATCAAGAATTCTCGATCATGCACGCCATCGGCACTCTCTGGGAAGATGAAGGCCGCGTGAAAGTAGTGGTGGTGCACCCGAATACTTCCATCGCCCAGGTGGAAAATTCCTGCGAATACCTGCAGCGCGGCGATGTCGCTCTGCCGTTCGCGCAGCGCCCGGCTCCGCCGCTCAAGCCCGAAGATAAATTCGACCGCTTCGCGCCTACTAGCGGCAAGGCCAAAGCGATGGTGGTCTTCGGCAAGCATTTCCAGCAGACCTATGGCTCCGACGATGTGGTTTACGTGAACCTTGGCAGCGCCCAGGGCGTGAAGGTGGGAGATTACTTCCGGGTCTTCCGTTATACCGGCCCGCAAAACGAATTTGCGTATCAAACGCGGCGCATGGCTTTCGACGTTTTCGGCTACGGCGCAGTCTCCAAGAATTACAAGTGGGATAACGTTCCCCGCGAAGTTCTCGGCGAGGGAATCGTCGTGCGGACGTCGGAAAACGCCTCGTCGGTGATCATCACTTTCTCGCTGCGTGAAGTTTACGCCGGCGATTATGTCGAGCTCGAGTAGCTTAGGCAGCCAATCGGAATTTATCGCGGCGCGGACATCTCGTCCGCGCCGCTTTTCTTTTCCAGGTAATCTTCCTCTGAAAAAACTTCCGCGGTGAATGCGAACACCTTCGTCGTCGCGTCGCGCCACGCATCGCGAGGCAGTCCGGCCTTTATGCATGTCTCCGCGAGGAATTCTTCGCGCGTCAATTTGTGCTCCGTCGCCACTTGCGGCAGAAGCAATCCACGCCGGTTCCCCTGCTGAATCACGATCCCATGCGTTCCCGGAACAATCCTCTCAGCGGCGATTTCTTCAAACGGCGTCAGGACCGAAATCTCGATCGTCAGTTCCGCCACTTCCTCCGGCCGCACCGGCTCAAATCGCGGATCTTCAAGCGCGGCAGCCTGCGCCGCCCAAAACACTGCCTGGCCAAGTGATGGCGACGCAGCCTCCAAATGTCCAATGCATCCGCGCAGTCGCTCGCCGCGACGCAGCGTAACAAACGCACCGGCCGCCTTCCCAAGCCGGCCCGGCAATGGATCTACACGCGTGTCTTCCACCGCCCCTCGCTGGGTGGCTTTTTCAATTGCGAATCGGGCAAGTTTAAGGAGAGTTTTTCGTTCCTGGCTATCGAGTGGGGACATTTTGCGGCTTTTTTTCCTGCTCCAGGATCAGCAGGCCCTTGCGCCGCTGCTGCACGCGGTCGTTCACCTGGCTCCAGAACATCTGGAAGTAGTGCACCGCGGAAGCAATGGCGCTAAGCACCACGGCCCAAAGCAGAATTCGTCCCAGCGACATCAATCCCGGATGCTTCGCCGCCAAAATTACCGCACACCCGCAAATCAATTGCAGCACCATCTTTGTCTTGCCCAGCGGCGACGCGGGAATAATCAATCCCTCAGCGATCGCGATGTTACGTAGGCCCTGAACGATGAACTCGCGCCCGATGATGATCATCACCATCCAACCAGGCACCAATCCCATCTCAACCAGCGAAATAAACGCCGCGGAAATCAGCAGCTTGTCCGCAATCGGATCGAGCAATATTCCCAGCGTGGTAATCTCGCCGCGCTTCCGCGCAAAGTATCCGTCAGCAGCGTCGGTGGAGGCAGCAGCAAGCAAAATCAAGACGCCCCAAACCTCGAAGTGAATCGACATGCCCCAAAAATCAAAATTAGGCTCGCGCGTAAGCAACACCACAACCAGTAGCGGGACAAAAAAGATGCGGAGTATCGTGAGGCTGTTCGGCAGATTCATGGCAAGCGCCGCAAAAAACGTCCCTCGCACAATTTAGAGGCAATCCGTGCCGGGGAGATTTCACTATAGTCCCGCAAACAAGCCCAGTCAACGGTACTGCCCAAAAGCGTACTAGACGTGAAATGTGCGCGCAGTAGCCTTCGTAGCGGTGGGCTTTCAGCCCGGCATCTTACGATCTCAGATCTCACAACTTGCAACGACCGCGCCCTCTCGGGTCAGCCTAATCAACGCAGTGTATTTGAGATCGCGGTCCGCCCGCACTACAGCCTTGGAGGACTCATGCGATTCGAAAGATGCCGGGCTGAAGCCCGCCGCTACGAAAGCGGCACGTTCAAAATCGCGGCAAATGCAAGTCCCCTGCATCGTGACGCTTAGGACACAAATTGCCCTACCGTTGTGCAAAACTCGGATGCGCGGTTTTAGCCCAAATTCGCCGTGTCGAAGAGCCCGGCGCCACTCTAAGCTCTGCGTAACTGTCGTGTTTGCAATGCGTTGCGGGGCGCCGAGAGGTTGCAGGCTCCGGCAGTGGCAAGGGCCTGAGAGGCCGGCATGCGCGAAATAACCTTTAGATTCCACAGGATTTTCACAGCGTTCGATGCAAGTGACTTTACTGAATAGTATAAGAAGTGAGCCGCCGCGCCAGTGATTCCGGCACTTCTGCTTCGAGCGAAAGCACTTCATCCGAGAGCTCTGACTTCAAGACCCGCCCGGCAGCGTAAATCATCGCCAGAGTCCGCCCGTCCGAAAGTGGCACGCGCAGATCGAGGTGGGTGATGCGGTCCACCGGCAAAGCCGCGTCAATGCGCGCGAGCAAATCATCGAGCCCTGCGCCGCTCACAGCCGAAACAAACACGGGTCCGTCGATGCTGCCGGCGCTCGAGCCGTTCGGTGGCGCCTGCGTCAAAGCCGCGAGCTCCTCGGGAGTAAGACGGTCAACCTTATTGAACACGCGCAGACGCGGCCGCTCCTCCACGCCCAGCTCGCGCAAAATTTTGAGAACCTCATCATCATGCTCGCTGTGATTCGCATCCGAAATATCGCTCACGTGCAAAATCAACGACGCTTCCTGCACTTCCTCCAGCGTCGCACGAAACGCGGCGATCAACCCCGGCGGTAGCTCGCGAATGAATCCCACAGTGTCGGAAAGCAACACGCGCCGCTTCGAAGGCAATCGCACGGCGCGAATCGTAGGATCGAGTGTTGCAAACATTTTCGAGGAAGTGAGCACCGCCGAATGAGTGAGCGCATTGAAGAGCGTGGATTTTCCCGCGTTCGTATATCCCACCATCGCGATGGTCCCTAGTGGAATCGCCTCGCGCGCCTGGCGCCGCGTGGTCCGCTGCCGCCGCACTGTATCAATCGCTCGCTGAATCTTTCCAACGCGGTCGCGAATCCGCCGCCGGTCGGTCTCCAATTTCTGCTCGCCAGGCCCGCGCGTCCCAATGCCGCCGCCCAACCGCGAAAGCTCCACGCCCTTGCCCGAAAGCCGAGGCAACATGTAATTGAGCTGCGCCAATTCCACTTGGAGCTGCCCCTCGCGAGTCCGCGCATGCAAAGCAAAAATATCCAGAATCAATTGCGTCCGGTCAATCACCCGGCACTCGGTAATCTTCTCCATGTTGCGCAACTGCACTGGCGTAAGATTGTGGTCCACAATAATCAAAGGCGCCTTGTGCATCTGCGCCTCCAACTTCACCTCATCCAATTTCCCCTTGCCCACCAAAGTAGCCGGATCAATCGCCTCCCGTACCTGCATCATGCTGCCGGTGACGACAGCCCCAGCCGAACGAGCCAATTCCTCCAGCTCAAGCAAGGATTCCCGCTCGACAATTCCATTCCGAAAACGAGTAGACTTCTTCAAACTAACGCCCAGAAGAAACACGCGTTCCCGATTATCAACAGCCTGCGAAGTTTTCAATTTCATACGGTGAGTAAGCCCGCGGTGTACAAGGTCAGATTCAGCGGCGGCTCCAGTCGCTAGACATTATACGCCACACCCAGTAGGGGAGGGTGCTTTAGCCCTCCCGCACTTCGGCCACGCCGTGCGTCAAAGTTCCGCCGCCCGCACCAAGCTCCCGAGAGGGCACAATAAAAACCCGCATCCGCCGCGGCTTGAGCCAATTAAGAGAGCCACTGACTTTCGTCGGAAGATGTAGCTCACCTCTTTAGAGGTGAGGCCCTTCGGTGTAGCCGTAGCTTTCGAATTAAGTGCGAGGTTTTCCGAGCGCGAACAGTTTCGAGAATGAAACCAACAGAAAAAAGCAAATTCAAAAAACCTCAGGTCTAAAGACCCGAGCTACATCCCGGCAAGCCACGTCAGCACCGCTGTTTCAAGCGCAATGCGATGGTCCGAATAAGAATGGTCCGTAGCCATGTGCACCGCGGTTACTTTCGTACTGCCCGATTTTTTGAGAGCCTCGACGAACGATTTATTCGTGGCCGCCAGTCCATCATCCGAAGTCACTATCAACACCGGCCGCGACGCCAGCTTCGCCGCCGTGCCAACGAAATTCCACTGCGCGTAATTGGCCTGGACTTCCTGCGCCAAGCTTTCCGGGGTGCAACCAGCCAGCGGCGCCATTCCTTCCGCCTTCAGCGAGGCGGCGATATATTGCACGGTAGCATCGTGGCCCGTTTCGCTGGCCCACATATCCAGTCCACCCAAATTCGCACCCGAAATCATCCCCACCGCCGCGATTTTCGCGTCCTGCGCGCCGGCAAACTCGGCCATGAAGCCGCCCATGCTATGCCCGATCAACACAATGCGCGAAGAATCCGCGCGCAAGCTCTTGGCATTCAACGGATCGCGCACGTAAGCGATAGCCGCCTGCGTATCTTCAATGCAGTGCGTGAAAGAAAAATCACCCGGCGAGCCCCACGACCCGCGATAGTCGAAATACAACACGTCCCAACCAGCCCGCCGAAGGGCTTGCGCTAAATCCAAATTTTTCTCGTTGCCAGGAAATCCATGCAGCAGAATCACCACCGGATGCGGCCCCGCGCCACTCGCGACGTAAACAATCGCATTCAGCAGCGCCCCATGGCTCGGCAACTGCATCGTCTTCATCGAAGCAGGAGTGCTTTCGTCCACCGCAGGATCGCTGGTAATCGCAGCAGGAGTTTGCTGCGCATGCATGCTAGAGCTCAGTGCAAGTGCAACGACCGCAAGCAGAAAGCTCGAAAAAAAAGTGCCGCCAAATTTTCGCATGCCTCGATTGTTCTCGGCGACTGAGAAGAAGTCAAATCGATTTCCGCCTACAAACTCACCGGCGGCCGCTCCAGCATCGAATTGGTGTCGGCGACCAGCGGCAGCAAAAAATCCTGCAGCCGCGCGCTTTCACCCGCGGATATGCGATCCAGGTGAATGCCCATCAGATCAGCCCCGATCGCTCGAGTGACTTCCCCGATCGCCAACATCGGCTTGGCTTCGCCGCGGAGGTACAACGCGATGCGCACGCCGGTTTTTTCCGGCAGCGTGCTCGGCGCTCGAACCAGCAGCCCTTCGAGGCTAATGTCCACCGTTTCGCCAAGCAGCTCGCCGGCTTCGGTCTCCAGCCGCACCTTCACCCGGCAGGGCACGCGCCGGAATCGCCGGCGTTCGGTTTCGATCGAGCCCTGTGTGGCGCGAATGAGCTTGAGCAGCCGCGCCTTGTCCACCGGCTTATAGAGAAAAAAACTGGCCCCAGCTTCGAAAGCCAGCGCGACGGCGGACGGCTGCTGATCGTCGCTCACTACGATGATCGGCGTCATGCGATTGATGCCCGCGCTGCGAATCTGCCGCGTGAGGTCGATGCCATCGAGCGACGGCATGCGCAATCCGAGCAGCACCACGTCGAACTTTTCTTTGCTCAGACGTTTGGCGGCGTCCACGCATCCATTCAGCGCCAATACCTCCATGCCGGCCGAGCTGCCGACCGCCTCGCGAAATAATTCGCTGAGCGAAGGTTCGTCATCCACGATGAGTGCGCGTCTGGGCATTCCTGTTCCTTGGCGGGTGGTCAACGCGCATGCAGTGCCGCGATGTTAGGCCGCACCCGCACGCCAACCAAGATCGCTTCTGATGAAAGAAACTTCGGCGGATCCCGGCCTCGAGTCATTTGTCGGACCGTGCCCTGCGCGAGAGTCCCTCAGATTATTACTATCGGCAGCCGTGCGGTTTACTTGACGGGAATTGTGCGGGCAAGTGCGCGAAACGGTTTTGCGGGGCTAGGCCTTAGCTGCTTTTTTCGCGGTGTTCATCACTGTCTTCTTCATGCGGTTGGCCCCGGCCCAGTACAGGCTGATTTCGTGGCCATCGGGATCGTTCAAGTAAGCGTGACGCCAGCCCCACGGCATCATCTGCGGCATTTTCGTGATGTAGAATTTCTTTTCTTGCAGCTTGCGGCAGAAATCATCCAGCTCGCCCACTTCAAAATAAAGCCGCACTCCATTGCTGGCAATCGAATCGTCTGCGCCAGCCTGATGCAGCGCGATGGTGCCGTCATTTCCCGGCGCCCGCAGCCGCGCATAAACCGCCTTGCCCTCGTACCGAAAATCTTCGATCAGTTTGAATCCCAGCATCCCGGCGTAGAAGCCCAGCGAGCGATCCACGTCCTTCACGTAAATCATCGCGTGATTGAACGAAAGTTTTCCGTCCGTGCTAACAGCGGCGGGAGCCGCACCCGGTCTCACCGTCTTCAAAGCTGCTCGGCCAGATTTTTTCGCCGAAGATTTCTTAGTTGTGCGCTTTTTCATAGAGCGATCACCATGCCATTCACCCTGCGGCGCAAGTATCGTCCCCCAGAGCAACAAGTGTCAATCTACTCCAGCAGCACCGGCACTCCTGGCTGCGTCGAGCGCGCCCCGGCGCACGAAGCTCCCGTAGGGCCCGCTCTTTATGCGGGCCCTACGGGATCGTCCGCGGCAAAAGCCGCGTGCTAGGCCGTGGTTGAAAAGCAGCGGCTCTGCTTGAAATCCACCATTTGCCTCAGGATCGGGAATCACCGTCGCGAGGGAGCTTCAGCGTATCTTACTGATAATGGGACTGTTAGAAGATCGGCCACCGCAAGCCGACTTTGGCCCCCCCTGTGCCTTTATCAAGCCCGAGAGTCAACAAGGTGACCGACAATAAGCAAGACCCCGAGATAAGCAGCAAGGCTCTCAGAAGGAGTCACACCATGAAATACCTAAGAATTCTCGCGATCTTCGGACTTTTCCTAGGCACAGCATCTGTAGCATCCGCACAACGAGTAGTAGTCGGCGTGGGCGTAGGCGCCCCGGTCCTAGCCGGCCCGCCAGTTTGCTCTTACGGCTACTACAATTATTACCCGTACGCCTGCGCACCCTACGGCTTCTACGGACCAAGCTGGTTCTCCGGCGGCATCTTCATCGGCGCCGGCCCCTGGTTCCACGGCTACCGCGGCGGCTTCTACGGACACCCGGGCTTCGGCCGTCCAGGATTCGGCGGACGCCCCGGTTGGGGTGGACGCCCCGGCTTCGGCGGACGTGAAGTAGGCCGCGGCCCAGTCGGACGCGGGCCAGAAGGCAACTTCCACGGTGGCGGCGCTGTACGCGGCGGCGGAGGCAGCTTCCACGGTGGCGCAGTCCACGGCGGAGGCGGTTCACACGGAGGCGGACGACGGTAAGTAAAATTCAGAAGATCGAAGTTTCGACGGCCGGTCCCAAACGCGGGACCGGCCGTTTTGTTTTTCGGCGTCCCATTGCTTGCGAGAGACTCGGCGCCGGGAATCTTCCCACCGGAGGCGGCCTTTGCATTTGTCGCGGCGAGCCGCGGCGTTACGGAGGGAGCCCCCGAATTTATTCGGGGGGCGCTTCAGCGCTGGGCACTTCGGGGCTAGCCCGTGAAGCAACTCCACCCAATTCACCGACCAATCCGCCTCGAAACTAGAAGACTATGGACGTGCCTTGCCTGACCCGCGTACTCCGCTGCCAATCACAATTTCCAGCGGCATAACCACTTCGGAGCCGCGCTGGAATTTCCGAAGCGCAGATTTGATTTCGTTAATCGCGCGAGATTTGGATTCAGACCCCAATTTCTCAAGGATCACCCGAAACGGCGCTGCCACTTCGCTGAATTGCTCCCAATATTCATCCACCGAGCCGCGCCATCGCCCCTCCATGGTGCGCATTTCTTCGCGAGCCTCCGCAAAGCCCGCAGATTCGAGCGCTGTCCGCATACGATTAGGCTCGCCAAACATGGCAATATTCGGCGCTTCCGGATCGGGCTTCGGCAGTTCGATATGTTTCATCAAAATGCCGCCAGTACAGGCGAAAAACGGCTGTTCGCGCCGCCCCCACGCAACAAACGTCGCGCGCGATTTCGGTTTCAGCACGCGCAGACATTCGCGCAAAGATTTATTTAAGTCGGGAAAAAACATGATGCCGAAGCGGCAAGTGAGCGCGTCGAAGCTGGCGTCCGGAAATGGCAAAACTTCCGCGCTAGCCTCACGGAAATTGATGTTCGTAATCTTGCGCTGGCGCGCCTGCTCTTCGATAAACGCCAGCATTGCCGGATTCAAATCCGTAGCAGTGACGTGGCCGTCAGGAGCCACAGCGACAGCCTCAGAAAGAACCGGATCGCCCACGCCGCTAGCCAGATCGAGCACGTTCATCCCAGGCCGCAATTGCGCAGTTTCAAGAAGCGACCGCGTTACTCCACCAGTAAACTCAGCAAGCCGTGCATGCCATTTCTTCCAAGCGGCAATAGTCTCCGCAGAAGTCCATTCATGCCGCAACTGCTCGCGAAATTTCTCAATTTTGCCGGGATCGTGAGCGGACATCGTAGCCTGTTCGGCGAGGATAACACGGGCGAGATGGATCGAAACGGGAGACGCGAACGAGGAGCAGATCGAAACCCATCTTCCTACGAGGCTTCGGCTGCTTGGACTCGCGATAGGAGTTCTAGGGAACGCTGCAGCGCCAATGGAGCATCGCCAAAACTCGTCAGCCAGTGCACATTCGCTTCGCGCGCAAACCAAGTCTGCTGCCGCTTGGCAAAATGCCGCGTAGCTTTGCGGATTTCCGAGATCACCGAGGTGGACGGCGGCCGCGGATGATGCGCCAGCAATTCGCGATAGCCGATAAACGTAAATGGCTTGGAATCGCGCGCAGTACCGCCGCTCAAAATCCCGCGAATTTCTTCCTGCCAACCCGCAGCCACCATCGCATCTACACGCTGCTCGATTCTGGCGTAGAGCGCCGGCCGCGGCGGCTTCAGCCCGATTTTGATGGGAGTGAATCCCTCCAGCGGTGCGCGCCCTGTCGCGTGCAGTTCGTCCACCGATTTCTTCGTTAGCACGCGCAATTCGATGGCCCGGATTATTTTCTGCGTGTCTCGTGCCGCGATGCGCGCCGCGGAACTCGGATCCAAGCGCCGCAGCAGCCGATGCAGATATTCAGGTCCGCGCCCGGCGGAGCGCTCGCGCAGTCGCGCGCGAAGCTCTTCCGAACGCGTAGGTGCATCGGCCAAGCCCTCAAGCAACGCCCGCAGATACAATCCAGTTCCCGCGGTGACGATCGGCAAACGCCCGCGGGCATGAATGTCGCGCAGCACTTCCTCAGCGCGACGGCGATAATCTCCCGCGGTAAACACTTCGTGCGGCTCAACCAAATCCATCATCCAATGTGGAATCCCTCTTTGCTCGGCGCTCGAGACCTTCGCCGTGCCGATATCAAAGCGGCGATAAACCTGCGTCGAATCGCAAACCACCACCTCGCCGCCGAGCTTCTCCGCCAACGCAACCGCCAGCGCGGATTTCCCGGAAGCCGTAGGCCCAAGGATCACCGCCAAACGCGCCGGCGCGCTCATTGCTGCCACTTCCAATAACGCACGATCAGAATGGTAAGCAAAATCGCGGCGAGCAACAGCGCGCCCACAACCTGCGTCCGCTGAAGTTTCACTGGTAGTAGTCGAGAGGAAGATTATAGAGAAAAATAAAACGCAGCTCGAGATCGGGGCTCTTGAGTTGCGTGGGCAGCGGCTCGAAAGGGCTCGACGCGCGAATCGCGGACATGGCAGCGCGATCGAGAGGCTCTTTGCCTGAGGTGCGCATTAGGCGCGGATCGGTGCCCGGGACGCTTCCGTCGCGATCGATTTTGAATTGGATGACGACGATGCCTTTGTCGCCCATGCGCGCGGACTCAGGGATAATTGCCCACCAATTACGGCGCACGGAATCGAGAACACGCCTAAGATATTCGTCGATATTGACGCCTTGCAGATCCGTGAGCACCTGCAGCCCTTGGTTCTCGCCCGGCCCGCGCCCTCCTCCGCCGCCTCCGCCCCCGCCACCACCGCCGCCATAACTTTGATCGTCGGAATAAAGTTTTCCGCCACCGCCGTGATTGATCGCGTCTTGGATCGAATTCTGCACCGCTCGCCCGGGCGATGAATTCGGGATGGAGAGATTGAGCTTGCCCGGCGTGGGATCCGCAGGCTTGATCGGCGCAAGAGGCGAGACGTTCGTCTGCGGTTGCACCGGTGTGGGCGTAGGTGAGCGCGGCGTGATGGACGCAGGCAAATCGTTCCGAGGCTGCACCGGCGCAGGAGTCGGCGTAGCGGGCGCCGGCGCCGGCGCAGGGATAGACGGCGGCGCAAGCTTGTGGATCACGCCGGGCGCGATGTGCATCTTCGGTCCCGGCGGCCCTGGCGGCGCCAAATTTTTCGGCGCATCGCTCGGGATATACACGATGTTGCGAAGCTGATCCTTGGCTGATGCAACCTCGGCATCCGTCGGAACGTGCTTGAAAAATTCCGGCGACGATAGCGCCAGAAGAATGATGCCCACGTGCACCGCCAGCGAAACGAAACGCGACGCGGTATTCCATCGCGCATCGCGATCTTCTTTGGGGCTGATCAGAAGATTGACGTCGCCGGTAGTCATCACGTCCGGCTCGATCACTTCGAGCATATCGGCTGTGAGCGGCGGCATCGTTTCGAGCTTGTGCACCTGTTCGGCGCTAGGCCGTTCGACGATCGAGGGAACCACGGCACGTTCATCGAGCGAAGTCTCGATGCGGCGCATCGGCGCCGAAGCGCTAGTACGCGCGTCGAGATGCCAGCCGCGGTCGATCAGCTTGCGGCCGACGATTACGTCCAGAGGAACGTAATCTGGAATTGCGGAATGATTGTCCTCAAGCTGCTTGACGGGCATATCGCGCGGCAATAAGGTGCGCAAATCAAGTGTGGACGAAAGACGGCGAGCGGGCGCCTTGGCGCCATCAGTGGCGTCGAGTGGGCGAACGTCAACTGGAACCAGGATGCGCGGGATCATCGAATGACCTGCGGAGCGTAAGCACCGAGTTGGACGCGCCGCGCGTGCTCCAGGATGCCTGTCATCACGCGATCGGCAAGCTCGAGCGCCCGGCGCGCCGCCGCGCCGTCCACGCGCGGTTGCCGTCGCGTAATCACGCAATCAAGAAAATCGCGCAGCTCCGCGCGGAGCGGCTCTTCAGGAACGGTCGGCAATTTCTCGAAATTCACACGCGGCTCACCGGAATCAATCCCGCCCGAGAGATTGCCAGGATCAAAAGGATTGCCCTCCGGGATTCCGCTGGCCCCATTATTCGCAGCCACACGCACGCGCAGCGCATCTTGCCGTGAGAAATCCAGTGAAATATATTCATGCTCCTGAAAAAATCGCATCTTGCGAACTTTTTCCGTAGAAACACGGCTAGCGGTGAGATTCGCCACCGCGCCCGAAGCAAATTCCAGCCGCGCGTGCGCAATGTCAACTTTATCCGTAATCACCGGAATGCCCACCGCCCGCAAATCGACAACCGGCGAATCCAGCAGCGCCAAAAGAATATCCAGATCGTGGATCATCAAATCGTAGATCACGTCAATATCAAGACTGCGCGGCGAAAAAACTCCCAGCCGGTGCACCTCAAAAAAAAGCGGCCGCGTAACAATTTTCTCCGCAGCCACAACGGCAGGATTAAAGCGCTCAAGATGCCCCGCCTGCAAGATGCGATTCCCGCGCCGTGCCGACGCGATAAGCGCATCGGCTTCTTCAAGCGAAGCCGCAATCGGCTTCTCAACCAGCACATCCATGCCCAGCTCAAGAATCTGGCAACCGATGCGCGCATGTTCCACAGTTGGGACCGCCAAGCTGACAGCATCCACGCGGCCCTTCAGCGCAGCAACATCCGCGATCGCCTCGCATCCAAATTCAGCAGCAACTTTGCGCGCTCGCTCGAGATTCGAATCCACAACTCCTACCAGATTGGCGCCATCAAGCCCGCGCCACACGCGCGCATGATTTCGCCCAAAATCGCCGACGCCCACAACCGCCACGCGAATTGGATTGCCCATGCTCATTTGGCGCGATCCTGTGTCGCCGCAAGCGGAACCGCTGGCGCAAAAGCCTCAATCGTAATGCTCGCTTCATCCGCCGCAGCAATCAACGCATCGCGATCGAAAAGCAAAGTTTTCCCAGCATCCAGCGCCAGCGCCGTAGCATTCGCGCGATGCATCACCTCGATGGTGCGCAATCCCACCACCGGCACATCAAAGCGCATATCCTGCGCCGGCTTGCTGACCTTCACGACCACCAGCCGCTGGCCCGCAACAATTCGCGCCGCCCGCTCAATCGTTTCGTCCGTTCCTTCCATGGCCTCAATCGCCACGCAAGCCCGATCGCGCACCACCACTGTCTGCCCCAGATCGAGCGCCGCGATCTGCTGCGCGATCGCCCGCCCATAATTAATGTCCGCGGATTCGGTTTGGTCGGGAGCCCGGCGCGTCAAAATCCCGGCCGCAGGCAACAACGCGCCCAAGAATTTGGTGGAATCCACCAGCTCGATGCCTTCGTCCGCCAACACGCGCGCCACCGCACCAATCAAAGAGTCCGTGTTTTTCGAGGGCAAGGTAAGCAAAAGTTTCGCCAATTTCCAATCCGGCCGGATCGCGCTGAAAATTTTATTGTGCTTCACCTGCCCAGCCATCACCGCGTGCTTAACGCCTTCCTGATGCAGCAATTCAATCGTGCGGCTCAACTCGCCCAGGCTCACCCAATGCAACCGCGAAGCCCGCCGCTCCAGTTCCGGCGAAGCCTCCTCGCGAATGGCAATCACCGCCATCTCAATCCCGCGGCTGCGCGCCCCTTCCAACACCAAAAACGGAAAATCCCCATTGCCCGCAATCAACCCCCAGTTTTCCACACCGGTTGCCGCGGCGGTTTGCGCAGTGGTCATCGTCTATTTTGTGAGCCCACGTTCGGCCGACTCAATGAAGTCGATTAATTGTATGACGTCCGCGGACCCATTCAGGGTTTCGCGCATAGCGGCAACCGCTTGCGTAGTATTCATCTTCGAGCGCAGCAGCAAACGATAAGCCTTCTCCAGAGCAGCAATCCGCTCAGCAGAAAATCCATGCCGCTCGAGCCCCACGGAATTCAAGCCATAGCAACGCGTCTCGCGCGGCGCCACAATTTTGGAAAATGGCGCCACGTCCTGGGTGATCACCGTATTCGCCGCGATGTAAGCATGCCGCCCGATGCGGCAAAACTGATGCACCGGGCAAAAAGCCCCAATCGTCGCGTAGTCTTCCACGGTCACGTGGCCCGCGAGCGTAGCCCCATTCACGAATACCGTATGGCTGCCAATCTGATCGTCGTGCCCAATGTGCGCATAATTCATAATCAAATTGTGGCTGCCCAGCCGCGTGACGCCCCCGCCTTTAGAAGTGCCGCGATTCACAGTGCAAAATTCGCGAAAAATATTTTCGTCGCCAATTTCAACCGACACGCTCTCGCCCGCAAAAGTGAGATCCTGCGGATCCCCGCCAATTACCGCAAAGGAATAAACGCGATTCCCGCGCCCCAGCCGCCCCGGCCCCTGCACCACAGTGTGATGCTGCAACACGCATCCATCGCCCAGCTCCACATCATCGCCGACAACAGCATAAGCCCCAACGCGCACCCCAGCCCCAAGCCGCGCCCGCGGCGAAATGATCGCGTGTGAATGAATTTCCGACATGAGTCTCTTTGCTCGCAGCGTCCCGGCGGGTTACTTCCTATTCGCGGCGTCCGGCGCCCGGTCCACCGTCTTGCACATAAGAATAGCCTCGGCCGCCAACTCGTCGCCCACCGTCGCGCGCCCCTTCAATTTGCAGAAATCCCCGCGAAACGCCTCCACCACCACTTCCACGCGCAACTGGTCGCCAGGCACCACCGGGCGTCGAAACCGCGCCCCATCAATAGCCACGAAATAAAGCAGCTTCTCATCGCGATTGGGAATCTCCTGCAGCAGCAAAAGCCCGCCCGTCTGCGCCATAGATTCGATAATCAAAACGCCCGGCATAATCGGCTTGCCAGGAAAATGGCCAACAAAGAAATCCTCATTAATCGTCACATTCTTAATGCCAACAATGCGCTTCAACCGTTCCATTTCCACGATGCAGTCCACCATAAGAAACGGATAGCGATGCGGCAAGATGGCCTGAATGGCGTTAGTGTCAAGAATCATGTCTGCCTCAGAGTGGCGTACGCGCCCGCAAAGCATCGCGCGCAATCCAGCAATTCTATCTGAAAGGTGCAGGGGAGTGAAATGACATGACCGATCGTTGCCGTAGGCAGCTTTGCTGCAGACGGGACGTCATCCGTCGGCGCTACGGAGTCGATTGGGATGTGTCGAAGGCAAAAGTTTGCATGGTCGTAAGAATTTGATCAAGCTCCTCTTTGGAATTGGCCCGAAAATTAACTATCAGTACGCCTCCGTGGATGCTTGTTACGAAATACGTGTTCCATAGCACTGAACCGTCTCTGGCTTCTTTGAAGTCCTTTCGGAAAAAAGTTCTACCGTGAACTGTAAGTTCGACCGGGTCAGAGAGCAATTCTATGGCGTGCGCCTGCCGGAGCGATTCTCCGCTCTGGAGCGACTTTTTTACGGTCTCGAGACTGAGCGGTTCAGGTCCGGCCGGATTCACGCTAATGCTTACGCACGGAAGGCCTAAGCGCTCGCGGTCCGCTACGTCAACCGGCGTTGCATTCAGAAGAATAATTGGGCTCGTTATCTTTAACGTTTCAGCTGTCAAAGCGCTGCCTTGAGGCTTGACATGTACTGTCGCCATTTTATTTCTTTTCAAGGTGATTTCAGATTTCTCGACTATCCAGCCCGCTGGAATCCTATAAGTGAAATCGAAAAAATAATTGTGATACTCTCTGCCAGGCAACGACTTACTGTTATTTAGCAAGGAATCGGCATGGAAAACGGTATACGACCGTTGCTGTTGCGGCGGCGCTTGCGCTGTAACGGTTACGTCCTGATTCGTCTCTGGTCCTCGCACTTGGCGATAGGTTAGCCCGGAGGCGAGCGCGATTGAGAAGCAGAGTGGTAGGAAAACGAGCACTTTAACAGCTAGTTTCATTGGCGCCCCCGTTGATTATCCAAGAACTAATATTGGCTTGATCCCAAGTCAAGAACCCGAGGAGTCTGAACTGGGGCGGTTCGGTGCCAGGTTGCCGACAGGTGCTCGCTACATAGTGAATCTCAACTTCTGAGTTCGCTAATCGTCCGATTCGCTAGCCACTTTCAGCACAGCCAGGAACGCTTCCTGCGGAATATCCACGCGCCCCACACGCTTCATCCGCTTCTTGCCTTCCTTCTGCTTCTCAAGCAGCTTCCGCTTGCGGCTAATATCTCCGCCATAGCACTTGGCGATCACATTTTTGCGAATCGCGCTGATCGTCTCGCGCGCAATCACCCGGCTGCCAATCGCCGCCTGCAACGCCACTTCAAACATCTGCCGCGGAATCAATTTCCGAAGCCGCGAAACCAGCTCGCGCCCACGCTCAAACGATTGATCCCGGTGGCAAATCAAAGTCAGCGCATCCACCGGCTCGCCACCAACCAAAATATCCAGCTTCACCAAATCCGCCTCGCGATATCCGGACAAGTGGTAATCGAGAGAAGCATACCCGCGCGAAACGCTCTTCAACCGGTCATAAAAATCCAGCACGATCTCATTCAAAGGCATCTCGTAGCTGAGCATCACCCGCGTCGGCGAAAGATATTCAAAATTTTTCTGAATCCCGCGTTTCTCCTCGCAGAGCGCCAGCACTCCGCCCACCGAATCATCCGAAGTAATAATCATGGCCATAAGAATCGGCTCTTCGATCTTAGTAATCGAGCCCGCCGGCGGAAATTTCGTAGGATTATCAACTTCGATCACCGCCCCATCGGTAGTGCTGATGCGATACTGCACGCTAGGCGCGGTGGTGATCAGATCGATGTTGAATTCACGCTCGAGCCGCTCCTGCACAATCTCCATGTGCAGCAACCCAAGAAACCCGCAGCGAAATCCAAATCCAAGCGCTACGGAATTTTCAGGCTCATAAAAAAACGCCGCATCGTTAAGCTGCAACTTACCAAGCGCATCGCGTAGCAATTCGTAATCGGTAGCATTCACCGGGAAAAGCCCGGCAAAAACCATAGGCTTAATAGCCTCAAATCCGGGAAGCGCCGCCGCAGTACGATCGGCCTCGACAATCGTGTCGCCCACGCGCGCATCAGCCACGCGTTTAATCCCAGCAATGATGAAGCCCACATCGCCGGCCGACAGTTCAGGAAGCACGACGGGCTTAGGCGTCAAAACGCCCAGATTCTCCACCTCATAAACTTCATCGTTAGAAAGCAGACGAATTTTCATGTGCGGCGTGATGCGCCCCTCCATCACCCGCACCAAAATCACCGCCCCGCGAAACGAATCAAACCAGGAATCAAAAATCAGCGCCTGCAAAGGCGCGTCCGCCGAGCCCACCGGCGCAGGAACTTTCGCAACAATGGCCTCCAGCACCTCAGCAACACCCAACCCGCTCTTCGCGCTAATCAAAAGCGCGTCATCAGCAGGAATCGCCAACACATTCTCGATCTGTTCCTTAGCAAAATCAGGCCGCGCCGCGGGCAGATCGATCTTGTTAATCACGGGCAGAATGGTGAGGTTATGACGCGAGGCGAGAAATGCATTGGCGACGGTCTGTGCTTCCACGCCCTGGCTGGCATCCACAACGAGCAACGCACCTTCGCAAGCCGAAAGCGCCCGGCTAACTTCATAAGAAAAATCCACATGCCCCGGCGTATCGATCAAATTCAACCGGTATTCATGCCCATCCGCAGCGTTGTAATGCAGCCGGATGCTCTTAGCCTTAATCGTAATCCCGCGCTCCCGCTCCAAATCCATCGAGTCCAGCACCTGCGCCTGCATCTCCCGTTGCGAAAGCGCCCCAGTAAGCTCCAGCAGACGGTCCGCAAGCGTAGATTTCCCATGGTCGATATGCGCGATAATGCAAAAATTCCGGATGTAACGGGGATCCATCGATTCCTGACGGCCAGCGCGCTATTTCTCTTGAATCTCTCGCTCTGGAAGCTATTCAGTTTGCCACAGAACGCCGCACACCGAAAGCCGCGCAGCAACCCCGTACCGCGGACGTCC
>Ga0209655_10000319_pt1 | contig 18345 bp, 13 predicted proteins | sample BogFormECP03_OM2_FD_188236 | JGI IMG/M metagenome (GOLD analysis project Ga0209655, IMG submission 188236) | Bog forest soil microbial communities from Calvert Island, British Columbia, Canada - ECP03_OM2 (SPAdes) (version 2) | ecosystem: Environmental > Aquatic > Freshwater > Wetlands > Bog ...
TACTCCAAACACCGCATCAACGACCAGACCATCAAGCTGCTGCTGCAACTGGCCGACGAATCGCGCCTGCGCGAGCGCATTGACGCGATGTTCAGCGGAGAAAAAATCAATATCACCGAAAGGCGTGCGGTGCTGCACGTGGCTCTACGCGCTCCCAACGGTTCGTCCATTATCGTGGATGGCGAAAATGTAGTGTTGGGCGTACATGCCGTGCTCGACAAAATGTCCGGCTTCTGCGATCGCGTGCGCAGCGGCGCCTGGAAAGGCCACACGGGCAAACGCATCCGCAACATCATTAATATTGGCATCGGCGGCTCCGATCTCGGCCCGGTGATGGCCTACGAAGCGCTCAAACATTACAGCGATCGCTCGCTCAGCTTTCGCTTCGTTTCCAATGTGGACGGCACGGATTTCGCCGAAGCCGTTCGCGACATAGACCCAACCGAAACCCTCTGGATCGTCTCTTCGAAAACATTCACCACGCTCGAAACCATGACCAACGCGCACACCGCGCGCGATTGGACGCTCAAGGGGCTCGGCGGCGATGAAAAATCCATCGCCAAGCATTTCGTCGCCGTATCCACCAACGCCGCCGAAGTCACCAAGTTCGGCATTGATACCGCGAACATGTTCGGGTTCTGGGATTGGGTCGGCGGCCGCTATTCGATGGATTCGGCGATCGGCCTTTCCACGATGTTGGCCATCGGTCCCGAGAATTTTCGCGCGATGCTCAGCGGCTTCCACCAGATTGACGAACATTTCCGCACCGCGCCGTTCAAAGAGAATCTGCCCGTGCTGATGGGCCTGCTATCCATCTGGTACGGCGACTTTTTCGGCGCGCAAACTTCCGGCGTCTTTCCCTACGAGCAGTATCTGAAGCGTTTCCCGGCGTATCTGCAACAACTAACGATGGAGAGCAACGGAAAATACGTGACGCTCGACGGCACTCACGTGAACTACCAGACCGGCGCAATTTACTGGGGCGAGCCGGGAACCAACGGCCAACATTCTTTCTACCAGCTGATCCATCAGGGAACTGAACTCATTCCGTGCGACTTCATCGCCTTTGCGAAGGCGCTCAATCCGGTGGGCCGTCATCACGATATGTTGTTAGCAAATGTGTTCGCGCAGGCCGAAGCCCTCGCCTTCGGCAAGACGCCCGAGCAAGTGAAGAAAGAAGGCACGCCCGACTGGCTCGTTCCGCATCGCGTCTTCGAAGGCAACCGCCCATCGAACGTAATTTTTCTGGACAAGCTCACACCGGAAGTCCTCGGCAAACTCGTCGCACTCTACGAGCACAGCGTCTTCACACAAGGCACCATCTGGCACATTGATTCGTTTGACCAGTGGGGCGTGGAACTCGGCAAAGTTCTCGCGCAGCGCATCATTCCGGAAATCGAGAGCCCCGCCGAGCCCAAGCTCGCTCACGACAGTTCTACGAACGGCCTGATTCGCCGTTACCGCAAATTAAGGCAGAATTCGCAATAGCGCGTCGTCTGGGCTCGCTGCGTGAGCCGATCTCGCCATGGCTCCATGACAAGCACTTTTTACGCAAGCACGGCAGCGCCAGCTCTTATGGCCAGCCGGTGAAAAAATATTTATGGTGCGAAGTTTCTGACCGATGGAATTCGTCTCTTGTTGCAACGTGCCCGGCCTATTCGCTTGAAACTGACGCTCCTGTTAATCGCGGAACGAAGGGACCCATGGAAAAATCGAAAATCACGCTGGGGCTGATTGTGGGAAACCGTGGCTTTTTCCCAGGCCACCTTGCCGCACTCGGCAGGGCAGAGATGGTTCAGGTGCTGCATCAGTCCGGTGTGGATGTGGTGGTGTTGGATGTGAAGTTGAGCAATTACGGCGCGATCGAAACCTACGAAGAGGCCATGCGCTGCGCGGAACTCTTTCGCGCAAATCCCGACCGCATTGACGGCGTGGTCGTCACGCTGCCGAATTTCGGCGATGAACGCGCCATCGCCGACACTCTGCGGCTCTCGCGGCTGAAAGTTCCCTTGCTGGTGCAGGCCACGCCCGATACGCCGTCCAAGATGACCATCGCGCACCGTCGCGACAGTTTCTGCGGAAAAATGTCCGCCTGCAACAATTTGCGACAGTATGGCATTCCGTATTCGTTGACCACTTCGCACACCGTCAGTCCGTCGTCCGAAGAATTCAAGAACGACCTGGCGTGGTTCACGGGCGTTTGCCGTGTGCACCGCGGTTTCCGGAATTTGCGCATCGGCAGCATCGGCGCGCGGCCCGCAGCATTCAACACCGTTCGCTACAGCGAAAAATTGCTCGAAGCCGCCGGAATTTCCGTCGAGACGCTGGATCTTTCCGAAGTGATCGGCCGCATCGAGCGCATGAAAGATTCCGACGACGCTGCTCAGACCAAGCTTGCCGCCATACACAAATATGTCACCACCAGCGGCGTGCCGCCGGCCGCTCTACTGAAAATGGCGAAATTGGGCGCCGTCATTGACCAGTGGATGAAAGCCACGCACGTCAGTATCAGCGCCGTGCAGTGCTGGACGTCCATCGAAGAAAACCTTGGAGTGGTTCCGTGCACGGTGATGAGCATGATGAGCAATGAACTGCTGCCCAGCGCCTGCGAAGTCGACATCTGCGGCACGCTCAGCATGTACGCGCTCGCGCTAGCTTCGGAAACTCCCAGCGCGCTGCTCGATTGGAACAACAACTACGGCGAAAATCCGGACAAGGCCGTGTGCTTCCATTGCAGCAACTTGCCTAAGCACTTTTTCAAGGAAGTCCGCATGGATTATCAGCAGATCATCGCCGGCACGGTGGGCAAAGACAACACCTACGGAACTTGCGAGGGCCTGGTGAAAGCCGCGCCGATGAGCTTCGCACGCTTTTCCACGGACGATAAGCACGGCGTCATCCGCGGCTATGTCGGCGAAGGGCGATTCACCGATGATCCGCTGGAAACTTTCGGCGGCGCCGGCGTGGTGGAGATTCCGCAGATGCAGAAATTGCTGCGTTACATTTGCGAAAACGGCTTCGAGCATCACGTTGCCGCGAACCTCGCGACCGTCGCAGGAATCGTCCACGAAGCGGCGACCCGCTACATGGGCTGGGATACGTACTGGCACGGGCGCTGAAGCTCGTCGCCAGCCGAGCACCTGTCACTGCAAAACGCACACTGCAAATCGCGCAAACGTGCGTATTTCCTGCCTTTTCTGCCACCCATAACAATAATCTATCGAATGTATCCACACAACTGATGCGATGAAATTTCTATCCAATGCATCAGCTTTGTGAGTTGTACTGTCTGGCCCCACATGAGTTAGCTATGTATCATGCGGCCTTGGCCTTCCAAGCCTGAAGTAGATCACGATGCCTGCGGAGTCGGCTTCATCGCCCAATTGGGCAGCAGCGGCTCGCGCGACGTGGTCGAGCGCGCACTCACCGCACTGGAGCGGCTTTGTCATCGCGGAGGAGTTGATGCCGACGGACTGAGCGGCGACGGCGCCGGCATTCTCACTCCGATCCCGAAAAATTTTACCCGCAAACGCGCCCGCGAAATAAATATTGAACTGCCCGAATCGTTCGGCATGGGCATGGCGTTTATTCCGCCGGGTCAGGAATCGGCGGCGCGCTCGGCCGTCGAATCCGCGGCCACCGAATTGGGATTGCTCTGCTTGGGCTGGCGCGAAGTACCCACCTATCCGTCTCTTCTCGGCCCCTGCGCGCTGGCTACTTTGCCATTGATCCGGCAATGCTTCTTCACCACCAAAGATTCCGCGACGGATCTCGAACGCCAGCTTTTCCTGATGCGCAAGCGCGTGGAATCCGGTGCACTCTCCGGAATTTATTTTTGTTCGCTGTCGTCGCAATCGCTCGTATATAAAGGATTGCTCACGCCGCTGCAGCTCGCCGCTTTTTATGCGGACCTGGCCTGCCCGGATTTCGTCGCGCCCTTCGCAATTTTTCATCAGCGCTATTCCACGAACACCAGCCCGTCCTGGCAGCTCGCGCAGCCTTTCCGCTTCGTCGCGCACAACGGCGAAATCAATACCATCAGCGCCAATCGTCGCTGGACGTGCGCTCGCGAAGGCTCACTGCGTCAGGAATTCGGTGCGCCAGATCAGTTTCGCGTTCTCGAAGAGGGCGTTAGCGACTCCGCCAGTTTCGATAATGCACTCGAAGTTTTGCTGCGGCAGGGTTCCAGTGTGGCTGCAGCGATGCTACGCATGGTTCCGCCGGCGTGGGAGTGTGATCCGCAAACGGGCCCGAAGCTGCGCCGCTTTCTGCAGAAGGCAACGCGCGAACAGGAGCCGTGGGACGGTCCGGCCGCGCTGATTTTCAGCGATGGCCGCATGGTTGGCGCGAAACTCGATCGCAATGGGCTTCGTCCCATGCGCTACACGCTCACTTCCGATGGACTGCTGGTGGTGGGTTCTGAAGTCGGCATCGCCGACCTGCGCGGCAAAAAAATTGCCGAACGCAATCGCCTGGGGCCCGGCGAAATTTTCCTCGTGGACTCTATTGCTGGCGCGATCTTCCGTGGCAATAACGAAGTGGGCGAACTCCTCGGCGCCGAACCGTGTCGCATCGGCGGCCGCGATCGCGATTCGCACGCCGGCATTGCGCGGTTGGAAAGTGTTGCGGCTATTCAGTACGCGTCCCAAATCGAGCCGCAAAGGCTCGCCGCTGCGATGGGCTGGACTGAAGATCAATTCCGCCTTCTTTTTCAGCCGCTCGGACGCGAAGGGAAGGAAGCCGTATGGAGCATGGGCGACGACGCACCGCCTGCATTCCTTTCGTCCGTCAAGCGTCCGTTGTGGGATTACTGCAAGCAGCGTTTCGCGCAGGTGACCAACCCGCCGATTGATCCGCTGCGCGAAGTGCACGTCATGTCGCTCGATGTGTATCTCGACCCGAATATTGTCGCCGGTTCGCCGGTGCTTGAAGCTGGCCATCTTGCCGCGTTGGAATCGCGGCTGGGCGCGCCGCAGCGGCGCATTGATTTTACATTTGAGGCGGCCGGTGGAACGGAAGCAGCCCGCGGCGCACTGCAACGCGTGCGCGAGGAAATTTCCGCCGTCGTCACGATCGACAGTAGCGCCGGCAACAGCGCCAGCAACCTCGAGAAACCCGCGGTGATCGTGCTAAGCGATCGCGCGGCGAGCGTGCAACGCGCCGCGCTTCCTGCCATGCTCGCTGTTTCGGCCGCGTGGAAAGAAATGGTCCGCGCGGGGGCGCACGATGTACCGCTGATCGTTGAATCCGGGCAAGTGATTGAAACGCATCACATCGCGCTGCTGATCGCCGTCGGTGCCAGCGCCGTCTTCCCGTTTCTCGCGATGGAGCTTTCGGAAAATCTGAAACCGGGCGGCGCGGTGAGTTATCGCGTCGCCGTCGAAGCCGGGCTGCGCAAAGTGCTCGCGCGCATGGGCATCTCCACGGTGGCGAGCTATCGCAATAGCCATCTGTTCGAAACCGTCGGCCTCGACGAAGAACTTTGCGAGGAATTTTTCGAAGACGCTTCAGCAAGCCTCGGCGGCCGAAGCCTCGACGACATTCTCGAGACGAGCATTCACTCGCACGTCCGCGCGTTCGCCGCAAGTGACGCTCCGATGCAGGACGCCGGGCTCTACCGTTTCCGTCACGCCGGAGAGAAACATTCCACTTCGCCCGAGCTCGTGCGCCGCATGCACGCGTATCTGAAATCGCCGACGCCGGAAAAATATGCCGCGTATTCCGAGTTGGCAGATAGCCGCGACGCGGTTTCTGTCCGCGATCAGCTCGAATTCACGCCAGGTTCTCCCATCGCACTCGAAGAGGTCGAACCCGAAAGCGCGATTCTCGCTCGGTTCTGCGCGCAGGCCATGTCTTTGGGCGCGCTCAGCCCCGAAGCGCATCGCACTCTCGCGATCGCCATGAATCGCCTGGGTGCGCGCAGCAATACCGGAGAAGGCGGCGAAGATCCCAGCGTCTATCGCTTCGAACCGGAAGCGGCCAATCGCGTGAAGCAAGTTGCTTCCGCGCGTTTTGGCGTGACCGCCGAATATCTGGCGCGGGCCGACGAACTCGAAATCAAAATGGCGCAAGGCTCGAAGCCCGGCGAGGGCGGCCAGCTTCCCGCCCTAAAGGTGAATTCCTACATCGCGCGTCTGCGCCATGCGGTTCCGGGCATGTCGTTGATTTCGCCGCCGCCGCACCACGATATTTACAGCATCGAAGATTTGGCGCAGTTGATTTACGACCTGCGCTCGGTGAATCCCGTCGCGCGAATCGGCGTGAAGCTGGTTTCCGGCGCAGGCGTGGGAATCATCGCCGCGGGCGTCGCGAAAGCTGGCGCCGACGTGATCACCATCGCCGGATTCGACGGTGGAACCGGCGCTTCGCCGCTCACTTCGATCAAAAATACCGGCCTGCCGTGGGAAATCGGCTTGCGCGCCGCGCATTCCGCGCTGGTGCGTTCAGGTTTCCGCGAGAGAGTGCGCCTGCGCGTGGACGGTGGATTTAAATTTGGCCGCGACGTAGTGATCGCCGCGCTGCTGGGCGCCGATGAATTTGGTTTTGGCACCGCCACGCTGCTGGCTGTAGGCTGCGTGATGGCGCGGCAATGCCACCTGAATACTTGTCCCGTGGGTATTGCCACGCAGAATGAAAAGCTGCGCGCCCTCTTCACCGGCAATCCGGAGATGGTGATGGCGTATTTCCGCGGCGTGGCCGGGGAAGTTCGCGAACGCATGGCAGCGCTGGGAATTCGCTCACTCGGCGAAGCCGTCGGCGCGGTGGAAAAATTGCGGCCACGCCGCGAATCGGCGTCGCACTCGATTGCCGGATTGCTGCAGCCGTCAACGAATGCCGCGCAACAATCCGCGAAGGATCTGCCGCTCGAAATCCACTTGCCGGAAACTGCGAAGGACATCCGGCGCAAATTGCTGCGCGGCGTGGACGGCCTGAAAAACTTCCCATTCGTGCATCATTCGCTTTCCATCTCGAATTCCGACCGCAGCGTCGGCGCGCACCTCAGCGGCCACATCCTGCGCCGCACGAATTTCGACGGCCTGGAAGGGAAGAGCATTCGCTGCGAATTCCGCGGCTCTGCTGGACAAAGCTTCGGCGCGTTTCTGGTTCCCGGCATTCGTTTCCGGCTGGTCGGTGACGCGAACGATTATGTCGGCAAAGGCCTGAGTGGCGGCACCATCGCCATTACCGCGGGCGCTGCAGCGTCCAAGCGTGGCGACGTGCTCGCAGGTAACACGGTGTTGTACGGCGCTACCAGCGGAAAGCTCTTTATCGCCGGACGCGTTGGCGAGCGCTTTGCCGTGCGCAATAGTGGCGCGCTCGCCATCATCGAGGGCGCCGGCCACCACGGATGCGAATACATGACCGCGGGCATCGCCGTAATTCTTGGCCCCGCGGGAATGAATCTTGGTTCCGGCATGACCGGCGGGCTAACCTACATTCTTCGCGACGCGCTCACCGGCGATAATTGCAACCACGAATTCGTGCGCTGTGCGGAAATCGGCGACGGCGTCGGCGCCGAGGAAGAGGGCTGGCTGCGCCTGCTGCTGCAGGAACATTTCCGGCTCACCGGCAGCCAACGCGCGCGGCGCTTGCTGCAATCGACTCACTTGCTGCCGCTGGTGCGCCTGGAACCCGTGCACCTGCCCTGTTCGATTGCCGATACTTGGGCGCCGTACCTCACGCGCCAGGTGATCCGTGATGAAGCCGAGATTTCCGATGTGGTCGGCGCGCTGCCGCTGGAGAACGAAAACATGCGCCAGACCAGCGATTCGGCCTGCTGACTTTTTACACTCGCAAAAAGATCGCTTGACGCTCCCAGCGTCTGTCGCATACTTCACGGAAATATTTTGAAGTTGCGAGTCACAGCGAGCGATGGCGGTCGTAGAGGAGGCAAGCGCGATGCTCCCCAGTGAATTCCCGAGAGCGTTCCGGGTAGGCGTCGCTGGCCCGGTCGGCTCCGGCAAGACGGCGCTCGTTGACCAACTCACCCGCCAGTTTTGGCCGCGCATCAATCTCGCCGTCGTCACCAACGATATTTATACCAGGGAAGACGCCGAATTTTTGGTGCGCCAGGGCGTGCTGCCCGCCGAACGAATTCGCGGCGTGGAAACCGGGGCGTGTCCGCACGCTGCGATTCGCGAAGACGCTTCCATGAATTTGCAGGCCATCGCGGAATTGGAAGACGCGTTGCCGGCGCTCGCTTTGATTTTCGTCGAAAGCGGCGGAGACAATCTTGCCGCTGCGTTCAGCCCTGAGCTGGTGGACGTCTGGATTTATGTGATTGATGTTGCCGAAGGCGACAAGATTCCGCGCAAGGGCGGCCCCGGCATCATGCGTTCCGATCTGCTGGTCATCAACAAAATTGACCTTGCGCCCTACGTTGGTGCGTCGCTGGATGTGATGGAGCGCGATTCGCGCCGCATGCGCGGCGAGCGGCCATTTATTTTTACGAATTTGCGCGATGGCGTGGGATTGGACCGCGTGGTGAGCTGGCTCGAGCAAAAGTTGTATCGCTCGCCGGACACCCGCCGTACGCTGATTGACGCGCACGCGCCCTACGCTGCGCATCGTCATGAGCACGGCCACGACCATAATCATGAACACGGTCATGAACATAATCACACGCGCGCTGATGAACGCAGCGACGGCCCTGACGACGGCCACACCCTCGCTCACGGCGCGGGACATGATTAAGAACGCAGTCGTTCGCGTGGGCAATCGCCCCCCGCGCAGGGAATCGTGAGGATGGAACGCGATTCAGTGAAGGAGCCGCCCGTGCAGGCCGACGCGCTTGCGGATTTGCGGCTGCTGCACCTCGCCGATAGCGCTCTCCCCATCGGCGCGCTCGCACATTCTTTCGGCCTGGAATCGCTCACTTCATGCGGGATGCTCACCACGCGTGACCTGCCCGATTTTCTGCAGACGTTTCTGGAAGAAGCCGGAACGATGGAAGCTGTTTTCTGCAGGGAAGCGTTCCGTCTGTCAGCCGCCGCCACGTCGGAAAATGATTTTGCGTCGCGCTGGCTGCAGCTCAACAATCAATTAAGCGCGCGCAAGCCGGCTCGAGAAAGCCGTGCAGCCAGCGCGTCGCTCGGCGGGAATTTTCTGCAGGTAATGCTGAGCCTCTCTGACCTCCCACTCGCGCGCGCGGCTCTCAATGCTTCGAAGCGTTCCGCGAGCCTGGTTCATCACAGCACGGCATTCGGCTTCGCGTGCAGCTTGATCGGATTTGCCGAAGACCGCGTGGTGCCAGTCTATCTCCATCAATCCATCGCGAGCTTGGTGTCATCTTGCCAGCGATTGCTGCCGCTGGGCCAAGCCGAAGCCGCCCGACTTTTGTGGAATTTGAAGCCGGCAATCATTGAGGCAGCCAATTGCAGCGCCGCGACCTCGCTAGAAGACGCCACCTGCTTCATGCCGCTGCTCGATTGGGGCGCGATGGAACATCCGGCGCTCAGCACGCGTCTGTTTATCAGTTGAAATGTGATGCGTTGATGGCTTTCACAACCGCTATGGCCTCCGTCGCACAAAACGCTCCCGCAATCAGCCCGGAACTTTGCGCGCCGCCGCGGCTCGAAGCGTCCCTCACGCTCGATTTCGCGCGCGATGAACTTGCCGGGCACACCGTGCTCGCCGCGAGTCGCCAGGAACCCCCGCTCAAGGTTGTTCGCGCGTTCGCAGTGCAGGACGGGGCCGCGCTCGCTCACCTGCACAATGTTTCCGGTGGATTACTCGGCGGTGATCGACTCGCGCTAAGAGTAAATGTCGGCGCGGGGGCGCGCGTGCAATTGACCACCACCGGCGCGACGCGCATCTACCGGCCCAGACGCGAAGCGCTGCCCGCGACACAATCAAACGAATTCACGCTGCACGAGGACGCGCTGCTTGAATATGTCCCGGACGCGATCATTCCATACGCCGGCGCGTGCTTCTCACAGACAACCGCCATTCACCTCGCACCAGGCGCGGGAATCTTCTGGTGGGAAATTCTAGCGCCAGGACGCGAAGCGCGCGGCGAATCATTTGCGTACGATTCAGTGGAAATGAAAGCAGACATCGGCACGCGCGGCCAAGCCATCGCCAGCGAACGCGTGCGCATCGTGCCGCGCAAGCGTTCGACGCGATCTTTCGGCCGCCTCGGTCCGTACCGTACTTGGGCGACGTTCTGCATCGCGCAAGTGGGTCGCAGCGCTGCGGAATGGCTCGCGCTTGAACACGAACTATGCAAACAAGCGCTCCCACTCACGCAGCACGGAGAAACTTTATGGGCAGTCAGCGCGCTCCCCGCGCATGGCGTTATGGTGCGCTGTGTCGCCGTTCACGGACGCCACGTGCTACCGGGCCTGCAAGCTTTGTGGCAAATGGCGAAGCGACGATTGTATTGCTGTGATGCAGTGCCGCCCAGAAAAGCAAATTGAATCTTGCGTAAGCATCGCTAATGCGAAATATTGCAGTACTATTCTGTTGGGAGCGACGCAGTGCATCTAACTCCTCGTGAACAGGAAAAATTGCTGATCGTCGTTGCAGCAGACGTGGCCCGCCGCAGGCAAGCCCGCGGCCTGAAGCTGAATTACGTGGAAGCGGTAGCGATTCTTTCCGCCGAAATCATGGAAGCCGCGCGTGACGGAAAAAGCGTCGCCGATATCATGAGCTTCGGCGCGGCCATTCTAAAGCGCGACGACGTAATGGATGGCGTAGCGGAAATGATTTACGAAGTGAAGGTGGAAGCCACGTTTCCAGACGGCACGAAACTCGTCACGATTCACGATCCAATTCACTGACCATCGCTGCAATCGGGGGTACGCACATGAAACCGGGCGAATATTTTCTGGACGAAGCCGCCGGACTCATCGAAGCGAACGCCGGGCGCACGACAACGCGTGCAATCGTACGCAACACAGGCGACCGTCCCGTGCAAGTAGGCAGCCATTTCCATTTCTTCGAAACCAATCGCGAACTCGAATTTGATCGCGCGGCCGCTTACGGCATGCGACTGAATATTCCCGCGGGCACAGCCGTGCGCTTCGAGCCGGGAGAAGAAAAAGAAATCGAGCTGACTCCGTTCGGCGGCCACCGCGTGATGCACGGCTGCAACGCATTGGTGGAAGGCCCACTCGACGCCGAAGGCGCGCGCAATAACGCCCTGAACCGCGCGCAAAAAGCCGGATTCCGCACCAGCCGCACAAGTGAAGGAGGGAAACTCCCATGAGCCTGAAAATCCCGCGCCGCACCTATGCCGAGCTCTACGGTCCCACAACAGGCGACCGCATTCGCCTGGCCGACACCGAACTGATAATCGAAATCGAAAAGGACTTCACGCACTACGGCGACGAAATCACCTTCGGCGGCGGCAAAGTAATTCGCGACGGCATGGGTCAGAGCGCCAGCGCCACAAGAGAACACGAGCACGGCGCGGTAGACCTCGTCATCACCAACGCCGTGATCCTCGATCATTGGGGCATAGTGAAAGCCGACGTCGGCATCAAGAACGGCCGCATTGTGAAGATCGGCAAAGGCGGAAATCCGGACACGATGGAAGGAGTTGATACCGACCTGGTCGTCGGAGCCGCGACGGAAGTGATCGCCGGAGAAAACCTGATCCTCACCGCCGGCGGCGTGGATAGCCACATCCACTTCATATCGCCGCAGCAAATCTACGAAGCGCTCTCGAACGGCATCACCACCATGATTGGCGGCGGCACTGGCCCGGCCACCGGCACGGCGGCCACCACCTGCACTCCCGGCGCGTGGAATCTCGCACGCATGTTGCAGGCCGCCGAAGCATGGCCTATGAATTTTGGTTTCCTTGGGAAGGGAAATAGCGCCACGGCCGCGCCCCTGGTCGAACAAATCGAAGCCGGCGCGTGCGGACTGAAATTGCACGAAGATTGGGGCACCACGCCGGCGGCAATTGATACCTGCCTGAAGGTCGCCGACGATTTCGACGTCCAGGCCGCCATTCACACCGATACCATCAACGAAGCGGGATTCCTGGAAGCCACAGTAGCCGCCATGGCCGGACGCGCCATCCACACCTATCACACCGAAGGCGCCGGCGGAGGCCACGCTCCCGACATCATCCGCATCGCGTCGTTCCCGAACGTTCTGCCGTCTTCCACCAATCCCACGCGTCCCTACACGTTGAACACCATCGCCGAGCATCTGGACATGCTCATGGCATGCCATCACCTGAATCCGCAGGTTCCGGAGGACGTCGCGTTCGCCGAAAGCCGCATCAGGCCGGAGACAATCGCCGCTGAAGACATCCTCCACGATCTCGGCGTGATCAGCATGCTCTCCAGCGATTCGCAAGCAATGGGCCGCGTCGGCGAAGTAGTGACGCGCACCTGGCAAACCGCGCACAAAATGAAAGTGCAACGGGGCGCGCTCGCGGCAATTCATTCCGGCGCGCTGCCGGGCGATTCCAAAGGTAACGACAATTCCCGTGCCAAGCGCTACGTCGCGAAGTACACCATCAATCCCGCAATCACCCACGGCATGGCGACGGAAATCGGCTCGATCGAACCGGGAAAGCTAGCGGACCTGGTCCTTTGGAAGCCGGCTTTCTTCGGCGTGAAGCCGGAAATGGTCGTGAAAGGCGGCTTCATCGCCTGGAGCGCCATGGGCGATCCCAATGCCTCGATACCCGCGCCGCAACCGGTGATGTATCGCCCGATGTTCGGCAGCTTCGGCGCGGCAATGGCCCCCACCAGCATCACGTTCATCTCCGAAGCGTCGCTCAACGCCGGCTTAACGCAAAGGCTAGGCCTGAAAAAGTTAATCGCCCCCGTGCGAAACTGCCGCCGCATCGGCAAGAAGGACATGATCCACAACAGCGCCACTCCCAACATCGAAGTGGACCCCGAAACCTACGAAGTGCGCGTGGATGGCACATTAATAACCTGCGAGCCCGCCCGCATTCTTCCTCTCGCCCAGCGCTATTTCCTTTTCTGACCCCGCCCCCGGTCGCAGCCGTCACTGCCTTCTCGTCAGCCCGGATGTTTCGCCCCGAAAGCCCACGCGTCTGCGCATTTCGCACCCCAGGTCCGCGCTACCGCAGGTCCCAAAATTACTCCGACGAGCAATGTACCCACTCAACGGCGTTAACCTTTTGGCACACGGCCCGGATATTAGGGTTGAGCGCGCCCCCCATAACAATTAGGCTAACACTAGGCGTTGTACAATTAACTTGAAAGTAACTACAAATCTAGAATTTGGGCGGTTTTATGTCGTTCTTGGGGGAATTCGCGACGCAGCGCGTGCGCCGCAGTTCGAACGTCGTCTCGCGAGTTGTGGCCGACGAGGCGATTGTGGTCCCCATACGCCGCGGTGCAGCTGACCTTGACTCCATCTATACCTTTAATTTATTGAATCCGGCACGAAGCTCTGGTCCATGATCGAAAAGGTCTGGACGCCGCCGCACTGGCCTCCTATCTCCAAGCAGAATATGGGCTTACCCAGGCCGAAGCTCTTCCAGACGCGGAAGCTTTTGTAAACGACCTGACTCAGGAGGGTTTGGTCGAGCCTGCTTAACCCACAGGCATCACCCCGGCTAGGCGGCCGGGCACTTGGGAATGAACGAGACAACCCACTCCGCATTCAGCATGGGCGTGCATGAACGCACGTCCAGCAAGCGCTTGCCGATGGAAGTGTCCATCGAAGTCACGCGCCGTTGTCCATTAGAATGCCTGCACTGCTACAACAATCTTCCCATGGCGGATCGCGCCGCCCGCAATCGTGAGCTTTCCCTCGAAGAATATCGACGCCTGCTCGACCAAGTCGCCGATGCGGGTTGCTTCTAGATTCGTTTCACCGGACGCGAAATTTTCGCGCGCGCCGATTTTCTGGGCATTTATTCTTACGCCAAATCCAAGGGCTTCCTGATCACCCTGTTCAGCAACGGAACCATGATCACGGAACGCATCGCCGATTTTCTGGCGGAATACCGGCCCTTCGCGATCGAGATCACCCTCTACGGCGCCACGCGCAAGACCTACGGCGCACTCACGCAGATTCCCGGCTCCTACGACCGTTGCATCCTTGGCATCCGCCTGCTGGTCGACCGCAAGCTGCCGCTGAAGCTCAAGACCGTTCCCACGACCATCCATCGCCATGAAGTGTACGAAATGCAACGCATGGCGCAGCAGGATTTTGGCGTGGATTTCAAATTCGATCCGCTGGTGAATCCGCGCATCGATTGCTCGCAAAGTCCGGTGGAAGTGCGGCTCGCTCCGGAAGACGCCGTGGCGCTGGATTTGCACAACGCCCGGCGGCGCGCCAAGGCTCTAAAACTGATCGAGCGCGATATGGCGCTGCCCCTCGCTGCTCGCACTTCGGAAAATATTTATCAATGTGGCGGCGGCCTCAATTCCTGCGCCATTGATCCCTACGGCCAAATCAGCATCTGCGTGCTTTCACACCAGGAGAGCTATGACAGGCGCTCCGGCAGCTTCATCGTCGGCTGGGAAGGTTTCCTGGGCCGCGTCCGCAGCAGGAAAAAGAAGCGCCAGAGCAAGTGCGACGCCGAATCTCCCGTGGAATTCCTGTGCGAAGTGGCGCATCTGCGCGCCATGGTCCTCGGAGCGGAAATTCCCGCGCACGGTGAGTGCGAATGTTGCGCGGGTGGAAGTGCGCACGCGAAGTTATTTCAATCGGCAGAGCGCATTCGTAAGGGAGAAGTGGACGTCGGATCCTGGACGCCCATGCCTTCCGCCGCGACGCTGCCGATTTTGCAACCGAGCTCCGGCTGCGGCCGTGGCAGCGGCTGTGGTTCTTGTGGAGCCCACGCGTGAGCAGTGAAGCACCCATGACCGGTCAGCATCAAAATTCGCCGCGCGGCTCGAAGCCGTATGAGGCTCGGAAAATCATACGCGTCAGTTTGCGGCCGGACGAAGCAGTCTTCGGCCATTGCAAGGTGCCGTCGTCTGCCGGTCCCGCCGCTACCGGCTGCAGCATCGCCCTGGGCGGTTGCACGACCGCCGGATCCTGATGTGAGAACTATGAACTTACTGACGCCATCGCAACCACTGTGCTCCAACGTCACGTCGCGAGGAATCGCGGCGCGCATCGGGGGCATTTCGCTGGGCGCATCGTCTGTCGCGGACGGCCCCGTGCTGCTGGCGGACGCGCAACTCAGGGATTTTGTAGTCTCGGACTCAATCTGCGACCTGAAATTCGACGTGGCATTCGGCGGCCGCTTCGATTCTTGCCCGGGGGAATTGGTTTTCGATTCCCGCGGATTGTGGAAATTGTTCCGCAACACAGAAGGCTTCTGCTTTCGCCTAGCCACGGACTTCATCGGCACGCTGCCTTACAAACTAGCCATCGTCGCGCGCGATTTGAAATCCGGCCGGATCGAGATATCCCGCGAATATTTCGGACCCGGCCAGTCCGTGAACCCGCTGGAATATCCGCTCGACGAACTTCTCTGGATTCACCGCCTGGCCCTCGGCGAAGGCGTGGAAGTCCACGGCTGCGGCGTGATCGCTCCCGATGGCCGCGGCCTGCTCCTCACCGGCCACTCTGGCGCGGGCAAGAGCACGTCCTCGCGCCGGTGGTCGCGGCACGATGGCGCGCGCGTGCTGAGCGACGACCGTATCATCCTGCGCCGCCAACGCGGCCGCATCTGGATGTACGGAACTCCCTGGCACGGCGTTGCCGGAATCGCCGAGGCCGATCGCGCGCCGCTGGATGGAATTTACATTCTCACCCACGGCCAGCGAAACGAAATACGGCCACTCAGCCGCACCACCGCGTCCGCGGAACTCTTCGCGCGCAGTTTCGTGCCGCATCACTCGACCGATGCGATCACTTTCGTTCTGGAATTCTTCAGCAAGGTTACCGACTGCGTGCCTTGCTCCGAATTTTCATTTGTTCCGGATTTCACCGCAGCGGAGGCCCTGCTCCGTGAAGACGTCGGCAAAATTATTGCGGCGTGATACCTCGCGATTCGCGATGTTGTGCGAGGCCGTGCTGCAGCGCGGCTTGCAGGTGCGTTTCCTCGCGCATGGGCAGAGCATGCAGCCAAACCTGCCGCGTGGCGACGCGGTGCCATCCTCACGTCCAAATTAAATATCACCGACCCCGAAGTGCGCCGCACCTGGATCCTCTTCGGCGATCCCGCCATGTACATAGCATTCCCAACAGCATCGTCCCCAATCACAACCAAGCCGCGCATCGTCCCCATAACACCAACACCGCGGTTGCAACAGCAATAGCCGCGCTAGCGCCCTCGTCGCAAGGCGATAATCTTTGTAGGTCGTTTCGGTAAAGTCTGTGCTTGGGCCGCGATCTTGAGTCAGGCGAAGTTTCACGATTCGCCGCAACAGACGACCCCGTGTCATCCCGAACGGAGTCCCGCGCTTTTTCTTTCCCGCCGCATTTTGGCGGGCGCGGGACGCAGAGCGGGATCTGTTTTTTGCGGAAATGGCCGAGAATCTCTGTAGCTCGTGGCTTTAGCCACGACATGAATGCAGCAAGAGACGTGCGGCTTCAGCCGCCGAAGTACGATTTTTTCGCTAACGCCGCGAACCGTGCAGGGAATTAAATCGAACTCCGGGATACAATCCTAACAGGGGAAAAGGTGCCAAACCTCGCCAAACTTTCCGAACGAATCGCCATCGCCGTGCTAGTTGCCTTTGCGCTTCTGTACGCAGGCGACTACGCCATCTTCCACCACAAACTAGGCACCAACGGCGGTGCCGCAGCCCTAGGCTCCGTCACCTCGTATTACGGCACCGCGCTCAAAGACGGCAAAATGGAAATCTTCACCGACCAGCCGCTCATCGAAACCTGCGCCCACTCCCTCTTCCCGCATTCCAGCTACCGCCCCTGCTGGTACGCCGGCCGGAACAACGTGAAGCCCATCGATTAACCCGTTCAATGTTTCCGCTTCCGCGCTTTTCGCACCCGCCCCTCGGCATTCGCCGCTGTCTGCAAAAGCTGCAACAAAACCTGCGCATCCCGTGTAAGCGCGCGGTGCCGCGGATAAATCACATCCAGATTCCGCCGCAGCGGCTCTTCATTCACAATTTCAATCGCCACCAATTTGCCCTTGCGCAGTTCGTGCGTCACCGCGATCAACGGCAGAAAACTCAGCCCCAATTTCCGCTCCACCATCCGCTTGGCCGCTTCAATCGTCTCCACTTCCAACACCGTATTCGGCAGCTGCCCCGCCCGTCGAAATAATCCCTGACTCAAAGTCCAGTCACTCGATCCGCGATCGAAAAAAATCAGCGGCATCGCTTCCACTTCCTCCAGCCGCACCCGCCGCTTCCGCGCCCCCGGATGGTTCGGATGCCCCACCAAAATCAACGGATCATCGCGCAGCGTCATCGTCTCCACTTCCGGATGATTCAAAGAACGCGCTACGCCAATCTCCGCTTCGCCCTCCAGCACCATTTTTAGCACCTGCGCGGAAGTCCCGGAGCGCAGATTCACCAGCACCCTGGGATTTGCCGCCTGGTAATCCTTCATCACGTCCGGCAAAAAATAAGTGCACACCGAAAGCGCCGCCGCAACGCTCAAGCTGCCGCCCGCGGACGGCTGCAGTTCGTGGACCGCTTGCCGCGCCCGCGTCACGTCGCGCAACAGTTGTTCAGCATGAGGACGCAGCGCCTTACCGGCCGGCGATACCGAAAGATTTCCGCGCACTCGTGCGAATAGCTTCACGCCCAGGCCGTCCTCCAGCGCCCGCACCCGCGCGCTAACCGCCGGCTGGCTGATGTTCAGTGCCGCAGCCGCGCGATGAAAGCCGCCATACGTCAGCACAGCTAAAAACGTTTCGATCTGGTCGATTTCCATTTCACCCCGTTACACCGCGCAACAGCAGGGAAGCGGCATCCGAAAGAGCCAGTACCACGCAATTTAGTACCACCGTTGAAAACTACCTGATAATCATGCTCTATCAAGATGATAAGGACAATCAGTTTGACTGATTGCCTCCCTTCCCTCACACTGGCTCCAGTCGCCAGTGCTTCACGGACCGCGAGCGTTCAGCAACCCCGCTCCCCTCCACCCTGGCTGCCCCGGCCCCCAAGTCCCAGCGCTTTTATTTCGATAGGAAGCCTGCCGGCAAGAGGCTTTCTTCAATCGAAGAGGACGCAATTCATGACCACCAACGGCAATCATCGCAACCTGGAGCACCACTGGAAGACCGACCTGCGCTGGGAAGGTATCACCCGCCCCTACTCCCAGAAAGACGTCGAACGATTGCGCGGCTCCGTGCACATCGAGCACACCCTCGCACGCATGGGCGCAGAGCGCCTCTGGCAGTTGCTGCAGGACGATCTCTATGTCAGCGCTCTGGGCGCCCTCACCGGCAATCAAGCCGTGCAGCAAGTCGCC
>Ga0209655_10000320_pt1 | contig 18345 bp, 11 predicted proteins | sample BogFormECP03_OM2_FD_188236 | JGI IMG/M metagenome (GOLD analysis project Ga0209655, IMG submission 188236) | Bog forest soil microbial communities from Calvert Island, British Columbia, Canada - ECP03_OM2 (SPAdes) (version 2) | ecosystem: Environmental > Aquatic > Freshwater > Wetlands > Bog ...
GGCGCGTCGCGTACATCCGGTCCTCCTCCGGCTATCGAGCGCCAGCCCGCAGTACCCGGCGAATATGTAGAAGAAGGCGTCGCGTCGTGGTACGGCGTGCCATTCAACGGTCGGCGCACCTCGAACGGCGAAATCTACGACATGCACGAATACACCGCGGCGCATCGCACCCTGCCTTTCAATTGCGTGGTGCGTGTCACCAACCTGAACAACGGCAAGCACACCGAAGTGCGCATCAACGATCGCGGCCCCTTTGTGGCCAACCGCGTGATTGACCTGTCGCTCTCCGCCGCGCAGGCCATCGAAATGGTGGGAACCGGAACGGCCAACGTGCGTCTGGAAATCCTTTCGGGGCCGAATCCGAATGTAGGATTTTTCGCGGTACAGATTGGCGCGTTCAAAGTGCAGGAAAATGCCGAGCGGCTGAAAGCGCAGATGGCAGAAACCTACCCGCCGGTGAGCATCGCCACGTACGATTCGCCCAACGGAACATTCTATCGCGTGCGCATCGGCCGTTTGCCCAGCGAAGATGCGGCGCAAAAACTCGCGGACCAGCTGCACAACGCCGAGCAGCTCACCACGTTCGTCGTGCGCCTGGACGACTAATCCATTCCGGAGCGCGCGCCCGAGTTTTACTTGTGCTTCATCGCGTAAACACCGTCCCACTCGACGGGCGGTTCTTCCGCAATGTATTCTTCGCAGCGCGCAAGAAACACGCGCGAAGGCCCATCATCCGGCCAGCGCTCCAGAATCGCCGCCCAGGCGGACCGCGCGGCGCGCCAGTCGCGATGCGTGTACGCTTCGCGCGCCACGCTGAACAGCGCCACCAGCTCCTCACCGCCATTTTCCTTCGCGCGCGGACCCAGAATTTCGTAAATGGTCACGGGTTGCAGCTTGCCTTTCACCCGAATGAAGTCAATCTCGCGAAACATGAATTGATCGTCGCGCAGAACCCGCCGCGTGAATTCGCTGATTAATATTTGCGTGCCGTATTCCTTGTTCAGTCCTTCCAGCCGCGCCGCCAGATTCACCGCGTCGCCCAAGGCCGTGTATCCGTAGCGCAACGACGAGCCCATGTTGCCCACCGAAGCGATGCCGGTATTGATTCCGATGCCGATTTCCAGCACCGGGCTTCCCTGCGCGCGCCACTGCACTTGCAAATCCGCCAGGCGCGCCAGCATGCTCACCGCGCTGAGGCAGCAGCGCTGCGCATGATCGGGCTCGTCGAACGGAGCGCCCCAGATGGCCATCACCGCGTCACCGATATATTTATCCAGCGTGCCCTGGTGACGAAAAATGATGCGCGTCATTTCCGTCAGGTAACCGTTCAGCAAGCCGGCGAGCGTTTGCGCGTCGAGCGTTTCGGAAATGGTCGTGAAACCGCGAATGTCGCTGAAGAGCACGCTCACATCGGTTTTGCGCGGTTTCACGCGCTCCGGATCGCTCAGCAAGCGGCGAATCACCTCCGGGCTGACGTATTGCTGGAACGCGCCGCGCACTTTGCGCTTTTCCTGCTCTTCGATCAGCACGCGATATAGCGCCACCAGGCTGACGTTGGGAATCAGCACGAACACGGCCGGAACGATAAAATTCAGCCACCAGCCGTGCAGAAACGCCCAGTACACAATTCCAGCGAAAGGAAAAATAAACGCGAGGCCCAGAATCATCCAGCGCGGCCGCACCATCGCCAGCCAGATTCCCAGCGGAATGCCGAACAAGAAAATAAATCCCACGTCCGTGAGCGCCTGCAGGCCGCGATGCACGATGAACTGCTGATTCAGAATGTTGTCGATGACGTTGGCGTGAATCTCGGTTCCCGGAAAATCAATGCCGCCAAAGGGCGTGGCGCGCAAATCGCCGATTCCGGTGGCGGAAGCGCCCACGAGCACGATCTTGTCCTTGAATGTGCCGGGAGGAAATTTCTTCAGCGCCACGTTGCCGAATGAAACGTAAGGATAGGTGCGCGCGGGGCCGTGGTAGTTCACCAGCAGGCGGCTGATGTCGTCCGTGCGCACGAAAAGCTGTTTTCCGAATTCCACGCCGACGATTCCGCCGCCGCCGTAGGTCAGCGCCACTTGTTCGTCGCTGAGCCCGAGATACAGCCGCACCGCCTGCACCTCCAAAGCGGCGTAGAAATCCCAATTGGCGCGATCCGGGTCGCGGCCGTAGGGAATCGCCAGCGGGACGTGGCGCACCACCGAGTCAGCATCCAAAAAAACGTTGAAGAAGCCCACGCCTTTTTTTGCAGCGACCGCTTCGGTGAAAATCGCGGTATTAGCTTCTGCACCGCGCGGCAGATAATTCAGATCCTCGTAAAGTTGTATCGTTTTAACGCGGTCGGCTTCGCCGTTGGCCGAAGCCAAAGGTCGCACCTGGGGAAAAGGAAAATAGGCGATTTGGTTCGCGTATTCATCCAGCGCCTGGCTGGAAACTCCCGCGAGATCCGCTTTGGTGTAGAGGAAATAACTTCCCAGCACCACGTTGCCAAAGCGCTCGATCGCCGCGGCCACTTGCTGGTCGTAGTTGTATTGCTTTTCCTTATTTTCAATGGTCGAAAGAATCGCCGGGCTGACTGCCTGCCCCTTTTTTCGTTCCGCCGCCAGATCGCCGGAAAGTTCCTGCAGCGGCAGCACCGTTTGGTCCGGCTTGCTGAAGGTCATATCGAAGGCCACCACGCGCGCGCCATCGTCGCGCAGCGCATCCAGCAAGTGCGCGAAATGGATGCGCGGAAACGGCCAGCGGCCCAGTTGTTCCTGCGATTCCTGGTCCACGTCCACGATGATGATGCGCGGGTCGGTGCGTGTGCGGCCGCGGAACTGGAAGCGCGTATCCAGGCTGGACCATTCCATGCGATAAACAAAATCGGACATGGGCATGGGCCGCTCGCCCACGAACGTGACGTAGTAGGTGGCCAGCGCGAATAGCGTTACCAGCAGGCTGATCGCGAACGAGCCGCGGTGGTCCCACCATTCGCGAAGCAGCGCCGCGCTGCGGTTGATTATGCGTGTGGGTTTGGCCATGTTTGCCGCGAATGCAGTGCGCGCGCGTTCAGGGATGGAAATTGAAATCCGCGCAAGGCTAACAAACGGCCGCGCGTGATTCAAGGCAGGAAGGTCCAGCAAGGTCCATCAAAGTCAATGACGTGCCGCGCGCAGGCTGTCCGCCCCTCGAGAACAAAAAGGTTATAGAATCGGCTGTCTGTGGCACTCTGCTTGATTCCGCTATACTTCGACTCTCGGGGAGACACGGGGGCACGCGGGGGCGCTGGCACGGCACGCAAGAGCTTATGAACGAAAAGAAAGAAATTTGGTTCATGGCAGGTTCGACGGCGGAGAAACTCGCTGCGCCTTTGCGGGAAAACTACGATTTGTGCAGCCTCTCCGCGAACCAGCAGATCGCTGCAAGCTCAAAACAAGAGCCAAAACAAGAGCAAGGATGCGCCGCAAACTACGGCGTGGTGCTCGCCGATATGCGCGATGGCGCTCCGGTGCTGCCCGCCTCCTGGAATGGTTCCGGCAGCAATTATCGCGTGATCGGCGTGGTGCCTCCCGCTGGTTTGGGTTCTGTGAAAACGTCCGAAACACACGGCGCAAAGGCGGCGGCGTCCGTTTTCGCATTCGTTTCTTCCAGCGCTTCCAGCGAGGAACTGGAAAAGACGCTGGGGATTGCCTTTGAGAATATCGGACTCGTCGCACGCGAACGCGCCGCGCGCGAAGAGCTGGAAAGCGCCGAACGCGAACGCGAACAGCTGAATGAAATCGGCATCGCTCTTTCTTCGCAACGCGACGTCCGCGAGTTGCTCAATCTGATTCTTGCCAAGGCCCGGGAAATCACGCGGGCGGATGCCGGCTCGCTCTACTTGATCGAGGATGAAGTCGAGGGCCGCCGCCATTTGCGATTCATGCTGACGCAGAACGACAGCCTGGTGTTTCCGTTCAAGGAATTCACGCTGCCGCTGGCGGAAGATTCCATGGCGGGCTACACCGCTCTGCGCGGCGAAGTGGTGAATTTCGCGGACGCCTATCACATCCCGCCCGCAATGCCGTTTCACTTCAACGATCATTACGACCGCGAATCCGGCTACCGCACGAAATCGCTGCTCACCTTGCCGATGCGCAACGCTAAGGGCGAAGTGTTGGGCGTGCTGCAACTCATCAATGCGAAAAACGATCCGGCGGCGCGCTTGCGCAACGAAGCGGACGTCGCAGCGCACGTGCAGCCGTTCCACGAACGTTCCGTCCGCCTGGCGCTTTCCCTCGCTTCGCAAGCTGCGGTGGCCTACGAAAACCGCAAGCTTTACAACGATATTCAAACGTTGTTCGAAGGCTTTGTGAAAGCCGCAGTCACCGCGATCGAGCAGCGCGATCCCACTACGTCTGGACATTCGCTGCGCGTGGCGGCTTACACCCAGGGCCTCGCGGAAATTGTGGATCAGGTCGTCACCGGTCCGTACGGCGGCAGCCATTTCGACCACGAGCAGATGAAGGAAATCCGTTACGCCGCGCTGCTGCACGATTTCGGAAAAGTAGGCGTGCGCGAAGAAGTGCTGGTGAAGGCGAAAAAGTTGTACCCGCTGCAGATGGAACTGGTGAAGCAGCGCTTCGATTATATCCGCAAGGAAGTGGAAGTGGGCATGGTGCGCCGCAAGCTGCAGATGTTTCTGGAACGCGACCGCGGCGACGCGCTCAGCGAAATCGCGCGGCTCAGCGAGGATTTCGAACAGCGCCTCGCGCGCATTCAGGATTATCTGCAGTTCATCCTGGAAGCGAACGAGCCGACGCTGATGGAGCAGGGACAATTCCGCAAACTGGGCGAAATCTCACAGCAGTTTTTCGTGGACAGCAAAGGCAGCGAGCTGCCCTACATCAATGCCGATGAAATACGCCTGCTTTCCATACCCAAAGGAAGCCTCGATGCTTCCGAGCGCCAGCAGATCGAATCGCACGTGGTGTACACGTTCAATTTCCTGAGCCAGATTCCGTGGACCAAAGAATTGCGCGGCGTCCCGGCCATCGCGCGCGCCCATCATGAAAAACTGAATGGCGCCGGCTATCCTTACAAACTGCACGGCGATCAGATTCCGCTGCCCACCAAGATGATGACCATCTGCGACATCTTTGACGCTTTGACGGCTTCCGACCGACCCTACAAGCGCGCGGTCCCCGTCGAGCGCGCTTTGCGCATCCTGGACGAATGCGTGCGCGCCAACGAAATTGACTCCGAGCTTTACCGGCTTTTTCGCGAATCCAAGGTGTACGAGCGGGTAATGCCTCCGCCTCCTAAATAATGCGATACATGCGATTTCTCTCCACACCGTTGCTCCAGAATTCACGGGCTGCGTGGAAGCCTGGGCTGATTGTGCGCGCGATTTCCGACGCATGCGTCGCCTGCGGCTGCGTTCTGTTGATTTGCGCGCCGCTAGCGCCCGCGCAATCCACCGCCGCCACCACGTGGACCGTTTCGATTGTGCTGCCACCCAGGCTGGTCGCGGGGCAACCCGCAACGCTTGCGGTTCTCGGCGTGGACGGGCGCCTGGCAGCCGGAATCACGGTGGAAGTTGGAAAAGAGCAGCGCGTGAAGACGGACAAAACCGGGCGAGCGTTTTTTACCGTTCCCACCGATGTGCTGGTGCTGATCGCCAGCGCCGCGGGGGATTCCGCCGCAGCGCTGATAGACGCGCCCACGACGGGCGCAAGTGAGCAGGGTGCCGGCGTCGCGCCAGTGGTGTCGCAGGTGGATCGGTTTTCCGTTTGCGGCGGCGGGTTTCGCGGCGACGTAGATGCGAATCGCGTGAGCATCAATGGCGAACGCGCGTTTGTGCTGGCGTCTTCACCGGAATGCATCGTGCTGCTGGCGAGTCCGCGCGCGCTTCCCGGTCCCGCGAAAATTTCGATCGAGACGCCCGGCGCGCAGTGGACCGCGGCGACGACGCTGGCAAGTTTGCATTTTGATCCTCCCTTGCCGCCGCTGGTGCCCGAAAAGCGCAGCAAGCTCTCCTTGCACGTGCAAGGGACGGACCAGGCGTTGCGCGTCTGGGTGGAAAATCAAACTCCCGGCGTGCTGCGATTTTTGCGGGGCGACCGCCAGGAGGTGCTGACCTCCGGAGGCGCGCAAAATTCCGCGGAAATTGAAGTGCAGGCCGTTGCCACGGGAGATTTTTCGTTTCACGGGCGGATTCTTGCGGCACCGGATGCAGGCGTGGCCCGGCGGTATCTGACCGCCGCGGAAAGCATCGCTCCCAAAGATCTGCAGCATGAGGTGAAAAGCCTGGCGGAGCGGCTCACGCATCATCCGGGCGATACCCAAAACGTGTGGCGCGACGCGGAAAAGATTCTTTCCATCACGATGGCCGGTGATTTTCGCACTTTGATGGAATCCGCAGCCGCGGCCCTGCAATAGGGACGGCGCGAAGCTGGTATTTCGTGAATTCAGCCGGACGCCGCGGCTGGAAACGAGAATGTCAGGCCTGTAGAACTATTTTTCGTTCGTCGCGCTCAGTACTTTCGGCGGCGCTTGCGCTTCGGGCAGCGCGCCCTGCGCCATCTGTTCCAGCGCATTGCGCGCGCGGCTCAGGCGGCTGTCGGCGTCTTCGTAACTCTGCTGCGCGTGGCGCAGATGGGTACCGAGCCGGTCGTAAACTTCCGCGAACGCTTCGAATTGCTTTTTCAATCCGCCCATGCCGGCCAGCAAATGCCGGGTGTTTTCCTCGATTTTCTGGCCTTGCAGGCTGATAGCCACCGCGCTGAGGCAGGCATAAAAAGTGTTCGGCGAGACGGGAAACACGCGTTTTGCCCGGCAATATTCATCAATCTGGCCGTATTTTGCATCTTCGGTCATCAGCAACTCGTAATACACGCCCTCGGAGGGCACAAACATCAGCGCGTAATCGAAAGTGTGCTCGTCCGGAAGAATATATTTCTCGGCGATGGAATCCGCGTGCTTGCGAACCGCCAGCGAAAATTCCCGCCGCGCCGATTCGCCGGCGTCGAAAAGCCTGCGGTAAGCGTCCAACGGAAATTTCGAGTCCACCGAAAGAATGCGGTCGCCGCTGCGCACGATCGCGTCCACAATCGCGCCGGTGGAATCGAAGCGGTATTGCGTCTCGTAGGCGCTGCGCGGCAAGGCGTCTTGCAGCAATCGCTCCAGGACGACTTCGCCGAGCACGCCGCGCGTTTTCGCGCCGCCCAGCACATTTTGCAGCGTCTGCGCGGATTGTGACATGGCATTTCCCGCCTGCTGCACTTCCGCGATCTGCATGCTGATTTTGCGGATCGTTTCGTTCGAGGATTGCAGCTGCTGCGCCATGGCGATTTGCGCGTCGCTGGCAAGTTTGCCGGAAGATGCCACTCCGGTCTGCAGTTCCTGGCGCACTTGTCCCAGCTGCGTGGTGACCGACTGCATCAAGTGATTGATTTGCGCGTTTACGGATTGGCCCTGGGTGGCGAGGGAATTTTGCATTTCCTGACGGACCGCGGAAAGTTGCGCGTCCGAACGCCGCGCCGCGGACCACACAATCGCCGCGACAACGCCGATGGCAACCAACCCGAGGATCAACCACACGATGGAGTTCATCAATAACGTTCCCGTCGAATCGAATGCGCCAAAGGAGCGCGTGCAATCACTTTAGCGCGAACGCGGGCAGAGCGCAAAATTCCAGCAGAAGGCGTGGTGACCCAATTATGCCGCGTGCAACGCAGTAGCTCGCGGCCAATGCACCGCAAGCCGAGCAAATGTGCGCAGATCGGCTAGAAGTTAAGCTTCAGCGCAAACTGAAACGTGCGCGGATCGTAGGCCGACGTCGGCTGTCCGGCGGCGCAAAGAGTCGCGCCCGCGGTGGAATCGCACACCGGGTTCACGCCGCTCACATTGAACCGGTTCAGCATGTTGAATCCGTCGGCAATCACCTGCAGATTGAAGCGCTCGTTGATCGGAATTTCCTTGGCGATGCGCAGATCAATCTCGAAGAACCCCGGCTGATTGAAAGCGTTGCGTCCCAGATTTCCCGTGCAGCCCGTCGGCGGCACTGGAACGGTCGCGCTCGGCGGTATCGCGGAGCCGTCGCTGCCAAAGCAATTCGTGGGAATGATGAATTCGTCCTTGCCAATGTACGGTGACGTCGTCGCCGCCGGAAACCCCGCAGGAACCGCTGCGCCGGCGGGAAGCGCCGAAGGCCGGCCGGTGGAAGAACCGAAGTCGAGGTTCGTATCGTAACCGAGCAAGACGTTGTAAGGCCGGCCCGAAGCCAATTCGATCACCGGCGACACGGTGAAGTTCGCGAGGATTTTTTTCCACATCGCCGAATCGCTCTGGCGGAAGGGCGTCTGATACACGGCGCTGGTGATCCAGCGATGCCGCTGGTCGAAGTCCGAATTTCCGCGGTCGCCATTGGGATTGCTGTTGTCCTGCGGGTTCAGCAGCGTGGAAAGGTCGGTGGAATCGTCAATCGTGTGCGAATATGTCCAGCCGGAAACCATTTCAAATCCGTGCGAAAAACGCTTGGTCACCGTCAGCGTGAACCCATTGTAGAGAGAGTTGCCCGTGGAAGTTTGCGGGTTCACGTCGCTCCACGGCACCTGCACTCCCGCGAAGCCCGTGGGAAAGCCACCCGCTGCCGCCAGCCCAAGCAGATTCGTGTAACCGCCCACGAGTCCGGCGAACGATGGATTCGGACCCGATGGACGGAAGAAATTAAACGCAGCCGCCGTGCCAATCGCCCCGATCGGTGTTCCGCATCCCGGCGCGGAAGAGCCGATACCAAAAACTCCTGGCGCTTCCACCAGCACGCTCCCCGTACCCGTCGCAACACAGCCCGGCAAGCCTCCGTTGGTGGGAACCTGCACGGTAAGAGGATTCGTTCCCGGAGTGATCAGCCCGGCCTCGATGGCATTATTCGCATTCGAATCCAGAATCGCCGGATTCGTCACGTTGATGTTAATCGTGCGATCCAGGTGCGTGCCGTGAGTGTAGTTGTAGCCGGCGCTCACTTTCCAATCTCTCGACAGTTCATGTTCGATGGAGAGGTTCGCCTGCTGCGCCAGCGCATATTGGAAATTATTCTTGATCGGAATCGTGTAGGGGATGCCCACCAGCGGATAGCCCAGCGCTCCGGGCACATCAGGATTCGGCACCGTCAAATAATTTTGATTGATGAACAGGGAATTGGGTTGCAACGCGTTGAAGCGCTGCTGATTGGCCTGATAGCACATGTTCGGCGTCGCCGTGGAACAGCCTTGGTCCGGCACATTCAGTATTCCTTGAAAAATCGAAGCCGCGTTCAACGAGCCGTCGGGCGTGCCCCCTGGAAATTGCAGCAGCGAAGAACGCGCGCCGTCTTCGGCCGTCGCAAGGAACGTGAGCGCGAGCGCCGGATTGTCGTAGAAAAATCCGTAGCCTGCGCGAATCACCGTCTTGCCGTTGCCCCAGGGATCCCAGGCAATTCCGATGCGCGGCGAGACGTTGTTCGCGTCGATCGGAACGCCTTCCTGAACTCCAAACGCTTTCTCCGCTGCTGCATTCGAAGCAGTGGCCGCAGCAAACGTGGGCTGCCATCCGACGTCGTAACGCACGCCGTAATTCAGTGTCAGCCGGCGATTTATTTTCCAGCTGTCCTGCGCGAAAACTCCCAGCAATTTATTGTTAAACGGGCTATCCGACTGGCCGATTCCCTGGAAAAAAATCGTGGGAGTGCCGAAACCGTAGGCTTGTACGGGAGTCAAGCTGGGGGCCCCGGCGGCGATCGAGACGCTGCCGAAATCATACACGCCGCCATAATTCAGCGTGAATATCTGCGAAGAAGGCGATTGCAGTTGTATGAAGTTGAAGTCCACGCCGAACTTCAGCGAGTGCTTTCCTTTGATCCACGTCACATTGTCGGTGAGCTGATAGCGTTTTTCCAGGCGATCTTCGGTGGAGAAAGGCTCGCGGCCGATATACGCCGCGCCCGCGATGTTCACGGCGGGATCGGAGCCGCCCGGAAGATCCGAGAAGCCGTAGAAAAGGCTGCGCCGCGCAAACTGGAAGTGAACTTCATTGAACACATTGCTGCTGATGGTGGTGGTGTGCTGGGCGATCAGTGCCCAATCATGCGTCTGCTGCGTCGAAGTGCGGCTCCCCGAATTCTGCCCGAACGTCTGGTTTTGCGCATTCACCTGAATGCCGTCCACGCTATCGGGTGAAACCATGCCGCGCACGAAAGTGCTGTTCCGGGAATTCCAGATATGGTCAAGGCGCAATGAGTAGATGCTGCCCTTCTCGGAGATGGGGAAATTTCCGATGGTGGAAGCAAGCCCCGCGAAGGACGCGGGCACCGGCGCGCCGGTGCTGGGAAACGTCGAGCCTGGATAGAACGGCGTGTTGCCAAAAATGGCTGTGAACGAACTCGCTGCCGCCGCGCAAAGATAGGGAATCCCCGCAGGCCCCGCAGCCGAGACGAAGGCTTGCTGCGTGGGCGTCACCAGATAGGCAGGGAGCAGGCACGGCGTGGAAATCGGCGGCACAATATTAATTAATCCGAAATTGTCCTGGCCGATCGCGGTGAATCCGGTTTCTTCGCGGCGCGTGAGTTCGTAGCTGAAGAAGAAAAATGTTTTGTCCTTCTGAATGGGGCCGCCCAGCGTGAGGCCGGCCTGCACGCGCGTGTAGGATTGTTTGACAGGAGTGATGCCACACTCAAACGTGGTCGGATTGCACGACGCCGTCACTGAAAACGGATTTTGTGCCTGGATCGCGCCATTGCGCAGGAAGCCAAAAGCATTGCCGTGGTAATCGTTCGATCCCGATTTGGTGACGATGTTGACCACCCCACCCATCGCCCGCCCGTATTCCGGCATGTAGCTGCTGCTGATCACCTGAAATTCCTGCACGCCTTCCTGCGACACCGTCGCGCGTACTCCATTCACTGAACTATCCACGGCGTCGGCGCCGTCCACGGATATTTCGTTCGAGCGGCCGCGCTGTCCGCCCAGGTTCAATCCGGTGTTGGGCGCCGCGCCGATCGAAGGCGTGTTGTCGCGCGCCGCGCGCGAATCCAGCAGCGTGAAGTTGATGTAATTCCGCCCGTTGATCGGCAAATTATCAATCTGATTTTGCGACACGGTCATGGAAACGTCCGTCTTGCTCGTTTCCACCAGGTCCGGCGCGGCCGAAACGTTCACGGACGCCGCGCTCGTCTTCAACTGCAGCTGGGGGTTATATTCAGCCACTTGCCCGAGCGTCAAAGTGAAGGAAGTGTCGGTCAAGATCGCGAAGCCGGGCGCCTCGACGCTGAGGGTGTAGGTTCCCGGTTGCAGGCCGACGAACTCGTATCTCCCATTGGCGTCGCTGGAGGCGGTGCGCGCAATGCCCTTGGCCGGATTTTGCAGCGTGAGTTTTGCGTCCTTCACCGCGAGGTTCTGCGGATCCAGAACCGTGCCGGACAAATTCACCGTGTTGACCTGCGCGGCACTGCGTGTGGCAACGGCCGCCACCATGGCGCCAAGCAGCATTACCAAAACAATAAATTTGCGCAGGCTCATCGTCACACCCCCCAAGGAAACCCGTAATTGTTTTGCCACGCATTCAGCCGCATTGCGGCGGCTGCGCCAAAAAATATCGTGGATCCGCCCCGGACCCCGCGGAGCAGAAATAAAGGACAGTCGAGCGACTTTTACGCTCACGTGTAACTCTTTGCAATAGGAAACTTTAATCGCTTCGATAGGATTTGCCCAAGCAATTAGCGGAGTGCGCCGCGAAAGAGCAACGGGGAAGCGCAGCCTGCGTGTTCAGGAATTACGACGGCGCAGCGATATTACGATGGACGATTCGAGGGGCCGGTCAGTTGTACCAGATTTTCCGCCGCGGTCATGGGAGGCGTAGCGCCCGGCTCAAACGTTTGCGGTGCGCGCCAGAAATCCATCGCCGCGGTTTGATGCACGCAGGAAACCGTGCAACGCGGCGCGCAGCCTTTCTTCGTCAGGAATTCGCGATGGCGCTGCTCGTCCGTGTACTGCGCCAGCGGCACGCCGGGATAACCGCGCTGCTGCGAGCAATAGTGCACCAGGCCGTCCTCGCAAATGTACAGATAACGCGAGCCCGCGCGGCATCTCCAGTTGTTCTCCAGTCCCTTGGCGATATTGTGCTGGAATTGATTGATGCGCGTGAACGACTGCTTGCCCAGCGCCATGATTTCCTCGAAAATCTCCTGCTCGCGCGGGCCCAGCGGCTGCAGCTGGCCGTTGTGGTCGTGCAGAATCCCTACGGTCGAAGTGAACCCCAGCTCCACGGCGCGGTGCGCCACGGTCAAGGCGTCCTCGGAGTTCGCCACGCCGCCTCCCAGCACCGAATTGATGTTGATCTGAAATTCGGCGTGCTCGGCCAACAGCTTCAGTTTTTGGTCCAGTACTTTCAAGCTCTTCATGGAAACATCGTCGGGAGTGACGTTGTCGATGCTGATCTGCAGATATTCCAGGCCGGCGCGATTCAGCGCTTTGATGCGCTCGGCGACCAGCAAATAGCCGTTGGTAATCAGCCCGGCCATGATGCCGTTCTTGCGGATGCGCGCAATGATCGCATCCAGTTCCGGATGCAGCAGCGGTTCACCGCCGCTGATGGTAATCACCGAGGTACCCATCGCGCCCAGGCGGTCAATGCGCCGGAACATTTCCTGCAGCGGCACGGGCTTCGAGAAATCGTCAAATTCGTTGCAGTAGGTGCAGGCCAGATTGCAGCGCCGTATGGGAATAATGTGCACCAGCACCGGATGCCGCGTGGAGATCAGTCCCTTGGCGAGCATGCGCAGCTCGCGCAGCTTGCGATGCGCCGCCAGCAGCTTTCTGCGGATTTTCGTGCGTGTTGTCACTGTTTCTCGGGGCCAGGCGGCCGTACCGATCGCACGCCTGATTTCGCCTGAATTATTATGCCATATCCACGCAGGCGGTCCCTGGCGGATCGCTTGCGCGATGCCAAAAGCGCTCTTAGCGGCGGAGACTGAGCCTCAGTCCGACCAGCCCTGCGGGACGCGATCCCAGCGATGGGCCCTCAGCTTTTGCAGCAGAGCCTTATCGAGCGCTCCCGCATCGCTTACTGCGATGTTCTCCTTCACGTGCGCCAGCTTTCTCATGCCGATGATCGTGGTGCCTACATCCGGGTTGGACAAAATGAAGCGCAACGACATCTCCGCCAGAGTCATTCCCGGCGGCACGATTTTCTTCAATTCATCCACGCGCGCCAAAGTTTTCTCCAGATTCGCCGGGCCAAAATATTTCGCGCGCCAGTCGTGCGGCGGGAATTTTGTCTCGCGGGTCATTTTGCCGCCCAGGCTTCCCTCATCGAGAGGAACGCGCGCGATCACTCCGACATTCAACTCGCGGCAAACCGGGAAAAGCTTGTCCTCCGGAGACTGATCGAAAATGTTGTAAATCACCTGCACCGTGTCAACCAGCCCGGTGCGCAACGCCGCAATTCCATTCTCAGGCTGCCAGCGATTGATGCTCAGACCGAAAAAACGAATCAGCCCGTCGCTCTTCAACTTCGCGACGGTTTCGCGAAATTCCGGTTCGTTCGCCCAGCTGTCGTCCCACACGTGGAATTGCAGAATATCAATCGACTCCGTGCCGAGCTTTTCGCGGATTTTCTGCGCGTAACTCACCACGTGCGCGGCCGGAAACACCTCGCCGTATTTGTATTCCGGGGTGGCCGGCCACCGGCCATTCAGCGGCGGAACTTTCGACGCGGCATAAAGGCGTTTACCTTTATTGCCGGCAAGTATTTTTCCCAGCAGCCCGTCGCTCTTGCCTTCTCCGTAAGCCCACGCGGTATCGAAAAAATTGCAGCCCAGTTCAATCGCCGATTGCATCGCCTGCAGTGATTCCTGATCTTCCGAACCGCTCCACCCGCTCATACCCCACAGTCCGTGGGCGATGTCACCCACATCGAAACCGGTGCGCCCCAGCTTGCGATATTTCATTTGCTCTCCTCGTGAATGTTATACAACGAATCGGTGTGCCGAGACGTCCTTCCTCAAGCAGATTTCAGCGCGCTGTATGCCTTCGCGATTTGCGCCGCCACGCGCGCATTGTGCACCAGCAAGGCAATATTCGTTTTCAGCGTTTGGCCGCGGCTCGCCTTCGCCAAATGATCCAGCAGATAGGGCGTGACGGCCTTGCCGCGAATCCCCGCAGCCGCAGCCGACTGCAAAGCCTCCGCGATCCATTCGTCCACTTCCTGCTTCCCCAACGCGCTGGCGGCAGGCGGCGGATTGCAGAACACAATTCCTGACGGCAATTCCATCTCCCAGTGAACCTGCATCAGCCGAGCGGCTTCGGCGGGCGCATCCACGCGCGCTTGCAAAGGCAGGCCGCTGTCCGCCACGTAGAAAGCTGGAAATTGGTTCGTGCCATAGCCGACGACCGGCACGCCAAGCGTTTCCAGCAGCTCCAGCGTGCGCGGAAGATCGAGAATAGCTTTCGCGCCCGCGCAGACCACAGCCACCGGTGTGCGCGCGATTTCCGGCAGGTCCGCCGAAATGTCGAAGCTCAGTTCCGCACCGCGGTGCACGCCGCCGATCCCTCCGGTAGCGAACACACGAATCCCGGCGCGCGCGGCAATCAGCATCGTCGCGGCCACCGTCGTGGCTCCGGTTTGCTTCGCGGCGCGCACCGCGGCCAAGTGCGCGCGGCTGACTTTCACGATTCCATCGGTTGTGGCAAAAGTTGCCAGCTGCTCGGAGGAAAGCCCCGCCACGAGCCGTCCTTCCAGTATCGCGATCGTCGCCGGTATCGCGCCTTCTGCGCGCACGGCAGCTTCCATGGCGAGGGCTGTCTCCAGATTTTGCGGACGCGGCAATCCGTGCGCGATTACGGTGGATTCCAGCGCTACCACCGGACGCCCGGCCTGCAACGCGGCCGCGACGTCTTCGCGAATGAAAAGCGAGCTATTCAAGAAAGCCTCCGAATCCTTTTGGTCTTATCACAAAACGCGGCGCAGAGCGAAGTTCGCACGAAGAACTTTCCCGGGCGTGCTAGGATTTCGATTCCATGCGCCGCAAATTAACCCGCCGGCCCAGCATCCTCGTACTCGGTGACATCAACGTGGACATCATGGGCCGGGTCAAAGCCTGGCCGCATCCCGGAGAAGATTGCCTGTCGCAAAAACTGGAGATTCGCTGCGGGGGAGTGGGAGCCAATTGCGCGCTAGGTCTAGCGCGCTGGGGCGCGGCGCCGCGGCTGCTCGGCTGCGTCGGGCGCGACATTTTCAGCGATTACGTTCTCAAAGTGCTGCGCGAATCTCGCGTGGACGTGCGCCGCGTGCAACGAACCAGCGCCGCCATGACAGGAATCTTTTATATCAACGTGACGCCCGACGGAGAACGCACATTTTTCGGTGGCCGCGGCGCGAATGCGCTGCTGCGTCAGCCGCGCCGCAGCGCCGCTCTAAGCGGCGGAGCAGCCGCGGCGCACCTCGCGGGCCATAGCTTTCTCGATCCGGGCCCCGCACAAGCCGCCAAACTTTTGATCAAGGCCGTCCACACGCGCGGCGGCTGGGTCTCGCTGGATGTGGGGATGGAGCCGAGCAAAGCGATTCCGCGGAAAATTTTGCAAATAGCCTGTAGCGTGGATATTCTGCTGGTCAGCCTGGACGAAGCCGCTGCGCTTACCGGCACGCACAATTCTTTTCAGGCGTTCGCAATCCTGCGCAAGGCCGGCGCGCGTGAAGTAGTGCTGAAGGTCGGCCGCCGCGGCTGTTTGATCGAAGAAGGCGGCCAGCCGGTGCTGGTTCCCTCATTTTCGGTGCGCAGCGTGGATTCCACGGGAGCCGGAGACGCATTCGTTGCCGCATTTCTACAAGCGCGACTCCGCCGCTGGCCCGCGATCGAAGCCGTCATCGCCGCGAACGCCGCTGGCGCCCTTGCAACCACGGTCGTCGGCGCCGGTCAAAATTTGCCGGGCGAACGCGAAGTAGCAGCGCTGTTAAGCGCGCAGCGGCTAAAAGGGAAGTGGGACGAGCCGCGCAAACGCATTCTGGCGCGACTTCGGCACGCCAACTGGCACCGCGGCTTGCCTCTAGAAAGAAGGAGCTCAATATGACGCCAATCCCCGGCAACGCGCCACTTCCTGAATGGAAAGTAGAAATGGACCGCCAGAGATTGCGCTCACTCGCGGACCTCTTTCCCACGCCCAAGCCGGTGATCGGGATGGTCCATCTGTGGCCGCTTCCCGGCGCGCCCGGCTACAGCGGATACGGCATGCAAGCGATCATCGACCACGCGCTGCGTGACGCCGAAGCGCTGCTCCACGGCGGCGTGGACGGCCTGATGGTCGAAAATATGTGGGACCTGCCCTACTACGTCGGCAACGAAGTAAAGCCGGAAGCGATGACCGCGCACGCCGTGGCCGCGGCCGAAGTCGTGAAAAATTCTCCCGTTCCGGTCGGCATCAACGTGATTCACAACGGCGGCGTCGTGTGCCTGGCCATCGCGCTCGCGGCCAAAGCGCGCTTCATTCGCGTCTGCATTCTTACCGGCGCGCGCGTGTGGGATACCGGCGAATTCGATCACGGCTGTGCCGCCGAACTCATGCGCAAACGCAAGGAATTAGCCGCGGGCAATATCCACATTTTCGCCGACGTGGACAAAAAGCACTCCGTCCCCTTTCCCGGCATTGATTTGGCCACGCACATCCAGTGGACCGAGTTTTACGGCGCGGACGCCCTGATCGTTTCCGGAAAATTCACCGGCAACGCGCCAGACGTCGAGAAAGTCCGCGAAGCCAAACGCCTCGCCAGCCGCCCCATCCTGATTGGCAGCGGCAGCAGCGCCGAAAACGCCGCGGCATTCTTGCAGCACGCCGATGGGCTCATTGTCGGAACCAGCTTGAAAAAAGATGGCGTGATGGAAAATGCCGTGGACGTGCATCGCGTGCGGGCGCTCATGGACCGCGTGCAAGCGGTGCGCGAGCGCGCCGCCGCGCCAGCATCCTGAAAATCCAGCGCAGCGCCCTATTTTCGAATTCCATCGCGGAGGAAACGGAATCGTGCCCGGACCACGGAATTACAAGATTGCAGTGATCGGCGGTGACGGCATCGGGCTGGAAGTCGTGCCGCAGGGAATCCGCGTGCTCGATTCAGCCGGCAAGCGCTTCGGTTTCACTTGCACCTGGCACAATTTCGATTGGAGCTGCGAAACCTACCGCCGCACCGGACGCATGATGCCCGCGGACGCGCTCGATCAGCTGCGCGCCTTCGATGCGATTTTCCTCGGCGCCGTTGGTCATCCCGATGTCCCTGACCACATCTCGCTGTGGGGACTGCTGATTCCCATTCGCCGCCATTTTCGCCAGTACGTCAATCTGCGGCCCGTGCGCCTGCTCCAGGGGCTCGATTCGCCGCTGAAAAATGTCCGGCCCGGCCAGATTGATATGCTGATCGTCCGCGAAAACAACGAAGGTGAATATTCGGAAATTGGCGGCAGACTATACGAAGGCACCGAAGAGGAACTGGCGATTCAACAGACCGTCTTCACCCGGCGCGGCGTGGACCGCATCCTGCGTTACGCTTTTCGTCTGGCCAGAACGCGCCAATCACATGTCACCTCCGCCACGAAATCCAATGGCATCATTCACACCATGCCTTTCTGGGACGAGCGTTTTCACATCATCGCGCAGGAATTTCCAGACGTCCGCACCGATCAATATCACATTGACATTCTGACGGCCCACTTCGTGCGCCATCCGGAGTGGTTCGACGTGGTGGTTGGCTCCAATCTTTTCGGGGACATTCTTTCCGATCTGGGTCCGGCGGTCGTAGGCTCGATCGGCATCGCCCCCTCGGCGAATCTGAATCCCGAGCGCGAATTTCCCTCCATGTTCGAGCCCGTGCACGGTTCCGCTCCCGATATTGCGGGGAAGGGCATAGCAAACCCGATCGGGCAAATCTGGTCCGGCGCAATGATGTTGCGGCACCTCGGCGAAACGGAAGCCGCGGATGCCGTCGAGCGAGCCATCGCCACCGTCCTGGCGAGTGCGAATGTGCGCACGCCTGATATTGGTGGCAAATCCAAGACCGCAGATCTAGGCGAGGCCATCGCGCACGAAGTCGCCGGGTAATCTCGTCGTCGTGTATGGCCTTTCTGTTGTAGCGATTAGTCTCGCTTTGTAGGACCAGGCAGCCGTTGCGGTTGGTTTCGTAGCGGCGCACTTCAGTGCGCCATCGGTGGCGTGGCAACCGCCGCTAAAGGTCTGGAGACCGTTGCGACCGCACAAACCAAACGCCTGACGATTTAGGAACAGCATCTGCCGTGTTAAAATGCCGCCGTGGGGCTGTAGCTCAGTTGGATAGAGCGACGCACTCCTAACGCGTAGGTCGTCGGTTCAA
>Ga0209655_10000321_pt1 | contig 18332 bp, 13 predicted proteins | sample BogFormECP03_OM2_FD_188236 | JGI IMG/M metagenome (GOLD analysis project Ga0209655, IMG submission 188236) | Bog forest soil microbial communities from Calvert Island, British Columbia, Canada - ECP03_OM2 (SPAdes) (version 2) | ecosystem: Environmental > Aquatic > Freshwater > Wetlands > Bog ...
GACGTCGGTTGCGATCCATGATCTGGAAGCAATGGCAACGCGGTTCAACGCGCTACGGGAAGCTACGCCAACTCGGGGTAGGTCAGGATCTCGCCGCACAAATGGCGGGTAGTCCTCACGGCCCGTGGCGACTGGCGAATAGCCCGGCGCTGCAATACGCGCTACGCATTGCCTACTTTGACGCTCTCGGTCTTCCTCGACTCCGCGATAACCTAGCGTAACCCACTGAACCGCCGTATGCGGACCCGCATGTACGGTGGTGTGGCAGGGGCGAGCGGGCGACCGCTCCCCCTATGCCGATTGTGATTGGGCATTCTGATATACTTCGCGGCCTCAAGTAATTCGCTTGTATCGAAAGGGACTGGGGATGAAATTCCACAGAAGATTTGCGTTGCTGGTGATGTTGGCGGTGGCGGCTGGTGGCGTGGCGTGGGCGCAGAATCCACCGGTGGCGGGGAATGCCGGAGCGTCTGCGGCAGGCGCGGCTGGAAGTAGTGGTCGACTTCTAACGGTGGATGATTATTTTCGGATTAAGGAAGTGGAGGATCCGCAGATCAGCCCGGATAGCAAGTGGGTGGCGTACACCGTGAAGACCGCGAACCTGAAGGGGGACAAGAACCGGCGGCGAATATGGATGATTCCTACGGGCGGCGGTTCGGCGATTGCGTTGACCGACGAAAGTGAATCGTCTTCGCATCCGCGGTGGAGTCCGGACGGAAAATATCTGGCGTTTTTATCGGCGCGCGAGGGAGGCGGCGACGATGACGAAGAAAAGGGCAAGAAGCAGGTGTGGATTCTGAATCGCGAAGGGGGCGAGGCGCAGCAGCTGACGGACACGATACAGGATGTTGACAGCTTCGCGTGGGCGCCGGGGAGCGACCGGCTAGTGCTGGTGTTGCAGGACGCGTCGCCGGAAGAAATCGAGGCGGCGGCGAACAAGGCGAAGGACAGCAAGGCGAAGCCTAAGCCGCGGCCGTGGGTGATTGACCGGGTGCACTTCAAAGAGGATGAGATTGGCTATCTGGACCGGCGACGGACGCATTTGTATGTGTTCACGATTGCGGATCACAAGCAGCAGCAGATTACTTCTGGCGATTATGATGACGATGATCCGGCGTGGTCTCCGGACGGGAGCAAAATCGCTTTTGCGAGCAACCGGTCGGCGCCTGAACCGGATTTGAATTACAACAAGGATATTTGGGTGGTGGCGACGGACAGTAGCGATCAGGGGAAGTCGTTGGTGCAGGTGACGACGAATGTGGGGACGGAGGAGGCGCCGGCGTGGTCACCGGATGGGAAGTGGATCGCGTACACCACGCAGCTGGAGCCGGAACTGTTTCAATATTCGACGATACAGATTGCGGTGTCGCCGGCGACGGGCGGCGCGGCGAATGTGTTGACGCGGAAGCTGGACCGCAACTCGACGATTCCGCGATTTTCGGCGGACGGGAAATGGATTTGTTTCATCGCGGACGATGATGGGACGCAGAATTTGCTGCGCGTGCCCGCTGCGGGCGGAGAGATTACGCGGCCGATTGGCGGACGCAAGATGGTGGAGGCGTACTCTCTCGGCGCAGATGGCACGGCGGTGGCGACGGTGGGAGAGCTGACGCGTCCGGACGAACTCTACGTGCTGCCGCCCGGCAGGGAACTGCGGAAATTGACGAGCGTGAATGACGCGTTGATGGCGGAATTGCGTTTGCCTACCGTCGAGTACGTGCATTTCAAGAGCAAGGACGGAACTACGGTCGCGGGATATCTGTACAAACCGCCGGATTATCAGCCCGGCCTGAAATATCCGACGATTTTGAAACCGCATGGCGGGCCCGTGTGGGCTTACTACGCAGAATTTAACTTCGATCCGCAGCTGTACGCGGCGAATGGGTATGTGGTGCTGACGCCGAATCCGCGCGGCTCGTCGGGATATGGCGAGGATTACTGCAAAGCGATTTTCGCGGATTGGGGGCACAAGGATTTTGAGGATGACATGGCCATGGTGGATTACGCCATCGCGCAGGGGATCGCGGATCCCGACAAGCTGGGAGTAGGAGGCTGGTCGTACGGCGGGATTTCGACGAATTTTATTATTACGCAGACGACGCGATTCAAGGCGGCGATTTCTGGGGCGGGAGAATTCTTGTACATCACCAATTGGGGGCACGATTTGTATTCACGCGATTGGGAGTACGAACTCGGGTTGCCGTGGAAGAATCGCGCGCTCTGGGAGAAGATTTCGCCGTTCACTCGGGTGACGCAGATTACGACGCCGACTTTGGTGATGGGCGGAGACGTGGATTGGAACGTGCCGGTGATTAACGGGGAGCAGCTTTACCAGAGTTTGCGGCGGTTGGGAGTGCCTACGCTTTTGGTGGTTTATCCGGGGGAGTATCACGAGTTTACGCGGCCGTCGTTTATCCAGGATCGGTATGCGAGGTATTTATTCTGGTATGGGCATTATGTGAAGGGGGTTGGGCCGGCGGTGCCGCCGCTGTCTGCGCCGGCGAAGAGTGCGGAGTGATTTTAGGAGGTCAAAGGCACCACAGATGAACGCAGATGAACACAGATAAAACCAGTCTCGGGTAACGCCGAAGGCAAAAGCAAACGCAAAAGCAAACGCAAGAGCGGAACCAAGATTCCCGCTTCGTCCCGAAAGGCGCGGGACGAAGCGGCCGCTGCACGAGCAAAGTCAGGGGCAAATACGCCAATCGGGAGATTGGCGTTCCCAGGTTATTTTGATGCGCTGTCTATTAGGGCGGCGATGTTGAACTTCAACTTGGTTAGGTCTTCTTCGTGCAGGTACATCATGTGGCCTGCGCCGTAGTATTCGAAGTGGATGTTGCTGCGCAGATTGCCGGGCAGGAAGAGACGGTCCATGGTGTATTCGGTGGCGAAGAACGGCGTGGCCATATCGTAGAAACCGTTTTCGACCTGGACTTGCAGGTGCGGATTGACCATCAGCGCCTGGATCAGGTCCCCGGAGACGTTTGCTGAGCCGGGAAAGAAGCCGCCGCCTTGCGGGCCACGATGTTTCCAATCCCAATTACTGCCGACTTCGAAATTCAGGGCATCGTACGCTCGTTCCTGGACGACTTTTAATTCTTCGCGGGCGTAGCTGTTGAATGCGGCACTGAAGGCGCCGCGCACTGCGGTGTAGGAAGGATCGTCCTCGGCGAATTCGGTGAGCATGTCGTAGGTGGGCATGGTGTAGCGGGCATCGTAACGGCCGGTGGTGAGGCCATGGCTGCGCATTAGCTCAACGTTGAATTGGGCGAGATTCACGCGCAGGTCAGCTTTCAGGACGTAATCTTCGCTGAGGCCAATGAAGTGCGAGAGTTTTTTGGCGATGTCTGATTTTTCGGCGGGAGTGATGTTGGTGCCTTTCATCAGCGCGGTGGCATATTCGGTGGCGGCGAATTTGCGGGCTTCGACGAGAAACTCCGGAACATCGGACGGCGGATCCGGCAGCGCTTTTTGATATGCCGCAGTAGCCGCGTAACTGGGGAGGTAGAGGATGAAGGGCAAGTCGTCGCCGGGATTGAAGGAGATGGTGCCTAGATTGAGGACGGAAGAGATAAGCACAATGCCGTTAATGTAGATGCCGTCGTGCTGCTGCAAGTAATTTCCGAGCGCGGCGGAGCGGAACGTGCCGTAACTTTCGCCAATCAGAAATTTCGGGGAGTTCCAACGATTGTTGCGATTGAGGTAGATGTTGATGAACTGCGAAAACATTTTGACGTCCTGATCTACGCCCCAGAAATCCTTGTTCTGCGCTTTGCCGACGGCGTGGCTGAAGCCGGTGCCGACGGGATCAATGAAAACCATGTCGGTTTTGTCGAGCAGCGTGTTGGCATTGTCTTCGATTTTGTACGGCGCGGGCGGAGTGAATGCGTGGTCAGCGTTGACGACGCGCCGCGGGCCGAAGGCTCCCATGTGCAGCCAGATGGATGCGGAGCCGGGGCCACCGTTGTAAATGAAAGCGATGGGGCGCTGCGTGAAATCTTTTGTGTCGCTGCGAGTGTAGGCAGTGGAATAGATCAGCGCGGTGGGCTCGCCTTTTTCGTCTTTCAGGAGTGTCGTGGAGGCAATGGCTTTGTAGGAGATGGATTGGCCATAGATCTTAATGGTGTGATCGCTGGGCCAGGTTTCTTCTTTGGGCGGATTGGCGTCTGGGGCTTTGGCGTCTGCGGCGGCGGGGGGCTTGGCGTCTTTGTTGGGTTCTTGGGCGGCTACTTTTGTGGATTGGCCGGTCCAAAGGAACAGCGCTGCCGCACAAGTGGCTAGGAAAGTCTTCATTTACGCTCCGATGTATTGATTTCACGCCCCAATTATCGCGCAGGAATTCTACGCAGCGGCGTTGATGTAAGTCAAACAGAGTGAGGATTATTTTTTTGAAGTTTGATTTACCACAGAGTCGCAGAGTGCGCAGAGACATGCTAAGGCAGAAATGAGAGCACAGCTAGGAGTGCCTGCCTGCGGCAGGCAGGTCTGTGCCACGCTAATTGCAGGGAGGATTTGTGAACGTGAGCGTGATGGCGCCGGGGTCTTCGCTAGCGTTTTCGGTTGCGTTGGAGGCTGCGTCATCGGCGACGGCGGGAATTTTTTGAATGTCGGAATCTATGCGTGCTGGGATCGTGCAGGTGGCTTGGCCGTGGCGTTGGTTTATGCGTTGGGGATCGAGATCTTCCCAGGCTGAGAAAGTGTAGGCGGCGGATTGGAGCAGGGTGAATTCGTAGAGGCCGTCGGAGATTTTGTGGGCTGCGGGGTTGTCTCCTTTTTCGGCTTGGGCTGTGACGGTGACTTCGCCGGGCGGGCGGCCGTCAATCCATTTGAGCTGAACTTTTATGGTACGCGTAGGGTAACCGCCATTGAGTTTGATGTTGGCATTCAAAATTTGCTGGCCGTCTTTCACTTTTATGAGTTTGGCTTCGGATTGTTCGGGCTCGCTAGGATAAAAGGTGCGCGGAAAGGGTGAGTTGGGGTCGAGGCGATTCATGCGATTGAAGACGAGAAGATATTCGCCGGGGCCGATGTGGTCGAATTCGAATTTGCCGTCGTCGCCCTGAAAACCCCAGAGGCCGGGCTGGGCGGGATCGAAGCGTTCGGCGCGATAGAGCTCGACGGAAGCGAGTTTAAGAGATTTGCCGTTGGGGCCGAGGACGCTGCCGCGAATTTTTCCGGTGGGCAGGGCGTTGACGTTGTATTCGTAGCAGGCGCCCGAGGGAATTTTGAACGGAGGCAGGCCGCCTTTCAGAGTTTTTTGCGAGAACTCGAACCGCGCGGGGAGGTCGGCGGTGTAAACATATTCGCCGGCGTGCACGTCGTAGAAAGAATAGACGCCATCGGGGCCCGTGCTCGTGGCAAAGCGATCATCTTTGGAGCGCAATTTTAATTTTACGTTGGAAATGGGGTCTTCGGGATCGTCGGTGGGCGCGAGGAGCGGCGGATCGGCGCGGCGCAGGACGCCGAAGACGGAAGCGACACGATCGTGATTGCGCATGGAGCGCAATTGCGGAAGCAGCGCGCGGCCTTCGCTCGCGAGACGCGTTTGGCTGCAGATGACGGCGAAAAGGCGGCCTTCGGTTTCCTGCTGGGTGAAGACGATGTACTGCTCGCCTTTCTTGAAATAGTAGCCGCAATCGGCGTCATCGCCGCCGGAGAAGACGTCGATATCCGCGGAGTCGGGGCCGGCAAATTTTTCGTCAATGTGGAAATGATAGCGGGTGACGGGCGTGGCGGATTGCAAAGCGGCGCCGGGATTTGCTTCGGCGGTGTTGGCCGCGGCGGTGGCGGCTTCAGCGGAGGTGGCGTCAGGCGCGACGGCGGCGACTTCGGTAACGGTACCGAGGAAAACGACATCGTCGGATTGTAAGCCGGGACATTTACCGGGAAGTTCCTTGGAGCAGGTGCAGGCGTGAAGCACGGAGGGAGAGAAAAGGAGCAAGAGCGCGGCGGCCAGGAATGGGCGTTGAATCATGAATATGTATCGTACCTTGTGACGCGCGAGGAAATCGAGGATTCATGCGAAATTTTTGGGGTGAGGTGTGGTGCGATGAGGCTCGGAAGCGATGCGCTATTTTGGTACACTTGGGGCCGTTTGCGGAAAGCAGAGTTCCCGAGAATGGATTCGCCGATGGGCCGATTTGCGCGCGGATTTGCGCGCGGCGGCGTGAGCTGCACAAAGGAGTAATTTACGAACATGGGAAAGATTCTGGGGGTTTCGATTGCGGCCCTGGTGATGTTTTGCGCGGCGGCGGGGGCGCAGCAACAGACGGCGCCTGCGCAGCAGGGGAATCAGTCTATCTACAACGTGACGGTGGTTGGGAAGACTGTCACGGCGGTGAGTTACCAGCATCGCAGCGGATCGACGATGATCGGATTCCAAGGAACGCCGCTGCTGCCGCTGGCGAAGGGCAATGCGAAAGTGGACAGCAAACAGGGATCGATTGTGGTGAGCGCCAGCTTCAAGAATATGCAGCCGGCGCAGAAATACGGGCGAGAATATTTGACATATGTGCTGTGGGCGATCACGCCGGAGGGCAAGCCGAATAATCTGGGAGAATTGCTGCTGGACGGCGACAACAGCAAATTGACGGCGACGACGAATCTGCAGACTTTCGGGATGATCGTGACGGCGGAGCCTTATTTTGCGGTGAGCATGCCGAGCGACGTGGTGGTGCTGGAGAACGTGGTGCGGGCGGACACGGTGGGAACGGCGGAGCAGGTGACGGCGAATTATGAATTGATGCAGCGCGGGGGATACACGTACGACTTGTCGAAGGCGCGGGAGCCTATTGCGGATTTTTCCCCGAAGGTGCCGCTGGAGATTTACGAAGCGCGCAATGCGGTGTCGATTGCGCACAGCGCTGGGGCGGATACGCTGGCGCCCGACGCTTTTCAGAAAGCCGTGAGCTCCCTGGGGAACGCAGACAATTTGCTGGCGAAGAAAGCGAGCAGGAAAGAAGTGATCGCGGCGGCGCGCGACGCGGTGCAGACCGCGGCAGATGCGCGTGCGATCGCATTGCAGCGCGCGGCGCAGCAGAAAGCGGCGGCCGAGCAGGCAGCGGCGCAGGCGGCAGTGGCAGCGGCAGACGCGAAACAGAAAGAGGAAGCAGCGGCGCGGCAGCAGGCTGAAATCCAAAAATTGCAGGCGGAGCGGGACGCGGCGCAAGCGGCGGCCGCTCGCGCACAGGCTGATGCGGCGGCGCTGGCAGCGCAGCAACAAGCACAGGCCGCGCAACATCAAACGGATTTGGCGCAACAGCAAGCAAAGGCGGCGCAGGATGCGGCGGCGAAGTCGGAAGCGGAGAAGCAGGCTCTGCGGGCGGCGCTGCTAGATCAGTTCAATCGGGTGTTGCCGACGACGGATACGCCGCGGGGTTTGCAGGTGAACATGGCGGACGTGTTGTTTGCGTTTGGGAAATATGAGCTGCAGCCATCGGCGCGCGAGGCCTTGGCGAAATTTTCCGGGATCGTGCTGGCGCATCCGGGGTTGCATCTATCGGTCGAGGGATACACGGATAGCGTGGGGAGCGATGCGTTCAATCAAACGCTTTCGGAGCAGCGCGCGAGTGCGGTGCGGGATTATTTGACCCAGCAGGGGCTGGATCCGACATCGATTACGGCGACGGGATTTGGGAAGTCGAATCCGGTGGCGAGTAATGATACGACGACGGGGCGGCAGCAGAATCGTCGTGTGGAGATTATTATTTCGGGCGAAGTGATTGGGACAAAGATTGGGGCGCCCAGCGCACCGCCGCAACAGTAGGCGACGTTTCGCCAGGGCGGCGGAACGAGATTAGCGCGGCGGGCGGTCTGGTTGCGACCACAGGCGGAAGCCGCCGCGGAAGGCGTTTTCATTGCTGCCGAGGCGGGCGCCGGGCGGGAGTTTTTTGAGCTTGGCGACGTTGCCGCCGCCGAGGACTACGTAGTCGGCTTCGAGAGCTGTCTTTAATTTTTCGCTGACCTTGAAAACCTGACGGCGCCATTTTTTCTTTCCGTATTTTTCCAGACCGCGCAAACCGAGATAGTCCTCGTACGTTTTTCCACTTTTGTAGAAGAGGTGCGCGAGTTCCATGGGCTCCAGCACGCCGTCAATTACCATCGCGGAGCCGAGGCCTGTGCCGAGGCCGAGGAAAAGCATGCGGCCGCCTTTGTAACTGCCGAGGGCTTGCATGCTGGCGTCGTTGATAATTTTTATGGGGTGGCCGAAAGCTTTGCGGAAATCGAAACCCATCCAGCCGCCGCCCAGGTTGTGCGGCTCGTGAAGCGGATGGCCGTTGGCGACCGCGCCGGGATAGCCCATAGAAATGCAATTGTATTTCCAGGCGCGCGTGGCTTTCTTGACCTCGCGAACCATCTTGGCGGCGCTCATGGAGAGGCCGGAGGGAATTTTCACCGGGGTTTTTTGACCGGTCATGAGGAGTTTGACATTCGTGCCGCCGACGTCGACCACCAGGATGCGGTGTGGTTTGTGCTGCGGTTTTGTGCGGCGCGATGTCATTGGCGGACGGCCTCGTCGGGGACGCTCGAAGGTATATCCCGAGGGTGTGGATAGTCAACTGCGGGCATCGAATGCATCGAATGTCGGGCGCGCGCGCATGCGGCGGAAAAGGTCCATTGGTTCGGCTGGCGCGGCATCCATCCTCGTTTTTTCTGTCGGTGAACTCGAAACCATTGATTTGCGGAAAGGCTTTTGCATCCGTATGCTGGGTGGATTCCTGTGGCAGCGAAAACAAATGATTAACGGAAGGATCGCGCGCACGCGGAGCTGCGGATGACACGGATTTCCTGTCTCGGGCTGCTTTTTGATATGGACGGAGTTCTGGTGGATTCGACGCCGGCGGTGGCGCGCGTGTGGGCGCGTTGGGCTGCGCGGCACGGGTTTGATGCCGCGGAAGTGGTACACCTGGCGCACGGACGGCCGAGCATCACCACGGTTCGCGAGTACCTGCCGAACGGCGATCATCTGGCCGAGAATAAGGCAATCGAGCGGGACGAGATCACGGACCTGGACGGAATTGTGCCGTTGCCGGGGGCGCTGGAATTATTGGGCGCGCTGCCGCGCGGGCGCTGGACGATCGTGACGTCGTGCTCGCGGCGGCTGGCGGAAGTGCGATTGAAAACAAGCGGATTGCCGCAGCCGGAAGTTTTCGTCACGTCGAGCGACATTCGGAATGGCAAGCCGGCGCCGGATCCTTACTTGAAGGGCGCGGAGGTACTGGGTTTTGCGCCGCGGGATTGCGTCGTGGTGGAGGATGCGTCGGCGGGCGTGCGTTCGGGAAAGGCTGCGGGCGCGAGTGTGATTGGGTTGCGCACTACGATGACGGAGAAGGAATTGTGGAATGCGGGCGCAGATTGGGTGGTGCGGGATTGCGCTGCGATATCGTTGGACACTCCTGAGATTCAGGACGGGAAGCTCTCGCTGGTGCTGCGGGAGGACGGTGCGGAGGGTGCTTAGCGATACGAAGAATTTAGGAGTGTTGCTCGCGATGGCGCTGGATGAATTCTTTTAGATATTCACCGGCGGTGGTGATGTGTTTCCAGAGGGCTTCGGATGCGAGATCGGGATTATTGGTGCGGCAGGCGTCCAGGAGTTCGTGGTGAGCTTTGCCGGCGAGATGCAGATCGCGCGTAAAAACCAGATGCAGGCGCGTGTAGCGGTCGCAATTATTGTTGAGGGTCTTGAGAAAAGAGAGCATTACCGGGCGATTCGCGGGGGCGTACAGCGCGGAATGAAACGCCCAGTTCCACTGGCCCCAAGATTTCACGTCGGCGTCGTTTTCGAGCGATTCCTCGAAATGCCGGAGAATTTCTTCAGCGGCTTGAAAATCTTTTTCGGTGAAATTGGCGATGGCCTGGCGGAGCATGTAGCATTCCAGGACCGCGCGTGTTTCGAAGAGCTGCATAATTTCGTCGGGCGAGAGAGCGGAGACGACAGCGCCGCGATTGGCGACGATGGTGATCAGTCCCTCGGCGGCCAAATGGCTCAGGGCTTCGCGGACTGGGATACGGCTGATCTGAAATTCGGCGGCGATAGCGTCCTGGCGGAGCTGTTCGCCTTCGCGCAACTCGCCGTGCAGAATTTTATCGCGCAGGCGCTCGACTACGGCAGCAGCCAAGGATTGGCGCGGAATGGCATTCGTTTTTTTGGGCGCGGGGTGTTCATGAGTTGGCGCCGGGACGAGTGCAGGTTGAGGTTTTGCCATAATTGATTACGTAACCTTTTCAAACTAGGCGTGGGCGGAGCGCAGCTTAACTTGAAGATTTCGGATATAAATCGTCCGCTCTTCCGGGCCAGGATTTTTGTCACGCTGCTCGCCCAGCCAGGAAATCGCCCCGTTCGGAATCATCCATCAGGACGTCGAGCGTGTCAATTCTCCGTTCACCGTGCGCCAGATGCCAAGGGAATTTTCATTTTTCAATTCGTCGGGCAAAGCGACGTCTGGAAAATCCTGATAGCAGACGGGGCGGGCAAAGCGAAAGATTGCCAGCGTGCCGACGGAGGTGGTGCGCGAATCGGTGCTTGCGGGATAGGGGCCGCCGTGAACGATGGCATCGCAGAGGTCCAAGCCCGTGGGATAGCCGTTGTAAATAATTCGCCCGACTTTGTTTTCGAGGATGGCGACGAGCTCGGAGAATTCGACGATGTCCTGCTCCGTGCCGTGAACGGTGGCGGTGAGATGGCCGTGCAGGCCGCGAGCGGCTTCGAGGATTTGTTCCTTCCTTGAATAATTGATCAGCAGCGTCTCCGGCCCGAAAACTTCGTTGGAGAGATCGGGGTTGGCGAGGAATGAGGTGATGTCCGTCCGGAAGAGCGCGGCGCCTGCCTGAAACGCGGATGCCGCGTCGGGAGATTTCTCCTCGGCGAGCAGGGTGATGTCGCCGCGATTCTTGCGATTGCGAATTTCGCGGCTGTAGGAGGAGCTGATTCCGGAGGTCAGCAGCGTGAACTTCGAGGATTCCGCGACTTTGGTTTTGATCACATTGATCAGTGCTTCCGCAGGCTTTCCCTCCGATAAAAATACGAGCCCGGGCTTGGTGCAGAATTGTCCGGCGCCCAGGGTAAAGGAGCCGAAGAGTTCCCCCGCGATTTTTTCGCCGCGAGCCGCGAGCGCGCCGGGAAGAATGAAGGTGGGATTGGTGCTACCCATTTCGCCATAAAACGGAATGGGCGAAGGGCGCTTGGCGGCCAAATCGAAAAGCGCGCGGCCGGCGGGAATGGAGCCGGTGAAGCCCACGGCTTTCACGAGCGGATGTTGCACGAGGGCGGCGCCAACGGAAGTGCCGGAATCGAAGAGCAAAGAAAAAACTCCTTCGGGCAAATCGCAGGCGCGCACGCTATCGCGGATGATGCGGCCCACTAGCTCGCTGGTGCCGGGATGAGCGGGATGCGCTTTGACGATGACGGGATTTCCTGCGGCGAAGGCGGAAGCGGTATCGCCACCGGCCACTGAAAACGCCAGTGGGAAATTACTGGCGCCAAATACAACTACGGGGCCGAGCGGGCGCAGCATCGAACGGACATCCGGCTTGGGAACGGGTTTGCGCTGCGGATCGGAGTGATCTATGCGCGCCGTGACCCACGAACCTTCGCGCACGACTTTTGCAAACATGCGGATTTGTGCGCAGGTGCGGCCTGTTTCCGATTGCAGGCGAGCTGGCGGAAGTGCGGATTCCTGATTGGCGCGGGCGACGAGAGATTCGGCCTGGGTTTCGATGCGGGCGGCGATTGTTTCCAGAAACTCCGCTTTCTTGGCGCCGGACAATCGGCTGAATTCGGTGCTGGCTTCGGCGGCGAGTCTTACAGCGAGGTCAACTTCCTCGGCTGTTGCGGAGTGGAAGGCCGGCTCAATTTTTTGGCCGGTGGCGGGCGCGAAGGCCTGGAATGTGCCGTTCCCGGCGTCGCCTGGCTTACCCGCATTGCCGTCACGAAATCCGATTATAGATGTTCCCAAAAATTCCATTGTGCAGATCCTTTACCTTGCGGCTTGCGCGAGAGCTGAACTCGCGTTCTTTGGCCGATTTTTTATGGCGTCACGAATTAGTTTTCGAGTGGATTCCAATTCCTCGCCTACCAGTTCCAGTTTTGGGGCTCGGACGCGCGCGTTGCCGATGCCGAGCTCTTGCTGAACCAATTTTATCAGCTGGATGAATTTGGGTACGGTGTCGAGGCGCAGTAGCGGCAAGAACCAGCGATACAATTCGAACGCCTGCGCGGATTTTCCTTCCATGCCGTAATTGAACAGGCCCACGGACTCACGTGGCAGCGCGTTGGCGAGGCCGGCAATCCATCCGGTGGCGCCGACTGCGATGCCTTCCAGGATAGCGTCGTCCACGCCGATGAATAAAACCAAGCGATCGCCGATGAGGGCGCGAATCGCGCTGACTCTGCGCACGTCGGTGCTCGATTCCTTCACTGAGTGCAGATTCTGGTGTTCCCTTGCGAGTTCCTGAATCTGCTCGGGAAGAAAATCGGTCCCGTAAGATACAGGGTTATTGTACAGCATGCTGGAAAGCGGAGTGGATTTCAGAACCGCGGCGACGTGGGCTTTCATTTCGCGCCAATCGCCTTGGTAAACATAGGGCGGAAGGACCATGAGGCCTTCGCATCCGGCGGATTCCGCAGCTTTGGCTTGGGCGACGGCTTCGGCGGTCGAGAGCGCGGAGATCGCAGCGACTACAGGGGCGCGGCCTTTCAAGGCGCTTACGCAATTGTGCATAATCGCCACCTTTTCATCGAATGAAAGTGTGGCTCCTTCGCCGAGCGAGCCGAGCGCGACTACGCCTGTGGAGCCATTTTCGACGAGCCAGCGGCAGTGGTTGGCCATGAAGGCATGGTCAACTTTTTCATTTTGATCGAAGCACGTGGTGATTGCGGGCATTACGCCTTGCCACTTCATCGGAATCCTCCGTTTAATTTCGTGGCGCAAAATGCGCTGGGATTGCCGCCAGGCTCGAGCAACGCACCGGAAAAAGCGGCGGGCGGACGGAATCAATCTGCCAGCCGAAAAGAAATTCAGCAGCGGGGCCGCAGACACGTCCTTGGCAGGGACCCATGCCGCAGCGGGCGTGCAATTTCGCAGCGCGCCAGGAACTGTGTTCGCACAAGCGTTCGTGCGGCACATCTTCGCAGCGGCAGACCAGCGTGTCCGGGCGCGCGAGATTTTTCAGCTCGGGGCGCAGGGGGAATGCGTCTTTCAAAATGCGGACGACTTTTTGCAAGCGGGCGCGCTTGGCGAACAGATGCTTGGCGCGATCTTCCCAATTCGTGGCGGCGTAGCCGGCGATTTCGCCTGCGACGAGCGCCAGTTCGAGGCCGCCGATTCCCGTGGGCTCGCCAGCACAGAATATTCCGGGGACTGAGGATTGCTGATACTCGTCCACTTGAACGAAGTTTTCGCGGAGGCGGCAACCGCACATGCGCGGAAGCTCGACATTGGGAATAAGATGAAAGCCGCACGCGAGATAGTCACATTCGAGTTCGCTGGTTTGTCCGTGGCGGGAAATGCGCACGGTTTCGACGCGGCGATTTCCGAATGCGGCGACTGGCCAACAGCCGGTCCAGTGCGGGATGCCGCGAAGATCGTAGGCGAAGCGCACCGCCTCGGCGGCTTTGCCGGGAACTAGCATCATTTTCAGGCCGAAGCGGGCCATTTTTCGGCGCGTGGTCTGCTCGCAAATGCCGATCACTTTCGCGCCACATTTGCGCGTGTACGCGGCGACGGCGAAAAGCAGCGGGCCGGTACCGGCGATGACGATGCGTTTTCCCGAGATATCGAGGCCCGATTTTACGAGGGCTTGCAGGCCGCCGGCGCCCATCACGTTCGGAAGAGTCCAGCCGGGGAACGGCAGGAAAAGTTCGCGCGCGCCCGTGGCGAGAATTAGTTTGCCGTAGCTGATTTGAATCGCGGAGTCGTCGGATTCCGCGGCTAGCTCACCTTTTGCGGCGTGAAAGACGCGCGCGCCGCGAACGATTTGAACTCCTATTTTATTCAGGCGATCAAGCCAGATAGATGATGCCGGGGGCCGCGCGGAGTTTTGAGCGTCGCGCCAGATTTGTCCGCCGGCGGCGGGATTGTCGTCAATCAGGCCGATGGTGCGGCCGGAATCGGCAGCTGCAAGCGCGGCGGCGATTCCGGCGGGACCTGCGCCGACAACTGCGACGTCAAATCTGAGATTTTTGACGCTATCCATTGGCTTCTATTTCCATATTCGCTTGGCACAGCACTTGGCAACTGCGGCGCTGCGGTTCTCCGTTGATGGTGACGCGACATTCAAAGCACGTGCCCATGCCGCAGAGAGGCGAGCGCGGCTGGCCGGTCACCGAGGCACGGCAAGTTGCGCCGGAAGCGAGAACTGCGACGGCGACAGTAGAGCCGGCGCGCACGGTGACTGGCTTTCCATTCACGCAAACGGAAACGGATTCAGACATGGGCCTCCGCAGCCATCTGTCGCGACGGCAGATACGGCTGAATGGGGATCGCGGGGCGCTGGCCGAGAATTTGCGCGCAGATTAGTTTTGCTGTGGCGAGCGAGGTGGTGATGCCCAGGCCTTCATGGCCAGCGGCGACTAAAACGGAGGGATCGTGCGGCGACGGGCCGATCAACGGGAGCTTGTCCGGAGTGGCGGGGCGGAAGCCGGTCCACACGCGGATTGCGGACAGAAAGTTCAGGTCCGGCATGTACTCGAAGGCGCGTCGTAACATGCGCGAGAGGATGGATTCGTCCACGAACGAATTTTCCGAGCCGTATTGGCGCGACGAGCCGATCAATATCTGGCCTGTTTTGCGGGGTTGCACGTTGAAGGCCACGGAATCGGCAGTGAAGGAATGCGCGCTTTTCAGGTAGCTGAGTTCGACGACTTGGTGGTGGAGAAAATTCGGATAGCGGTCGGTGATTACCAGATGCCCTTTTCGTGGCTTGATGTTTATTCCCGGGCTGAGTTTCGGTGCGGACTGGCCTGCGGCATTGATGATAAAGCCGGCCGCGAAAACAGTGCCATCAGCGAGACGCGCGACGCCTTTTCCGATTGCGATGACGGGCTGGCCTTGAATGACGCGAGCTCCGAGCGCGCGCGCCTTCTGCATTAAAAAGTCCGCGGCGCAGGGCGGGTAAACGACTGAATCTCCAGGCACGCGAAGCCCGCCTGCGAGCGGGGCGCGCAGATGAGGCTCTGCGTCGTGAACCTGTTGCGAGTCGAGGATTTCCGCGTTGACGCCACGCTCGCGGTAGTAGTGAAACTTTCTATGGACTTCGCGCATTTCTTCTTCATCGATGGCGACCCAGAGCGTGCCGCACGCGTCGAATTCAACGGACGCGGGAAATTGATCACGCATATCGTCCCAGAGAATTTGCGAATAGCGTGTGATTGCGAACTGCGCTTCGGAATCGTCCATCACTACGATGTGGCCCATCGCCGCGCCAGTGGAACCGGCGCCGGGGAAGCCTTCGTCAATCACCAGAACGCGCAGGCCTTCGGTGGAGAGTTCCAGTGCGCAGGCGGCACCGACGATACCGGCGCCGACAATCACGACTTCGGCGGGTTTGTTCACGGGTGAATGCCATTACGAAAGGGATCGCGGGGATCGAGAATCATATCCGCCTCCGAGGTGATGAACGCGGAGCCTTTGATAATGGGCAGCACCTGGCCGTCCTCGATGCGAACCTGTCCTTCAAAAACGCTGCCCACGATGCTTTCCTGCCGCCAGACTTCGCCGGGTTTCAATTTTCCATCGGCGTAGAGGCAGGCGAGTTTGGCGCTGGTGCCGGTGCCGCAGGGCGAACGGTCGTAGGCTTTCCCGGGGCAGAGCACAAAGTTCTGGCTTTGGATACCGGGTTTGCGCGAGGGACGAAATAATTCGACGTGATCGATTTCTTTACCGTCGGAGCCGGTGATCGCATTGGCGGCCAAGGCCTGGCGAACGGCCCAGGCGAACTCAGTTAGCGTTTCAATATTTGCGGCATTCAATTCCACGGGACTGTTGTCCACCAGAAAAAACCAATTACCGCCCCAGGCGACATCGCCGGTGACGGCGCCGTAACCCGGCACCTGAATCGTTACGTTGGCGGCGGTGCATTTGCTCGCGACGTTGACGACGGTGACTTCGCCGGTCTCATGAAGAGTGGCGGTGACTGTGCCCACGGGAGTCTCGATGCGATGATCGCCGCAGGTGATCTTTCGCAAATACGCGAGCGTGGTCACCAAGCCGATGGTTCCGTGCACACACATGCCGAGATATCCGACATTGTTGAAGAAAATTACTCCGGCGGCGCTAGCGGGATCGGCAGGCTTGCAAAGGATTCCACCGACGACGACTCCGGAGCCGCGCGGTTCGTTGGCCAACGCGCTGCGGAGGTAATCGTGATCGAGGCGAAAGCGTTCCATTTGCCGGGCCACGGATCCGCGGCCGAGGTGCGGGCCGCCGCTGACAATGATTCTGGTGGGCTCACCACCCGTATGAGAGTCCACGATGTGGATGCGTTCGACAGCGGTGAACATGTTCGCGGGAGTATTTTCGATACGTGGTTTGGTGAGGCTCATGAGCAGGCTATCCGATCCTCGCGCGGGAGACAGGTCTCGGCAGTGCATTATTGCGTCTCACAGCGGGCCACTGCGAGCGAAATTGCGGACAGGCGGAGAGAGAGGACGAGGGAGAGTTGAGAGAGGGAGGCGGAGTGGAGAGGGAAGATGGAGCCCGACAAACGGAATGAGAGAGCGTAAGTGCTTTGGAATCGGTAGTGAGAGGAGTGATCATTGAAGTTGCACTGTGCATATAATATACATCGTCGCGACGTCAGGCAACGGGAAACGTTTCCGAAACGCGGAGAGCCTCCCTACGTCGCGCGCCTGGCAAACGGCGGCGGGAGAGATCCGCACGCGTGCGCGTCCACGGCTGAAATCATGCGAGCGAATTGCACGGGATTACCCTCAACGAATTTGGCTGCAATTCGGATGAATTTTGCAATCGCGGCTCGCGAGTATATCGCGCGGCGCCCGAGCGAACTACGGCTGCTCCTGATCGGGCATTTTACGGTCTGAGGCGGAGCGCGCGATCAAAAAGTAAATCGGCACGCCCAGGCTGACGATTATCAGGCCGGGCCAAGTGGTGGCCGGGCGATAGGTGAAGAGCACGATTAGGATCGTCGTGGCGCCGATGATATAGACGGCCGGGAGCCAGGGATAGCCGAAGGCGCGATAGGGGCGTTCGGCATTGGGTTTCTTGATGCGCAGGCGAAAAATGCCGGCGATGGTGAGAATGTAAAAAATCAGCGCGGCGGAAATAATGTAATCGAGCAAATCGCTGTAGAGGTTGCCATACGATTGTGTGGCGGGGTTGTAAGTTCGCGGCAGGACGAGGAACGCGGCCCAGAGGCCCTGAATGAGCAAGGCCCATGCAGGCACGCGCGCGGAATTTAGTGTTCCGGCGGACTGAAAAAATAATCCGTCGCGCGCCATGGCGTAATAGGTTCGCGCTCCGGCGAGAGTCAGAGCGTTCACCGTGCCGATCGTGGAGACCATGATGGCGGCGGCCATCAGCGCGGCGCCTAGTGTGGGAAAAATCGTTTGCAACATGGCGGTGGCAACGCGATCCGATGGAGCGTGTTGGATCGCAGCGAGTGGAAGCGTGACGAGATAGGCGACGTTCGCGAGGAGATAGAGCGTGATTACGATGCTGGTGCCGATGGCGAGCGAGAGCGGTAGATTGCGACGCGGATTTATTACTTCTCCGGCAGTGAAAGTAATGTCGTGCCAGGAATCGGCGGAGAAGAGCGAGCCGGTTTGCGCTACGCAGATCGCGACGAGCAGGCCGAAGGCAGTGGTGGCGCTGAGTCCTGCGGCGAGCGGGGAGACGCCGCGTGCGGTCCAGGCATCGCTGAAATTTTCGTGAACCGCGGCGGCATTCCAACCGAGAGTGAGGCCGAGCAAAATCAGGACGATGAGCGCGAGAGTCTTGCCGACGGTGAAAATATTTTGCACTGCTTTGCCGTATTGCAGGCCGCGGCTGTTGGTCCACGTAAGTACGGCGATGACGCCGATCGCGACGAGTTGCGCGGACGAGAGCGAGAAAGCGTAGCCGCTGGAAACGTGGATCGGCGAGAATAAGTAGTGCGATTCCGAGACTGAGGGAAAGAGGACGCCGGAAAAACGCGCGAAGGCGATGGCGACGGCTGCGATGGTGCCCGTCTGGATGACGGTGCAGAGCGTCCAGCCGTAGAGAAAACCCCAGAGCGGAGAGAATGCTTCGCGCAAGTAGATGTACATTCCGCCGGCGCGGGGCATCATGGCGGCGAGTTCGCCGTAGGAAAGCGCTCCGGCGATGGTGAGAACGCCG
>Ga0209655_10000322_pt1 | contig 18316 bp, 14 predicted proteins | sample BogFormECP03_OM2_FD_188236 | JGI IMG/M metagenome (GOLD analysis project Ga0209655, IMG submission 188236) | Bog forest soil microbial communities from Calvert Island, British Columbia, Canada - ECP03_OM2 (SPAdes) (version 2) | ecosystem: Environmental > Aquatic > Freshwater > Wetlands > Bog ...
CTACATCGAGGCCCTGGAAACTTACGACATGGTTTTCGCCATCGGTCCGGGCGGCACGGGGAAAACATATCTGGCCGTCGCGCTGGCCGTGTCCGCTCTGATGTCGAAGCAGGTGAACCGGATCATTCTCGCGCGGCCCGCTGTCGAAGCAGGCGAGCGGCTCGGTTTTCTTCCCGGGACGCTCCAGGAAAAGGTTGACCCGTACATGCGCCCGCTCTACGACGCGCTGCACGACCTGCTCGAAGCGGACAAGCTCGAAAGCTTTCTCGAGAAGGGAATCATCGAAGTCGCGCCGCTGGCTTTCATGCGCGGCCGTACGCTGAACGATTCGTTCGTGATTCTCGACGAAGCGCAGAACACCACTAGCGAGCAGATGAAAATGTTCCTCACGCGGCTGGGATTCAACTCCAAGGCGGTGATCACCGGCGACGTGACGCAGATTGATTTGCCCGATTCGCGCAAATCGGGATTGGTGGAGGCGATTGAGGTGGTCGGCGGGATTGAAGGCATCTCGCTGGTCTATTTTGATGAGCGCGACGTGGTGCGCCACAGCCTGGTGCAGCGCATCATCAAGGCCTACGACGAGTATGGCGCCTCCCAGCCCTATACGCCCGGCCGCGGTCATGCAGGGGCAGCGCGCGACGTCCTCCCGCGCGTTCCGCGACCCTAAAAATCCGCCCATGATACTCAATCGCCAGAGACGTGTACGTGTTCCCGTTGCGCCGCTTGAGCGCTTTCTCGGCAGCCTGCTGCGGCATTTCCGTTTGCCCGCGGATAGCGTTACGGTTTGTTTTGCCGGAGATTCAGATGTCGCGCGATGGAATCGCACCTTTCGCGGAAAGCGCGGCTCGACGGATGTTCTCTCTTTTCCGGCTGCAGCGAATGGCGCAGGCGCAAAGATTTTGCGGCAACTCAAGAGCCTCCAAACTCGCACAGTGAAATCTGTAAAAATCGATTACCTCGGCGATATCGCTATCTCGCCACTAGTCGCGCAGCGAAATGCCGAACGCTTCGGGCGCTCGCTTTCCCTTGAATTGCGAGTTTTAATTTTGCACGGAGTGCTGCATCTGCTCGGCTACGATCACGAAACGGACGAGGGCGAGATGGAGCGTTACGAAACCGAACTGCGCTCCCGCTTCAAGCTGGCCTGATCATGCCCATCTTTCTCTACACGCTCGGCGTACTCGGCCTCACCGCGGGCCTCGTCGTGTTCTCCTATCTCGATCGCGTCTATCGCGAAATGGGCCGGGTCACCACCCGGCGCATCCACGAACATCTCGATGTTTTCGAAACGGACGTCGAGCCGCGCCTCCATCTCGAGCGGCACCGCGCCGCCACTGCGTTCAGTTTGCTCTGCCGCCTTTGGCTGGTGTTGGTCGCCGTCGAGACGGCGCGCGGCATTTTGTTCTTCGTGCCGGGAAGCTGGGAATCGGCGGTGCAGATCATTTCGTTCCTGCTGATCGAAGTGGTTCTGGCGATGCAGTTCATTCCTTATGTGCTGGTGGCCCGCGCGTCGGGACGATGGTGCGCGCCGCTGGTGCCTGCCATTCGGATTTTTGTGTGGGCCGTTTGGCCGGTCTACTCGATTCTCGATCTTGTGGTTTCATTCCTGAATATCACCGACGAAGACAGCGAGCACGGCGCGCCCGAGCCCGAGCAGCAAGCTATCGAAGCGCTCGTCGAAGCCGCCACCGAAGAGGGAATCATCGAGCAGGATGAGGCGCGCATGATCGAGCAGGTGGTGGAATTCAGCGACAAGCGCGTCCGCGAAGTGATGACCCCGCGGCCCGACGTGATTGCCATTTCGGCTTCTTCAACGCTCGAGCAATTGCGCAACCTATTCGTTGAGTCCAAGTTTTCGCGCATCCCCGTCTATGAAAAGAATCTAGATGACATGGCCGGTCTGGTCTTTGCCCGCGACATCTTGAAAGTTCCCGAGCGCGAGGCCCCGAATCGCACCGTGCGCGAACTGATGCGCCGGCCGATGTTCGTCCCGGAAACCAAGCTCGGCTCCGATCTATTGAAGGAGATGCGGCGCAAGAGCGAGCAGCTCGCTATCGTGATTGACGAATATGGCCTCGTCGCGGGAATTGTGACCGTCGAGGACCTAGTCGAGGAGATCATCGGCGAGATCGAAGATGGAGACCGCGCGCCTGCGCCGGACGTGGTTCGCGAGCCATCGGGCAGCCTGGTTTTGCGCGGCAGCGTCTCCGTCGAGAAGCTGAAAGAACTCTTCGGGATCGAAATTGAAGAGACACTTCAGAACGCCGGAGCTGCAACTCTTTCGGGGCTTTTGAACAGCGTCGCGGGCCATGTTCCCTCGACCGGCGAAAGAATCGATTACGACGGCCTGCAATTCGAAGTTCTCGAAGCCAATCAACGCAAAGTGCTAAGGCTGCGCGCGCGACGTTCCGCCAGCGCCGCACAATCAAGGAGCGTCTAAGTGAAGCACAAATCAGCGCGCAACAATTCCATCGTGAGCCCAAGTGGCATTTAAATCTGGATTCATCGCCGTAGTAGGCCGGCCAAACGCCGGGAAATCCACGCTCGTAAATTCTCTGGTAGGCCGCAAAGTCGCGATCGTCTCTACGAAGCCGCAAACCACCCGCAATCGCATTCAAGGAATCGTAAATCGCGAAGACGCCCAAATCGTGCTCATCGATACTCCCGGAATCCATCGCGCCGGCAACGCGCTGAGCCGCCAGATGATGAGCGAAGCGAAGCAGGCCATCGATGAAATCGACGTCCTCTCGCTAATCGTTGACGCCGTGGTAGATTTCGGCGCCAACGATCGCTCTGCGCTCGAATGGATCGCCCAATTTCACGGCCCCGTTTTCCTGCTGCTGAACAAAGTAGATCGCATCCCCAAAGAAAAGCTGCTGCCGCTGATCGATCGCTACCGCGCCCTGCGCGATTTTGCCGAAATCGTGCCCATCTCCGCCTTAACCGGCGATGGCCTGCCCGATCTGGTGAAAACCTGGATTAAATATCTGCCGGAGCACCCGGCCTACTTTCCGGTCGAGCAATTCACCGATCAACCCGAAAGATTCCTGGCCAGCGAATTCATCCGCGAAAAGCTAATCGGCGCCACCCACGAAGAGCTCCCGGCATCAGTAGCGGTAGCCATCGACACATTCGAAGAATCGCCCAAGCTAGTCCGCATCCGCGCAACAATCTACGTAGAGCGCGAGGGCCAAAAGGGAATCGTAATAGGCAAGCGCGGCGAAATGCTAAAGAAGGTAGGCACCGAAGCCCGAGTAGAAATCGAAGGTCTGCTGGGCACCAAAGTTTTCCTGGAATTATTCGTAAAGGTCCAACCCAACTGGCGCCAAAAACCAAACATGGTCCGCCAACTAGACTGGCACCAACAACTAGATCAACTAAGTGGTCCCGACACTGAAGAATGACGCGAGCTTTGCATTGTCAGGGCACGACTTTAGTCGTGCCGAAAACCGCGTAGAATTAAACCGGCTTTAGCCGCGCGGGAGTGTTCGCAACGTTTGCAGATTCGAACTTCTTAATTAGCCCGCTCAGGCCTCTCCGCAGGCACCCCAGCAATCCCCAAAGATTTCATCTTCCGGTAAAGGTGACTCCGCTCGAGTCCCAAAGCCGCCGCCGCCCGAGTCATATTCCAGCGATTCTCCTCCAGCTTCCGCAACACAAACTCGCGCTCATAAGCCGAGCGAGCCTCCTGCAAACTAGCATAAGGCCGCTGCGGGCTATTCGAAGCCCCGCGAAAAACCTCCGGCGGCAAATGATGCGGCTCAATTCGCAGTCCGGGGCTCATAATCACCAGCCGCTCAATCAAATTCTTCAACTCGCGCACATTCCCCGGCCAGTTATATTGCAAAAGCACTTCCAACGCCGCCGGCGTCAATTCCTTGCCGCGTTTTCCGTATGAACGGCAAAATTCCGCAAGAAAGTGCGCTGCAAGAGTAGGAATATCCTCAGCCCGTTCGCGCAAAGCCGGCACGGTAAACGGAATCACATTCAGCCGGTAAAAAAGATCCTCGCGAAAAGCATTGCGAGCAATCTCGTCCTCAAGTTTTTTGTTGGTAGCCGCGATCACCCGCACATCCACGCGCACCATCGTGTTCGACCCAATCGATTCAACGCGCTGTTCCTCCAGCGCCCGCAAAACTTTCGATTGCGTCTTCAAACTCATATCCCCAACTTCATCCAAAAAAAGCGTCCCGCCATCAGCGCTCTGAAATTTCCCAAGCTTGTCTTCGCTAGCCCCAGTGAAGCTGCCCTTGCGATGTCCGAAGAGCTCCGATTCAATCAGCTCCTCGGGAATCGCCGCGCAATTCACTTCCACAAACTGATGCGATGACCGCGCACTCTGCGCATGCAGCGCCCGCGCGACAAGTTCTTTTCCAGTGCCGCTCTCGCCGTAAATCAACACGCGGCCATTCGTAGGCGCCGTAAGCGCAATCTGCTGCCGCAGCGCCTTCATCGGCACGCTGCTTCCCAGAATCTCGTGCCGCTGCTCAAGCTCAGCCCGCAGCCGACGGTTTTCGGTTTCCAAACGCACAAAATCCAGCGCATTACGGATCGCCAGAATCGTTTTCTCCAGCGAAAGCGGCTTCTCCAGAAAATCAAAAGCCCCAAGCTTCGTAGCCCGCACCGCCGTCTCAATGCTGGCATGTCCCGAAATCATCACCACCATCGGCGGCGCATCCAGCTCGTTAATTTTCTCCAGCGTTTTCAGCCCGTCCATCTTTTCCAACCAAACATCGAGCAGCACGAGATCAAAGCGCCGATCCTCGAGCATGCGTAGGCATTCCTCGCCCGAGGGCGCCGACTCGACTTCATACTCCTCGTCGCGCAGCAGCGCCGTCAGCGATTCGCGGATTCCGATTTCATCATCAACGATGAGAATAGATGCGGGCATTTAAGATTTTATTTTCCTTGTGCGTCCGGGCTGCAGCTTAGCATGTGGGTACATCCGGCACAGCCAGGAGTGGCTGTGCTACGAAGTGCCATCGCCGGTAAGTTCGCCGACGCGCGAGTCTTTCGCCGCAACACTGCCGTTGGCAGAAACCGCGGCCGGCTCGATCGCGGGGAAACGAATGATGAATCGAGAACCGACCGGCTCGTTATCGTCCACGCGCAGCGATCCATTATGTTCCGAGACGATGCGGCTGGCGATAGCCAGGCCCAGCCCAGTCCCGCGTTCTTTGGTTGAGAAATGCGGCAGGAAAAGCCGCTCCTTATCCTCCGGCGAAATTCCATGTCCGGTATCGGCGATTTCGATTTCCACGGCGTCGCCCTCTTCGCGCGCCCGCGTCACCACCGAAAGCCGCCGCAGCGTCGAATCTTCCATCGCTTCCGCCGCGTTATCAATCAAGTTCGTCAGCACGCGCCGCAACAACTCCTCGTCGACCTTAACCGCCGGAAGATTTGCGGCGAGTTCAGTGGATAGTTGAATGCCGTCCAGCCGCCCCTGAAAGTGCGCCAGCGCGCGCGTGACAATTTGATTGATGTCCGCAGGCGCAAGCCGCGCGGAAGGGAAGCGCGCAAACTGCGAGAATTCATCCACCAGCGATTCCAGCGCATGAACTTCGCGCTCAATCAATCCCGCACACTCGGCCACCAGCGCCCCGATTTCGGTCTTGGCCGTCGCAGGCGCCGAGCGCTCGAGAAAACGCTTCAAGCGTTGCGCCGAAAGCATAATCGGCGTAAGCGGATTCTTGATCTCGTGAGCAATTCGCTGCGCTACTTCCTGCCAAGCCGCAGCCTTCTGCGCGCGCAAAAGTTCGGAAAGATCGTCAATCACCACCACAAATCCCGGATTCGATCGCCGCGTGCCAAGCGAACTCACCGTAACCGCCGCACGCACCAACCGTCCCGAAGCCGCAATCTCAATTTCGCGCGAAGCAACGCCCATTCGCAGCGAGCGCCGCACCAACGCCAGCACCGGCCGCGAAGCCTCATCCCCGAAAAGATCGCTCAAGGTGCGCGCCTCGCGCGCGTGCTCCCCAACAATCGCCACCACCGCAGAATTCACCCGCGAAATTCCGCCGTCGGCGTCCAGCGAAAGCACACCGGTAGGAATATTCTCGAGAATCGCTTCCATCAATTTTCGTCGCCGGTCGCGCTCTTCGAAGGCCTGCTGCAAATTAGTCGTAAACTCGTTGATCTGCCGCCGGCCCTCGCCAAGCTGCGCCGTCATCTCATTAAACGACGTAACCAAAGTCCCCAATTCATCCTGCGCCTGAATCGCCACGCGATGATCGAAATTCCCGTGCGCCACTTCTTGCGTGGCCTCCGCCATAGCCTGAATCGGAACAGTCACCTGCTTCGAAAGGAAAAGCGCCACCCAGGTAGTAGAAAAAAGCAGCAAAACGGTTACCAGCGAAAGCGCCAGCAAAATCTGATTCTTGTAAACGCGAATCTGCTGCCGCTGCAATTCGTACTCGTGCGTCTGGCTCTCAATGGTGTCAATGCTCGCCAAAAAACCAGCCCCCAGCTTTCGCCCAACATATAGATGTCCGCCCGAAACCGGCGCAGCACCGGTGATAAATGCATCGCCATCCGTCTGCCAAACTTCCACTCCCGATGGCAGCGCCCGCGCAAATCGCAAATGGCCATTGGCTAGCGAAGCCGGGGCAGCTTCTGCAATAGCCGCATTTCGATCCACAATCCAAATCGCATCGAGAGGGATGGAAGTCCCCACTTGCGATTGGTCGAGAATCGCTGCCGCCCCGCGATTATCCAAGGTCGGCGCCAGCCGCGCCGCCCTCAGATTCAGCCGCTCGTGCACCTCGCGCGAATATTCGTCCAGCAATCTCTGACTTTCCGCGTTGGCAATCTCGAGGGGCTTCGGAAACCACAGATTGAGCGTCCGGTTCACCAGCGAGTAGCTGAAGAGAAAAAGAAAAACTAGCGGCAGCAACGAAACGCCCATCGCCCCAAAAACCATTTTGGTCTTAAAGCGTGATCCAAGCAGCCCGGCCTTGCGTTCGTTCCAAAGCCGCAAAAGGCTGCGCAGCAACACCAGGCCAAACACCAGAAATGCAACAAAGATAAAAGTAGAGAGCGCGAAGAGAATGACCAGCGAATTCCCCTGGTCGGGATGCACCGGCGCACGCAACGACCCCAGCGTAAAAATCGTAGCCGCCAGCAGCACGACGGAAAGCCCGCCCACCGCCATCCAAAGTTTTCGCGTCCAGGAGCGCTGCTTCAACGGCTCTCCTTCAAAAATCTCTCCAGCGGGCATTGCGAACAAAGCGCCTCTTGCCCGCGGCACCAATTCTTTCCCACCTGCACGAACAATGCGTGCAGCTCATTGGAATGCGCTGCCTCGCGAGGAAAATCCGCCTGCACCAACTGCTGCACCTCATCGTAACTAGTCTTCTCGTTCACCCAACCATGCCGCTGCAGAATCCGCTTCGTGTAAGTATCCACCACAAACACCGGATGCTTCCCGGCATAAAGCAGAATCGAATCCGCAGTTTCCGGTCCGATACCGAACACGCCCAACAATTTCTCTCGCAGCAAAGCGGTCGGCGTCCGGAACATCCGCGCCAACGATCCTCCGAACTCCGCGTCCAGAAATTTGCAAAACGCCTTGAGCTTCTTCGCTTTCTGCCGAAAGTAACCAGAAGGACGGATCAGCCGGGCCAGCCGGGGCGTAGGCGCATTCAGCATCGCCCGAGGAGTGAGCATGCGAGCCGAGCGCAAATTCGCAATGGCCTGCTCGACATTCGTCCACGAAGTATTCTGCGTGAGGATGGCCCCGACAACAATCTCAAATTGAGTCTTGGCCGGCCACCAATGCTGCGGTCCCAGCGCCACAGTAAGCTGGTTATAGTACTCGCTGACGGGAGGCAAACTTTGTCGCAAGGGTGCCGATTTATGTCGGGAGGTCACCTGCGGGCTACTTTCAAAAACGTGCAACTCGCTGGACTGCATTTACAAGCGAAGATAGCCATGCCTCGCAGCCAAGTCAAGCCAGCTTACTGTCCTAGTGGCCATACCTGTCCTTTCGTACAGGGGGTTGCCTGTTACACGACGATGGGCCGAAGCGAATCCCATTCTGACTCATCGCGCATGCTAGCCTTTTGAAACCGGCGAAGTTTGCCGCAGGGGTGGTGGCGTGTCTTCCAGGCTCGGCGACATTCTAGTTAAAGACAGCCTGATCTCTGCAGATCAGTTGAAGCAGGCCCTCGACTATCAGAAGAAAAACGGGGGCAGGCTAGGAACTTGTCTGGTCAAGATGGGCCTGGTCAGCGATGAGGACATCACCGCCGTCCTCTCCCGGCAGTATGGCGTCCCCTCCATCAATCTACGGTTTTATGAAGTGGACCCCTCGGTGATCAAACTAGTCCCCCAAGAGACCGCCGTCCGCTACCAGATCGTGCCGCTCTCCCGCGTGGGCTCCACTTTGACCATCGCAATGACCGATCCCACCAACGTCTTCGCCATGGACGATATCAAGTTCATGACCGGCTTCAATGTCGAGCCGGTGGTAGCCTCCGAAACCGCGATCACCGAGGCCATCGGCAAGTTCTACGGCTCCGTAGAAGCCGGCGAAGAACTAGACAAGGTAATGAAGGACCTCGCCGGCGAAGAAACCGAGATGGAGTTGGCCGCCGAAGAGGCCGAGATGGACCTCGCGGCCCTAGAAAGAGCCGCCGACGAAGCCCCCATCATTAAGCTCGTCAACCTGGTCCTTACCGACGCCGTAAAGCGAGGCGCCAGCGACATTCACATCGAGCCCTACGAAAAGGAATACCGCGTCCGCTTCCGCATAGACGGCATTCTGCAAAACGTAATGGCCCCGCCGTTGAAACTAAAAGATGCCATCACCAGCCGCGTAAAGATCATGGCCAAGCTGGACATCAGCGAAAAGCGCCTGCCGCAAGACGGCCGCATCATGATCAAGTACGTCCGCGACGGCAAAAAGAAAGAACTCGATTTCCGCGTCTCGACGGTCCCCACTCTCTTCGGCGAAAAAGTCGTGATGCGCTTGTTGGACAAAGAAAACCTTCGCCTGGACATGACCAAGCTCGGATTCGAGCAAGAGTCCCTGTCGAAATTCGAACACGCCATTCTGAAGCCCTACGGCATGGTGCTCGTAACCGGCCCCACGGGTTCCGGAAAAACCAACACGCTCTATTCCTCGGTAGCCCGGCTGAATACGCCGGAAACCAACATTATGACCGCCGAGGATCCCGTCGAATTCCAACTAGCCGGAATCAACCAGGTCCAGATGAAGGAGCAGATCGGATTGAACTTCGCATCCGCCCTGCGCGCCTTCCTGCGCCAAGACCCCAACATCATTCTAGTCGGCGAAATCCGCGACTTCGAAACGGCCGAAATCGCCGTAAAAGCCGCGCTAACCGGCCACTTGGTGCTCTCGACGCTGCACACCAACGACGCCCCGTCCACCGTCAGCCGCCTGATGAACATGGGTATTGAACCGTTCCTGGTGGCCACCTCGGTCAACTTAATCTGCGCGCAGCGCTTGGTCCGCCGCATTTGCGTAGCGTGCAAAGAGCCGCTGCCAGTGCCCGAGCAAACTCTTACCGACGCGGGCTATAGGCCCGACGAACTCAAGACTACACAAGTGTTCCACGGCCGCGGCTGCACCACCTGCAACAACTCGGGCTACAAGGGCCGCGTCGGCTTGTACGAAGTAATGGAAATCAACGATGACCTTCGTGAACTAATTCTCGTTGGCGCGTCTTCTTTGGAATTGAAAAAGAAAGCGCTCGAAATGGGAATGATCACCTTGCGACGCAGTGGCTTAACAAAGATGGCTCTCGGACAGACCACGATGGAAGAAGTATTACGCGAAACTGTGTTTTAAGAGAGGACCGCCATGGCTGGAATCACACTCAGTGAATTGCTGAAAAAAATGATCGAGATGGGAGGCAGCGACCTTCATCTTTCGACCAACAGTCCACCGCGCATTCGCGTGCACGGCAAACTGCGTCCTCTCGACATGCCGCCTCTCACCGCGGCGGACACGAAAGCTCTCGCCTATTCAGTGCTCACCGACGCGCAGAAGCACCGGCTCGAAGAAAGCCTCGAGCTCGACTTCTCGTTCGGCTTGAAGAGCCTGGCGCGCTTCCGCGGCAATATTTTCCACCAGCGCGGCGCCGTGGCTGCCGTCTTCCGCACGATTCCGTGGGAGATCAAGGGCTTCGAAGCCCTCGGCCTGCCGCAGGTGGTGAAAGTCCTCTGCGACAAGCCTCGCGGACTCGTGCTCGTCACCGGACCAACCGGCTCGGGCAAGTCCACGACCCTCGCCGCCATGCTCGACAAGATCAATAGCGAGCGCGACGAGCACATGATCACCATCGAAGACCCCATCGAATTCCTGCACAATCACAAAAAGTGCCTGGTCAACCAGCGCGAAATTCACTCTGACACGCATTCCTTCGCGAATTCACTACGCGCCGCACTCCGCGAAGATCCCGACGTGGTGCTGATCGGCGAAATGCGCGACCTCGAAACCATCGAGTCCGCGCTGCGCATCGCCGAAACCGGCCACTTGACCTTCGCCACTCTACACACCAATTCCGCCGTCTCCACGATTAACCGTATCGTGGACGTTTTCCCCGCCCATCAGCAACCGCAAGTTCGCGCACAGCTCTCCATGGTGCTCGAAGGCATCCTTTGCCAATCCCTCCTTCCGCGCGTGGACGGCCGCGGCCGCGTCATGGTCATGGAAATTCTCGTGCCCACTGCCGCCATCCGTAACCTGATCCGCGAAGACAAAATCCACCAAATCTACTCCGCGATGCAAACCGGAACCGGGGCATCCGGCATGCAGACTTTCAATCAGAGTCTGGCGAACATGTATTTCCAGAAGCTGATTACTCTCGAAGTTGCATTGATGCGCTCGTCGAATCCCGACGAGCTGCAAGACTTAATCAATCGGGGCGTAACTTCGCCGTCGCAAGGCGGAATTCGCACTCCGGTCCGGCGCTAATAGCGCGGCAGGGAATCAAGGAGGAAGGAAATGCCAGTCTATACATTTCGGGGTACGAATCGCTCGGGCGCGGCCGTTTCCGGCGAGCGAACCGCGGCGAACAAGACTGAACTCGCGGCCATGCTCCGCCGCGAGCAGGTCAACGTCTCGAAGATGTCGGAGAAGGGCCGGGAATTCAATATCCCCACCTTCGGAACCGGCGTGGACGCCAAAGAACTCGCCGTTTTCACCCGGCAGTTCTCGGTGATGATTGACGCCGGTCTCCCGCTGGTCCAGTGCCTCGAGATTCTGGCCAACCAGCAGGAGAACAAGACCTTCCAAAAGGTTCTCACCGGTGTGCGCGCCTCAGTCGAAGGCGGCGCCACGCTATCGGGCTCGCTCAAGCAATACGACAAAGTATTCGACGCGCTGTACTACAACATGGTGGACGCCGGCGAAACGGGCGGTATTCTCGACACCATTCTCCAGCGCCTCGCCACGTACATCGAGAAAAACGTCCGCTTGAAGCGCGCCGTCCGGTCGGCGTTGATTTATCCGGTCGCGGTCATCGGCATCGCCGCGATGGTCATCATTCTCTTGCTATGGAAGGTCGTGCCGATCTTCGTCACCCTGTTCAACGGACTCGGCGCCGAACTGCCGCTCCCCACCCGCATCGTCATCGGCCTCAGCCAGTTCATTGGTAGCTGGTACGGATTCATAATTTTCCTGGCCGCTGCCGGCACAGTGGGCGCCCTCGCCTGGTGGTACAAGACGCCGCAAGGCCGCATCACCATCGACACCGTCGTCCTAAAACTTCCGGTGCTCGGCATGCTCATGCGCAAAATCGCCGTCGCGCGATTCACTCGCACATTGGGCACCTTGATCTCCAGCGGCGTTCCCATTCTCGAAGGCCTCGACATCACCGCGCGCACCGCGGGCAACGCCGTCATCGAAAGAGCCATCATTGCCACTCGAAAGGCCGTCGAAGCCGGACGCTCGCTCGTCGATCCTCTAAAGGAAAGCGCCGTCTTCCCCGGCATGGTCACGCAGATGATCGGCGTAGGCGAGCAAACCGGCGCAATGGACGCCATGCTCCAGAAAATCGCAGACTTCTATGAAGACGAAGTGGACGTGGCCGTCAAGGACATGCTCACTCTTCTCGAACCGATGATGATCATGTTCCTCGGTATCGTCGTCGGCGGTATCGTAATTTCTCTGTACTTGCCGCTGTTCTCCCTCATCTCCAAGTTGGCGGGATAAAACAGCAGCGAATCGTTCTGGGTTCGGGGAATCCGCGCCGCGTGGATTCCCCGGCCAGACTAGGCAGTTGGGGGTCAGCGGCGCCGCGCAGGACAGTGCGTAATCCGGTTCTTCGCGGCCAGGGTGTCGCCCGCGGGAAACGCATGGAACTCTCTCACAGTTCGAGTGACTGGCTGCCGTGGCTGGGCCGCGTTCGCTTTTTGATTATCACCTCGCTGGTAGCGCTGGTGCTCTTCGTTCGCGACGTCACCCATCTTGCTCTGCCCACCAAATTTTTCGCGCCCACCATCGTCCTCTGGTACTCACTCGCCATCCTGTTCGTAATGCTCCTGCGCTGGATGCCGCGCGCCGCCTGGCACGCTCCTCTGCAAGTGGCCTGCGACGCGATAATGATTTCCGCGGTGGTTTACGCCACCGGCGCGCACGATAGCTACTTCACCTCGCTCTATCTGCTGATCATCCTAATGAGCGCCATCCTATTCTCGCGCCGCGGCGCCATGCTCACGGCCGCCGGCAGCTTCCTTCTTCTCGGCGCTGTGGTGGAGCTGGCCTATTACAACGTAATCCCGCGCAACTCCTCCTCCGTCCTCAGCCCGCGCGGTTTGGAATTCTGGCTGGCCACCAATCTCTTCGCCTTTTTCGGCGTCGCTTATCTAGGCTCGCTGCTGTCCGCCTCCCTGCGCCACAAGGGCTTCGAACTCGAAGAAAAGCGCGAAGAGCTAAAAGATCTTCAAGCCTTCAATGAAGACATCATTCGCTCCATGCGCGGCGGCCTGCTCACTGTAAATCTCGAAGGCAAAATTGTGCTGATGAACCGCGCCGGATCGGAAATCACCGGCCGCGGCGACGGGCCCAATCGCGCCGCCCACCTGCGCGATATTTTCCCGGGATTCTGGCCTATAGAAATTGATGAGCGTGGCACTCCGCTAGCCCTGCGCAAAGAAGTCGAATGTCGCACTCCCTACGGCGTAGTGCGCTTCCTCGGCGTCTCCATCTCCCCACTTCGCACTGGCCAAAACCAACTCAGCGGCTACGTAATCAATTTCCAGGATTTAACGGAGCTAAAGCGCCTCGAGCACGAAGTCGCCGTTCAGGATCGCATGGCCGCACTGGGGCGTCTCTCCGCAGCCATCGCGCACGAAATTCGCCAGCCCCTCTCGGCAATGACCGGCGCCCTGAAAGCTCTGGCGCGGCTCGCTCCTCTCGATGACGACGATCAGCGCCTCGTTCAAATCGTTTCCCGCGAATCGCAGCGCCTGAATCAGATCATCACCGATTTCCTGGAGTATTCCCGCGAGAAGAACTACGAATTCAGCGACCAGAACGTCGTCGCGCTGCTCGAAGAAACCCTCATGCTCTTCGAGCACCAGCCGGATTTCAACCAGAAGTTTCATATCGACCGAAAATTTGCTTCCACTGCAGTTCGCGCCCGCGTCGATCGCAATCGTCTCAAGCAAGTATTTTGGAATTTGCTGAACAACGCCATGCGCGCCATGCCCGATGGCGGCGCCATCACCATAAATCTTGAAGTCGAAGCCGTCTGGCTGAAAATTTCCATTCGCGACACCGGCATCGGAATCGATCCATCGGAAACCGCCCGAATCTTCGAGCCCTTCCAGTCCAATTTCGCCGAAGGCACCGGCCTTGGCCTCGCCATCGTCTATCAAATCGTGCAAGCGCACGGCGGTTACATCCGCGTGAACTCCGAGAAGGGCCACGGCGCCGAGTTCTCCATCGAGCTCCCCAAAATGGGCAAAGGCCGCCGCAAGCCCGGCGGCGCTCGGCAATCCGAATCCGAGCCAGCCGTTGAAGCCGTGGGGCAAGGCTAAGCCATGGCCCACATCCTCGTAGTTGACGACGAACGTTCCATCTGCGAACTCCTCGAAATCACTTTTCGCAAAGATGGCCATCGCGTCGAACTGGCCTCCAGCGGCGAGCAAGCCAAGCGCCGCCTCGAAACTCAGCTCTTTGACATCATCGTTTCCGACATCAACATGCGCGACATGAGCGGTGTCGATCTTCTCCAATACGCCCGCGAAGTTTCTCCGGAGACCGTTTTCATCTTGATCACCGGCGTCCCCACGCTCTCCACCGCGATCGACGCCGTAAATTTTGGCGCCGACCGCTACGTGATCAAGGGCGATTCGCTGATCGACGAATTGCGCCAGGCCGTTGCCAAAATTTCCGAAAGCATCGAACTGAAAAAGGAAACCGGCATGCTGCGCCGCGAACTGCGCCGCCTCACCGGTCTCGATCACATTATTGGCACCAGTCCGAAGATGCGCGAAATCTTCGAGCTCATCCAAACCATCGCCCCGCAATCCAGCCGCGTGCTGATCACCGGCGAAAGCGGCACGGGCAAAGAACTAGTCGCTCGCGCCATCCATGAGAACAGCAGCCGCTCCAAAAAGCCCTTCATCACCATCAATTGCGGGGCCTTCCCGGAAACTCTTCTCGAATCCGAGCTGTTCGGCTACATGAAAGGCGCGTTCACCGGCGCCGGCGAAAATCGTCACGGCCTGTTCAAAGCCGCACATGGCGGCACCCTCTTCATGGACGAAATCGGAAACATGAGCCTGACCATGCAGGTGAAGCTCTATCGCGTCTTGCAGGAAGGAAAAGTCCGCCCGCTCGGCAGCACCGCGGAAGAAGACGTCGATGTACGCGTGATCGCCGCCACCAACAAAGACTTCGAAAAAGAAATCGCAGAAGGCCGTTTCCGCGAGGATCTCTATTACCGCTTGAGCGTGATTCCCATCCATCTTCCCCCGCTTCGTGAACGCAGGGAAGATATCGCACTCCTCGCCCGCTCATTCCTCGATCGCTATCGCAAATCCATGTCCAAGGCCATCGAGGCCATCGAGCCAAAAGCCATGGAACGCCTCGAAGCCTACGACTGGCCAGGAAACGTCCGCGAACTCGAAAACACCATCGAGCGCGCCGTCGCTCTCGAAACCGGCCGCTGGGTCACCATGGAAGGTCTCCCGGAGCGCATCACGCGTTACTACCAGGAGCATCGCCCCGACCTCAAGCCGACAAATCACGACCATCTGCTTCCCGACGGCGGCCTCGATCTCGAGCAGAAAATCGGCGAAATCGAGCGCGCCTATCTTCTCGCCGCCCTGGAATGTACCGGCGGCGTCCGCGTGCGCGCCTCAGAACTGCTCAAGATGAGTTACCGCTCCTTCCGCCACTACGCCAAAAAGCACGGCGTGTAGTTTCCAGTCTTTTATAGTCCGTCGGTAGCCCCTCGATTCGTATCTCGCCTTCGGATCGCCAATTCCCCACGGTACGACCGGAAGAATGACAGGCCGCATGTGGCGCTTCTGTGTCCGTTTGCCGTGCGCGGTCAGCCTATGCAGACATAAAGTGTCGGTTTCTGCGGAACTCCCGTCGCCAGTTGTTTCAGCTCGAAACGTGCTGGCTCCGAAATCATAATAAGGCTATTGCAATCAATCGATTGAGAGCGTATCGCTAGGTACTAGAACTATGACCCATTATGGCACGTTAGTTGCACTCACTAGCCGCGGCACCCCCGCCAGGGAGCCCGAAGAGTTCTTTTTACAGCCGTCCAAATCTCAAGGAGAGAAGATGAAAAGGAATCAGAAGGGTTTCTCGCTTATCGAATTGCTGATCGTCGTGGCCATCATCTTGATTATCGCGGCGATTGCCATTCCGAACCTCTTGAAGGCCCGCATTGCGGCCAACGAGTCGTCGGCAGTCGGCACGCTGCGTACCATTAACACCGCAGCGGTCACCTATCAGTCCACCTATAACAACGACTTCCCGCAAACGTTCGCCATCTTTGGTGGCGCACCTCCGGGAAACTGCGGCGCGGCTAACCTGCTCGATACGACCTTGACGACCACGGGTCAGAAGAGCGGCTACACCTTGACCTACACCCAAGTGACGGCTCTGACTGCGGCAGCCACCGGCTGCGGCGCTCCCGGTTCCGCCACCTACGTTACGGGTGCAGTGCCTCTGAGCGTGAACGCGACGGGCAACCGCACGTTCTGCAGCGACGAATCTGGCGTGATCCACGTGGATCCGACGGGCGGTGCAGCGCCGGCCACGGACGTGGCTTGCGAAGCTCTCTCGGCCCTCCAGTAAATAGCTGTCGTTTCCGCGAAAGGGGAGGAAGCCTCGGCTTCCTCCCCATTTCGTTTCTCTAGGCGGTTTCGCTTCACGAGGCTCTTGGACTAAGCAAGAAAACGTTTCGGGGAATCGTAGGCAAGCTTTGGGCACAGCGCGCTTGTGAAGCGCGCTTACGGCTGTCATAATGGGGGAAGTAGCCTTGATGTCCCAAATGTATCCACGTCGATTCGCTTCACTGGTTACTGGAATTTCGATCAAGCAAGTCCATCGCGTCTGCGCCTACCGATCGCCCTCCCCGCGAAGCTGTGATCTCCACGTGCAACCCATTGAGGATATGGTGTCCTCGAATGAGGAGATCCTGAAGAAGCCGGCTCGATCTGCTGATATGTGGCGATTCCGACGGACACAAAATGTCGGTTTCACGAGGCGGGCATTCCGGCGCCTGGACGCAAACCGCCTTTAGGGTTTTTTGGCCGTCCGTAAGTAGTTGTTGGAGCTAGACTTGTATATTTGGGCCGCAGCTACAGGTTGGAGGCCCTAGCTGGCATTGCAGTTGCATTAATCAGTTACGACGCCAGCGAGTGAGCCCACCGGCGAGTTAGCTGCGTGTTCAACTTGGGAATTCAAGGAGAGAAGATGAGACGGAACCAGAAGGGTTTCTCGCTAATCGAACTTTTGATCGTCGTGGCGATTATTTTGATCATCGCCGCGATTGCAATTCCGAACCTTTTGAAGGCCCGCATCGCGGCCAACGAAGCTTCGGCAGTCGGCACCCTGCGTACCGTTAACACCGCAGCGGTCACCTATCAGTCCACCTACAACAACGGCTTCCCGCAAACATTTGCAATCTTTGGCGGCGCACCTCCAGGGAATTGCGGCGCAGCGAACTTGCTCGATACGACCTTGACCACCACGGGTCAGAAGAGCGGCTATACCCTGACCTACACCCAGGTGAAGGCCTTGACTGCGGCAGCCACCGGCTGCGGCGCTCCGGGTTCGGCAACGTACGTCACGGGTGCGGTACCACTCAGCGTGAACGCCACGGGTAACCGCACGTTCTGCAGCGACGAGTCCGGCGTCATCCACGTGGATCCGACGGGCGGCGCGGCACCGGCAACAGACACGGCTTGCGAAGCTCTGGCTTCCCTGCAATAGACTGGCAATAGCACTTTCACATCGCGATGGGAGAGAGCTTCGGCTCTCTCCCTTTTCGCATAACTAGAGCGGAGGCAACGGAGACACGGAAATGCGCGCTCAACTCCAAGTCGGCCATGGGAAATCGCGAGGAACCGGGATGTCCGGTTTTTCACTGATCGAGCTCCTCATAGTTGTCGCGATTATCCTGATCATCGCCGCCATCGCCATCCCCAACCTCTTGAAAGCTCGCATGTCCGCGAACGAAGCTTCAGCGGCCGAGAACCTGCGCACCATCACCACCGCAGCGGTCGTTTACAACTCCACATGGAACAACGGCTTTCCTCCAACTTTTGCAACCTTCGGCGGCCCCGGCGGCAATTCTTCCACTTGCGATTTCGCACAGTTGGTCGATAACACCCTGGTGAACGCCCCCAATCAGAAAAGCGGCTATCAATTCGCCTACACAGTCTCAGGCCCGACAGTAGTTGTCGCCCCCACCTGCTCGGCGCCAGGCTTCTTCCAGTACGTAGTTTCAGCCACGCCCCTCACGGTCGGCTTCACCGGCAATCGCAGCTTCTGCAGCGATCAACCCGGCATCATCCACTTCGACGCCACCGGCGCAACCACAGCCACCCCAGCAGCCTGCGAAGCCCTACCAGCCCTACAGTAGCGCACCAGTTTTCGTAGCGGCGCGCTTCAGCGTGGCATCTTCGTCCAATCCACCACCTGACGCGCCACCCTCACAAGACCGTCCGCGCAGTAAGTTCGTAGCGCAGGCAGCCTGCCGGCGTTTTTGACTGTCCCTGGCAATCCCGTAAATTCCCGAATCATGTCCACCTGCCCGCAATCCATGGTTGTTGACTCTTTACCGCCAATCCAAACTATGCGTAATAAGCCGCG